>Ga0099828_10001495_pt1 | contig 15699 bp, 12 predicted proteins | sample CZO8metaG_2_FD_79338 | JGI IMG/M metagenome (GOLD analysis project Ga0099828, IMG submission 79338) | Vadose zone soil microbial communities from the Eel River Critical Zone Observatory, Northern California, USA - CZOApr15con2H1.8 metaG | ecosystem: Environmental > Terrestrial > Soil > Vadose...
CCCCGCCAGCAGCTCGGCGCACTTGCTGGCGGGATGCACGGCAGCGTTCGGTGTCGCTCAGGTCGAGCGCCTTCTCAACGTACTCGGCGGGGGCGACTCCTCGGCAGTCGAGAAGCTCATCGTTACACCGGACCTCGGTCGAGACGGTCTCGAGATGACTCCTACCCTCCAGGACTTTCTAGTTCACGGGGACGTAAGTAGCTCTTCGGACATCGTGGTTCACGATCCGTCGGACTTGGATCGCCTTGTTCACGATGCTGCTGGGCTTCACTTCGAGCTGCGCGGCACCCCAGCAGCACGTGCGGGCGAGCGGCTTCAGACCGGACCCGGAGCTTGGACAGGCCCCGCGGTTGATGTCGGACCAGTCCTTTGGCGCGCCTCGGGTCCCGCCGTGTCAGCTCATCACCACCAGTTCATCTTTGGCGGGGGCAAGACACTCGTGGAGTGTCCATCCGGCCTATTTGGCAGGGCCCTGTTTTCTCCGCAGAGTTTTGCTTGAGAGAGGGTGGTCAGCCCCGGCATCAGGTTGCTTCGCATAGGCTCGGGAAAATCAAGCAAAGCAACATGACGATCAGATCGAGATGGAGTGGCCTTGGATGGCTGCGGCCCGGTTCGCGTTAAGTAAGCTTCGGCCCACTCTCAATCCGTCCCTTCGTACCAACAACTGACCCCCGGCGAGTCGAGGAGTCGCCCGAGGTCATGGTGCTGGCACAGGCGAGGCCCGGGCCGGTGATGGAGGCCCTGGCCGCCATCTACGAGATCCAGGACAGCCGGATGTACAACCAGATCGAGGACGACTACCCGGCCTCGCAGCGTGCTCGGCGCTTCTGTAAGTCTGCGCACACGGAGTAACTGGACCGGCGTGTAACCGTTGTATCTACAGGCGATGTCTGCGGCGCGCAGCGTGACGCATTTCGTGGCTCTGGTCAGCCTCGCCGCCGGCCTGGCTGGTTGCGGAGAAGTGGGCTACCGCGGCGCGGTCCCGCCGGCTCATACGCAGTCCTTCCGGACTGAACCCGCCTCACCGCTGCCTGCCGGCGTCGACGCCATGACTGGACTGCAGCAGAGGCCAATGAGGCCGCCCACCCTGGCACCAAATGAGACCTGTTCGGCTTCCTCTACGGCTGATCTAGGAGCGGTGGCGCCGAACTACGGAGCGGGTGTCGGGCCCGCCTACATGTCGGGCCAGGACAGCTGGTACTCCGGCGGGCAGGTGACCATCCTCATGGTGGACTCCCAATATTCCGGACCGCTGCTGCTGCGGGCGTTCCAGTTGGGGGGTAACGGGAAATCGACGGTCACTCTCGCGGATTTACCCTCGCCTGACAACGGTACCGCGGACAAGGAAAGGCAGCATGGGGTGGCCGTGGTTCCGGCACTCCACACGACGAGAGGCGGCTTGTACTTGGGCGCGGTGGCCCCGACTTCCTTCTGGAGAGCCTGGTTTGGGTGGCTCACCACCGACAGCCCGGGATGCTTTGGGCTTCAGGTGGACGGAGACGTGTTCAGAGAGTTCATCGTGTTCGCGGTCAACCCAGGAACACCGCCACCCGGCTGAGCCGCAGCGCTTCCCTTCAGCCTCGCGGCCGGCGGGCGACCACGTTGATGGGTGCCAGTGCTGGGAGCCGCCCGTCGCCGTGGTGCCGTCCCCATCGACCTTCTCGAGCACAGCGGCCACTATCCCTTCATCGACGATCCCCCCGCGGTTACAGAGGTCGTCGTTGCATTCCTGCGCCGCCAGCTGGCCGCAGCGCCTCCGGGACGCGACCCAGGGCACGATGAGCAGCGGGTCAGTAAACCGCTGCTCCGCGAGTTCGGGAGCGAGCAGTGACGGACGGCCCGCATCTCGCGAGGCTCCCCCTCGCCTGCCCTTACTACGCCCGCTTACCGGTGGCTATACGGAAGCATCCCCGATGGCCCGTCGGCGACCGAACTCGAATACAAAAGTGGTGCCGGCGCGGGGACTCGAACCCCGGACCATCGGTTTAAAAGACCGCTGCTCTAACCAAGCTGAGCTACGCCGGCGTATTTAGATTGTCCCCGTTCCGGCCGCCTCCTTGATTCAGTCCGTGGTCAGTAACTTACCGCCGAGCGGGTGTCGATCGGCCTTTCGGGACCGGAGCAGAATGAAGCCAGATGGAGCACACAGACGCACGCGGGGCCATCATCGAGATGCTGACGCGGCCCCACGGGCGATTAGTTGCGCAGAGAGCGTCGACCGCTGGATGGACTGCTGAAATCCGTTCAGCCGGCGGTGCTGAGGCCGATGCAAGCACCATCCGCTTCTTGAAGGAACGGACGGTCGGCGATAGGCAGCTGCATGCGGTTGAGTTCCGCACTGTTGATGGTCAGAGCCGGCGTTTAGTGATTGGTACGCAGCAGGACAGCACCGGAGCGTGGAGGGTATCGGGGATGGCGGGCGGCAGTGGCGGGGACCCGCCACGAGATCGCCCGTGGGTCAATCTTGCCGGCTGGGGCTGGCCGGACGATGGATTCTGGGGCGGAGGCAAGGTCATAGGCCGCGATTGTGAGCGTGTGGCCCGTGTTCGCCTCAGGTTCGACAACTGAGTTGCGCTCGAGGACACGGTGACCAATGGGCTGGTCCTGTTCATTGCGGAGGCAGCTGTACAAATGCCGGCATCCGTGGAAATCGCGGACGGCAGTGGGCTTCGCTTGGCGATCCACTCAGCGTTCTAACCGGCTGGCCGGTTGGATGCCGGTCCCGCCCGTCGACTTCAGCTACAGACCAGCTTCAAGCCACGACACCTTCGGGCACTGTGATGGCTGAAAGCTCTTCCTTCGTTTCACGGCACTGATGGCAGTGGCCAGGAGCTGACTGGAACGGTCACTTGCTCGGCCGGCCCGCAGGCTCCTGCTGTAGCCTTCCCGGGGTGAAGGCCTGGGTGGTGCGCGAGCTCGGCGGCCCGGACTCGATGCGCCTCGAGGAGGTCGACCCCGGCGAACCACACGACGGATTCGTGCGCGTCGCCGTGCGCGGGGCGGCGATCAACTTCCCCGACGTGCTTATGATCGCCGGGCTGTATCAGGTGAAGCCGGAGCTCCCATTCGTGCCCGGCGTCGAGGTCAGCGGCGAGGTGCTCAGTGCTCCAGCGTCGTCCGGCTTCAACGCTGGCGATCACGTCATGGCGCTGCTGGACAGCGGCGGGCTCACCCGCGGCGGTTACGCCGAGATCGCTGATGCGGCGCCGCAGTCCGTCGTCCGCATGCCCGACGAGATGTCCTTCGAAGACGGCGCGGGTTTTACGCTCATCTACCAAACCGGCTGGTTCGGCCTACACCGGCGCGCGAAGCTGCAGCCCGGAGAAACCCTGCTCGTTCACGCCGCCGCCGGCGGCGTTGGCAGCGCAGCTGTGCAGCTCGGCAAGGCCGCCGGCGCGACGGTGATCGCCACCGCGGGGTCCGACGAGAAGGTCGCGGTGTGCCTAAAGCTGGGCGCCGACCACGCCCTGAACTACAAAACCCAGGACTTCGTGGAAGAGGTGAAGAAGCTCACCGATGGACGGGGCGCCGACGTGATTTATGACCCGGTCGGCGGCGAGGTGTATGACCGCTCCACCAAATGCATCGCGTTCGAGGGCCGCATCGTGCTCGTGGGATTCACGTCGGGTCACATCCCGCAGGCCGCCACCAACCACATCCTCGTCAAGAACTATTCGGTCTTGGGGCTTCACTGGGGACTCTACGCACGACGGGCTCACGAACTCATCCCACCTGCGACTCACAGCCTGCTGGACCTGTATCGGAGCGGCAAGATCAAGCCGCACATCTCGGCCCGGCTACCCCTGACGGAGGCACCCCGGGCCCTAGCCATGGTCGCGGGCGGCAAGAGCACTGGCAAGGTGGTCCTCAGGCCGTGATCTCCGCCGCTTGAGGGCGCCGTCCCACCTCGCCCCCGAAGGGGGAGGGAGGCTGCTGGCTGCGACGCTTGCCGTGGGGTTCACATTCGGCACCTGCACACCCACCGCCACCAAGCCCCCGGAGATGCTCGCGGCCGACCAGACCCTCAGCTTTCCCATCGCGCAGGACGTGACCGACCTCGACCCGGCGCAAATTTGGGCGCCCGCTGACGTCGACATCTTCCGCAATGTGTTTTCAGGACTGTACAGGTTCGACCAGGCGTTGATCGAGATGCCTGACCTGGCCGTGGGCCCGCCCGAAATCTCCAGCGACGGGCTCACGTACACGTACCACCTGCGCCACAACGCACTCTTCTCGAACGGTGACCCCATCACCGCCGACGACTTCATCTATAGCTGGAACCGCTCGGCCGCCAAGCAGGGCGAGTACGCATCACTCTTCCAGCTGGTCGTGGGATACGACAAGGTGGCCGCTGGCCGTGCGGCACAGCTCACCGGTCTTGCTAAGGTCGACGACTACACGTTCACGTCGACCCTGACCAAGCGCGCCGGCTACTGGCTGACCGAGCTGGGACTGTGGCCCTTCTGGGTCGTCGACCGCAAGGTCATCGCCTCGGCCGGTGAGGACACCTGGTTCACCAAGCCGGACACCCTGGTCGGCAGTGGGCCCTTTAAGATGACCGCCCGAACCCCCGCCCAGTCGCTGGATTTCGAACCTGTGGTCGGCTGGTACGGCGGAACCACGGGAGCCATCAAGCATGTGCATATCGACGTCATCGCCGACCCCGACGCACAGCTTGCCAAGTATGAGTCGGGCGTCTACAGCCTCATCGGCTACGGCCGCACGAACCTGACTTCCGCCGCGGCCGTCCGTTACGCGGCCGACCCGAAGTTGAAGAGCCAGCTGCAGGTGGTCCCGTCAGGGTTCACGTACTGGATCGGCTTCAACCTGAGGAGCGGCCCGTTCGCCGGCGTCGACGCCGGGAGGGCCGGGCGCCACGCCTTCAGCACCGCGATCGACCGCGACGAGCTGGCCAACGCGACCTGCTCGCAGGGCACTACCTGCGTGGCCGCCACCGGCGGCGTCATCAGCAAGGGCCTGCATGGCTACCTCGGAGATGGGGCCGACCCAAGCGTGAGGTTCGACGCCGCAGCGGCGAAGGCCGAGTATCAGGCCTGGGACCCAGACGGGGCCAAGGTCAAGGGCCTCACCTACACGTATGACACCAACGCCTTCAACAAGGCGGTGTGCACCGACCTCGCCGCGCAGTGGAAGAAGAACCTGAACGTCATCGTCCAGTGCGTCGAGCTCGATCGCAAGACCTTCTTCGACAACCGGAACGGGAGGTGCGCCTACACGATCTTCCGCCAAAGCTGGAGCGCGGACTACGACCATCCCCAGGACTGGTTCGACTACCTGTTCACCACCGGAGCCAGCTCGAGCGGCTCGTGCTACACGAATGCGTCGCTCGACACGTTGGTCGCGGGAGCGAACTCCAGGCCGCTGGCGCTCAGCCTGGCCGACTACATGGCGGTCGGCCACCTGCTGATCGAGAATGTCGTGTACGGCGCCCTGGTCTACGGGCTGCAGCAGTACCTGGCGCAGACTTATGTGAAGGGCGTAGGCGGCAACGCGCTATACGACTTCTACTGGACCCAATCGCGCATCTTGAAGCATTAGGACCCCGAGACGACCGCACGAACTGCGTCTGGGGCCATGTCGATGTCGAACGGGCCGCCGGGGTTGTCAACGATCCAGACGTGGAGCATCTCGGGCGTCCTCCTGTTGCTGCTTCCGTGCGGGCAGGAGCCGCTCTTCTCTCCCCGATCGAAGAAGGCCGAGTGCGCGAAAGCGACGATGACGTTGGTGACGTTGTCGAAGCAGAGGTCGTCGTGATGGTGCCACGGGGTGAGCGAACCCCCGATCTCGGGGCCCGGCATGCCAAGCCTGGGCATGATGTACATGGCCCCGATGAGCACGGGCCCATGCGTGCTGTTGTAGTAAATGAGCGACTGCACGTGCTCCGGCCGGAGGATGTCGGCAACGCTGAAGTAGGCCGGGTTGACGAAGTGCACGATCTCCAGGTCGGGCGGCTCCATCGGCTGGTAGCCGGCAGCGACCGCTACGCGCTCGTCACCGTACTTCGCCACCGCCGCCTTGGTCTCCTGAAGCAGCCTGGCAGCAGCCTCCAGCTGCTCGGCGGTGACGGTGGCGGTAGGCGCCGCAGCCGCATGCGTGTGAGCAGTTTGCGTCGCGGCGTGCGAAGCAGACCACTCCACGGAGGCCGCCCAGCCTGCAACGTCGCCCGACACCACGATCAGCGTCAGCGACACCGCGAGTAAGCCGCGCCGCGCCCACACGCCGAGCGGCATCGACGTGTAGGCAGCGCCGACGAGCCCCGCCACCACGAGCGCGATGCCGACTCCGAGGAGCACGTGTCCCGGATTGGTCAGCGTGAAGAGCCCTTCGCGGTGGGCTAGGTTCGGGTCTCGGGCGTGCAGGTATGAGTCGAGCGCCAGGCCGAGCAGCAACGCAGCGACCCCCACGAGGCCGGCCCCGAGAAATGCCGCCGTCTTCCTCATGAACTCTTTATTGAAGCACCAAGTGGAGCGGCTAGGTCAGAGCTTGCCAGGGAAATGGCAAGCGGCGAGGCGCCCGTCCAGCTTTCGCTCGAGCGGGGGCTCCTTCTCGGAGCAGATAGGCTGAGCGATCGGGCAGCGGGTGTGAAAGCGGCAGCCGCTGGGCGGATTCACCGGTGATGGGATCTCGCCCGTGAGCAGGATCGGTCGCCGGCCGGCTTCCAGGTCGGGATCAGGGATCGGGACCGAGCTCTGGAGAACCTTCGTGTACGGGTGAAGCGGCCCATCGCGCACGTCGTCGCTCGGGCCGACCTCCACGATCTTGCCCAGATACATGACCGCTATCCGATCGCTCATGTGGTGCACGACCGAGAGGTCGTGGGCGATGAACAGGAAGGTTAGGTTGAACTGATCCTGAAGATCCTCCATCAGGTTGACGATCTGCGCCTGGATGGAGACGTCCAGGGCGGAGACAGGCTCGTCGGCAACGATGAAGGTCGGGTTCAAGACGAGGGCGCGGGCTATGCCGATGCGCTGACGCTGGCCCCCCGAGAATTCGTGAGGGTAGCGGTTGATGAAGTTGGGGTTGAGCCCGCAGACCCGCATCACTTCTTGGACCTGCGCCTCCGCGCGGCGGCCGCGAGCGATGCCGAAGTTGCGCAGCGGCTCGGCGATGATGTCGCCCACCGCCATGCGGGGGTTCAGCGATGCGTAGGGGTCCTGGAAGATCATCTGCATTTGCTGCCGGGTACGGCGAAGCTTCTCGCCGTGCAGGCGCGTGAGGTCGATGTCGCGGAAATAGACGTGCCCTGAGGTCGCCGGTTGCAGCCTCACGATCACCCTGCCAAGGGTCGACTTGCCGCAGCCCGACTCTCCCACCAAGCCGAGCGTTTCGCCGGCCTTGATCGTGAGGCTCACTCCATCCACGGCGTGGACGATCGCGTGGCCGAAAATGCCAGCGCTGATCGGGAAGTGCTTGACCACCTCCTCTACCCGCACGAGCGGCGGCGGAACATTGGCTTCCGTGTGAGCCGGCGTCACGGCGGACGTCACCGATCTGTCTTTGACTCAGCCAGGACGTTTCGCATCAGGACCCAGCACCTCGCACGTTGGCTTGCGCCGACGTCTATCAAGTCCGGCTCATCGGTGAAACACCGATCCACGCGGTACCGGCAGCGCGGATGGAAGCGGCACCCGGGAGGCGGATTGGAGAGGTCAGGTGGGAGTCCCGAAATAGAGACCAGCTTTTCGTGCGTGCGCTCGTCGACCCGCGGGATCGAGCGCAGCAGAGACCAGGTGTAGGGGTGCTCGGGGTTCTTGAAGATGGCGCGGGTGGGCCCCTCTTCAACAATCCGGCCCGCATACATGACGATCACGCGCTGGCAGAGGCTTGCGATCACGGACATGTTGTGAGTGATCAAGATCACTGCCGCGCCCATCTCGCGGTTGAGGTCGCGTAGAAGCTCGATGATCGAGGCCTGGACGGTGACGTCAAGAGCGGTGGTCGGCTCATCGGCGATGAGCAGAGACGGTTCGTTGGAAAGGCCCATCGCGATCATGGCCCGCTGCCTCATGCCCCCGGAGAACTGGTGCGGGTAGTCGCGGACCCGAGCTGGGGCGTCCGGAATACGTACACGCTGCAGCATGGGGATGACCCGATCGTGGGCCTGCCCGCGGGTGAATCGATTGTGGGCCGCCATCGCCTCCTCGACCTGAAACCCAACCTTGAGCACGGGGTTGAGGGAGGTCATCGGATCCTGAAAGATCATGGCCACGTCGGCGCCCCGGAACTCTCGAATCTCCTCGTCCGTCATATGGACCACGTCCTTCTCGCCGAACAGGATTCGACCAGCGGTGATGCGACCTGGTTCCGGCACGAGTCGCAAAATGGAGAGGGCGGTCATCGTCTTTCCGGACCCGGACTCGCCCACGATTCCGACCGTCTCCCCTCGGTCGACCTCGAAGCTCACCCCGTCGACGGCGGTCACGGTTCCCGCGGAGCCGACGAACTGAACCCGGAGGTCTTGGACCCTCAGCAGCGCGGCCAGGTGGCTAGTGCCTCATCCGTGGATCGAAGGCGTCGCGTAGGCCATCGCCGAGCCAGTTGAAAGCCATCAGCGTTACGGAGAGCGCGATTGTCGGCGCCAGTGCGATGTGGGGAGCAAAGTCAAGGCCGTGATAGCCATCGTTGGCCATGGCGCCCCACGAGGGCATGGGAGAGGGTAGGCCCAGGCCGAGGAAGCTCAGAAAAGCCTCAAAGAGCACCGCGGCGGGGATGGCGAAGGTCGCCTGGACGATGATCGGGCCGAGCGCGTTGGGGAGGATATGGCGCGCCAGGATCCCCAGATCCCGCGCCCCGCTCATGCGCGCCGCCTCCACGAACTCGCGCTCTCGCAGCGCCAGCGCCTGGCCTCGAACCAACCTGGCGACGTCCATCCATCGCGTGAGCGAGAACGCGAGCACGATCACGAAGACCCCGCGCGGGATCAGGTGGAGTGCGTCGGACAGGACGAAAACCAGGATCAGAGCCACGAGGAGGTCGGGGATGCCGTACCAGATGTTGATGAAGAAGGAGATGACCGTGTCCACCCAGCCGCGGTAGAAGCCCGCCATCAAGCCGAGCGGGATTCCGATCAGGCTGACGATGATGGCGCTCCCCACCCCGACCTGGACAGTGATCGAGGCGCCGCCCATGATCCGGCTCAAGATGTCCCGGCCGGCCTGGTCCAAGCCGAGCGGGTGCGCCAGGCTGGGTGGTTGATAGGTCGGGCCGACTGCTTGCAGCCATACGGGGTAGGGGGTCCATAAAGCTGCCACTGCGGCGGTGCAAAGAAGCAGAAGGATGATTCCCGCTCCGACAAGGGCGAGGCGGTTGCGGCGGATTCGGTTCCAGGCATCCTCCAGCAGGGAGACCTGCTGGGGCATCTCATATGCACCGACGGCCAGATCCGGCTGTGGCAGTGCTGCGATGGCCATCAGTACCTGATCCTCGGGTCGAGCACGGGGTAGATCACGTCCACGGCGAGGTTGGCGAGGCCGACCAAGGCGGCATAGAACGTGAAGACGCCGATGACGATGTTGTAGTCACGGGCAAGGATGCTGGTGATGAACTCCTTGCCCAAGCCGGGGATGCCGAAGATGTTCTCGATCACCACCGAGCCGGTGATGATGCCTGTGATCAGCGGCCCGAGGATCGTCACCACTGGGATGAGCGCGTTGCGAAGGGCGTGCCGGAGCACGACCACCCGGGCCTTCAGTCCCTTGGCCCAGGCGGTCCGCACGTAATCGGTGCGGATGGTCTCGAGCATGCTGGCCCGGGTGAGCCGGGCGACGTAGCTCGCATAGGGCAGGCCGAGGGCAAGCGCCGGGACCGGGATCTGCTCGAGTTTGCCCCAACCTGGGACGTAGTAGAAGGTGCCGCCGGTCCAGATATAGAAGTAATGGCCCGCGATCAGCAGGCCGAAGATCGCAAGCACGAAGCTCGGGATGCTGTACCCGACCACTGAGGCGCTGGAAGCGATGTAGTCGACCCACGTGTTCTGGCGCAGTGCGGCGATGATCCCCAGGATGAGCCCAAGGCCGATCGTCACCAGCAGTGCGTAGAAGCCGACGGTGGCGCTCACGGAGGCCTCCCGCACCAGCAGGGGCGTGATGTAGACGCCCCGGTTCTTCAATGCCTCGCCCAGGTCGCCGTGGAGCACCCCCGTGAACCAGTTCACGTACTGCTGCGGCAAGGGCTTGTCCAGGCCGTAGTGGCGGAGGTTGGCAGCCAGCGACTCGGGGCTGGTCCGGGTCTCGTTGAGGAAAGCGCTGCCTGGGATCTGGTGCAGCAGCAAGAACACGATCGAGGAGACCAGCACAGTCGTGACGGCGATAAGAACCAGGCGCTGGCCGATGTAGCTCACCGTTCCTCGCGTCATTCGCTTTCCCTGCCTTCCTTCATGTCCCTGTGAAAAGGGGCCCGCCATGCCGGCGGACCCCCTTATTTTGTGCGTTCTGACGGCGTTTAGGAGTGCTGGAGTATGCGCACCTCGCTAAAACGGAAGTCGTACAGAGCGTTCCCGCCCGCACCCTTGACGTACGGGTGGATGACGTACTGCTGAACGCCGTAAACGAGGTTACCCGTGATGGAATCGTCGACGAGCAGCTGGTTGGCCTTCTTGTAGTCCCCTATCGACACGGACAGAGGCTTCGTGTTGGCCGACTTGACAAGGGCGTCAAGCGCCGAGTTCGAGAGGCACGACCCGCCCGAGCCGGCGTTGGTCACGAAGAGGAAGTCGAACCAGTCCTGCGGGTGGTCGTAGTCGGCGCCCCAGCTGTGCCGGAAAATCGGGTAGGTGCACTTGTTGCGGGCGGCGAAGAAGGACGCGCGGTCCTGAGCCGTGCACTGCATGGTCACGCCCAGGTTCTTCTGCCACTGCGAGGCCAGGTTCTCGCAGACCGCCTTGTTGAAGGCAGTGGCGTTGTACGTGTAGACGAGGCCCTTGACCTTCGAACCGGTCGGGTCCCATGCCTGGTACTCGGCCTTGGCCGCTACAGGGTCGAACCTGGAGTTCGGGTCGGCCCCATCTCCCAGGTACCCCTGCAGGCCCTTGGTGATGACGCCGCCGGTGGCGGCGGTACACGCCGTTCCCTTCGAGCAGGCGATGTCAACCAGCTGCGCGAGGTCGACCGCCGTGATGAACGCGTGTCTGCCGTGCCTACCGGCGTCAATGCCGGCGAAAGGACCGGTCTTGAGGTTGAAGCCGATCCAGGTCGTGCGAGCTGAGGGCTGCAGCGTCAGCTGTGCCTTCAGCTGAGGGTCCGAGTTGTACCGGATGACGTCCTCAGGCGTCAGGTTCTGGTTCATAAAGCCGATGAGGCTGTAGTTCCCAGATTCGTACTTGGTGAGAGAGGCCTTCTGGTCGGCGATAACCTCGATGTGAATGTGCTTGAGGGCTCCCGTTGATCCGCCGTACCAGTTGTCAACGGGTGCGAAGTCGAGCGATTGCTTGGGCGTGCGGGCCGTCATCTTGAACTGCCCGCTGCCGACGAAGGTGGCAAGGTTGGTGAACCACTTGTCGTCGCCGCCGCCCGCGGTGATCGCCTTCTGGTCAACGACCCAGGCGGTCCATAGAGCAACTTCGGTGTACCAGTACCCAGCGGGCGAGCTGAGCGTGGCCGAGAAGCTGTAGTCGTCGATCTTCTTGAGCCCGGTCATAGTCGTGGCCTTGCCCGCGGCCACATCGTCGTAGCCAGCGACGGGGGCGAAGACCGATGCATAGTCACCCTGGATGCGAGCGGCTCGGTTCCAGCTGTAGATGAAGTCGTCAGCCTTGATCGGGTCACTGTTGGAGAACTTGGCGTCGTGGCGCATCTTGAAGGTGTAGGTGAGGCCATCCGCAGAGATCACGGGCAGCCCAGTGGCAATGTCTGGCACCTGATTCAGCTTGTTGTCGAACTTGTAGAGGCCGGAGAAGACGTTCTGGAAGAGGTCGATGTCGACTGCGGCCGACATGTGGGCTGGGTCGAGATCACCTACGTCGTCGTTGATCGGGAAGCTGAGGGTCTGATCGGCGGCCAGCGTCTCTGTCGTACCGCCTCCGCCACCACCGCCGCCGCAAGCGGCTGCGATCGAAAGTGCTCCCAACGCCGCGGCGAGGGAGCGAAACTTGGAGCTTCGCGTCATACAACCTCCTCTGGAACCACACTGCGAGGGAGGCACGCGCGAATAGCGGCCTACCTCCACGTCCATCGCCCTCTTCCCGGCTTACCGGGGCGAGAGTGCGCCGGCGACGGACCTCAGCCATCCAGCGATGGCCCCGCTACTCCGCCTTCATCTTTGGCCTTTGCCCCTCGAATGTCAACCCGGGCCAAGGTCCCAGCTTCAAATCGGGCCTTGGAGCACCCGCTCGTGCCATGATCCGCGGGTGCGCGTGATCGGCCAAGGCACGCGGCGGCTCGAGGGGGGCGACAAGGCGGCCGGCATCACCCGGTTCACCGCCGACCTGGAGCTGGCGGGCCTCCTGAGCGTCTCGGTCGTCTTAAGCCACCTGGCGAGCGCCCGGATCCGCGGCATCGACACCGCCGCCGCCCGAGCCGTCCCCGGCGTCGTGGATGTGGTCACGGGCGCCGACCTGCGCCCGCTCAGCGTGGCCGGCCCAGAAAAGCCGCTAGCCGTCGAACGGGTGTTCTATGTGGGGCAGCCGGTGGCGGCAGTGGTCGCCGAGACCGAGGCGGCGGCCTCGGACGGAGCTGCGCTCGTGGATGTCGATTACGAGGCGCTGCCCGCAGCGGTCGATCCCGAACAGGCGATGCGCGAGGACGCTCCACTGGTGTTGGACGCCGAGGAGGCCCCGGATGACGACGCGGCGTCGATCCATGGCGCCTCGACCGATGCCGAAGCTGCGCCCGCCCGACGGCCGCGCAATGTCAGCTCCGTGGTCAACCTCAAACGCGGAGACACAGAAAAAGCGCTCGCTGCGGCCGAGGTCGTGATCAAGGGGACCTACCGGATGCCCGGAGCGCACCAGGCGTTCATGGAGCCTCATGTGTCCATGGCGCGGCCGGAACCGGATGGCGGGATCACGATCTGGGCGCCGACACAAGGTCCGTTCTTCGTCCGCGACCACGTGTCCGGGTTGCTCGGCCTACCCCCGCATAAGGTGCGGGTCGTACCGATGCAGGTGGGCGGCGGGTTTGGTGGCAAGGTCCTGCTCCTGGAACCACTCGTCGCGATGCTTGCCGTGCGGACCGGCCGCGCGGTCAGGCTGCAGCTGCCCCGGCAGCAGGAGTTCATGGTCGGCCGGCCCGCGCCCGCTGCCAGGTTCGATCTCGAGCTGGGCGCGAAACGGGACGGCACCCTGGTCGCGCTGAGGGCGCGCTACCACTACGACAACGGCGCGTGCAGCGGCTGGCACGCGGGTCTCACCGCTCTGTTCTTGGGCGGCACGTATCGACTCCCCAATTTCGAGCTCCAGGGCTACGAGGTGGCGACCAACAAGACACCGGTCGATGCTTACCGCGCCCCGGGGGCTCCACAGGCCTACTTCGCGCTCGAGTCAGCCATGGACGAGCTGGCCGAGAAGCTGGGGATGGACCCCATCGAACTGCGGCTGCGCAACGTTTCGCGCGAGGGAGACCCCACCGCCGACGGGAGGCAATGGCCGCGGATCGCTTCGGTGGAATGCCTCGAGGAAGCCCGCCGGCACCCCCTGTACACGACCCCAGTCGCCGCCGGCGAAGGACTGGGGATCGCCCTCGGCGGCTGGGGCGGGGCGCGCACGCCCGCCGCGGCCGGATGCCGGGTCGAGCCCGACGGAACCCTGTCGGTCGTCATCGGCACCGTCGACATCAGCGGCTCGTCGACCGGGCTCGCGATGATCGCTGCCGAGGCCTTTGGCGTTCCCACCGAGAAGGTCCGGATCGAAGTGGCGGACACGGGGAGCGCACCATTCGGCCCCACCGCGAGCGGCAGCCAGGTCACCTACAGCCTGGGCGGCGCTGTTCACGAAGCAGCCACCGAGGCTCGCCGCCAGCTGTTCGAGATCGCCACCGAGGAGCTGGAGGCCGCGCCTGAGGACCTGCAAATCGTCGATGGCCGCGTGACGGTCCGCGGAGTGCCCGACCGCTCGGTCGAGGTCACGCGGCTCGTGGCCCTTGGCACCGAGTTCATGGGCCGGTATCGACCCGTAGACGCGAGCGGTCGCGCCGCTGTGCAGGCGGGATCCCCGGCGCTGACCGTCCACATCGCACGGGTGCGCACCGACCCCGAAACTGGCGAATTCCGGCTCACCGGCTACGCCGCCATCCAGGATGTCGGGCGCGCGATCAACCCGCCGGAGGTCGAGGGCCAGATCCACGGAGGCGCCGCGCAGTCCCTTGGCCGAGCGCTGGGCGAGCAGCTTGTCTACGACGCCGAGGGCCAGCTGCGCACAGCCAGCTTCCTCGACTACGACATCCCCACCGCTGACCAGCTCCCCGACATCGACGTCCGAGTGATCGAGGTCCCTTCGCCGGTGGGACCGCTTGGAGTCAAGGGCGTAGGCGAGCCGCCTGCGATACCAGGCACGGCTGCGCTGGCCAACGCCGTCTCGCGCGCCACAGGGGTGCGCATACGAGAGGTGCCGATCGACCGCTCCCGGCTCGCGAAGCCTGTCGCGACCACCAGGACAGGGTGACCGAAGACCCCACCCAGGGCCCGCTGGGATCTGCCCTGCGGACGTATGTGACTCGCAATCTCCCCAACACCTCCGCCATCCTGGTCAGCAACAGGGCCCCTCACGAGCCGAAGCCGGATGGAGGCTTCGAGCGTGGGGCGGGAGGCGTGGTGACCGCGCTGCTCACGCTCGCCGAGGCCACCGGCGCGGAATGGGTGGCATGCGCACGCACCGACGCCGAGAGACAGTTCATAAGCGAGCACGGGACCTCGGTGGAGATGCCTGTTCTGCGTTCGGCCGGGCGGCTGCACTACGCCGTCCCCGACCGGGAGAAGTACGACCGGCACTACTCGGTGTTCGCCAACCCGGTGCTGTGGTTCGTCCAGCACTACCTCTGGGATCTGGGCAACGAGCCGGTCATCGACGAGCGGATCCACCAGGCGTGGACGGACGGCTATGTCGAGGTGAATCGCCAGCTCGCAGCCAAGGTGGTCGAGGTCGGACGCCAGCTGCCGGGGCGGCCGCTCGTACTCGTCCACGACTACCAGCTGTACCTGGTGCCGCGGCTGGTCCGCCAAGGGCTGCCGGGCGCCATCCTCCAGCACTTCGTGCACATCCCCTGGCCCACCCCGCAGTACTGGAAGGTGCTCCCCAAGCCGATGCGCGACGCGATCCTCGAGGGCATCCTCGGCTGCGACGTCGTCGGCTTCCAGTCGAGCCTCGACGTGCGCAACTTCCTGCTCACGTGCGAGGAGAACGCTGGGCTTCAGGTCGACGACCGGCAGCGGGTCGTCCTGTACGACGGGCGCGTGGTCCATGCCCGCCACTACCCGATCTCGATCGACGTCCCGGGGACGGTGCGACTTGCGAACTCGCGAGCTGTGCGGCGTCAGGAGCACGAGCTGGCGTCGTGGCGCGCGCCGCGCCTGATCGTGCGCGTGGATCGCACGGATCCTTCGAAGAACATCGTGCGCGGATTCATCGCTTACGAGAAGCTCCTTCGCTACCACCCTGATTTGCGCGGCCAGGTCCAGTTCTACGCATTCCTGCAGCCATCGCGCCAGGACGTTGCGGCGTACAGCCGGTACCTGCGTCAGATCCGA
>Ga0099828_10001502_pt1 | contig 15664 bp, 17 predicted proteins | sample CZO8metaG_2_FD_79338 | JGI IMG/M metagenome (GOLD analysis project Ga0099828, IMG submission 79338) | Vadose zone soil microbial communities from the Eel River Critical Zone Observatory, Northern California, USA - CZOApr15con2H1.8 metaG | ecosystem: Environmental > Terrestrial > Soil > Vadose...
AGGGAGTCTCAGCAGCATGGTGGAGACGAAGATGCTGCTGGTTGGCAACTTCAGCACGATAGCTCTCCACACTCATCATGTCCAGAATGACCGAGTGGTGCACCACCCGATCAATAGCGGCCATTATGTAGGATGATCTTGAGAAAGTCAACCTCTTGCCCCAGCATTTTCGCGAGCCAGGAGCGCGGGCGATGCCGTCCTTGACAGAGGAGGGTGAGCGCTACCGCGCCGAGAGCGACCTGGTCCTGCATTGATGAGCGTCACCGTCCACCAGGTCGCTCTCGCTCTTCGAGTCTACCCTCCTCTGTCAAGGGTCGGGCCTGGCGGCATCGCTTGCTCCGCGCTCCTGGCATGAGCACCAGGGCAGCACCCCGACCGAGCCTCAAGCTCCCAGGGATGCTTGATGAGCCTCTGGGCTCTCCTCTCCCCCTCAACTGCTCTCCTGCTCATGTCGTCGTTGCGCATCTGCGGTAATGAGCTCCCGGATGAACCTGATCCGCTTCTTTTGCGCTCCTACCAGGGCACTGCGACCTGTTTTGTGCTGTTGCGTCTCCTCAAGCCGCTTTTCATGGGCACTGAGCGCTTGCTGCAACTTGTCTAGCGCCTCAGAGGTGGCAAGGTGTGCCAGCTTTTCTAACTCTGCGTTGCTCAAGCCTTCAGGGTTAAAGATGAGCCTGATATCTAGCACCTCTGGTGCTGGTACTTGATGCAAAGCAGCCCGGCACTCTTCCGCCCCTGCCTGATCCCCCTCGACCACGCATTTTTCAAGGGGTGTCATGGGCACCTTCGAGGTGACCGGTAATGTCTGCTCTCCTTCCCGCAAGAGCCTGGCTTTTTCTCCACCAATGAACATGCCACAGCGCTTGCAATCGAGCCTGTGCTCACAGGTCACATAGACTTGATTGCCGCAGAACATTGGCTCTCCATCAGCATCATAGCCAATAAACCATCGGAGCGCGGGCAAGCCTTGAGCGGTTGCCTGCATATCAACCACCCCTTCAATGACCCGGCTGAGATCATCTGCATCTTTGATAATGCGATGGAGTTGGAGCGGGTCTTGGTTTGCGTAACGCCGGATCGTCCTGGTATTGGCATGTCCTGCATACTCAGCGAGATCATCCAGGCCGACTCCGTTCCTCCGCAGCAAGGTCAGGCGGGTACTTCTCCCCCGATGTCCGGTGATTCTTCCTTTGGCATCTTCGACATCGACTCCTGCCCGCATACACAGCGTCGGGATGAGCGATGTATTGATAAAGCGCCATCCCACGCGCATGTCTCGGCAGCAGAAAAGATATTCGACCTCCTGACGATCCTTCTGATCGAAGAGCTTGCCTTGGGAAGGCGGGCGTTCCTGTTTCCAGACCTTGATGGCCTCCGCCACGTAGTCGGGCAGCCAGATCCAAAATGAGCCACGGTTCTTGCCAGCGGGAATATGGAGGTAGCAGATCCTGGGAACCTGTTCTCCTCTCGGTTCTTGTGTCCCTTGCTGGTTTCCACCAGCTGTGACAAAGCGCTCAACTGGATGCCCATCCTCCTCATACATGTCGGGATCCCAATCCTGCCGAACACAATCGAGTCTGAGACGGGCAATCTCGTTTGGTCGGCGTGCGGAGGTCACCCACACCAAGCCCAGAGCACGATAGAAACTGAGAGGATAGAGTGCTCCTTGAGGGAGATCGCTCTCTGAAAGCGTTGCAGCCGCAATGGTGAGTTTCGCCCACACACGCAAGTCGATGTCTCTAGGAGCAGTCGCATCCTGTGCTCGTCTGATCTGCTGCGGGACGGTCAAGACCTCTTTCGGCGAGAAGTCGAGGGTGATCCTGCGCGCAGGTCGGCCTGCGACGGGATGTGGCTGTCTGGTGAGATCGGAGAAAAAGCGACGAAGTGCGCAGAGATAGCAGGCGATGGCTTGTGGCTTCAGAGGTCTCCCCCATTTGCCCGCAGGGATACGACGCCGTCCCTCCTCGCTCGCGTACGCTCCAATCGTCCACGAACAGACATCCGTTCTGAAACGCAAGGCCAGATCCTCGGTCCACTGTTCAGGGATATGGACCTCAGGAACCTGCTGGGAGAGCCAGCGGCCTATCGCCAACAGAGAACCGATGTACTGCCGACGAATATGAGGAGTCAGATCAACAGCTTGTTCATACCAGGCCACGCACCACTCGTACCACTCATCGGCCATCCCGCCACGTTCAAAGGAACTGGAAACGACCTGTTTCTTTTTTGGTTGTGGAGAAAACATCTTGAGGGATTGGAGGCTGATGGTAATTCTTTGACACATATGTCGCATGCGTTTACTTTCAGCAGCGACTTCCGCGAGAAGCCGCTCTGAAATATCTTCCAGATAAGGGGAACGGTTGAGCACAAAGAGCATACTCAGGCATTGTTGGAGCAGTCTGATATTGTGTTCCCTATTTGCGTAGCCCTTGTCCGCGAGTGTTTTCATCACACGTTCACACTGCTCTCGAAGAAGTCCGGCTCCAAAGTACGTCTTTGCTGCCTCTGTAATCTGGAGGCCAATCCCAACAACCCGAAGGTCGGTCACCTCTCCCAAGAGATAGGCATCATCCAAGAGTGATGTGCGGATCGTGCTGTTCCTCACTCCATACTTCGTGCTGAATATGGCCCATGTTGGGCACAGCATGTCCAGCCACTCGTCTTCTGACCACTCCCAGAACATCTTCCTACGGCGGTACATTTCACAGCGCATGACGTGTTGTACATCACGAACCGTCTCTGCAGAACAGTCCTGATGGCGGAGACGAAAGACATCTGCAATGGGGAGATCGAAGCGGGTCAGCATGCTCCGTGCAGAGCGGGATTCTTTGGATCTCGGATCATTGCCACCACGAATCCGGCTCTGACTCAAGTGCGAAAGCGCTTGCCATTCCTCATGCGTGAGTGGGCTCTGGTCGTAGCTCTCTGGCACCATGGGCATCTGCCATCCTATCGCCTGCCGATCCATGGCGATCTGAATACTAGTCATCATGTAGCACCGCCTTTCCAAGGCTCTGCTCGACCAGCAATTTGATGGGAGCATCAAATGGTTCCACTTTCGCACGAATACGCCTGCTCAATTCGCTGGGAGCCAGATGGATGTACAGACGCGTGCTTTCAGTACTTTTGTGACCAGCAAAGAGGGCAATGTCATCCAGGCTCACCCCTGCTCGCTTTAAAGTGGTACAGCGTTGGTGACGTAAGGTATGGGGGGTGAGTGCAGGCAGACCGACACGTTCTCGGACGCGTTCAATGACTTCATCAAATGCACCCACAGCAAGAGGTCGGCCTGGGTTGCGCGTGGACTCCGACAAGAACATCGGGCCAGTATCATCGCCATCGTAGGCAGCAATGAGCGCACGGCGATCTCCTTCGAGGTAGTCACGGATGAGATACAGGACACAGGCCGAGATGGGAACCAACCGCATGCGTCCTCCCTTCGTGGTCTCTGGTCGAATGGTGACGATGCCACGTGCACAATCGATGTCGTCCACCCGTAGCGACATCAGTTCCTCGCGTCTGAGTGCAGCATCGTAGGCTAGTAAAATCATGGCCTTGGTGCGAGCATCCTCGCCCAGGATCACAGAGCGGACAAACTGTTCCCATACCTCATCAGAAGGAAGCCAGGGAAGATACTGTTTCTTGCTGACTGGTCCGCGTGCAGGACGTTGCCCAGAACGGCCGTCGTTCCCTCGTTCAATGGGATTCACCGGATCGGATCGGAGACGTTTGCGTAAAAGGAAATCGTAAAAAAGACGACAGGCCACGACTCTTTGAGCAATGGTGCTCTCCGAGAGCTTCTGCCCTGTGAGATAACGGACCTTCGTCTCGTCAACCATGACACCTCCGCCTCTGCGCTTCTTGGGTCTGCGTTGCTTGAGATTGGCAATGTAGCCATCGAGATCAGCTTCGTCTGCCTCAAGGAGGCGTGAGGGGTCTGTTTCAGTAAAGTAGGTGAGGAGATCTTCAATTGAGCGAGCGTAGGCATCTACGGTCTTAGGGCGCTTCCCCTTGAGGACAAGCCGTTCCACAAAAGGGCGAGCTGCTGGATGTGTGGCAACGAGTGGGTAATGCTCCCACTCTACTTCTGGTTTCTCCATTGTTTACTCCTAGTGCTCTCTTCGTACGTCTCACTGGAGATGTACATCACGATGATCGTAGCTAAGAAATTACGATAACCATGGCTAGGAGGTGAGTCCGGTGAAGGCATCCGAAAAAAGGAGGCGACTTATCCAGACGATCATGCTAGCTAACATCTATCGTGGTCATGGGATCTTTGAAAATGCGCTCCCATTCGCTGAAGACGAGGTTGGTGGTGATCATCACCGATTTGCGTTCATAGCGCTCAGCCAGGAACGTGAACAGGACCTCCATTTCATTACGGTCGTGCTGGACGTAGCCGATATCGTCGAGGATCACACAAGCAAACTTGTCCAATTTCGCAAGCTCTTGCGGCAGACGCAGGTCCCGCTTTGCTGCCAGAAGTCGCTGGACAAGGGCGCTCGTGGGCGTCCAGAGGACGGGGTAGCCAGCCTCGATGACTGCATACCCAACCGCTGCCAGACAATGACTTTTACTCCATCCATTGAAATGCCCTCCTAGGAATCAGACTATTTGCATGTCGTATCATAGCGGCGAGAAGTGGTTGCTTCCGCACGAAGACGCTCTAAAAGGACAGGATCATTGCGAATCAAGTAGACACGATAGTTTGGGAGCTGTTGGATATCCTGCTCCGAAAACCGTCCTTGGCGAATACGTGAATACAGCCAATTGTCTCCTACTCCCAATTCGCGCGTTAAACCGGGAATGGTCCAGCACCCATTCACCATCGCGACGTTCCGATGCTGATGAAGCACACTCGCACTGACCTGGCTGTCTCGTGACCGAAGTTTGTGGATGGTGGCGACCGTCACCGCTCCTCTGCGCGCAGTATGGAAGCCCTCTGCGGTGAGCTGAACAGCAATCTCAGGATCGGTCAGTCCTTGTTTGGTGAGCTGATCAAGACGTGCGATCAGCTCCTGGTAATTGCTCGCATCTGACTGCCGGTGGATGGGTGGGATGACCTGTGCCACGGAAAAATGTCCGCTGACCCAGACGATTTTGATTTCGATGAGGTCAATGGTGATCTTGGTCGCAATGACCCGCGAGATGAGGGAACGCAGGAGCCGCTTTTTGTGCTCATTCTTCATCTTCCCGCTTGTCCACAATGCCGGGAGCGCTGGTCCTATCTGTTCAAGCTGCTGGCGCAATTCTGGAGCAAGGGTAGGAAAGGCCGGACGGTGCTGAAATCGCTCGGCCTCTTCTTCCGCTTGCCGCTGCGCCAGCAATTTCTCTTCCCATCCCCGCTCCAGCGAGGCTGCAACCAGTCGATTGTCAAGATCAACGGCCTCATATCTGCGTCGAGCCAGATGGGCTTCATAGGTGGCTCGACGAACGTGATCGTGATGATGCTGAATGAACCGTTCTTCTTCTTTTGCTCGCTGAGCCAGCAGGGCAGAAAGGGCATCCAGTTGTGTAGGGCGTAGAGCATCAAAAAACGCATGGATGACGACTTCCTCAATGGAAGGGCCATACAAAGACATGCAGACGATTCCAGCATAATGACGTTTTAAACCATCACACTGGTATCGAACATGCGATTTGTACGCGATACGCATCCGATGTCCACACATGCCACAGCAGAGGAGCCCCTGAAGAAGCGCTTCCCCTTCCCGTGCGGCTCCACGCGCCCCCTGAACGGCTGCTTGTGTCGCATGTGCTTCCTGGGTATTCTCGGCCAGACGTGCCTGGTTCTGCAGAAATTGCTCCCAACTCATGTAAGCTGGATACAGGCCCTGTTGAAGAGTTACCCACTCTTCCATCGGCTTGCGCACCACTCCTGTGCCACGTCGTCCTGCTTTGCGCAGCATGGGATCGATGGGACGCCGCCCATAGACAAAGGCTCCTGCATATGCCGGATTGTGCAAGATCTCGATGATCATCGATTCGGTCGGCTCTTTCCAGAGCAACTCGCCTTTACGCAGGCCGCTGGTTTGGTGGCGAGGTAACAGGATGTGGTGCGCTTTGAGAAAATGGAGCGTTTTCAACCCACTCCCAAGCTCTGCAAAGGTAGAGAAGACCAGCGCGATACACCTCCGGATCTGTTCGTCCGGGTCTTTTGCCACGCGGCCATCTTCTATCCGCACCAGACCTGTTGGCAGGTGTTGAATATACTCGCCACGAGCAACCTTGCTGAGTCGGCCTGCATTCAGGCGTTGGCGCATCATATGTAACTCTGCTTCTGACATCGTTCCCTTGATTATGTATCATCAAAAATCAAATACATTGGACTAGCAAGAGGATACACTTCAACCAAGTCCTCTTGCTGGTCCTCTACTCAGGTTCTTGGTAACGGACCGTCATCTGTTCAGCGAGCAAGAACTTGCCGCCGGTCTTCACAAAGAGCCAGTAGTCTTGTCCATCACCCTCCACACAGCCGCTCACCCACTCACGGTTGAGCCAGACTTCCAGGACGCATCCTGATGTCAGGGTGATCAAGTAAGACGCTCGTCTGTCAGGTTCCCAGATGCAATAGCGTCTGTGGTGATCCAGAACCAGGATTCCCTCATGAAGCCGAGGCTTTCTCATCCTTTGTCGTGCGTCTTCCGTTCGGTCCGTCGGACGGCTTGCAGCGGAATGATCGCCGTTTCTCCGACAGGATGTATTTCCATCTCACGAGGCGTGAGTCCTGTCGGCGTCGGCGTATCAGCCAGTTGCTCGATGAGGGACTGGTGCAGTTCAATCCCCTCGGTGACCAGGAGCTTTTCCTCTTCAGTGAGTTGCACAAACTCCAGCATCCGCAGCAGGTTCGCCTGGCCTTCCAGGAGCTGGTCTGCAAGTGACGCTTTCGGACGATAGAAAGGGCAGCGCGCGCAGGCCATGCGGTGCTTGCACTCGGCCCAAAAATCGTTGAGGCAATAGCCGTGTCCCAAGTCATAATACTTCCAGGGTTCGCCTCGTGCTGCTGCCCCGCTACGTACCGCCTCTTGGTCTAAGAGCACTTCAATGGTAGCCAAGTTCTGTTCCAGGTAGCCTGCCTTGGTCACCTAAGAAGCCAGTCTGGTCGGATCAACTTTCAGATAACTCTGAGTGGATGCAAGATGCTTGTGTCCCAGGTAATCTCTCAGCTGAAGAATATCAAGCGGCTCTTTCGCATTGTAGAGCTGTGATGCAATGGTCGCTCTGGCCCGATGGCTCGTAATGGCCCCACGACTATCTTCTTCAGGGATGTTGGCCTTCCGACATAAATGGGGGATTAAGCACCGATTAAGGTAGCCTTTGGAGATGCGCGTCCCACGGTAGGAGAACAGGAACTGGACAGCTTCGCCAGTCTTGCTATCGACGTGCTGTGGCTGCTCACGCGGACGCAGCCGTTCCCACTCGTTGATGCGCTTGCCGACCAGGGGGTGGACAGGTTTGGTGTAACTGGTCGTTGTCTTGTTCACTGGAATATCCAAGAAGCACACAGCATCTTTTGGTAAGATCTCCCCGGTTTCTGGCACCATGACGTCTTCGTGCTGCCACCTGATACATCCGAGGCGTAATCGGACAATTTCATCGGAGCGTAACGCCGCAAAGCACCAGACCACCGCAATCGCACGAACCATTTCCAGGGGATAAATCAGGACCTTGCTCCCTGTGGTGGGAAGATCTTCGGCCTCTAGATTCATGGCGGCCCACAACAATTTTGCCCATTGATCTCTCTCGACAATCCTGGGATCGGGTCCAAGCAGATTGCGCAAGGAGCGCGGCGTCTGAAGAGCACGGCCGGGATTGAGCCGGATGGGAATCCATCCCCACTCCTGGCAATCGCGTAAGAAGGCGCGTAAGCATTTGAGGAGTCTCGCCTTCGCATTGGGACGCAAGGGTTGCCCCAGGCGCGCTTGAGGTAATTGAGATCCCCTGCCGGTACTGATCCATTCCCCGACTTTCATGTCCATCACTGCGGCGACAAACTCAATCGCCACCTCATATGTAAAGTCGGCGGGGCTTCTTACTTCTGGGTGATGGACGTTCAGCCAGCGACCGACCTTGAGGAGGAGGTAATAGCTGTGGGCCGCGCCTGCGGTGGGACTGTGGGCTCGCCAGCGTTGACACCACGAGAGCCACTCGTCTGCCATCTTCCCATCCCTCTCAGAAGTCACTGGCCTGGCTGCTCGCTTTGGATCCGGAAGCGGCCTGCTGATGATCGAAAGCGCAAAGAGGGCGCGCGAAATTTGCAGCAGATAGTCGCGCACGCAGGGAAAGGTGCAGGTTTGGTTCACTGTTTCGAGGAACTCGATGTGCAGCGCTTCCAACTGAGGATTGCGGTTTCGCAGCAGGAGGTAGCAGAGGCAAGCGATGAAGTCATGATGATTCTTTTCCCGATAGCCCCACTTGCCCAGAGCAGCGGTCAGAAGCTTTACGTGTGCCTCAATCGTCGCCTTCCCAAAGACTTTCCGGGCAATCGGGGCGATGGCAAACGGCCTGAGCAGAGGATCGACATCGGCAGGAGCACACAGCAGATAGGCCAGAACAGGCAACTCTCGGCGCGCCGGATGTTGCCTGCCTCCTCCATAGCTTCTTCCATATCGCCGAGCAAACGCGGTGTAGTTTGGGCCGATGATGTCCATCCATTCCGCTTCGGACCAGGCCCAGAAGGTCTTGCCACGATGGGACATTTCAACGACTATGACGCGTACCGTCTCATGGCAGATATCGGGACTCAGATGGGTCATCGTGAACACATCCTGGAGAGGCGAGAGCAAACGATGAAGGCGTTCTTTCGTTGATGGACGCAACTGGAACGGGACCTCGCGCATGGCCCGTTTCAGTTCAGCCCGCTCAACCTCGTCCAGATCTGGAGAACGGTCATAGCGAGTCACATCCACCGGCCAGTGCCAGCGATGAGGAGGAGGAAGCGACACAACTGGCTTGCTCATGACCTTCCCTCCCCCAGGATCTCCTCGATCCAGTGTTCAAAGCCTGCCAGGCTCCGGGTGACCGCTTCCGTGAGTTCGACGCCGCTCAAATGGATGTAGAGCATGGTCGTGGTTAAGGATTTGTGGCCCGCGTAGGTAGCGATCTGGTGCAAGTCGAGGCGTGCGCGGGCCATATGGGTGAGACGAAGGTGACGTGGCGTATGGGTCGTAAATCGTGGAAGTGCTGCACGCTGGGCCAGTTTCTGGACGATTTTCGACCAGGTGACGAGTGCAAGTGGGGTAGAGGCATTGCGATGCGACTCTGACAAAAAGAGCGGACCGCGTTTGTCAGAGAGGGCTCTCCTCTGGCGTAGGTAGGCCTGCAGAAGGCGGCTGGTGGCCTTTCCGTAGCCCACGATGCGCTCACGTCCATTCTTGGCATGCTCAGCTCGCACACGGATCTGTTGGTAGGCGAAGTCGAAATCGCCCACCTCAAGTCGGACGAGTTCCTCACGGCGTAAGGCTCCATCGTACGCGATGAGTAGCATCACTTGATTCCGAAGGAGCTCTCCTTCGAGACCACGCAGCACATTTTGCCACTCCTCATCGGAGGGCAGCCACGGCAGTTTTTGATACCGGGGAAGCAACCCACGGGAGCGCACCCCGCCAAAGGCTTTGCCAGGCACGTAATGGCCGCGACCGACCGGGTTGTCCTGGCGGAGTTGCCGCTCAACGAGCGAGTCACAATACAAGCGTAAGACAGTGATGCGCTGTTGCATGGTCGAGTTGGAGAGGCCCCGACCACTCTCGATGGAGAGGAGTTTGGCCCCCTTTGGGTTGGGACGGTGAGCCAGATCCTGGACATAGAGGGCAACCTGCTCACGCGTGATGGTTTCAGGAACAATCCCCGACCGCTGGCAAAAGGCCAGAAAGTCGTTGAGAGAGCGTCCATAGGCGTCGAGAGTCTTGGGAGCAAGCTGAAGGTGACTCTGCATCTGAAGCCAGGCGCGTGAACGCTCTGAAACTGCAACCAGGGGATAGAGTTCCCAGCGGATTTCGTTCATATGTTTCCTCCAGATAATAGATAATGCTCAATGGTAGCATCACTGGAGGGAATGGCTCTACTTGCTAGGAGAGAGTGTATCGGGATGGGCTAGTCTCGCCCGTGAAAGGGGACGTTGATGATATCTAACATATAGTCCAAGGAGAAGCCGATCATTGTCACTACAAGGATCATACACCCCTTCGATGTCAGCAATCAAGGTCCCCACCACAGCAGCCAGATCCAGTAAGTGATACCAGTCAGCATTGGTGCGTGAGAGCCGCGAGACTTCCCAGCCAAAAACGATGCCGACATGGCCCAGGGCCACATCTGCTGCGAGTTGCGTAAAGTCATCTCGGCCTTCTTTGCTGGTCGCCGATTGCCCCAGATCCCCATCCAACACGATGGTGATTGTCAGAAATATTTGGCAGAAGCTCAGCAATATTGAGCACGAGCTTGCGCTTATCGTCACGGATTTCTGGCAGCTTTTTTCATAAATATTTGGCGAAACCTTGCTTATCGTCACAAATATTTGGCCAAGCCGTACTCGCTTCTTCTTATCGGTGCGGTCGTGATATCCCCTTTTTGAGCACGACGTCATCTATCAGATTCTCTGATAGGCTTAATACTTACATTGGTGCCACCAGGGGCGATTTAGCAATATTGACCGCCGACCATTTCATTGAGATTGCTCATGCTGTCATGCTCAGAAAAGGGCCTTCATGCAGATCAACGTGCTGGAGATACGATATTGTATCCCTATCTAACCTGAGTTCTGGATAAGGCAGGGCTATGTAAAATTCGCATTGCTTACCCATTCCTCGGGCCTGCGGGGTTCATAAAGGATAGAGGTGTTGTATGGCAGGCTTCCAAACCCCGCTACACACAACATCTCCATACAGGATAGGTGCGGCAGGAGCGAGAATCGCCAACGAGTTGCCCGTAGGGATCGACCATCCCCACGGCAACCACGTCCAAGGCCGTGGCGCGCGTTGGTCTTATTTGATTACTCGGAACGAGAGATGGGTTGCTCCCGGTGTCTCAAGCGTGCGGATGTGTTCCAAGTGGATAGGCTCTGAGCCGAGGTGATCGAAGAGGCGAACGCCCTCCCCCAGCAGCACATGGGCAATGCTCATATGCAATTCGTCGAGCAGACCCGCTCGCAAGGCTTGTTGGACGGAGCTGGCCCCATGCAGGGCCACGTTTTTCTCGCCCGCGAGCTCCTTTGCTTTCGCAATCGCGCTTTCAATCCCATCCGTGACGAAGTAATAGTGCGTCATGCCCTTCGTCACGGGTGCTCGGGCGTGCGATTGCAAGACAATCACCGGGCCGGGGATGGGCGTGCCATCAGGCATGACCCACCCCTGCTCACTGTCAATCTGATCGAAGCTTCTGTGCCCCATGATCACCGCGCCGGTCTCATGAAGCTGCTCGCCCGCGACCTCAAAGAAATGCTCCATGGCGCTTCCCATCCAGGCGAAGACCTCCGAGACATCATCATTGTTGTCAGCGATAAATCCGTCGAGGGAGACCGAGAGACCAAACAGAACTTTTCCCATGGTGTTCTCCAATCTGTGTGGATGCTCTTCTACCTAGAGGTTACTCAGACATGGTTTCCAGCAGGTCCGCCAGGCGCTCGTGCGAATCATTGACTCCTTCTTCCATCCCGCTCTGGAGCGCGCCATCGCGGTCGGCGGCCGACTGGAAAACCGAGTGAGCAGTGAGCCTGGTTCTTCCTCCGGGCAATGCTTCTAAGGTGAGCGTTTCGAGGCACACGTGTCCTGCTTCCGGTAGCCCTTCAAACTCAAAGGTGTCAATAATGCGCTCTGGCGCGAGCACTTCGTGGTACACGCCACGAAAGGCGAACTCGTTGCCGCTTTGATCCTTGTGGATGTAGCGCCACCTGCCGCCGCTCCTGGGCTCAAACGTCTCCAGCGTCATACTGAGCCTTCTTGGTCCAAGCCACTGGACGTAGAGCTCGGGATCGGTGAATGCCTTAAACACAAGCTCGCGCGGCGCGTCGAATTCGCGCGTGATGAGCAGTTCTTGTTTCCCTGGTTCTGCCGTAATGGTGGTTGTGTTGGTGTTTGCCATTGGTTCTTTCTCTCCTTTCTTTCAGCTGCGAGCGCCCGGCCGGTAACACACGCGCATCACCCCGGACGGGTACGTCTTGGCGCTGACCAACTCAAGGTTGACCCGGTCCGTGAAGACCCGTTGCCCATTGCCGATGGCAATCGGGTGGACCATCAGCACGTACTCATCAATTAAGCCCAGCCGCACAAGCGTTTGCGCCGTGCGAATGCCGCCAGGCACGCCCAGGTTTTTCCCAGGCTGCCGCTTGAACTTTGCGACTGCTTCAACCAGATCGTTATCATTCTTGATCAGCAGTAGCTCTGAGTTCTCCCACTCAAGCTGTTCTTCCCTGTTCGAGATGACGATGCTGTGCATGGTATTCACGACCTCCGCGATGGCAAGCTCACCTTTTGAGGCCGAAGGGTTTTGGGCCGCGTTCGCCCAATAAGGGATCATCCCGGAAGCGGTTGGATACCCCATAAAACCAGCATCGGCACTTTTTAATAAGGCAACAATGTCATCGTTGAGCTCCTGATCCGGTGTCTGTCCTATCCAATCCAGTTCGCCGTTCGGCCCGGAAAAGAAGCCGTCACATGTCATCGTCATGTAGAGAAAAACTTTTCTCATGGTGTTCTCCAATCTGTGTAGATGCTATTTTGCTCATAGCATCACCTGCTTTCTTGTTCACTCTTCTTTACTCTTCACGAGCTTCTCTTTTTCAGCTTCAAGCACTTGGTCCAACGCCTCAAAACGCTCTTCCCATCTCTGCCTCATGTGCTGAACCCATGCTTCAAATTGAGACAGCGTCTGTGGATTGAGGCGGTACAAGTGCTTCTGCGCGTGTTTTTCCATCACCACTAAGTTTGCCTCACGCAAGACCTTGAGATGCTGTGAGATCGCTTGTGGACTGACGGAAAAGTGCTCGTAGATATCCGTAGCAGATAACTCGCCGCGGTTAGCAAGTATCTCTAAAATGGCCCTGCGAGTCGGATCGGAAAGCGCAACAAACATATCCATGGACATATTATAAAGTATTTACTTGATAAAGTCAATACTTAAATAAATCTTGCCAGAACGAGCTCAAAGTCGTATGCTTTGTTCACTCCGCGCCTGCGGCACACAACGACTACTGGAAGGAGACAATTTTATACGTGGCTCTGTGGAGAAGGAAAGTGCCCCAAGCCGCCGAGCTGTGGGACTTGATCCAGATACAGTGAAGGCTTTTTGGACTGATGGCAGGAGGCAGGAAGGAAAGCTCGCACATGGGCCACAAAATTGGTGGGGCTGTGGTGGCGGGAGTGCTCAAGCTGGAAAATGTTCTTGAGTTGGTCGATGATGGTCTGGGTGGTGGTTCGTTTGCGCGACCCGTAGCTGTCGCACAGTTGCATCAAGCGGTTGGATATGTTCTTATGCAGCCGCGTGATGAGGTGGAGTCTTCTTCTTACTGTCGTTCACCACGTGGTGAACGACAGTAAGAAGAGGCGAAAATGCGTATTATATTTGACATTACCCGTTCTGGATGGGGTTATGTGAATACGATTGTCTGCTTTCTCCTGCTCCCCCCTTTTCAAAAAGGGCAAACGTCGTCTAAGATGAAGCGAGGAGGCTTTGGTTCTATGAGGCAGAACACATATGATGATCCTGCATTCTTCGCCAATTACAGTCAGATGGCTCGTTCCATCGGCGGATTGGAGGCGGCTGGAGAATGGCCCGCCTTCCGCGAGTTGCTTCCCGCGCTACGCGATAAGAACGTGCTTGATCTTGGTTGCGGCTTTGGCTGGCACTGCCGCTATGCGCGCCAACAGCAGGCACGCTCGGTGGTGGGAGTAGACCTCTCGGAGAAGATGCTTGCGCGCGCCAGAGCGAGTACTAACGATGCCGCAATCGAGTATCGTCGGCTGGCGATTGAAGACATCGACTTTTCCGCAGGGGAATTCGACGTGGTGCTCAGTTCACTGGCACTGCATTATGTGGAGCACTTCGACCTCGTCTGTCGTAAAGTGCATTACTGTCTTGTACCGGGGGGCACCTTCGTCCTCTCGGTCGAACATCCGGTCTTCACGGCGCTCGCTGCGCAAGACTGGTATTACGGGCAGCATGGGGAGCGATTACATTGGCCCGTCGATCATTACCAGGAGGAAGGCCCGCGCCAGGCACGATTTTTGGATCATGAGGTGGTCAAATATCACCGCACCGTCGCCACCTATGTGAATACGTTGCTTGACTCGGGTTTCACCCTGACGAAGCTTTCCGAACAGCAACCAACGCAAGAACAGCTGGACACGCATCCCGCATGGCAGGATGAAACTCGCCGCCCGATGTTTCTCTTGATTGCAGCCGTCAAGCATGAGAAATAGAACTGCCAAAGAGGAAGGAACAATGGCGAAGCGATATCCTTCGCGAGAATGTGGTAATTCATGTGAAGAGTGGGTCCGCCCACGTTTCCGTTTCGGGCCATTTACCAGTTCGCTCACTACTGCTTTCACGTCGGCCGCATGCTCACCTGCTGCGCAGGGTCGGCTTCGGAAAGTATGGGAACTGCTGCTCCATGGGTGATTAACTCAGCGAGCAGTTTGCCAGCCATCAGCCCTTTCTCGAAACCCGAAGAACTCAGGCCAGTGAGCAGGTAGAGATTGCCGAGGTGGGGGATCTTGCCGATCAGGGGATGCAGATCACGGGTAAAGGGCATCCAGCCAGCCCAGGTACGAGCGATGGGGAGGTTTTGCAAGAACGGGAAGAGTTCAAGTGCGTGCGCACGGTTGATCTTGATGCCATCCCGGTCGGGCGTATTGGGCGCGTCCAGTTGCCTGTCTCCGCCGATGATGATCTCGCCGCCGCGGGTCTGCCGCCCATAGAGGTGGCGGGTGAGCCGCTGGCCTTGGTGATGGGTGAGTTCGAGTGGCGTTTGCTCGTCGCTGTAGGGATGGCTGTGCCAGTAGAGGTGCGACTCGAGCGCTCCGATGCTGTGAAAAATGCTGGGTGGCGCGGGAGCCGTGGCCCACATCTGGCCGCGCACGGCGTACACGGGGATGGAGAGACCCAGCATGGTACCCAGGGAGTGGCACCACGGCCCGGCTGCTAACACGAGCGTGCTAGTTCTGAACGTTGTGGGAGGTGTAACAACCTGGTAGGCGCCATCATCGAGGTGCGCGATGCCGGTCACCTCGTGGTGCGTGAGCATGGTGGCACCATGGCGTTGCGCGAGGGAAGCAAGAGCCAGCACCGTCTTGATTGGATTGGCGTTGCCTCCATGAGGATAGTACAGGCAGCCCAGGATGCGCGGACCAAGTGCGAATTCGATACGGCGCGCGTCGCGGCCATCCAGCTGTTCCACCTGATGTCCTCTGGCCAGAAGTTCACCCACTTCTTGCCGGGCAAAGGCATACTCTTCCTCGGTCTGGATGGCCTGCAGCGAGCCACCCTGCCGGAACTCAAGGTCATAACCGTGGTCAAGCTGCAAGGTTTTGAAGACCTCCAGGCTGCCCATGCTGAGGGTAGACGAGAGATCAGGCGTGTGACCCCATCCGGTTGCGCAGAGCGTCCCGGCGTTCAGCCCGGAAGCTTCTGCGGCAAGCTCGCTTTGCTCCAGCAGGATCACCTGGCGGCCATA
>Ga0099828_10001503_pt1 | contig 15662 bp, 11 predicted proteins | sample CZO8metaG_2_FD_79338 | JGI IMG/M metagenome (GOLD analysis project Ga0099828, IMG submission 79338) | Vadose zone soil microbial communities from the Eel River Critical Zone Observatory, Northern California, USA - CZOApr15con2H1.8 metaG | ecosystem: Environmental > Terrestrial > Soil > Vadose...
AGCCGCGCGCTCGCGAATCGTCCTCGGCGATGACGCACCTGAGCGGGCTTGACCCCTGGCGCCAGTAGTCGGGATCGTGCAGCACATCCCGCCACCAGCGGTCGTCTCTGGCCAGCATTCCTGGCCGGCCGGGCACGGCCTGCTCATGCACCTTGGCCAGCTCGGCCGGGGCCGGCTCCGGCTCGGCGGCGCGGAGCCGCACGGCGGCATCCTGGGCTTGAGCCAGCGGAATCATCCGGCCCTCGCCGCGCCTGACGGTGAACCTCGCGTGCATGGAGGCGATGCCGTAGCCATACCTGCCGTAAATGCCCGGCTCGGACGCGAACAGTGCGGCGACCGCCTCCTTGCCCGCGCGGATGTCGGCGAGCTGTCGGCGCATCAGGCTGGACAGGATCCCGCGGCGCCGGTAAGCGGGCAGTACGCTCACGGCCGAGATCCCGGCCACCGGTGCCATCGCGCCGGGCAGCGCCATCTGGAAGGTGTAGGCACAGGCGGTGCCAACCGGGTGGCTGCCGTCGAACGCGGCCAGGCTGCGGTCGAATTCGAAGGTGCCCCGCTCGTGCTCGCGGGCAGGCTCGGATGGCCAGCTGGAGTTGAACGCGTGCTCGCCGACCGCGTAGAAGGCGGCGAAGTCATCTTCTCCCACCGGCCGGATCGGGTAAGGGTCGGTCATGCTGGCATTCGTACCCCACCTCGCCGGGCTTCGCGAATAGTTATCTGACCCGGCGGGAACGTGCCGGCCACGCCGCCTACCGATAAAGTGCGGCCAACATGGTTTACCCGGTTCGCCACAGGCAGCTTCGCGCCGCGCAGGCAGCAGCGGCGCGAGTGCGCGGCCTGGTCCGCCGTCAGTTCATCACCAGGAACCGCCGGCTTTCGCTCGTGCTCGCCGCCGTCACGGTGGGCATCGGGATCGCGGGCGTGCACGTGTCGCAGTCGTGGTTCTCGCCTGGGGTCATGATCTTGCCTATCCTGGCCGGCGGCCTGCTGCTCTGGCCGCGCGCGCTGCTGATCCTGTTCGGCATCGTCGCGGTGATGCTGGCCTACGACGTGGCCGACGGTAAGGCGGGTCCCGGCATCATCGCGACGATCGTGGTCACCGCTGCCTTTGCCCATGTGCTGGCCAGAACGCGGGCCAAGCTCGGCGTGCAGGGCCTGCGCGGCGACCAGATGCTGATCGAGCTAAGGGACCGGCTCCGGGCGCAGGGCAAGCTGCCGGAACTGCCGGAGGGCTGGCGATCGGCCGCGGTATTGCAGCCGGCCGACGGGGCGTCGTTCGGCGGCGATTTCCTGGTATCCGCCAGTGACGGCAAAACCCTGGAAGTGGCGCTCGTCGATGTCCCGGGCAAGGGAATCGACGCCGGCACCAGGGCGCTCCTGCTTTCGGGCGCGTTCGGCGGGCTGCTTGGATCGGTGCCGCGCGGCGAGTTTCTCGCGGCGTGCAATGCATACCTCCGGCGGAGGGCATCCCCCGAGGGCTTCGTGACCGCCGTGCACCTGTCATTGGACCTCGCGACCGGGGATTACATCGTCGCCTCCGCTGGGCACCCTCCCGCGGTGCATTTCGACGCAGCGGCTGGCACCTGGCGGGTGACCCAGGCCCGCGGGATCGTCCTCGGCGTTGTTCCCGACCTTCGCAGCATGCCCGAGCAGGGCACGCTGCGGCCAGGTGATGCGCTGATGCTCTACACAGACGGACTTGTCGAGGCGCCGGGCCGGGACATCGATGCCGGGATCAACCAGCTGCTTGGCGAGGCGGACCGGCTGGTGGCCTCCGGTTTCGGTGCTGGCATCGGCCAGCTCGTCCGGTCCATGCAGGCAGGCGCGCGCAGCTCGGACGATTGCGCCCTGGTCCTCATCTGGCGTATGTGATGCGCCCGGCCCACCGGGAGCCGGGGAACCGGGGAGCGGGGAAGCGGGGAAGCGGGGGACCGGGGAACCGGGGAACCGGGGGACCGGGGGGACCGGGGAACCGGGGAACCGGGGAGCCGGGGAGCCGGGGGACCAGGGGACCGGGGGCCTGCAGGTGACGACAGATCGCGATATGACATAAATTCAGGCATTAATCCGGCCGGTTAACGGATTGGCAATCGGGCAGTAAAGAACAGGACTTGCGCACCTGCCCGGCCGCCGCGCCATAGGATCGGCTCACCGCGGCGACCTGCGGTGGTTCCCGGAAAAGCGACACTGACGTCACGTGACACAGACGTCATAATTTCCCGGGGGAAAGTCAATGTCCCCATCATGTGACACTGATGTCATGATTCTCGGAAAAGGCGACGCTGGCGTCATATGACGTGCACGTCATTGTTTGCAATTCCACGAGAACTGTGCAGAAATAGGGACCGTGATGCGCGACGGGACGCGAATGGGCGACAGGTCGCCCCCGGGGGCATCGGGCATGTCGGCCGACATGGTCGCTGCCGCCGCCGGCCGAGCCGTAGCGCCCGGTGGGGGGTCTTCCGCGGCCGGACCCGGCATCGCGGCGGCGATGGCCACGCGGGCAACGGGCGAGAATTTCCCTGTCGCCCTGCGGCTGCTCCCCGCCCGCCACCGCGGGCACCTGATGGCCGTCTACGGCTTCGCGCGGACGGTCGATGACATCGGGGACAAGGCGCCGCTCGCCGAGCGGCCGCGACTGCTCGATGAGCTTGAGGCCGACCTGGGCAGGCTGTACGCGGGCGCGGGGCCGGATAAGGCGGGCCGTGATGGCGCGGGCAGGGAAGCAGCCGGTCACGGCGTGGCGGGCCGCCCGGCCGGGGACGGCCGGGCGCCGGAACTCAGCGTGATCCGTGCGCTTCGCCCTGCGGTCAGCCAGTGCGTGATCCCGCAGCAGCCCTTTCTCGATCTGATCCAGGCCAACCGGCAGGACCAGGTCGTGACCCGGTACCCGAGTTTCGATGACCTGCTCGGATACTGCCGGCTGTCCGCCAATCCGGTCGGCCGGATCGTGCTGCATGTCTTCGGCGCGTTCTCGCCGGGCCGGGCGGAGCTCTCCGACCAGGTCTGCACCGCACTTCAGCTCGCCGAGCACTGGCAGGATGTCGGCGAGGACTTCCGGGCCGGCCGCATCTACCTGCCCGGCGAGGACATGGCCAGGTACGGCTGCGGCGAGGCCGATCTGTCCGCCCCGCGGGCATCCGCGGCGCTGCGCGCGCTGGTCGCCTTCGAGACCAAGCGCGCCCGGTCCATCCTCGACGCCGGCGCGCCGCTGGTAGGCACGCTGGGCGGCTTCGCCAGGGCTGCCGTGGCCGGATACGTGGCCGGCGGCCGGGCGGCGCTGGCCGCGATAGCCGATCATGACGTGCTTGTTGCCACGCCCAGGCCGCGCGGTCGCCGGACCGTGGCCGAGCTGATTCGCTGCTATCTGTCGGGGCGGTGACGCGGGTGGACACCAGGACTCCCGCGACTGTCGAGGTGCGTGCCGCCTACCAGCACTGCGAGCAGATCACCAGGACTCAGGCGCGGAACTTCGCCTACGGGATCCGGCTGCTGCCTGCGGACAAGCGCCGCGCTCTGTCCGCCGTCTACGCGTTCGCGCGGCGGGTGGACGACATCGGCGACGGCTCGCTGCCCGCCGCGGACAAGCTTGCCGCGCTCGCCGGGGCCCGGGCCAGCGTGACTTCCCTCGCCGGCCAGGAAGCGGACGTATCGGCAGATCCGGTGCTTGTGGCGCTGGCTGACGCGGCCCGCCAGTTCCCGATGCCGGTGAGCGCCTTCGGCGAGCTGATCGACGGCTGCGAGGCGGATGTGCGCGGCACCAGGTACGCCACTTTCGGCGACCTTGAGCACTACTGCAGGTGCGTGGCCGGATCGATCGGGCGGCTGTCGCTCGGCGTGTTCGGCTGCAAGGACGCCGCGGTGGCGGCTCCGCTGGCCGACGCGCTTGGCGTGGCCCTGCAGCTGACCAACATCCTGCGCGACGTCAGGGAGGACTTCGGCAACGGCCGGGTCTACCTGCCGGCCGACGATCTTGAGCGCTTCGGCGCCGTGCTGAAGCCGGACGCCGCCATCGCCGTGCTGGCCGACAGCAGGCTTGAGGACGTCGTCCGGTTCGAGGCTGAGCGGGCCCGCGGCTGGTATGCCACCGGCCTGCGGCTGATGCCGCTGCTTGACCGGCGAAGCGCGGCGTCCGCCGGGGCGATGGCCGGCATCTACTTCCGGCTGCTTGAGCACATCAGCGCAGCGCCGGCCACCGCGCTGCAGCGCCGGCTGTCGCTGTCCACGGGAGAGAAGGCGATGGTCGCCATGAGGTCGCTGGCGGGCATGATGCCGGCGGTGCCGCAACCCAGGCCGGCGGCGGGGTCATGAGCGCCCCGGACGACGGGCCCGTGAGCACCCCGGATGGCGAGGGCGGCAGCGCGGCCGGGAATGGCCCGATGGCCGCCGCGGGCAGCCGCGGCGGCGCGCATGCCCCCCGGGTCGTCGTCGTCGGCGGCGGCCTGGCCGGGATCACCGCCGCCATCGCGCTACTGGAGTCCGGCATCGGCGTCACGCTGATCGAGGCCAGGCCGCGGCTTGGCGGGGCGACCTGCTCGTTCAGCCGTGCTGGCCTGATGATCGACAACGGCCAGCATGTGTTCCTGCGCTGCTGCAGCACGTACCGCGGCCTGCTGGCCAGGCTCGGGATGACCGGATCAGCGACGATCCAGGACCGCTTCGACGTCACCGTGCTGTCCCCGCGCGGCACCGCCAGGCTGCGCCGGACCTCGCTGCCCGGCCCGCTGCAGATGGGCCGCGCGCTGGCCGGGTACCCGCTCCTGTCGCCCGCCGAGCGGCTCCGCGTGGCGCGAGCGGCGCTGGCCATGCGCTTCCTCGATCCGGCGAAGCCGGAACTGGACGCCGAGCGGCTGGGTGACTGGCTGGCCGCCCGGGGACAGGGCGAGCGCGCCCGCCGGAACCTCTGGGATCTCTTCATCGTCTCGGCGCTGAACATCGCGGGCGACGACGCCAGCCTGGCGCTGGCGGCCACCGTGATCCGGACAGCGCTGCTCGGCGCCAGGGACGCCGCCGACATCGGCGTGCCTGCCGTCCCGCTCGGCGAGCTGCACGGGACCGCGGCCGCCGGGGTGCTGCATCAGCTTGGGGCCGAGGTGCGGCTCGGGACGACCGCCGTCGCCGTCGAACCCGGGCCCGGCAGCGGGCTGAACGTCCGTGCCGCGGCCGGCGCCGATCGCGCTGAGTCGCTGCTGCCCGCCGACGGCGTGGTGGTCGCGGTGCCGCCCGGGCCTGCGTCCCGCCTGATGCCCGCCGCCGCTGGCGCTGCCCGCTGGGCCGAGCTCGGGTCGGCGCCGATCGTCAACGTGCACGTGATCTACGACCGCCGGATCACCCGGCTGCCGTTCGCGGCGGCCGTGGAGTCCCCGGTGCAGTGGGTGTTCGACAAGACGGCTACCGCGGGCCTTGACTCCGGCCAGTACCTCGCGGTGTCGCTGTCGGCCGCGGACGATTTCGTGGACGTTCCGGCCGCGCGCCTGCGCGAGCAGTTCGTGCCCGCCCTGGCGGAGCTGTTCCCCGCGGCAAGGGAAGCCCGGATCGCTGATTTCTTCGTCACCAGGGAGCGGCAGGCCACGTTCCGCCAGGCGCCGGGATGCGGCCAGCTGCGGCCGGCCGCGGCCACCGGCCTGCCCGGGCTCGTGCTGGCCGGCGCGTGGACCGATACGGGCTGGCCGGACACCATGGAGGGCGCCGTGCGAAGCGGGCTGAGCGCGGCGCGGGAACTGAAACGCGGCCTTGCCTGGCCGTCCGGCCGGGCGCTGGTCCGCCTGGCGGGCGCGCCCGCGCCGGCCGGGGCAGGAGCGCCGTCATGACCGCAACCATTCCGGCCGGCGTCGAGACGGCTCGCGACCTGGTGGGGCCGGCGATCGCCGTGGCGGTCCGCCGGCTGAGTCCGGACGTCCAGTCCGTTGCCGCCTACCACCTCGGGCTGGCGGGCGCAGGCGGCCAGCCGGCCGGTGCCGACGGCCGGCCGGGCGGGATGGGCAAGGCCCTGCGGCCCGCGCTCGCCCTGCTGTCCACCCGGGCCGCGGGCGCCGCGCCAGAGCGCGGGGTGGCCGCAGCGGCCGCAGTGGAACTCGTGCACAACTTCTCCCTCGTGCACGACGACATCATGGACGGCGACACCGAGCGCAGGCACCGGCCGACGGCGTGGACGGTGTTCGGCGTCGGAGCGGCCATCCTGGCCGGCGACGCGCTGCTGGTGCTCGCTCAGGACATCCTGCTGGAAGGGCCGGCGCCGCAGGGTATGTGGGCGTCCCGCTGCCTGTCCGCGTCAGTGCAGCGGCTCATCGCCGGCCAGGGCGCGGACCTGGCATTCGAGCGCCGCAATGACGTCACGCTGGAGGAATGCCTGGAAATGGCGGGCGACAAGACGGCGGCGCTGATGGCGTGCGCGTGCAGCATCGGCGCGATCTACGTCGGAGCGCCCGCTGAGCTCGCGATGGGCCTGGCCGGGTTTGGCGCGCACGCCGGGCTTGCCTTCCAGCTCACCGACGACCTGCTCGGCATCTGGGGCGCACCCGAGGTCACCGGCAAGCCGGTCCGCTCGGACCTGCGGACCAGGAAGAAGTCGCTGCCGGTGGTTGCGGCGCTGACCAGCGGCAGCAGGCCAGGTGACGAGCTCGGCGCGCTGCTGGCCGGCGCCGAGCCGCTCAGCGAGGATGACCTGCTGCGCGCCGCTGACCTGATCGAGGCGGCGGGCGGCAAGGCGTGGGCGGAGGCCGAGGCAGACGTGCAGCTTGCCTCGGCCGGCCAGTGCCTGGCCGAGACCGACATGCCAGGCGACGTACGGGCGGAGTTCGCGGGGATCGCCGAGTTCATCACGGCGCGGCAGAGCTGACCCTGGGACAGCGGGATGGCGGTGACAGCGAGATGACGGTGACGCAGGCGCGGGCCGGCCGGCCGGCCGCGCCGGAGGCTGCGCGGACGGCGCTCGACCGGGCGGCCCGTTACCTGCTCGGCCAGCAGCACTCAGGCGGCTGGTGGCAGGGCGAACTGGAGACCAACGTCACGATGGACGCGGAGGACCTGCTGCTCCGCGAGTTCCTCGGCATCCGGACCGAGGATGAGAGCGCCGCCGCGGCCCGGTGGATCAGGTCCAGGCAGCGAGCAGACGGTACCTGGGCCAACTACTACGAGGGCGACGCTGATCTGTCCACGACCGTCGAGGCGTACGTCGCGCTGCGGCTGGCGGGCGACTCGCCGGACGCCGCCCACATGGCCCGGGCGGCCGGCTGGATCCGCGCGGCCGGCGGGATTCCGGCGACCCGGGTATTCACCCGGATCTGGCTGGCCCTGTTCGGCGAGTGGTCCTGGGACGAGCTGCCGGTGATGCCGCCGGAGATGATCTACCTGCCGGGCTGGTTCCCGCTCAACCTGCATGACTGGGCCTGCTGGGCCAGGCAGACGATCGTCCCGCTGACGATCGTCGGATCGTTTCGCCCGGTCCGCCCGCTGCCCTTCGGCCTGGCCGAGCTGCGGCCAGCTGCCGCGGATACTGAACGGGCCGCCGCGGGCACAGTCCGGAGCGGCTGGCCGGCCTTCTTCGGCGGGCTTGACCGGGTGCTCCATGCCTACCACCGGCATGGCCTGGGCACCCGCCCGATGCGCGCGGTCAGGACAGCCGCGCTGCGCCGGTGCGCGGAGTGGATCATCGCCAGGCAGGAACTTGACGGGTCCTGGGGCGGGATCCAGCCACCCTGGGTGTACTCGCTGATGGCGCTGCACCTGCTCGGCTACGGACTGGAGCACCCGGTGATCAGGCGCGGCCTGGCCGGCCTGGACCGGTTCACGATCTGGGAAGACTCGGCCGACGGCCAGGTCAGGCGGCTCGAGGCGTGCCAGTCGCCGGTCTGGGACACCGTGCTGGCGATGATCGCCCTGTCCGACGCGGGCCTGCCCGCCGACCATCCGGCGCTGGCGTCGGCGGCCAGCTGGGTGCTCGACGAGGAGATCCGCGGGCCGGGTGACTGGCAGGCGCGCAGGCCCCGGCTCAGCCCGGGGGGCTGGGCCTTCGAGTTCGACAACGACGGCTACCCGGACATCGACGACACCGCCGAGGTGCTGCTCGCGCTCCGCCGGGTCGCGCCGTCCGCCGAGCCCCGGTGCGCAGCGGCCACGGCGCGCGGCATCCGCTGGCTGACCGGCATGCAGTCGCGGGACGGCGGCTGGGGCGCCTTTGACGCCGACAACACCAGGAAGATCGTGACGAAGCTGCCGTTCTGTGACTTCGGCGAGGTGATCGACCCGCCGTCCGCTGACGTCACGGCGCACACGGTGGAGGCACTGGCCGCGGAGGGCATGGCCGGCTCCCGGGCGGTGCGCCGCGGCGTGGCGTGGCTGCTGAGGGCGCAGGAGAGCGACGGATCCTGGTTCGGCCGGTGGGGAGCGAACTACGTCTACGGCACCGGCGCGGTCGTGCCCGCTCTGATCGCGGCCGGCGTGCAGCCAGCCAAGCCGCCGATCAGGCGTGCCGTCGGCTGGCTCAGGGAGCACCAGAACCCGGACGGCGGCTGGGGCGAGGACCTGCGGTCCTACGACGACCCGGGCCTGGCGGGCCGGGGTGAGTCCACCGCCTCGCAGACCGCGTGGGCGCTGCTCGCGCTGCTCGCGGCGGGCGAAGGGGCGGCACACGCCAGCGCGGCGGCCGGGCGCAAGGCCGGGACCGGAGTCGCCGGGGACGCCGCGGCCGGAACCGCCGCGGCCGGCCCGGACGCAACCGGGCCGGACGCAACCGGGCCGGACGCAACCGGGCCGGACGCAACCGGGCCGCGCTGCGTCGAGCGCGGCATCCGCTGGCTGGCCGAGCATCAGCGCCCGGACGGCAGCTGGGATGAGCCGCAGTACACCGGCACCGGGTTCCCCGGTGACTTCTACATCAACTATCACCTGTACCGGCTGGTCTTCCCGGTCAGTGCGCTGGGCCGTTACCTGGCGGGTGCCGGATGAGCGGCCGGCTGAGGACTGCGCCGGCCCGGCCGAGCGGAGGAACGCGATGAACCGGCTGCTCGTCTGCTCGCCGCTGCCGCTGGAGGCGCGAGCCGTCCGGCGCGGCATCGGGGCCGGCGGCGACGTCCGGCAGACCGGCTACGGGGCGAAGAAATCGGCAGCACAAGCGGCAGTACTCCGGTCGGCCCCGTTCGGAATGCTGGCGATAGCGGGCACGGGCGGTGGCCTTACCGGTGACCTGTCGCCCGGTGACCTCGTGGTCGGCACGCAAGTCAGCGGATCCGGGGCAGTGATCAGCTGCCCGTCGGCCCCGTTGCTGGCCGGTGAACTGCGGCGGGCCGGGCTGCGTGCCCAGGCCGGCCAGATCGTCACGGTCGGCCACCTGGTCCGCGGCGGCGAGCGAGCGCGGCTGGCGCGCACCGGCGCGCTGGTGGCCGACATGGAGTCCGCTCCGCTGCTCGCCGCTGCCGCCGACCGGCCTGCCGTGGTAGTCCGGGCCGTGTCGGATACGCCGCAGCGGCCGCTGCTCAGCCCCGCGGGCCTGGCAGGCGGCATCGCCGCGCTGCGGTCACTGCGGCTCGCCGGGCCCGCGCTCGCCCGCTGGGCTGCGGCGGCCGGGCGGCGGCGCGTCGTGCTGGCCGGGCCGCGGTCCTTCTGCGCCGGGGTGGAACGGGCCATCGAGATCGTCGAGCGGGCGCTGGACATGCACGGGCCGCCGGTGTACGTGCGCAAGCAGATCGTGCACAACACCCACGTGGTGGCGGGCCTTGAGCGCCGCGGCGCGATCTTCGTGGACGAGCTCAGCGAGGTTCCCGACGGCGCCGTCGTGGTGTTCTCCGCGCATGGCGTGTCACCCGCCGTGCGGGAGGAGGCGGAACGGCGCGGCCTCAACACCGTCGACGCCACCTGCCCGCTGGTCTCCAAGGTGCACGTGGAGGCGCGCCGGTTCGCCGCTGACGGCTACCTGGTCGCGCTGATCGGCCATGCCGGGCACGAGGAGGTCGAGGGCACGCTGGGCGAGGCACCCGGCGCTGCCGTCCTGGTGCAGAACGCAGCCGACGTGGCCAGGCTGCGGCCCCAGGATCCCGGCAAGGTGGCCTACCTGATGCAGACCACGCTGTCGGCCGATGAGGCCAGCGAGATCGCCGCCGAACTGCTAGAGCGGTTCCCCGCAGCGCGCGGGCCCGGCAGCGATGACATCTGCTATGCCACCACCAACCGGCAGCTGGCGGTCCGCGCCGTGGCCGCCGAGGCTGACCTGGTGCTGGTCGCCGGGTCGGCGAACTCGTCCAACTCGCGCCGCCTGGTGGAAACGGCGGAGCGGGCGGGCAAGCCCGCTTACCTGATCGATGGCGCCGAGGACATCGAGCTCGGCTGGCTGGCTGGCGTGTCGGCCATCGGCCTCACGGCCGGCGCCTCGGCGCCGCCCGCCGTGGTCGATGACATCGTCGCCGCGCTGGGCGGGCTCGGCCCCGTCGAGGTCGGCGAGCGCGTGATCGCTACCGAGAACATCCGGTTCGGCCTGCCCAAGGAGGTAAGGCAATGACTATGCCGTTGCGCCAGAGCCTGCGAGTGGGCACCTACCTGCTCCGCCAGAAGCTCGCCCGCCGGGAGAAGTTCCCGCTGCTCGTCGAGCTCGAGCCGCTGTTCGCCTGCAACCTGAAATGCGCGGGCTGCGGCAAGATCCAGCAGCCGGCGAACGTGCTGAAGCAGCGGATGCCGGTGGAGCAGGCACTCGCCGCGATCGAGGAGTGCGGCGCGCCGATGGTGTCGATCGCGGGCGGTGAGCCGCTCATGCACCCGCAGATCGACGTGCTGGTCGCCGAGCTGATCAAGCGGAAGAAGTACGTGTTCCTCTGCACGAACGCGCTGCTCATCCCGAAAAAGCTGGACAAGTTCAAGCCATCAAGGTACTTCGCCTGGGCGGTGCACATCGACGGGCTGGCGCAGCGGCACGACGCGTCTGTCTGCAAGGACGGCGTCTTCGACGAGGCGGTCGCGGCGATCAGGGAATGCCAGCGCAGGGGCTTCCGGGTGACGACGAACACCACGTTCTTCAGCACCGACACGCCGCAGACGGTCATCGACGTGCTCGACTACCTCAACGACGAGCTGCACGTCGACGAGATGATGATCTCCCCGGCGTACGCCTACGAGAAAGCGCCCGATCAGGAGCACTTCCTCGGCGTGACGGAGACGAGGGAGCTGTTCCGCAAGGCGTTCGGGGGCGGCAACCGGCAGCGCTGGCGGCTCAATCACTCCCCGCTGTTCCTCGATTTCCTTGAGGGCAAGGCTGACTTCGGCTGCACCGCGTGGGGCATCCCGTCGTATTCGCTGCTCGGCTGGCAGAAGCCCTGCTACCTGATGTCCGACGGGTACGTCAAAACGTACCGTGAGCTCATCGAGACGACCGACTGGGATGCGTACGGCCGGGGCAAGGACCCGCGGTGCGCCAACTGCATGGCGCACTGCGGGTACGAGCCATCGGCGGTGCTCGCCACAATGGGATCCCTGCGGGAATCGGTCCGGGCCATCCGCGGGTCCTGACGTCACGGGCGATTTCCTTACGCCGCCATCGGCGATTCCTTACGCCGCCATGGGCGGTTCCTGATGTCACAATCGGTATCCTTCCGGCTACCAGCAGGTGAAATCTGGCCTGCCCGTCCCAGTCTGACCTGCCGGGAGGAACCTGATCATGACGCTGCCAGCTGGACCGGCGGTCGTCAGCAGGCCGGCGGTGGCCGGCCCGCCGTGCAGGGATCCTGCGGGTGGATTAGGGAGTTACCGGGACTCATGCGCCGTCGGCCCGCTGTGGATGCGGGCCGTCCCGCCCGTGGTCACGCTCGCCGTGATGCTGTACGGAATACAGCGGCCGTCGTACTGGCGGGACGAGGCGGCGACGCTGGCAGCGGTCCGGCGGCCGTTCGGCGCCCTGATCGCGATGCTGAGCAACGTGGACGCCGTGCACGGCGCCTATTACATGATGATGTGGGCAGTGGTGCGGCTATTCGGCTCCGGCGAGCTGGCCACCCGGCTGCCGTCGGCGCTGGCGATGACGGCGGCCTCGGCGGGCGTTGCCGCGATCGGCTGCCGCCTGGTGTCGCCGCGGGCCGGGCTGTTCGCCGGGCTGGTCCTTGCCGCCCTTCCCCAGGTGAGCTGGTACGGCCAGGACGCACGGTCGTACGCGGTGGTCATGGCGCTGGCCACGACGGCCAGCTACCTGCTGGTCCGGTTGCTCGGCGCCGGCGGTCCCCGGCGCGGCTGGCTGGCCGCCTACGGGCTTGCCCTGACTGCGCTTGGCCTGGTCAACATCTTCGGGCTGCTGCTCATCCCGGCGCACGGGCTGACGGTGGCGCTCGCATTGCGCCACGGGGAGAGCCGCGAGGAGAATCGCCAGGCGCGGCGCTCGCTGCTGGCTGGCTGGCTGACCGCCGCGGCCGTGGCCTGCGCCGTGGCCAGCCCGCTCATCGCGGCGGCCTGGGAGCAGCGCGCTCAGGAGCACTGGCTCAAGACGCCAGGGATCCGCATGCTGGCCGCCCTGAGGTACCTAGTCGGCCCGTCGGCATTGGCCGCCGCCGTGCTGCTGATTATCGGCTGTGCCATCGCGGTCAGCGCCGTCGGCGGCCGGGTCCGGGCCAGTGCCAACTGGCCGGCCAGGATCCCGGCGCTGTGCCTGCCCTGGCTGCTGCTGCCAGCTGCGGTGCTGCTGGCCGGCTCGCTGATCCAGCCGGTCTACACGCTGCGTTACGTCCTGTACAGCCTGCCGGCGCTGGCGCTGCTCGCCGGGACGGCACTGGCGGCGCTCCGGCGGGCCGCCGGCGCCATCGCGCTCGCGCTCGTGGTGCTGATCGGCCTGCCCGCGCAAGCTGGTGTCCGGTCACGCAGCGCGCACGGGGACAATATCCGGCTGGCCGACGATATCGTCGCGGCGGCCCGGCGGCCCGGTGATGCCGTCCTGTACGCCAATGCCGCGGCCAGGAACATGGCGGCGGCCTACCCGGACGGGCTGGCCGCACTGCGCAACATCGCCCTGGCCGGGGCCCCGGCTCCGACTGGCACGCTGGCCGGCACTTACTGGCCGGCGGCCGAGGTTCGCCGGCGGCTCGCGCACGTCCGCAGGATCTGGGTGGTCGAGGTCGGCGCCGCCAGCCCGCAGCGGCTGCCGCTGCTGGAAGGCCTGCGTTTCCGGCTGGTCCGCAGCTGGCGGCCGAGCGACATCTGGCTGCTGCTCTACCGGCACAGGAACCGGCCCTATTACCGTCACCGGGAGCCGCGGCGGGTTCGTACCGCTGCCGTGACCAGGCGGTCGCCGTGACCGCAACCGGCGGCAACTCCCTGCTGTGCAGGCCTGCCGGGCCGGCTATCGAGCCGCCAGCAGGCCAGCGGGACGAATTCGCGGCTGGCCCGCTGTGGACGCGGGCCGTCCCGCCGGCGGTCACGCTCGCGGTGATGATGTGGGGGATCCAGGGCTCGTCGTACTGGCGCGACGAGACGGCGACCTTGTCCGCCGTGCAGCGGCCGTTCGGCGCCCTGATCAGCATGCTGGGCAACGTGGACGCGGTGCACGGCGCCTACTACATGATCATCTGGGTGGTGGTGCGGCTGGGCCCGCATATCGGCCATTAGCCGTCCTTTTCGTATATTAACAATCGCCGGGCCGAGTGAGTTCCTGACCAGGCTTTCTGCGATGCTGGAGATGTTTATTGTCGGACTCGCGACGCGGCTATACAATTACCAAGCTAAAGCCCGCGTGCGAGCAGATCATCTGCGCCAGGATCTATTCAGGAGGCGGTCATCTGTCGCGTGCCGGGCGACCCAGTCGCATTGCGCCGGGGTACGGGCAGGCAGGAGGACCAGCCATTCATCAGGGAAGCCGGCTGGACGGCATGAAATCCCGGCGGCCCGCTGCCCGGGCGGCGCTGGCCGGATTGGCCGGGATTGTGGCCCTGGCGACCGTTGCGGTGGCCGGCGTTGCGCTCACCCGGTACAGCCTGCGCGATATGACGCCGCTGGCCGGTGCGGCGCAGGCCGGCCGGGGACGGGGGGCGGCAGCCGGTCAGGGTCCAGGGAACGGGGCGCGGGGCGGCCGCGGCGCGGCGACTGGCCCCGGGACGCTGGCCGCGGCCACCAGGCCCGGCCGCGATGGCATCCAGGCGCAATGGGTCATGGCGGAGAACAAGCGGTTAGGCACGACCGCTTGGAGAATCCGCCATCCGAAGGGCAATATCGCCGGATTTGCCAATCGGACCTATGCCCGGCAGGGCCAGCGGGTAACGCTCTACGTTACGACCGCGGCGGCCGCGTTCCGCGCCGAGGCATTCAGGATGGGCTACTACCAGGGGAAAGGCGCCCGGCTTATATGGCAGTCTGCTGAAATAGCCGGGCAGCTGCAACCGGCCTGCCCGGTCACGGCCGGCATCAATATGGTCAGCTGTGACAACTGGCGGCCGTCGGTCACCTTCTCGGTGTCAGCTGCCTTCGTGCCGGGCGACTACCTGATCAAGCTGGTGGGCAGCGGCGGGCAGCAGAGCTACGTGCCGCTCACGGTCTGGGATCCGTCCAGCACGGCCACGTACGTGGTGCAGAACGACGCGCTTACCTGGCAGGCGTGGAACCCCTGGGGTGGCTACGACTACTACCAGGGCCCCGGGACGTGCCCGGCCGGGGAGTATCCGCTGTGCTCCCGGGCGAGAGTGGTCTCCTTCGACCGTCCTTACAGCGCCGGGAGGGGGTCGGGCAGCTTCCTGAAGCTGGAGTATCCGCTGGTCCGGTTCGCCGAGAAGCATGGCCTTGACGTGACCTACGCCACCGACGTGGCGATCGCCCGGCATCCGCGCTTCCTGCTCCGGCACCGGACGCTGCTGTCCCTCGGCTCCGACGAGTGCTGGTCGCTTGCCGGGCGGATGGCCGCCGTGGCCGCCCATGACCGCGGCATGAACATCGTGTTCTTCGGGGCCAGCCCGATCCTGCGGCATGTCCGGCTGCGCAACTCGCCGCTCGGGCCGGCCCGCGAGGAAGTGGACTACCGGGACGCCCGAGCCGACCCGCTGGCCGGGAAGGGCCGTCCGCTGCAGGTCACCGGCAACACCTGGGGATCGCCACCCGCTAACTGGCCGGAGAGCGACTTCGTCGGCGAGATGTACGCGGGCTTCCTTGAGCCAGGCGAGCACGTCGGCCTGGTAGTGGCGGACGCGTCATCATGGGTGTACCAGGGGACGGGGCTCCGCGACGGGTCGGTGGTGCCCGGGGTGATCGGCTCCAACGTCGATCACTTCTATGCCGCGATGATCCACCCAGCCAATGTCCAGGTCCTCGCGCACTCTCCGATCCCGGCGGGCATGGGCCAGACGGATATCGGGGCGCTCTACTCGGACATGACGTACTACACCGACTCCCGCGGCAGCGGGGGAGTGCTGGACACCGGGACGACCAACTGGATTCCCGCGCTCGGCCATGACCACAGCGGGTGCGGGGCCGGTGGCCAGCCCGCAGGCGCGCACTGCGCATCGGCGGTCATCCGGCGGATCACCGGCAACATCCTGCGCGCGTTCGGCGGCGGGCCGGCCGGTCGCCTGCACCCGTCGCTGGCCAACTGGCAGCGCATCACCGGCCAGTGACGTGCGGTGCCGGGTGCCTCAGCCCGGGATTGCCTGTGCAGGCGAGTCCAGCTCCGGTGGCTGGCACCGGGTTTCATGATCCCGGGGATTTCTCAGTCG
>Ga0099828_10001506_pt1 | contig 15654 bp, 16 predicted proteins | sample CZO8metaG_2_FD_79338 | JGI IMG/M metagenome (GOLD analysis project Ga0099828, IMG submission 79338) | Vadose zone soil microbial communities from the Eel River Critical Zone Observatory, Northern California, USA - CZOApr15con2H1.8 metaG | ecosystem: Environmental > Terrestrial > Soil > Vadose...
ACTACTTCCAGGTCGAGCCCGACACCGTGCGCGTGCCCGGCAACCCATGGTTCATCTGCACGCTCTGGCTGGCTCAGTGGCACATCGCGACCGCGCGCGCCGTGGGCGACCTGGAGCCCGCGCGGAAGATCATCGACTGGGTCACCGCGCACGTCATCCCGGGCGGCCTGCTCTCGGAGCAGCTCCACCCCCACACAGGCGCGCCGCTCTCGGTGTCGCCGCTGACCTGGAGCCACGCCGAGCTGGTGGTGACGGTGGAGGAGTACGTGACCCGGCTGGAGGCTCTTCGCTGAGCCCGGCGGAGCGTGACCCCGCCTGGACGGCGACGCTCCGGCCCGGCTACGCCGACTTCCTGGAGCTGGACTGGACCCGCTCCATCACCGAATGGAAGAGCGACCGGATGGTGGTGCTGCCGGCCGGCGTCTCCCGCCACTCGGTCCGCTTCCTGAACTCAGCCGGGGGCGTCTGCGCGGTGAAAGAGCTGCCCCTGGAGCTGGCCCGCCGCGAGTACTCGGCGCTGCGCCAGCTGGAGGAGCTGGAGGGTCCGTCCGTGCTGCCGGTGGGGATCGTCCAGCGCACCGGGGCCGACCCTGGCTCGGAGCTGGCGGCGGCGGTCATCACCCGCTACGCGCAGCACGCGTTTCCCTACCGGCAGCTGCTCTCGGGCCCCGGCTTCGGCGCCCGCCGAAACCAGATGCTGGACGCCTTCGCGCTGCTCCTGGTCCAGCTGCACCTGAAGGGCTGCTACTGGGGCGACTGCTCGCTCAGCAACGTGCTCTGCCGGTACGACGCCGCCGCCATCGAGACGATCATGGTCGACGCCGAGACCACGTCCCTGCACCCGTCCCTCTCCGACGGCCAGCGGGGCTCGGACCTGGGGATCATGGTCGAGAACGTCGGCGGGGAGATGGCCGACATCGCCGCGGCCGCCGGCCTGGGCCTGGACGAGGCCGATCTCGGCATGGGGGAGGACATCGCCGACCGTTACCGCAGCCTGTGGTCGGAGCTGTCGGCGGAGGAGACGATCGACCCCGGCGAGGAGTACCGGGTGACCGAGCGCGTGCGCCGGCTCAACGACCTGGGCTTCCAGGTGGACGAGATCGAGGTCGTGCCGCACCGCGGCCGCGAGCACCTCCACTTCAAGGTCCGGGTCGCCGGCCACGGCTACAACACGGACCGCCTGAAAGAGCTGACCGGCCTCGAGGCCGGCGAATTCCAGGCCCGCCAGCTCCTGGCCGACCTCAACTACTTCGCGCGTAAGCAGGGCGAGGGGTCGGTGCGGACGCCGGCCGGGAAGGCGCTGATGGCCCTGCGCTGGCGCGCGGAGGCGCTGGAGCCGACCCTGGCCAGGCTGGCTCCGCACCTGGACGGGCGCGACCCCATCCAGGCCTACTGCGACCTCCTGAACCACCGCTACCTGGTGTCGGCCGCCCAGGGCCGCGACGTGGGCACGGAGGCGGCCCTCAAATCCTGGCTCAAGGAGGGGATGCCGGGCTACACCCTCACCTGAGGGCCAGCATTCGCGATTCGCCCTCGAATGCGCCCCTGGGGAACACGGATAAGGCGCATCCGCCCTCGAATGCGAGGTAAATGCGCTGTGGAGACAAGCTAGCCCTTGACCGCGCCCGCGGACAGGTTCGCCACCACCCGCTTCTGGATGACGATGAAGAAGGCCACCACCGGCAGGCTGGTGAGCGTCGCCGCGGCCATCAGCGGCCCCCACTGGGGTCCGTGGTTGGTGGTGAAGCCGGCCAGCCAGACGGTCAGGGTCTGGTTCTCGTTCGTCGGCAGCAGGACGTAGGCGACGATGTACTCGTTCCAGGCCTGAATGAAGGCGTAGATCGCCGTCGCCACCAGGCCGGGCGCGACCAGCGGCAGCAGGATGCGCAGGAAGGCGCCGCCCCGCGAGCAGCCGTCGATCATCGCCTGCTCCTCCAGGTCGATGGGCACGTTGGCGATGAACCCGCGCAGCGTCCAGATCACGAAGGGCAGGACGAAGGCCAGGTAGGTCACCACCACGCCCGGCAGGCGGTCGGTCTGCCCGGCGCCGTCCAGCAGCAGGTAGATGGGGATGATGAGCGCGTTCAGGGGCACCATCTGCACCCCGATCACGAGCACGATGAACGCCTTGCGCCCGCCGAAGTTGTAGCGCGCGATGGCGACCGCGGCCAGAAATGCCAGCGCCAGCGTGATCAACACCGTCGTCCCGACCACCTGGACGCTGTTCAGGACCGCGTTCAGGAAGAAGGGCTTGTGCCAGGCGTCCTCGTAGTTGGCCAGGGTGGGGTGGATCGGGAACCACTGCGGGGTCAGGCTCAGGATGTCGCGGCCGCTCTTGAAGGAGGTCGCGATCATCCAGTAGATCGGAAAGACCATGACCAGGAAGACCAGCGCCGCCAGCGCGTTCCAGAGGACGGCCTGGCCCTGCCGCGAAGCCGGCCGGCGCCGCTGAATCCAGGCGCGCCCGATCACGCCCCCTCCAGCCCGCCCACGGCCTGGCGCAGGTAGCTGCGGATGTAGAAGGCGGTGGCCAGCAGCAGCACTACAACCATCACCACCGCGATCGCGGCGCCCTCGCCGTACTGGCTGACCTTGAAGGCCTGGACGAACGAGTAAACGCCCATGACCATGTAGTCAGCGCTGGGCCGCGCGTTGAGCATGATCCAGACCTGGTTGAAAGCCTGGAAGTCCCAGATCGTGGAGAGGGTGGCCAGGATGACGAAGATGGGCCGCAGCACGGGCACCGTCACGTAGCGGAACACCTGCAGCGGGCCAGCCCCGTCCACCTCGGCCGCCTCCACGATCTCGCGCGGCACCTGGGTGAGGCCGGCGTAGAGCGTGACCGTGACGAAGGGGATGGCTCCCCAGACGATGACGATCCCGATCACGGTGAAGCCCTGGATCGGGTTGTCGAACCAGCTGTGGTGGATGAAGTTGCCGAGGCCGGCGTGGGTCAGCGCGTAGTTCACGATGCCGAACTCGTAGTCGAACATCCACTGCCACATGTCGACGGCGACCACCACGGGCGTGGCCCAGACCAGCACCAGCCCGGCCATGACGACCAGCCGCAGCACCGGCAGGACGCGCTCCATCAGGAGCGCGATCAGGGTGCCCAGGACCAGGGTGGCGGCGACGTTGGCGAAAGTGAAGATCAGGGTCCGCAGCACGACCGCCCGGAAGGCGGCGTCGCCCAGCAGGGACCAGTAGTTGTCGATGCCGACCCATACACCCTGGTGGGCGAAGAGCTGGCGGATGCCGTAGTGCTGGAGCGAGAGAACGGCCAGCAGGCAGAGCGGGTAGGCCAGGATGGCCGCGATCGCGGCCACGGCGGGGGCGACCAAAAAGTAGGGCGCCGCGCGCTTACGCAGGCGGCGCCCCGCTATCAGTCCGAGGACGCGGTGTCGCGGCTCTTCACGGAGAAGGGTGTCCGTATTCGTCGCCGCGCACACCTCGGTGCTCGGGATTGTCTCTTAACTTTTCGCGTTCAGGATCTGCGCGACCTTGTCGCTGGCGGTCCTGATGGCGTCGTTGAAGCTGACCCGGCCGGTGAAGACGTTGACCAGCATGTCGGGGATGACGTTGGAAGCCTCGACGTTGGCCCAGTTCGGCGAGTTGGGCACGAAGCGGCTGTTCTTGGCCGCCCGCGCGAAGGTGCCGATCAGGGGATCGGAGTCGTTCAGGCCCAGCAGCGTGGTCGTGTTGGGGATGACCTTGCCCACGGTCGCCATCTGGTTCTGGTACTTGGCCCCGGCGAGGAGCCGGACCCAGTCGTTGGCGAGGCCCTGGTTCTTGCTCTTGGCAGCGATGCCGAGGTCGGAGCCGCCCAGGAAGACGGGCGCGCTCTGGCCAGGGTTGTGGCTCGGGATCGGGAAGACGCCCAGCTTGTCCTTCAGGCTGGGGTCGCCGCCGCTCTTGGCGTCGAGGATGACGCCGATCTCCCAGCCGTTGGCGACGATCATGGCGATGCGGCCCTGGGCGAAGGCCTGGTCCTGCTTGGCCTCGTCACCCTGCCTGTCGGCGCGCGAGAGCTTGGAGACCAGTCCGTTCAGGGCCAGCAGGCCCGCCTGCGAGCCGGAAGAGTCGAGCTGGCCCTTCCACTGGCCGCCGCTCTGGGTGGCGATGTCGCCGCCGAAGTCCCAGATGAACGGGAGGGCGGCGTACCAGTACTTGCCCGGGAAGTAGAAGGCCGAGAAGCCGCTGTCCAGCCGGTTGGCCTCCATCAGCTTCTGGCCGACCGACAGCAATCCGTCCAGGCTGTCCGGGAGCTGGGTCACGCTCGCCTTGGCGAAGATGTCCTTGCGGTAGATGATCGCCCGGCTGCCCGCGTAGTAGGGGATGCAGTAGAGCTTGCCGCCCACGGTGCAGGAGTCGGTCAGCGACTGCAGCCAGCTCGAGCTGTTCTCGTAGCTCGACTTCTTGCTGGTCTCGTCGGCGAGAGCCCCGGCCGCCGCGTACTTGGCCACCAGCGTGTTGCCCAGCTCGACCACGTCCGGCGGCGTGCTGCCGGCGAACGCGGTGTCGAGCTTGGTGCCGATCTCGCCCCACTTCTGGAGCTCGACCTTGACGGTCACGTTCGGGTACTTCGCGTTGAAGTCCTTGTTGACGCCCTGGACCACGGAGTCGGGCGCGCTGCCGTCCATCAGCCAGACGGTCAGCGTCCCGCTCTCGTTGTTGGTCGTCGAGCCGGACGAGCACGCCCCCACCACGAGCGCCATCAGCGCCAGCGCGGCGGGTACCAAAGAAGACCTGACTCTCACTTGCACTCCTCCTGTGTTTTCTCCGTTTGCGATTGGTTGCAACTAGTCGGCGGCGCTGCCGATCCTCACCCCCAGCTGCCTCGCCGCCAGGCCCGGCCGGCCATTCCGGGACCTCGCGGGGAGCAGTTCCGTCACCAGGCGGTAACGGTCCCCCCGGTAGATGGAGCGCACGTACTCGATCACCTTTCCGGACTCGGTGAAGGTCGTGCGCTCGAACAGGAAGGCGGGCGAGTGCAGAGGCACTCCCAGCGCCGATGACTCTTCTTCGCTGGTCACGGTGGGCTCGATCGTCTGGACGCCCGACGCGATGACCAGCCGGTAGCGCTGCTCGAGCAGCTCGTAGAAGGAATGGTTTTCCAGGTCCGCCGCCTTCAGGCCGGGGACCAGTGACTGGGCCACGTGCAGGTCCTCGACCGCCATCGACTCGCCGTCGGCCAGGCGCAGGCGCTTGATGCGCACCACCTGTTCCTCGGGCGACACCTGCAGGCGCCGCGCCAGCCGGGCCCCGGCCGGGCCGGTGGCCAGCTCCAGGGTGCGGCTGCCGGGCTGCATGCCCCGCCGCCGCATGTCCTCGCTGAAGGAGGTCAGCGTCAGCTGCTGCGTCATCTTGGGCTGGCTGACGAAGGTGCCGCTGCCCTGGCGGCGGTCCAGGTGACCCTCCCGCACCAGGTCGTCGAGGGCCGCCCTCAGGGTCAGGCGGGAGATGCCCATCTCCTGGCTCAGCTTGCGCTCGGAGGGGATCGCCTCCCCGACCGCCAGCCGTTCGATCAGCTCCAGCACCCGTTCGCGGGTGGCTTCCTGCTTACTCATCAGATTGGTCTGGACCTTTCCCCCTACAACCGCTATGGTGGTACAGCCGCCGCCGGCGTGTCGAACCGTCGCTGGAGTGCAGTGAAGCATAATCCTGAAGATTGGTCAATACCACTGCTGACTGGAGGTGACATTACACGGCGGGCGACACTAGAGGGATGAAAGGCGGGCGCGACGAGCGGCTGCTCGTGCGCGGTCGCCTCCAGACCGGCTGGGGGGCGCCCTTCGAGGGCGGCCTGCTGGTGCGGAGCGGGCGGGTGGCCTGGGTCGGCCGCGAGCCATTCCCCGACGCCGACCGGGTGCTGGCGGCGGGGCCGCAGGAGCTGATCGCGCCCGGCCTCATCGACCTCCAGGTGAACGGCTTCGAAGGCCTCGACGTGGGGGCGGGCCTGGCCGCCATCGCCGCCATCGCGGACCGGCTGCCCCGCCGGGGCGTGACCGGGTTCCTGCCGACGCTGGTCTCGCAGCCGCTGGACCGATTGGAGGAGTTCATCGCGGAGACGGCTCAGGTTGCGGGCTCCCGGGCTTCCGGTGCCCGGGTGCTGGGCGCCCACGTGGAGGGTCCCTTCATCAACCCCTCCTGCCGGGGGGCGCACGACCCCCGGTTCGTGATCGCTCCCACCGCCGAGCGGATCGAGCGCCTGCTGCGCCGGCCGCCCCGAATGCTGACCCTGGCGCCCGAGATGCCCGGGGCGCTGGACGCGGTGGCGCGCCTGAGCCAGGCGGGGGTGGTGGTGGCCGCCGGGCACAGCGCCGCCGGCCTGGAGGACGCGCAGGCAGGCATCGAGGCCGGGGTCCGCTTTGGGACCCATCTCTTCAATGCCATGGTGCCGCTCCACCACCGACGCCCCGGCGTGGCGGGCGCGCTGCTGGCCGACAGCCGCGTCACGGTGGGGCTGGTCGCCGACGGCGAGCACCTGCACCCGGCCACCCTGGCCATGGTGGTGAGGCTGAAGTCGGCGCATCGGGTGGCGCTGACCACCGACCAGACGGCGGCCGCCGGCAGCCCTCCCGGCCGCTACTTCCTGAGCGGCCGCGAGGTGATCAGCGACGGCCGCACGGTCCGCCTGGCGGACGGCAACCTGGCCGGCAGCACCGCCAGCCTGCCCGACCTGCTGCGCAACGCCCGCCTGGCCGGCGTGCCCCTGCCCGCCGTCCTGGCCATGGCCACGGCGGTCCCCGCCCGGGTGCTGGGCGAGGCCCGCCTGGGCTCGCTCAGGCCGGGTTCCGCGGCCGACCTGGTGATCCTCGACGCCGGCCTGGAGCCGCGCCTGACCTTGGTCGGCGGCCAGGTCGCCTACGAGCGTGAATCGATTCCGGTCTGAGATCGGGGAGGAGCCGGCCACTGCGGCCCGGCTCCTGGAGCGCTCCCGCCCGGCGGTGGCCGCGGCCGCCCGCTCGATCCGGGCCCGCCGCCCGGCCGGGCTGGTCATCGCCGCCCGCGGCAGCTCGGACCACGCCGGCCTCTACGGCAAGTACCTGTTCGAGATCCGGAACCGGGTCTCGGTCGCCCTCGCCGCCCCCTCCGCGCTGACCCACTACGGCAGCGGGCCCCGGCTGGAGCGGCACTGCGTGATCGGCATCTCCCAGTCCGGGTCCTCGCCGGACGTGGTCGCCGTGGTCGCCGACGCCCGCCGCCAGGGCGCCCTCACGGTGGCCCTGACCAACGATCCCGCCTCGGAGCTGGCGCGGCAGGCGCAGCACGTGATCCCGCTGGAGGCCGGCCAGGAGCTGAGCGTCCCCGCCTCCAAGACCTTCCTGGCCACACTGCTGGCCCTGGCTCTGCTCTCCCAGGAGCTCGACCCTGACCCCGAGCTGGAGGCTGGGCTGGGCCGGCTGCCGGGCGCGCTGGAGGCCGCGCTCGAGCTCGAGCCCCGGATCCAGGACCTGGCCGCCGGCCTGGGCACCGAGCACCTGGTCGTGCTCGGCCGCGGCTACCAGCTGGCCACCGCCGGCGAGCTGGCGCTCAAGCTGCTGGAGACGTGCTACCTACCCGCCCAGGCCTACTCGACGGCCGACTTCCGGCATGGGCCGATCGCGGTGGCCGACCCGGGCCTGACCGCGATCCTGCTCCAGTCGGCCGGGCCCTTCCAGGCAGACAACGCCCAGCTGGCGACCGAGCTGGCCGGGCTGGGGGCGCAAGTGGCGGTGCTCGCCGACGGCGCGCCCACCGAGGGCGCGGTCGCCTTCGACTCCGGACTGCCCGAGGCCCTGACCCCGCTGCCGATGGGCCTGGCCGCCCACCTGCTGGCCTGCCACCTGGCCGTGCGTCTGGGCCTGGACCCGGACCGGCCCCGGACGCTGCGCAAGATCACGCAGACCTGGTGAGCGGCCTGCTAGGTCAGCCCGCCTCCTTCTTCTGCTTGTCCAGGTATTCCTGGTAGCGGCGGTAGGCGTCCTGCTTGCGGGCGTCCACGATCTTGGTGTAGCCCTGCAGCGTGTTCAGGTTGGCGTGGCCCAGCACCTCTTGCACCAGGCGCACGTCGCCTCCGGTAACCTCCAGCAGGCTGGTGGCCGCCGTGTGGCGGGCAACGTGCGGGGACCGGAAGGACCAGGCGCCCAGCTCCCTGCGCAGCCGGCGGACGACGTGCCGGGCCCCGGCCGCGGTCAGCCGCCGCCGGCGGTCGTCGCTGATCGAGCGGTCGTAGTTGATGAAGAGGGCCATCGACGCGTCGGCCCTGGCCTCCAGGTAGTCGTCGAGGGCCGCCCGCGCGTCCGCGGTCAGGTAGACCGACCGCTGCTTGGAGCCCTTGCCCGTCACCACCAACCGGTTGCCCTGCCGGGGGATCTCATCGCGGTCGAGCGCCAGCGCCTCCGAGATCCGGCAGCCGGTCGAGATCAAGAATTGCACCAGTGCCCGGTCGCGCTTGTCGAGCGGCGTCCCCGCCGGCAGGCCGGCCAGCAGGCGGGCCAGCTCGTCGGCCGGGATCGGCTTCGGCAGCCGCTGCTCCAGCCGGGGCACGGTGATCCGGTTGCTGAGGTCGCGTTCCATCAGCTCCTCTCGCGCCAGCCAGCGCAGCCAGGATCGGATGGCGACCAGCGCCCGGGCCCGCGAGGCCGGCCCGGGCAGCCTGCCCGCCAGATGCCGCTGGTAGGCGCGCAGGTCCTCGTGCCTGAGGTCGGCCAGCTGCAGCGAATGGCCGCGGGCGGCGAGGAAACCAGCCAGGCGGCGGATCTCGGAGCCGTAGGCGCGGACCGTGTTGGGGCTGCGGTTGGCCTCCAGCTGGAGCCAGCCCAGGTATTCGTCGGCGGCGGCCTGCAGATCGATTGCCATGTCGAGGCCGGAAGGAATCATATTCCGGCCTCCATCTGCGACAATGCGGGCCGCATGAGGCGCGTCCTCTTCACTCTCGGGCTCGTCCTGGGGCTGGCCGCCTGCGGCGCGCCTACCTGCGCCGGCCTGGGAGGCGCCACCACTCAGAGCGTGGCCCTGCAGGGGAGCGACGTGCCCAAGGGCCTCCAGAAGTGTCCGGCGACGGGTGACATCAACAGCTACCTCGACCAGCTGAAGAAGAAGGACCCCAGCACCTACCAGTCGACCAATGACCAGTGGCAGAAGGAGAAGAAGGCCGGCGCGACAGCCGGCTACGTCTCCATCTACTCGGACCAGACCGCCGAGTGCGACAGCTTCCTGGGCGGCAAGACGCCGTCGGGCAAGACGCCCCCCAAGATCATGATCAACATTGTCGTCCAGTTCAAAGACGACACCAGCGCGGCCAAGGACTACAAGACGTCCTTCTTCGGCTTCTCGACCTCGGACATGAAGTCGGCGGGCGGCAGCGTGACCGAGGGCAAGAACACCGGCCTCGGCAACAACTCGGCCGTAGGCAGCGTCAACGTCTTCGGGGTCTCCCTCTACTTCGCGGTCTGGCAGAACAAGGCTTTCGAGAGCGCGCTGGTCGACTTCAACATCGCTGACGCCAATTCGAAGAAGGCGACTTCCAGCATCAACGGGCGCATCCACTAGGCCGACTTCGTAGTCCATACGGAATCCATGCGCTTTGACGGCGCGCGCTCACGGATTCCCCACGCCCGCGCCCGTAGCGTGGCCGCTGGATGCAGAGCCCAAAGCGCAGCCTCAGAGACGCCTCGCCAACGGTGCGGGCGGACAGGTATCGGCAGGCGGCCCCCCAGCTGGCGGCTATGCCTTCTTGAGGATTACGCTGAACTCGATCCTGGCCTGCGAGGAGGGGGTCACGAAGGGCGCCTGCGGAGGCTGAACCCCGAAGTCGCGCATGTCGATGGTGGTGGAGCCGGCCAGGCTGACCTGGGAGCCCTGGATCTGGCCCTGGATGTCGAATTCGACTTGCCGCTTCACCCCGTGGATGGTGAGAGACCCATTGACCTTGGCCGCGGTTTCGCCGGCGGGCAAAGCAAGATCCGCTGCGGTGAAGGTGGCGTTCGGATACCGGCTCACCTCGAGGGACCGCTGAACCAGACCGTCACGCTGGGTCACGTTGTGGCCGGCGACCTGGTCAACGCTCTGGAGCCCGGCCAGCCCGACCGTGAAGCTGATTCCTGTCGCCTTCAAGTCGGAGCCCGCCTCCTGGAGGGTGAAGCCACCCTGGACGTCAGTGGTCCGGGCCACCGCCTCGTGCGGAGAGGTCTGGTCCACGAACTGCTCCGAGACGCGGTAGCCGGCCTGCGAGCCGGCGGCCACCGTCCATCTCCCGGCCAGCGTCCCCGGCGTCGCAGCGGCCGCGCCCGCCGAGGGCGTGACCAGGGTCAGCGGAGGTGGGGCGGTCCGCAGGCCGGAGAAGTAGTAGAGGTAGGCGGCGCCCGCGGCGCCCGCCAGGAGGACCGCGGCCACGCCCGCGACCACCAGCAGCCGGCGCCTCACGAGGCCTGCACGTAGAAGTCGTAGGTCGCGGTCTTGCCTCCGCCGGCGGCGTCCTGAACCGACAGCAGGAGGGCCGGCTGGTAGATGGAATCGCCGGCGTTGCCGGCTTCGCCGGGGAAGAAGAGCTGGGTCGTCAGCTGCTGGCCACCGGGCGCCTGGACCTTGACGTGGATGTGTCGCGTCCGCCCCGGGTAGAGGCCGGGGATGACGGTCTCCAGGTGGTAGCCACCGGCGGCGTCGGCGAGCTGGTGGCCGCGCAGCCGGTAGCCGGAGTTGTCGTAGCTGCCGCCGACGTCCGCCTGCCAGAAGTCCAGGAGGGCGCGCGCCACCGGCTGGCATCCGGCGCTCAGCACGCGGCCTTCGAGCCGCAGCCTCGTGCCCTGCATTCCGGGCTCCAGCAGCGAGGTCCGCTCGGGGGAAGCGGACTTGAAGTAGGGGCCCTCGGTGACCGACGGCGTCAGTGGATGCGTGCTGCAGGCCCCGGCCGCGGCCGGGCTGCTGGCCGAGCTTGCGGCGGGGCCCCCAGCGGCGCCGCCGCAGGCGGCCAGGGCCAGCCAGGCCAGCAGGAGGCCGGCGCGCGGCAGCGCCAGTCCGGCAATCCTCATCAGCCGCTCACGGCCTGGTCGCCCTGCAGCTGGGGACCCGGCTCCGGGGCCGTGAGGTCGGCGCCGCGACGGGCCCGCGGCCAGGTGACCATGAAGCTGGCGCCGCCCAGCGGAGAGTCGTTGACGGTCCAGCGCCCTCCGGTCGCGCGCACGATGGCGTCCCCGATCGAGAGGCCCAGGCCGGCTCCCCCGCCGCCGCCCCCGGCGCGGTGGAAGCGCTCGAAGATGCGGCCGCGCTCGGGCGGCGGGACCCCCGGCCCGCTGTCTTCGACGCTGACGAACGCACGGCCTTCGGCGACCCCTGCGCGCACACGCACCTGCCCGCCCTCCGGGGTGTAGCGGCAGGCGTTGTCCAGGAGGACGCCGAGCAGGCGGTCGATCCAGGATTCTGGGGCCGTGATGACCGGCAGGCTGCCCTGGACCGGCTCCAGGCTCAGCGTCTGCCGGCGCCGGTGGGAAACCGCCCGAAAGCGCGCGACCGAACCGGCCGTGGCGGCGACCAGGTCGACCGCTCCGAAGTCCGACTCCCGGCTGCGGCTGTCGAAGCGAGCCAGCCAGAGGAGGTCGTCGACCAGCGCGCGCATGCGCTTCATCTCGTCGGCGGTCCGCTCCAGGCTGGTCTTGTAGGAGCCCGCGTCCCGCTCGCGCAGCAGCGCGAGGGACACCTCGGCCTCCATGACCTGGAGCGGGGTGCGCAGCTCGTGGGAGGCGTCGGCGCTGAAGGCCAGCAGCTTGCGGCGGGCGTCCTCGATCGGCTGCGCGCTCCAGCGGCCGATGGCCAGCGCGGCCCCGAAGACGAGCAGCATCACCGGCAGCAGGGCGATGCCCTCGGCCAGGAGCAGCGACTGCCGGGCCCGGTCGACGAAGTTGAGGCTCTCACCCTGGACCAGCCAGCCGTCGAAGCAGCGGGGTCCCTGGCAGAACTGCACCGCCCTGCCGTCCAGCCGCATGCTCACGCCGCCGACGGTTCCCGTCGTCGGCCCCTGAAGGTGCCGGAACTGCGACGGCAGCTCGGGGGCGTTGGGGCTGGAGGCGAACACGCTGCCGCTGGAGTCGACGCCCCACTGGACGGTGGGGGCGAAGTTGCCCCGGCCCCGATCGGGGAGGGGCCGGCTGACGTCGAAGGGACGGCGGATGTCGGGCCCGGTGAAGCGGTTCTCCAGCTGCTGGTCGACAGCCTGCAGGTTGGCCCTGTCGGTGATAAGCACCAGGGCCACGCTGGCGGCCAGGTAGAGCACGACCGCGATACCGGTCGCCACGGCGGCGACCCGGGCCGCGGCTCTGAGCGGCGTCACGCGGGCACCACCCGGTGCCCGACGCCGCGCACGGTGACCACCTGCACGGCGGCCTCCGCTCGGGCCAGCTTGCGGCGGAGGCGACCCACGTGGACGTCGATGGTGTTGGAGCCGGCCGCGTCCTCCTCCTCCATCCAGGCGTGGCGGGCCATGGAGACGCGGTCCACGACCGCCGGCGAGCGCCGCATCAGGATCTCCAGGATCCCCAGCTCGCGGTTGGTCAGCAGCACCGGCTGGCCGCCGGCCTGGACCAGCCGGGTGGCCGGGTCGAGCGTCAGGTTGCCGACCGCCAGGTGCGGGGCGCTGCCCTGGCGCGGCCGGCGCTGGATGGCGCGCAGCCGGGCCAGCAGCTCCGGGAAGGCGACCGGCTTGACGAGGTAGTCATCGGCCCCGGAGTCGAGGCCCTGCACGCGGTCGGTGACGGTGTCGCGGGCGGTCAGCATCAGGACCGGGGTGGCGATCTTCAGCCGCCGGGCCTCGCGAACCACCTCCGCGCCCTCCATGCCCGGCATCCTCCAGTCGAGCACGGCCGCGGCGTAGTCATAGAGGCGCAGCATGTGGAGCGCGTCGTCCCCGCGGTCGACCACGTCCAGGACGTAGCCGTCCTCCTGCAGCCCCCGGGCCAGGACCTCGGCCAGCGCCCGATCGTCCTCGGCGAGCAGAAGCCTCAAGTCCGCGGACACATTACCGATTCCGTCACCGGCCGAGAGCCTGGCGCGCGCACCTGAACGCAGCGTGAAGCGCCCGGAGCGGGGCTTCAGGTTGCGGACGAGGGGCGCCTTCATGTTGCTGTCATACAGGGCTCGCTAACCTCCGGCCCGTGAAGCAAAAACCCGCCGGGCCAAACCCCGAGACCACACCGGCCGAGCCCGCGTCGGCCGCCGCACCAGCGGTGCCGCCCCGCCGGTCCTCAGCTCCCTTCCTGCTCGGCCTCGCGGGTGGCCTGGTCCTCTCCCTCCTGCTCGCGCTGCCCCTCACGCTGAGGTCGCTTACGGGCCGGTTCGGCTTTGAAGGTCCCCCTCTTATCCCGCCGGTCTTTCCCGGGCCGGCCGCACTCCTGCCCCTGCTGCTGATCGCGGCAGGGGTCTGGCTCATCCTCTGGGCCGTGCCCCACTTCCGCGGGCCCGACCCCGCCCTCCAGCTCCTTCGCGAGCGCTACGCGCGCGGGGAGATCTCGGAGGCCGACTACCAGCGGATGGCGGAGACGCTGACCCGTGCTCGCTGACGGGCTATACGCCGCCCGCCGCGCCACCGCCGGCGTCTTCTTCGGCTTGCTGGTCGGGCTGCTCTTGAGCTGGGCCGGGCTGACGGTCATGGCCGTCACCAGCCCGCGGCATGTGGCGAGCGCGCGGGCCGCCTGTCCATCGCCCTCGCCGGGATCCAGGCCGGGGCAGCCCCGCGGGGGCCCGTTCGCCGGCGACTGCCGCCGGGTCCGCCCGCCCGCCCGGCCACCCGGCGGCCAGCTCCCCGGCCGCCCGCTCCCCGGCCGCCCGCAGCCGCCGTCCGGCGGCAGCCCGAGGTGACCTGGCGCCGCACCCTGGCCGGGCTGGGGTTCGGCGCCATCCTGCTGGCCGCCGGCTGCGCCCCCAGCCTGCAGCGGGCCGCGGCGACGCCCTCCCCGGCCAGGTCGTCACCCGTCGGCGCGGCCGTCGTCCCCGCCGGCAGCGGGGCCCTGCAACAGTTCCAGGAGCAGCTGGTCCAGCTGGTTGCCCGCGTGGAGCCCTCGGTGGTGGAGGTGGTCACCAGCCAGGGCCTCGGCTCCGGCATCGTCTTCGACGGCGCCGGAAACATCGTCACCAACGCGCATGTGGTCGCCGGTGCCGGCAACCTGGCCGTGGTCACCAGCACCGGCCAGCGCTACCCGGCCACGCTGGTCGGCACCTATCCAGCCGGCGACGTGGCCGTCCTCCACGTCAACGCCCGCGGGCTGCCGGCGGCCACCTTCGCCGACTCCTCCACCGTCAAGCGCGGTGACATCGTGCTCGCCGTGGGCAGCCCGTACGGATACAGCGGCAGCGTGACCGACGGCATCGTGAGCGCCACCGGCCGGACGGCCGACGAGGGCAACGGTGTGACCCTCTCCGACCTGATCCAGACCTCGGCCGGAATCAATCCCGGCAACTCCGGGGGTGCCCTGGTCGGCCTGGACGGCAAGGTGGTCGGCATGCCGACCCTGGGCTCGGTCAGCGCGGCACGCCGGGGCCAGCCAGGTCAGGGGATCGGCTTCGCCATCTCCAGCAACCGGCTCGTCACCGTCGCCAACCAGCTGATCAAGCAGGGCAAGGTCACCCGGACGGGCGTCGCCTACCTCGGGGTCAGCCTCGCCAACGACGCCGCCGGCGGCGCCCGCATCGTCAGCGTGGTCGGCGGCAGCCCCGCCGCCCAGGCCGGGCTGCAGCCGCAGTGGGTGATCACCATGGTCGGCGGCCAGGCGGTGGCCGACGTTGGCGAGCTGGGCCAGGCGATGGCGACGCACAAGCCGGGGGACAGCGTGGGCGTCGAGGTCCGCCTCCCGGACGGCTCCAGCCGAACGCTCGGCGTGACCCTGGGAGAGCTTCCCGCCTGAGCGCGGAGGAAACCCTCATGGTTTCCCCCGCGAGCCCTCCTTCCTTCGATGAGCTCCGCGGATGGCAAAGGCAGCAAGCCGCCTTTCCTGGGCGATCCGCGGCCTACGTTTCGGCCAGGCCGCTGATCGAGGCTTCACTCCTGGTACTGCGCCAGGAGGTCCGCCAGCTGCATGGCGTTGGTGGTGCCGTAGTTGGAGAAGCAGTTGTTGAAGAGCGCGTGCGTCTTCTTGGTGGAGCGCGCCGCCTGCGCGATCTGCGGCGCCCAGTCCGCCAGCTCGTCCTCGTCGTAGAGGTAGCGGAACCGCTCGCTGGGCGGTATGTTCGGCTTCTCCCAGAGGTCGGCGCGCCGGCCGTGGAAGCGGAACACGGCCAGCTCCGGGGAGGTGACCGCCGCCACCGGCGGGACCGAGCTCTTGAAGCCCTGCGGCTCGTCGACGACCACGTAAGGGATGCGCTTGTCGGTCAGGAAGCTCAGGGTGCGCTCGGCGTTCTTCTCGTTGAACCAGGAGCCGTGCCGGAACTCCACCGTCAGCGGCACCCCGCCCAGCCGCCGCCTGGCGTCCAGGATCTGCTCGCGCGCCTCGTTGGAGGGGAAGATCCAGCGCGGGAACTGCAGGAAGACGGCGCCCAGCTTGCCCGCCTCCTGGAGCGGCCGCACGCCGTCCAGGAAGGCCTCCCAGACCTGGTCCTGGAGCTCGGCCGGCAGGTCCTTGCCGTAGACCCGGGCTTTCTCCTTCAGCTTCTCCGGCAGCGCTTCTCGGATCTCTTTGGGCAGCCGCT
>Ga0099828_10001507_pt1 | contig 15651 bp, 18 predicted proteins | sample CZO8metaG_2_FD_79338 | JGI IMG/M metagenome (GOLD analysis project Ga0099828, IMG submission 79338) | Vadose zone soil microbial communities from the Eel River Critical Zone Observatory, Northern California, USA - CZOApr15con2H1.8 metaG | ecosystem: Environmental > Terrestrial > Soil > Vadose...
CTTGCTCGCGTTGTACGCAATGCCGCCGACGATCGCCATCGGCGTCACACCGAACAGAAAGAACAACCCGATCAGTTTCGCCGTCAATCCCCAGCTGCCGAACATGTTCGCGAACCGCTTCATAGCCTTGCCCCTTCCTCTTTGTTTCTTATTGTGGCCTTGCCGCTCGTGTCTAGCCCTCTTGTTACCTTGAAGTTTTTCTCAGGCCGTCGCAGCGGCTGCCTCTTGCATGTATCCCTCGGTCAGCAACTGCTCGATATTCAGCAGCGCCACCAGCTTGTCGCCGGATTTCCCGATGCCGCTCAAGAAACTCGCATCCACTTTGGTTCCAAAGTCCGGCGAGGCCTCGATGTCCTTTTGGCTGATAGTGACAACATCCGACACGGAATCCACCACCAGCCCCAGGATGCGATCCCGCACGACCACGAGGATGATGACGGTAAACGCCGTGTAGTCGATGGTCGGCATGCCAAACGCCGTCCGCAATTCGACGATCGGCACAATGGTGCCGCGGAGGTTCAAGACCCCTTTGATGTGCGAGGGCATGTTCGGAATCTTGGTGATAGCCGTATACCCCTTGATCTCTTTGACCCGAAGGATATCCATCCCATACAGTTCATCCCCCAGACAGAAGGTCAGGAACTGGTTGCCCTCCGCCACAATCCCCTGCTGCTGTCCTGATTCTTGTGCGGCTGCCGCGACTGCCATGGCCATGGTGTCCTCCTCCTGGTTTTCTGATTTATCTCGTTAATCTGGTTCATCTGGTACAACCAAACAAACGAGACAAACCAAAGCAACCAGCGCTATCTACACTGCGATTGACTGCTCCTGTCTTGCCAACTTCGCCAAACCCCTGACGTCGAGAATGAGTCCGACCGTGCCGTCGCCGAGAATCGTCGCCCCTGCCACCCCATCGACCTTTCGGAAGTTCTCCTCGATACTTTTAATGACCACTTGTTGCTGCCCCAGGATTTCGTCCACCATGACGACTACGCGCTCCCCTTCGGTTTCCAAAATGAGCAAGATGGCCTCGGCAGGGTTCTTGTGCTCCGGCTGCAGATCGAACACCTCGTACAAACGCACGATGGGGTAAAAGGCCCCCCGGACATTGACAACCTCGCCTTTGCCGATGAGGGTCTTCACCATGTCGGCCTTCGGCTGGATGGACTCCAGGATGGACAACAGCGGCACGATATACGTGTCCTCCCCGACCCGAATCGTCATCCCCTCGATGATGGCGAGAGTCAGCGGCAATTTGAGCGTGAAGATGGTCCCCCGGCCTGTTACGGTCTTGATGGTCACGATGCCGCTCAGCTCTTCGATGTTCCGCTTGACTACGTCCATCCCGACCCCGCGTCCCGACAGGTCCGTGAGCTTCTCGGCGGTCGAGAAGCCGGGCCGGAAGATGAGGGCCCACACCTGGTCGTCGGACAGCGTGTCGTTGCCGGTGATCATTCTCTGCTCGAATGCTTTCGCCAGAATCTTGTCGCGGTTCAAGCCGCGCCCGTCGTCTTCGACCGTGATGCAGATCTTGCCGCCTTCGTGGAACGCATTGAGCCGGATCGTACCCTGCTCCGGTTTGCCGGCAGCGACCCGTTCCTCCGGCGGCTCCAAGCCGTGGTCGCACGCATTTCGGAGCAGGTGCGTCAGCGGATCGCCGATGGATTCGATGACGCTCCGGTCCAGTTCGGTTTCTTCGCCGGAGATGAGGAGTTGAATGTTCTTGCCGACTTTCGCCGACAGGTCTCTGACCAGCCGTGGGAACCGGTTGAAAGCCGCGCTGATGGGCAGCATGCGGATGCCCATGACGCGTTCCTGGATTTCCTGTGTATTGCGCGCCAACTGGAGCAGCCGTTCCTGCAAGATGGGAAGGTGCTTAATTTCGAAATGCCCCCCCAGAGCGCTCAGCATCGACTGGGTGATGGCCAGTTCTCCGACCAGATTGACCAGCTTGTCGACTTTTTCCGTGTCGACGCGCATGGAGGCTTCCGCTTTTTGCTCTTTTGATTTCGCGCGGAGCGAGTCTTGCCGATCCAGCGCCTTGGCAAGCTGCACCGGCGTCACCGCTTTCTGCTCGACAAGAATGGCCCCGAGCCAGTGCTCCGACTTCTTCCCGAAAAAAACTTCGGCGAGCTGCGGATCGTCTTCCTCGCCGACAACCGAACGCGCGGGCTCCGGATCAGGCTCCTGCGTCGGTTGCGCGACAGGACTGGACGAAGACAGCGCCGTGATCGTCAGCCCGCCTGGAGGCGCCGTAAATTCGAAGACGGATTCGATGTCCTCGCGCGGATAGTCGGTCTCCAGCGTGCACGTCCAGGAAAGATAACAGCGTTCCGGATCCAGATCGGCAAGATCCGGCAGGCGGCTCGTAGCGAGCACGCAAGACGTGACGGTTCCCAACCGGCCCATCTCTTCTAACAATTTGAGCGGATTCAATCCCCGTAGGAACAAATCTTCCCCGGGGGTCCAACTAATTTGATAGGTCTGGCGCGCTGATGTGACGGGTGCCGGCGGGGCAGGCGCCGACGACGACGGGCCGGGCGCCGGTTTCTGACCGGGTGCTGGCGCGGTGACCGTCATGCAAGTCTCCAACCTGGCCTCCAGATCGAGCACTGTTTTGTTCTCGTCGATGACCGTTCCGTTCTTTGCCGCCTCGACCAGCATATTCAAGCAATCGGCGGACTCCAACAGCAGATCGATGATCTGGCGAGTCGCCGAACATTTCCTGTTCCGGAGGGGATCGAGCAGGGTCTCCACCTTGTGGGCGAACCGGCTCATGGTCGTGAATCCGAATATCGGCCCGGCCCCTTTTATGGTATGGACGGATCGGAAAATCCGATTCAGGACTTCGACATCGTCGGGGTTCTGCTCGAGGGTGAGGAGGCCGGATTCCAGCACGGATAGGTGTTCCGTGACTTCCTCAAAAAACGTCTGCAGAAACTTCGAGTAATCGCCGTTCACGATGGCAGCACCTTTCGTATGACCTTCAGGATCAATTCCGAGTCGAACGGCTTCACCAACCAGCCGGTCGCTCCCGCCGCCCTCCCGACCTCTTTCTTTTCGTCGGTATTGTCCGTCGTGAGCACAAGCACCGGCACGTGTTTGAAAGCTGAAAGTTTTCTGATCTCTTTGACCAATTCGATCCCGTCCATCTCCGGCATGTTAATGTCCGTGACGATCACGTCTGGCTTTGTCCCCCCCTCCTCCATCATCGTCAGCTTGATCAGCGCATCCTTGCCATTTTCAGCCTCTTTGGTCTCGAAGCCGGCTTCGTTCAGCGTATGCGACACCATTCCCCGCATCGTCGGCGAATCATCGACCACTAGGATTACCCTGCTCATATAATTCCTCCCCCACTAATATTCCGTGTCCGTTCTAGTTCTTCCATCTATCTCCGTCCTGCATGATCGTTGTTTTTTCTTTCCCTGTTATGGACGGCATCTCGCTATTGCTCCATGTCTCCATTTGTCTCTTCCGCAACCTCTTCATATCGCGCGGCGTCTTCCTTTTCTCGTGCGTCATCGTTCGCGTTGCCATCGCTCGGAGCCGAAGCAGGCGTGAATCCGATCGCCTCCATCGCCTTCATGACAGGTTGCGACGGACTCGTCAGCGCGATGCGACCTGTTTGCTCTGCGGCGATCATCACTTGCAACGCCGCGGCGTCCACGTGCCGGACGCCGGCCAAATCGAGCGTCCCCGATTTCCCGTCGGACATCATATCGACCAACGCCGCTTTGAATTCCGTGACTGTCGCAATGTTCAGGTCGCCTGTCGGGACATACATCTGCGGTGAGGACATCACTGACTCCCTATTTCATATGGACACACTGCCTTTTGACCCTACCGTATTTATTCCCGTCGTCAACTCAAACCGAAAATTCAACACACGCGTTTTCGCGACGAGCGATATCTTGCGATCCCATATTCTTGATTTTTGCTGCGCAATATTCAGATCGTGTGTTAGGATTCGTACATCGTTGCGCCTCGGTCACTCGATGTTAGACGTCGCGAAAGGCGCAGGTTTGTACGGCGATTGATCGTTCGGGCCCTGTTACCGATTCGAAAGGTCCATTGCGCCTTGCTGGAATCCCCTGCCCTTCTCCAAACGATCCTTTTGGAGACCCTTCGGTTTTCCATGAACCACCGCATCTATTTTTGGAATCCCGACCTGGATGGGGAAGGAATGATCTCCAATATTTCAAAAGGCGGATGCCGGGTTTCCTGCGAGACGCCGGTACAGACGGGCATGTCGTTCGAAGCGTGGATCTACACGGATGGCTCGGACTGGCCGCTCAAGATCGAACGCGCAGAGGTGTGTTGGGTCCACGGGAATGAATTCGGCCTTCACTTCTCCAGCATCTGGTCATCGCAGCGGGACCGGTTGCAAGCCTTGCTGGAGCATGTGCGGGTCAGACAGATTCCCACACGATTACCGAACAACGTCGTCGTCGAACTTTCCGGAGGGAACACGGGCCACATCATGCGCGGAATTCCCCTGATCAACCTCTCATCAAGCGGCTGTGCGCTTCACGCCGCTAGCACGATGCTCTTCTCTGTGAATACCCGCGTTTCCGTACGGATCAACTGCCCTGATTTTCACCGGCCGCTGATAATCCAAGAGGCCGTTGTACGCTGGATTGTGCGTAAACGGTTCGGACTGGAGTTTATGACGATTACGTATGAGGAGCGTGATCGCCTGCTACGGCACATCCATGCATTCAAGTGGGTCAATCTACCGATGGAATGGTAACAGCCGGCCTCCCCGATCGATCGGACCACCGTCACGATTCTCGTCGCCATCTGTGTAGCGGGTTCACGATCGGAGGATTGACAACCCCATCCGACCGAGCGTTGCACCGCTCGTAGACAGATGATCTGGTCCAAGAATCGATCTAAGAAGGGCGACCGAAGGGCAGATCCACATTCAGATGATTGTTGAGATGGTCGGCCCAGCGATCGAGCTCCTTGCGCAACCGTTGAGTAAACCGTTCGGAGCGCTCAATGTCCACTGGTGGCAACCCTCGCCGCAGGCGAATACGATTCAGCCACGCTCGCCGAAAACTGGCCCGGTCGAACAGCCCATGAATGTACGTTCCCCGAACCATGCCGCCTGCACTGACGGCACCGTCCGTCGATACATCACACGTTCGCTCCTGCTGATCTGACGCACCACGTGCAGAACGTACGTGAAAACAGGGGCGTGCATCACCTCGCGGTGTCTCACCCATATGAATGAAGTACCCGCGCCCTGAGGAGGAAGTTTCGACATCGAAATGAAGCGGGTCCGCTTCGACCAGTCGAGTGATCTTATTCGTCAGCAATCGCGTGGTCACGTTCAGCAGGCCAAACCCTTCGGCAATCCCGCCGGACTCGGCCCCATCTGGATCGGCGACGCTTCGCCCCAGCATCCGGTAACTGCCGCATATTCCGACCACCTCCCGCCTCCGAACAACACGCTCACGAATGGCTTCTGTGAAACCCGCCTGCCCAAGATAGCGTAGATCCTCGATTGTGTTCTTGATCCCTGGAAGCGCCATGACATCGGTTCCGGCAAGATCGCCGGGTGGGGCAGCGTAGCGGAGTGCCACATCCTCTTCTTCTGTGAGCCGATCGAAGTCCGTAAAGTTAATCATCCTCGGCAAGAGGACCACTGCAACGTTCACGCGATCGGCCCCAAAGAGACCTGGCGACGACGATCTCAGTTCAGCTGTCTTCCTGATCCAGAGCAAGATCGCGCAGGAACGGAACGATCCCCAAGGCCGGAATGCCCGTCCGTTCCTCGACGAACGCAGCACCATCCGCAAATAACGTGGCATCTCCGCGGAACTTACTCTCCTTCGCCGAATACCCCGTAGTTTGCTGCGGGGATGAAGGCGAGGAGAACCCTCTGTAGCCTTTCCGCCTTCTCTGAAGCTTCGGCTGCTCACCGAAGCCTTGGCGGAAGTTGGAGCGAAGGAGGGTAGCGGCCTCGGAGAATATTGCAGGATAGCCCGCAGCTTGCTGCGGGGAGCTTCATTGATGATCACGCCGACGACCCTCTTCCGTTCATGCGGCGCCGGCAATTCGAGCGAGCAGATCACCTGAGCAAAGACACCTCGACGCTCCAGTACAAGTCCTTTCCATTGCTAATCATGCGAGCCGAGTTTCGGTACGACAAATCCGATAAGAATTTATTTCTCTATGGGTCTCACCCGGCCAACCATCAAGAGACCTTGTCGTGCCAGGTCGCCTACATCTTCTAAAAAGATGGGACTCCAAGGGCACAATTCACATGCCCTTCTGGTCCCGTTGCCACAAAAACTCCGGCTCGCTCTGCTGCTTGGCCATCCAACGGGCCAAGACAAACAATGCGTCGCTGAGACGGTTCAGGAACTGCACGAGCGCCGGATCCAGAGGCTCTTCCCTCCCCAAGCGCACACCAGTACGTTCAGCCCGTCGGCAGATCGTTCTGGCCTGGTGTAACAAGCTGGAAATCTTCCCGCCACCTGGGAGAATAAATTCCTTCAGAGGCGGCAAGTCTTTCTGACAACTATCCATGAGTTTTTCCAGCCGGGTCACGTCCCGTGCTGTGACCGTCGGCATATTCTTGAATGTCTGCCCAGGCGCCGTAGCCAGCAGCCCACCAACATCGAACAGCTTGTTCTGCATCCAGCGCAGTTCCTCTTCTAACCGATCGGCAGACGGATGATTCCCGAGCAACCCTGCATTAAACGCCCTGACGACCCCGATCGTCGAGTTCAGTTCGTCCACGTCCCCGTAAGCCTCTACCCGTAAGCTGTCCTTCCAGACCTGCTGGCCACCAGCCAAACGGGTTTTCCCCTTGTCACCTGTCTTGGTATAGACCTTCGTGATACGCATGCCTACTCCCTTCTTCATCGACCTTCAAATACAGGATAGATCGCATCCATATTCACATACTGCTCTAAATGGTCCGCCCAGCGATCCAGTTCAGCGCGCAATTGTGTCGCGACGAGTTCAGACTCACGAGGCGAAATGGGCGGGGGTCCCTTCCGGCCACGTACGCGGTTCAACCAGCCCCTGCGGAACCCCGCCTGATCGAACAAACCATGAATGCTGGTGCCCCAGATACGACCATTCGCACTTGCAGCGCCTTCATCACCCCTCGCGTCGCCTTCCCAGATTTCAGATACTTCCATTTGAAAACACGGGTTAGCGGTTCCACGACTGGTCCGCCCCATGTGGATTTCATAGCCACGGACTGGCGCGTGATGTTCCACGCCCTCGAGCAGCGGCGTGGCACGAACTTGCCGGCAGATTTTTGGCGCATCAAGCTCCGTCGTCACATCGAGAAAACCTAAACCTTTTGAGGTTCCTCCCCGCTCCAAGCCCTTGGGATCGGCAATCTCTTGCCCAAGCATCTGGTACCCCCCGCAGATTCCAACCAGCTCACCCCCTCTTTGCACATGCGATTCCAAGGCTCCCGGGAATCCTGAAGTCGCAAGATAGTCGAGATCCTCGAGCGTATTCTTGCTCCCAGGAAGAATCACTACGTCAGCTCCTCGGAGATCGTCCGGCGAAGCGGCAAACCGAAGCGCCACATCCTTCTCAGCAGCCAACGCATTAAAGTCGGTGAAATTGCTCATGCGAGGAAGCAGGACCACGGCTACGTTTGCGAGATCAGGCTTGTACTGAACCGACCGGGAACGAGCGACATCGAGGCTATCCTCTTGATCCAACCGAAGGTCCCGCAGATAGGGAACTACTCCTAGAACCGGAAGACCTGTGCGCGCCTCAAGCATGCAAACACCGTCTTCAAACAGGCGACGATCTCCGCGGAACTTATTCACGATCACACCGAGCACTCTCTGTCTTTCATGAGGGGCTACCAAGTCAAGCGTCCCGATGATCTGTGCGAAGACCCCGCCCCGATCGATATCCGCCACCAACACGACTGATGCATCGGCCAACTCGACAACAGGCCAGTTCACCATGTCCCGATCGCGAAGATTGATCTCCGCAGCACTCCCCGCCCCTTCGATCACCACACACTCGTACTCGCGGGCCAGTCGCGCATAGCAGTCTCGAACAATGTTAAAGAGGGTCTCTTTCCGCTCAAAGTACGCGAGTGAATCCAACGCCTCGTAGACCTTGCCTTTCACGACCACCTGAGATCGTGAATCCGACTCGGGCTTCAGCAGAATCGGATTCATATCTACCGTCGGCTCGATCCCGCAGGCCTGAGCCTGCAGCGCCTGCGCTCGGCCGATCTCCCCCCCATCAAGCGTCACAAAAGAATTCAGCGCCATGTTCTGCGCTTTGAATGGCGCGACCCGTACACGGTTGCGAGACAAGAGTCGGCAAATCCCAGCGACGACGAGGCTCTTCCCCACATCGGAGCCGGTTCCAAGAATGGCAAGGGCTTTGACTCGCGCACCGGAAATCGTCATAGATTCTTCACACGGCTGTATGGTTTACGACGAGCATGCCAACGCACATAGCGGGCAAGCCCTTCTGTGACCGCCGTCCCAATCACTCGCCCGACAAGTTCTCCGAGGATCGTGTGGGTTCCACTGTACCGCATAGGAGGCCCACTCCCACTTACAACCACGACCGCATCTGTTCCGGTTCCAGTCGCCCCCGAGCGGCCGGTCCAACTCTTCACCTTGGCACGTAACAGGACAGCAGTCTTAGCTTCGGTCGCCACCTGCACCATCCCGACCATTGCCGCAGCAGACAGACGAGCATTGGTCACGAGAATCAGATTGATCGTGCCAGGATGAGTCTTGCTGTTGGTATGCTGTCCCAGTGTAACCGGCTCCCCCGCCCGCACGGCATTCGAAGTCCCAACCGTGACAAATCCTTCGACCCAGATTTGGCCACAGGCCTCTCGCACCGTGACTAAGTCCGCGAGCGACACGGCGGTCATGAGACCGACAAATTTATCGCGGATGCCGAGCGAGGTGGCCAGCTTGTTCAGCGTCCTGGCAGGATCGGCGCATTGCGCGCCTGCATCCATGCTACGATCATCTCTGCCAATCGGCTTGGCCGCTACTTGATGGTTCAAGATATATCTGGCCCGCGTGATTCCACCGGCCCTGGGAGCGGAGGAGAGAACTGACCGGACGCCCCCCAGGTCGACGATGAGCGTGGTTCGCCTGACTCTAAACGCGGTCTGCATTGCGCGCGTGCTTAGCCTCCTCATGACTGTCTCTTCGACAAGCAGGCGCCAAGGGCCGCAAGCAACTGTCGATTCTCGTTGGCGGTCCTGATCGCCACACGAATCATCTGCGCGGTCAGGCCTGGCAACGTCGAACAGTCGCGGACGAGCAGCCTCTCGGAAGCCAATCGGTCAGTCACCTCGCCGGCGCAGATCGAGGCAGGAAGCTCGATCAGCACAAAATTCGCAGCTGATGAGTAGACGCGCAGGCCAGACAAGGAGCGAAGCCCGCGCACGAATCGGGACCGTTCTTTCTTCATGAATATGCGGCTTTGTGTCGCAAAGGCATGATCGTGCAACACCGCGCGGGAAACCTCTTGGGCCAGTGAATTGACCGACCAGGGTGGCTGCCGATCTTTCAGCCGGTCCACGACCTTGCTTGCGCCAACCAGATAGCCGATTCGCAGCCCCGGCATGGCATAGAATTTCGTCAGACTGCGCAACACCATCATGCGCGGATGCTCACTCAACATAGAGACGACAGACTGTTCCTGACAATAGTCGATGAAGGCTTCATCTACGATCAACCAGCCCTGTCGTCGATCAACAACCTCAGCAAGCTCGCGCACAGCCAGCCGGTTCATCACTTGGCCGGTCGGATTGTTGGGATTGCACAGAAACACGGCATCGAATTTCGATTGTTTGGCAGAAAACTGCCGTAGGACATCATTCAACGGAGGGCGAAAACGTTCCGCTCGTCTAGCGTGAACGTACTGGACCGAGCTCTCTGCGTCCATCAACGCGCGCGCATACTCCTCAAACGTGGGACCTATAATCAGGGCGGCCTTGATCGCGAGCGCGCGGGGCAACAGATGAATCAGTTCAGTCGAGCCGTTGCCGACGAGGATCATGTCTGGATCGGCACCGCACTGTCGCGCCAATTCTTGTCTGAGTTGCCAACAATCGGGATCTGGATAGTGCACGATCTGCTTGAGCGCCGAGCGAATCGCGCGGAGCACCGCTGCTGGAGGACCCAGCGGATTGATGCTGGCGCTAAAATCCATGATCCGCTCGACGGGAATTCGTTGTTTCTGAGCGACCTTGTAGACATTCCCGCCGTGAGTGGGTTGGGTCATCCCTTCACCATAGAAGCCACCCCATGCCCAACAGGACTCCTGTGAAACTTGTCCAGAGCATGAGCGTTAATGCCATGCCGATGTGAGCCCTCTTCAGAGGCTGATCAGGATCGCCAAGACATGGGCGTTCAATAGGAAGACCGTCATAGCGATTAGTCCCGCCTAGTTGCACCCCGAGCGCGCCGGCCATCGCAGCTTCCGGGCGTCCGCTATTCGGGCTTGGATGTTGTCTGCCGTCACGAAGCAAGATTTTCCACGCGTGCTTCATTGCGGTCCACTATCGAGAGACGATTCCCGCTGAGAGAACCAGCAAGAACGCAGTGATCCGAGCCGGAAGAAAATTTGCCACATCATCCAATCGTGCCGACGCCCAGCCAAACCACCGGTATCGGTCGTCCAAATGGCCGATCATCGAGTCCAACGTGCTGACCGCCTTATACGCAAGTGCCAATGGAGCTCCCCCGAGGATCAGATAGAACAGCGGTGCAATGATCCCGTCAGCCGTGCTTTCCGCAATCGTTTCCACCGTTGCGCGGACGATATCAGATTCAGCCATCCCCTCCGTATCGCGTCCGACAATCTTGGCGACTGCTGACCGAGCTTCCGTCAAAGAAACGGATTGGAGAGCCCGTTGTACGGATACGACATGGTCAATAAGATCCCGAGCCGCGAGAGTAGTCCAGGCCAGCAGCACAGTGACCGCACTCCCCCATAAGGGACCGATCGAGTTACCAAACCAGATGAGCAGCGCCCCAGCCGCATAGGCTCCAGCGGGCAAGGCGACAGCCAGCAGCACCCCTGCCATCCGTTGCTTAGCGGGAGACAGGAGGAGCTGGTGGACGCGCCGGTCGTACCAGTTGACAAGAGATCCCATCCATCGCACCGGGTGTGGGAACCAGTGCGGGTCTCCGACGGCCGCGTCTAAGACGCAGGCCACCGCCAATTCGCCTCCGGTCATCGGAAGAGCACCACGGGAACGATCAAGATAAAGAGAATCTCTGCGACTTCGTTCATCGCCCCAAGCAAGTCACCCGTGACGCCGCCGAACATGCGGTGAAACCAGGCCGTAGAAAGGCGAACGAGAGCCATGCCGATGAAGAGACAGCACAACGCCGGCCATGGTCCCAACAACAGCGTCAACACAACTCCTACCGTAACGGTTGCCACGCACAGGTGTCGCCAGGACAAATGTGCGAGGAACGGTTGGGCCAGTCCTCCTTCCGACCGTGCATAGGTCACATGGAATGCCCCTACGACCATGGCCCACCGACCGACCGCCGGCATGCCGATCAGCAACGCGATATGCTCGCCCGCCGGCAACGCATTGAGCCCGGCGTATCGCAGGCCGAGCGCGAGAAACAGTCCCGTTGCTCCAATCGCACCGACGCGCCCATCCCTCATAATAGCCAAACGAGCCTGAGCGGTTCGCCCGCCCGCCAGGCCATCCACCATATCGGCCAGACCGTCCTGGTGGAGTCCGCGCGTGATGCTGATAAGCAGGAGCATCAATAACACACTCGTGACCTGGGTGGAGAAGACCTGCGCCAGGAGCAGATCTGCCGTGACCAGCAGCGCGCCAAGGAGACAGCCAACGAAGGGATACCAGCTCATGGAGGCAGCCAACTCCTCCGGCTTGGCATCGTGCGTCGAACGACTGAGTGGAATCGCCGTGAGGAACTGCCAGGCGAACAGAAACGTTCGCAGCACCGCGGTCATGTGTTGCGCTCCAATACACCGGCTTCGTCGAACGTGGCCATCTCCGTGAGAATCTTGATTGCGACAAAGACCAAACTCATGCCCAGACAGGCCCCGGTACCTTCCCCCAGACGAAGATCGAGATCGAACAGCGGCTTCAATCCAAGATGATCCAGTATTGCCTGATGGCCTCGTTCGACCGACCGATGGGACGCAATGAGATAGTCTTTGCAGCGCGGCTGCAGGCCCACGGCGATCAATGCAGCTGCTCCGGCGATGAACCCGTCCAACACGACCGGAATGCGAGCCGCCGCTGCGCCAAGCATCAGCCCGGCCAACCCGCCGATTTCCAACCCACCCACTTTGGCGAGCACCTCCATCGCGTTCGTCGAATCGAGCCGATGGATATCGAGCGCGCGCTGAATCACGTTGATCTTGTGTGCATGACTGGCGTCGTCAATCCCTGTTCCTCGTCCTGTCACCTCGGAGACCGGCAGGCGCGTCATCACGGCTGTAATCGCCGAACTGGGGGTCGTGTTGCCGATCCCCATCTCCCCGGTCCCGATCAAGCCAATGCCCTGCTGAACGGCCTCGGTGGCGAGTTCGATCCCTACTTGTAACGCTTGCTCCGCCTGCGTGGGACTCATCGCTGATTCCACCAGAAGATTCTTCGTTCCTGGCATGACCTTCTTATGAATGAGTCCTGGAGCCGCTTCAAAGTCGAAGGCTACACCGATGTCCACGACGCGAACTTCGACGCCAACATGGCGCGCGAGCACATTGACGCCGGCGCCACCGCGCAGGAAATTCAAGACCATCTGAGGAGTCACTGCGGAGGGATAGGCGCTCACCCCTTCCGCCGTCACACCATGATCGGCGGCGAAGGTATAGACCGCTCCACGCGGGACCTTCGGTTTCATCTCACCTGTGATCATGACGTAGCGCGCGGCTAATTCTTCGAGTCGGCCCAGGCTGCCGATCGGTTTCGTCAATCGATCAAGGCGCGCCTGTGCCTGTGCCAAGAGACGAGGGTCGGTTGGTTGAATCCGGTCAATGGTTTCATGAGACAACATCCTCGCCACTCCTCTTACTTCAATCGCAGTGGAAGGCCGCTGATCGTCAGATAGACTTCATCTGCTTCTGCTGCCACCTGTTGATTGACCCGTCCGGCCAGATCGCGAAATGCCCGAACAGCCTGCGTGGCCGGCACAAGCCCCAGTCCCAATTCGTTGCTCACGATCACGACACGGGCCCGCGTCGTCCGAATGGTCTGAAGCAGGTCGGCGGTGGCTTCAGAAACAGCCAAGTCAGACAAGCGCAGCCCACGCAGATTACTCAACCATAACGTGATACAATCGATCACAATCGATTGATAACACTTGCTGTTTTTATTTACCCATGCGGCAATATCAACAGGAACTTCCACCGTCTCCCAATCAGCCGAGCGTGTGGCTCGATGCCGTTCAATCCGCGAGGCCATCTCCCGATCCAACGCCTGACCTGTCGCCACGAAGGCTCTCGGTCCTGCCTGACCTGCCAGATCAAGCGCCGCCTGGCTCTTGCCAGACGCAGCGCCGCCGAGCACGAGAATCAGCTTCGAGCGTTCCTTGCGCGCCTGCTTCATGCGATCAGCCCGCCGCCTTCTTCACGTCACGTTGCCAGAGGAATTCCGGCTCCCCTTGGGTCTTGGCTGCCCAGCGTGCCAGCACAAACAAAGCATCACTCAGACGATTCACAAACGTGATATTCACCGTACCCACCAGCTCTTCCCGCGAGAGGTGCACGCACACCCCCTCTGCCCGTCAACAAACCGTTCTCGCCTGATGGAAAAAAGCCGACACCTTTCCCCCACCAGGCAGAATGAACTCTTTGAGCAGAGTCAAATCTTTTTGACAACCATCAATCATCTTCTCAAGCTTCTTCACGTCGTTCCCTGTCACCTGTGGCATGTTCTTGAACTCTTGGTCCGGGACTGTCGCAAGTATCCCGCCGAGATCAAACAGTTTATTCTTGATCCATTGGAGATCCTCTTCGAGTTGTTCAGCCTGCATATGCCCCCCCGACCATCTCGGAATTCATCACCCGGACAACCACGACCACCGCATTCAGCTCATCGAGGGTGCCGTAGGCCTCAACTCGGAGACAGTCCTTCAATACCTGCGGCCAGCCTTGTTTTTCCCGCGTCCCCGGTTCTCGTGTAGACCTTCGTGATGCGCATCACCATTCCTCCTGTCGCCCTGTATTGTGTTTCCCCACGCCTCATAGTGAATGAGTTGGTCAACCGGAATCCTGGCTCGCCACCCCGCCGTTTCCAAATCGGGCTGTGTCGCAAAGTCGGATACGTAGCCGAGACAAAGATAGGCCAGTACTTTGACCGGTCTGGGGATACCGAGCACCTGTTTCAATGCTCCATGGTCCAGAATGCTGACCCATCCAACCCCGATGCCTTCCGCTCGTGCGGCCAGCCAGAGATTTTGGATGGCGCAACAGGTGCTATACACATCCGTATCGCGCACAGTGGAACGCCCCAGCACGTGACGGCCGCCCCGCTGGCGGCTACAGGTCACACCGATATTGATCGGCGCTTCCTCGATTCCTTCGAGCTTCAGGCTTCGATAGAGCGTCGCGCGGGCACCTTCATAGTGCATGGCCGCCTGAGCATTCGTTTTCTGGAATAGTTGCTTCACGGCGCGCTTCGTCGCGCGTTGACGGATGACCACAAAATCCCACGGCTGCATGAACCCAACAGACCCGGCGTGATGCGCCGCAGTCAAAACTCTCGCAAGAACATCGTCCGTGATCGGCGTCCGCAAAAAATTCCGGCGGACATCCCGCCGCTCGAAAATCACACGGTAGACGGCCGCCCGTTCATGGTCGGAAAACTGCCCATTACCGGGAATCAAGATGTCAGGTTGTAGGCTCATACCACGCTCCTTGAGCAGAGACTCACGATGACGATTATGGGATGTGCCTCACTAGGCACCTGTCGGACTAACCGGCTTGATGGGAAACGCCTCGAGTTCACCAGCGCTGACCAACTGCAAGCAGGCAGGACAGAGGCAATCTTGAAAACGAGTGGCAATCCAGTCCATTTGCTGTTCGGTAATTCCCAACCCACCGCACCAACATTGGTACCCGCCACACTCGAACGTCTGTCCGCAGTTCTCGCACGTCTTATTCACTGCACCTCTCAAAACTCGACTCCCGGTTGTGCTTTAATGCCCTTTCGAAAGGGATGTTTAATCTGCTTCATCTCAGTGACGAGATCGGCCTCCTCGATCAACGCGTCTTTAGCCCCGCGACCGGTGATCACCACATGCTGCATATGAGGCCGGCCGCGGAGAACCGGCAATACGTCCTCGAGTCGGACATAGTCGTGCTGGAGGGCAATATTGAATTCATCGAGAATGACCATCGCATACGAGGGGTCGTGCAAGAATCCGCAGACCGCCTCCCAGGCATGTTGGGCGAACTTCGTATCCCGCTCACGATCTTGGGTTTCCCAGGTGTACCCTTCGCCCATGCGGAGAAAGGTGACTCGATCACCAAAGGACTTGAGCGTCCGTTCCTCTGCCGTATCGATCGCACCCTTGATGAACTGCACCACAGCGATCTTCATGCCATGGCCGAGACATCGTAGAGCCATACCCAGAGCTGCCGTGGTCTTCCCCTTGCCGGCGCCCGTATAGACAATCAACAACC
>Ga0099828_10001508_pt1 | contig 15646 bp, 10 predicted proteins | sample CZO8metaG_2_FD_79338 | JGI IMG/M metagenome (GOLD analysis project Ga0099828, IMG submission 79338) | Vadose zone soil microbial communities from the Eel River Critical Zone Observatory, Northern California, USA - CZOApr15con2H1.8 metaG | ecosystem: Environmental > Terrestrial > Soil > Vadose...
CAGTTATATTTGGGGGACGCTACAGACTGGCAAGTCACCTACTCGGGATTAAGCGGGCAGCCAGACCTGATTTATCACCTGCGCGCCTACTCGAGCGTACCTTTTGGCGATATCCAGGTGACGGTTCGAAATACGACAGGGAAGCCTATTCACGTCGAGGGGATTCGTTCCCTGGAAGCAACCGAAGGAGCGATTATCGACTTGGGAGGACCAGCCCTCGATAATCGAGTTCTCTCCGACAGCTTCAGCGAGGACCGACCAGCCATTACCATCCGTAATTTTGCGGATGCCGAAAAGCAGATGCATCGCGCCGTCGGCAGCCAGCTCATCTACAATCGCCGGAGCCGTGAGAGCTTGTTTCTTGGCGCGCTTACGTCGGACCGGTTTCTCACCATTCTGCGGCTTCACCTTGCCGGATCTCCAGGCAACACACCTCATCCTGCGGCCTACGAGGTCGATTCGACCGGGACCACCGAGATGGCGAAGGAGAATTCTCTGGAGCATTCCTCGGTAGAGGATCAGGTGGAGTTGAGCCTGCCGATCGCCCCCGGTGCGGAGCTATCCTCGGAGCGTGTGCTCTTCAGTCTGGCCACGGATTATCACCGGCAGCTGGAAACCTATGGTTCGTTGATTCGACAGATTCATCATGCCAGAACCTCGGGGCCTGCATTAATGGGCTGGTGGAGCTGGACGGCACACTACTTCGGGTTAAATGAGGGAGCAGCCCTCACCAATGCCGAGTGGGAAGCGGAGCATCTGAAATCGCTCGGCTATAACATCTTCCACATCGATGAAGGCTATCAATATGCTCGGGGAGAATACCGCACCCCGAACGCAACTTTGTTTCCCCAGGGTCTGGCCACCCTTGAGTACAAGGTGCGCGGCCTGGGGTTGGTTCCGGGGATCTGGACTTCTCCGTTTGAAATATCGGAGCGCTCCTGGGTGTATGAAAATCATCCGGACTGGCTTGTAAAAAACGCAAAAGGGCAACCGATTCATGCCGGAACAGTCGTGGATAACAAAGACTCGCTGTTCGTGCTGGACACTACCAACCCAGGGGCTCAGGCGTATCTGCGAGAGACTTATTCCACTCTGGTAAATGAATGGGGCGTGCGTTACATCAAGATGGATTTTATGGACGATAGCGCGATCGAAGGTTACTACACCGAACCAAATACGACGGCCCTGGAAGCCCAAAGGATCGGGCTGAAGATCATCCGCGACACGGTTGGGGACGACGTATATTTAGACAAAGATGGAAGCCCCATGCTGAACCCGGTAGGTTATGTGGATTGTGGCCGGATATCGCAGGATACAGGGCACACATTCGACGCCAGTAAAGAAGCGGCACCAGGAATTGCTGCGCGGTACTACATGAACCGCAATTTTTTCGTGGCCGATCCAGATGCGTTTACGGTATCAACGCAAACCATTGACGATCGGTCATGGCACGCGAGCAATAAGCCAGCTTCTTTGGATGACGCCAAGGTCTCCATTGCGCTCGCGGCCGTTTCCGGCGGGATGTTCGAGATCGGAGACGCACTTCCGTCGTTGTCGAAGGCTCCTGAGCGCACTCGCGCTAATTCAGAATCAGGACCTGATTCAAATGATTCGCCTCGGAAGGGCATCGATTCCATTCGATCTGATGAATTTCGCAGCCGAGGATGAGCAGCCGAGCGTCTTCTTTCTCAAAGAGGATCACCGGCAAAGCATCCTGACCGTCTTTAACTGGACAGACAAGGAAAGGGATCGCTCTATCGATCTCACAATCGCGGGATTGCCTGCAACTGGCCAATACGTGGTTACAGATGTTCTGGACAATCGGGAGATCCCCGCCCCCGCCGCCGGTGTGCTGGGCTTTCATCAGCCGCCTCATTCGGTGCGGGTGTTGAAAATTATGGATGCGCACATTCCTGCAGTTGCTCCCGCGGTAACAATGGACCACCCTTCCGCCGGAAATGCCGGAGCCACACTTACGTTTCCGGCCCACGGAAAGGGCGACGATGCGGTGCTCTCGTATCACTGGAATTTCGGCGACGGCGTGAGCCTGGAGGGCGATGAGGTGAAGCATACCTATACCGAGCCGGGTGAATACACCGTGAATCTGACGGCCACAGGTCTCAGCGGGCGTAGTTCGGAAGACAACTTCCAGTTGCGCATCTCCGGACATATGTCGACGACCTTCGATCCTCAAAGCATCAAGCGCAACCAACCGTCCAGGTGAATCGTTCCTTCGATATTCAAATCAGAGGTTCCAGACGACTCGGTCTTGACGGTGGTTCTGCAAGAAACGATTCCGATACTCTGAGTCCCGAAAAGCCTCTGTGCCTCCGGCCCGCGTAGTCGAGAGCGCTGCGGTAACGTTCCCCGCGGTCAGGGAACTTTGCAGATCGCCGCCACGCAGGAACTGATGCAGGAAGCCTGCATCGAAGCTGTCACCGGCGCCTACAGGGTCCACGACGTCCACCGTCGTGGCTGAACTGACAAAACGGTTGCCGCCACGCTGTGCCATCGCCCCTTCCGCGCCGAGTTTTACGACAACAACTGGCACCATGGAAGCTAATTTGGAGATGGCTTCATCAACGTTCTGAGTTCCGGCAATTTTTTCGCCTCACGGGCGTTGGGCAAGAAAATGTCCACGTAGCGCAACGCTTCTTCGATATCACTGTTCCATTCATCTTCCGGGTCGTCATTTGGATCGAGGGAAACAGTGAGTCCGTGCTGTTTTAGCTGCCGGAAGAGATTTGCCGCATGGGAGCGCAAGCCACGCTGCAAATAAAACGACGAGAAATGAAAGTGCCGGGACGAAGAAATGTAGTCAATATTAATGTGTTCCAGTTTCAAATCAAAGATCGTTCCGGGATACGTTAGGATGTTGCGCCAGTTCCCGTGTTGCAGGCTTACGGTGAGACCGGTTTGCGCGGCCGAGTGCCGGACGACTTCTTCAACCTGCACTCCACTGGCAGAGAGACGCTCCAATGCGATGTCTCCGAGGGAATCGCCGCCGATGCAGGAAACAAAGCCTACGCGATTGCCCAGCGCAACCAGATTATGGGCCACGATTGCAGAAGAGCTTCCCAGCGTCAACATCATATTCTCGGCTAGCAGTTCGCGTTCGGGCGGCAGCGTTTCGGGAAGTCCGTAGAGGATCAAATCGAGATTGAGTTCTCCAGCAATGGTGACATCGAATTGTGGCAAGGAATCCTCCTGGCTGCCGCGCTTGGTTGAAAAACGATGGGTTTTACTTGTCTCGTTTGTGTCGCAGCCGCTTGCGGGTGTCCGGTGATGCATGCCGCTGGCCGGCGTGAACCTGAGTGACCTCGATACCGGCCTTGCGCAACTGATCGATATCATTCTTGGGAGCAAGACGGTCGGTGATAACCCGGTGAACCGCCGACGGAGGCGCGATGAGAGAGAGACTTCGACGGCCAAATTTGCTGGAATCGCAAACCGCCACGACGATTCGAGCAACATCCATCATGGCGCGATTTACTTTTGCTTCCAAAAGATTCGGCGTGGTCAGGCCACACTGGACGTCGAAGCCATCGATACCCAAGAAAAGAATGTCGGCATTCAAGCGACGCAATGTTTCTTCCGCAATTGGCCCAACCAGCGAAAAAAAATTCTTCCGCAGAGTTCCTCCCGTCAGAATTACCTCCAGAGCCGAGCCGGCTAGTTCCGCCGCGATATTCACTGCGTTGGTGATGATCGTCAGATTTTGATGATGGCGGAGCGCTCTCGCGATGGCGGTGGTGGTTGTTCCAGAGTCCAGAATCACGACCTGCCCTTCTTTCACCATATCCGCCGCCGCGGTTGCAATTTGAATCTTCTCTTTGCGATGCAGCTTCTCCTTTTCTCGCAGAGTGGGATCTTCCAGTGCTCCTTCGTGAGCCGGCAGGGCGCCGCCATGGGTACGATGAATCTTTCCGGTGGCGTGAAGAATTTCAAGATCCTTCCGAATGGTCACTTGCGAGGTGCGAAAGCGCTTCCCAAGTTCCCCGACCAGTACACGACCCTCCATCCGCAAAGTTTCTAGAATCGCTCTTCGACGTTCTTCAATCAGCATAGAGTTTGTTCGCAAGAGTGAAGAGTGCGGGTCAACTACAACAACTTGCGAGTATTCCTTTCTAACGTCACAAGTTTCGTTTGTCCATGTAAAAAAGCTGGGTCCACCAGCTGAGCCTTGCGTTTTTGCGCTTGACTTACATGCCGATCGCAAGTAAATGTTTATATGCGTAACAAATCGAAAGCCTCCGAAACCTTGCGAAATTTCACTGGGGAGTCTGTGGCGTGGATGCTCTTGCTAAACTTCTTGATCTTTCGAGAGAAGAGAAAATCGAACGCGGTTTGTTATTCACTCCTGCAGAAATTGCACAGCAGCCTGCCACCTGGGAGTCAACATTCTCTATCTTTCAAAAACACCGTATGAGGCTTGCGGCGTTCCTCGGAGACGCCGGGTTCAGCGGTCCCATGGGTCCGGAACCGACTGTTTTTTTCATCGGTGCTGGCAGTTCCGACTACGTGGGCAGAAGTCTGGTGCACCTGCTTCGTCGGCTCTGGAAGTGTGAAGTTATTGCCATTCCCGGTACTAGTCTCCTGACCCACGGGGAACAGTGGCTGATTCCAGGTCAGAGGTACGTCTGGATTTCGTTTTCCCGATCGGGCGATAGCCCGGAAGGTGTGTCCGTTATAGAAAAAGCTCTAGGGAGTCACCCGGATATTCATCACATTGTCATGTCGTGTAACTCCGAAGGGCGCATGATTCGTTGCGCCGCTGGCAAACCACAAGCGTTCGCCGTCGCCCTAGACGATGCGGTTAACGACCGGGCCCTGGCCATGACCCGTTCATTCTCTAATATGGTCGTATTCGGCCAGTGCATGGCTCATGTTCGTCATCTCGCCCACTACGAACCTATACTGCACCGGCTCGTAGAAGCGGGAAAGTCTCTTCTTCCGCAAGCCGCTGACGCTGCGGCGGCGCTGGCCGCAGAACCCTATGAACGGGTCTGTTTTGTCGGATCGGGCGCGCTTGAGGGCGTTGCGGTCGAATCAGCGTTGAAGGTACTAGAACTGACCGCGGGCAGAATCCTGACCACGTGGGAATCCGTCATGGGACTGCGCCACGGTCCTATGGCAGCTCTCGATAAAACCACGCTGCTGGTTGCTTTTCTTTCGAGCGATGAGAAGGTTGCCCGCTACGAAAGAGATCTTTTGCAGGAACTCGTGCGGAAGCGACTCGTGAAAACTCAGATCGCTGTGGGCGGGCATTCACAGCTGCCGTTGGATGATTTCGCAGACCACAATCTTTCGCCGGACATTGGCACAGCCGTGCCGGATGATTGTCGTCCGCCAGCGGACGTTTTGTTCGGTCAGTTGCTGGGGCTGTTTTTTTCCTTGCGCTGTACGTTGATGCCGGACCGGCCCAGCCCCGACGGCGTCCTAAGCCGGGTCGTTCAAAATGTGAAGATTTACGCCTGATCCGTACCAGGAGCGTCAGGAGAGCATGAATCGATCATAAACGAACAAAACAATTGACAAACGAGCACACTATGGGTACATTCGCACAATCGCAAAAGCTCGCAGATCTGATGTAGTGATTTCGAAATGTTTTGTTTGTGAACCCCAGCTGTGGCTGTTTGGATGTGGCTCGTACCGATTGGGAGGATTCCATGGAAACGGATCACGTGTGCGCTCGTTCGACCGCATTCACCGGGCTCGGCTTTGTACTTGCTGTCCTCGTAGTCGCTACAGCCTTCCCGCACATCGCACTCGGACAGAAGGACAGTGGTGGAGTCGAAGGAGTTGTCCGCGATTCCGGCGGCGCCGTAGTTCCCGGCGCAAAGGTCAGCGTCAGGGAGATTGATCGTGGCACCGAGATCGTGGTCACCACCAGCTCACAAGGAGAATACGTCGCGAATCCGCTCAAAATTGGACGCTACAACCTCACCGCCGAGAAGGAAGGTTTCAAGAAAACGACCGTAGGGCCGATTGTGGTCAATATCCAAGAGCATCCGGCGGTCGATATTACTTTGCATGTGGGCAGTATCAGTGAGGTCGTGTCCGTCACTTCAGAGGGACCACAACTGGAAACGGAAACATCCGACCTGGGCCAGGTGATGGACAGTCAGCGGGTCAGCACAATGCCGCTCAATGGGCGCAACTTTGCTCAACTAGCCCTGCTCGGAGCCGGCGTCGCTCCCAGCGAACCGGGCTCGCGCGTTTCCGCCAGCTACGGGTTCAGCTCGAATGGCGCCCGATCTCTGCAAAACAACTTTTTGCTCGATGGCATAGACAACAATGCGAACTTGGGCGATGTACTGAACGAGACCGCTTACGTCATCCAGCCTTCCGTCGATGCCATTGCGGAATTCAAGGTGCAGACCAACTCCTATAGTGCCGAATTCGGCCGCGGCAATGGCGCGATCCTGAATGCGGTGATCAAGTCTGGCACCAACCAGTTGCACGGCGATGTGTATGAGTTTCTGCGCAATGACAAGCTCGATGGCAGGAATGCATTTGACGCCTTCGGCCGCCAGCCTTATCACCAGAATCAATTCGGCGCAACCTTGGGCGGGCCAATCATCAAGAACCGGACCTTCTTTTTTGGAGACTATGAAGGCCTGCGCGTCCGTCAGGCACTTCCACAGCCTGCTCTGATTCCGACGCAGGCGATGATTGGAGGTGATTTCAGCAGCCTGCTTACCAACACGGTTGCGCCCCAGGTGGATCCGAACAGTGGACAGCCGATCCCAAACACAACCGCATTCGACTGCAGCGGGAACCCCACGTTTATGGGAGAAATTTTCAACACGAAGCTCACCCAACAGTCCGGCCTCAACCTGAATGGCCTATGCGGTGTGCCAATCAATGGTTCCGGGGCTCCAACCAACATGTTTCCCGGTGGACTGATCGATCCACTGGCTGCCCGTTTGGCAGCATTTTTTCCCACCCCGAATGCCAATATTTCCGGGAATAACTTCCTTTCTGACCCTAAGCGAATTGAGAGCCGCAACAACTTCGACATTCGCATCGATCACAGGTTCAACGACAAAGATAACTTCTTCGGCCGCTTCAGCTACGAGAACCAACCCAGCATGATTCCCGCGCCTTTCAACAACGTTTTGGATGGCGGCGGGTTCTTCGACGGAATCGAGGATAATTCATATCGCAGCGTGGCCCTGAGCGAAACCCATTTGTTCTCATCCAACCTGGTGAACGAGTTCAGGGTGGGCTATAACCGCATCAATTCGCATCGCTTTCAGCTCAATTACAATAAAGACATTTCCGGCCAGCTTGGGTTCCCGGGTGTTCCATTTACTCCGATCAACGGTGGCCTGCCGAGCATTACTTTCAGCGACGGCACTGCGTCGATCGGAAGTTCAGGGTTCTTGCCGTCCGTGGAGAAGCAGAATAGCTACGTTTTCACGGAAAACCTGACCTGGATTCGAGGCCGTCACGCGATGAAGTACGGCACCGAAATCCGTTTGGAGCAGTTCACCATCTTTCAGCCGGCTGCCTCCCGTGGCGATATGAGCTTCGGAACTGAATTTACCGATAATCCAGCATCGCCGGCCAGCGGCGGCAGTGCTTTCGCCACCTTCTTACTTGGCATCCCGGACGGTGGCGATATCTCCAGTTTGCATAACATCGATTATCGGCGGCAGATGTACGCCGGCTACGCGCAGGACGACTGGAAGGCGACCGATCGGCTAACCCTGAACCTGGGCCTCCGTTACGAGTTTTTCAGCACGATTAAGGAGCACAACAACGAGTTAGCTACTTTTGATTTTAGCTCGTTATCTTTGATTGTTCCCAAGGGGCAGAACGCGCAGCTCCCGCCCACGCTGGCCGCCAGTCTTCCAGTTCAGCGCAATGGATCGCGCGGCTTGATTCCTCCTGACCGGAATAACTTCGCTCCGAGAGTGGGGTTGGCCTACAAAATCTCAGACAAGCTGGTGTTGCGCAGTGGCTATGGAATTTTCTATGGCGGCCAGGAAAATGGTCCATTCTCGAATCCCAGCCCCGGCTTCAATCCGCCGTTCTATCTGGCCCAGACATTCCAGTTGACGAATTGTACCGCCTCTTCCGCTAACTCTACCCCGGGCCAGCTCGATTGCAGGAATCCGATGCTCCAGCAGCTATCGCAAGGTTACCCCGCGACATCGCTTTCCGACCCCAATAATCCCGAACTTTATTCCATAAGCCCCAATCTGCGGACTCCCTACAATCAACAGTGGCATTTGGGATTTCAGTATCAACTGCCGGCGGACACGGTGCTGGAAGTTTCCTACGCCGGCTCGCGCGGACTGAAACTCTACGGCTTTTACAACGGCAACCAGGCGGCGCCAACGCCTGACCAGACCGCGCCCACGGCGCCGCGCCGGCCCGCAAACAAACCTGCTCCAGGCGTGCCTGGTCCTTGCGACCTTGTCACTGACAATTGCGATCCGGTGTTTGACGTGGCAATTGCGACCTTTCGTTCCAATGCAGTTTCGAACTATAACTCCCTGCAAGCACGGCTGGAAAAGCGTTTCACACACGGGTTGCAGTTTGAAGCCTCCTACACCTTCAGCCATACCCTGGACGATGCCTCCAGCGCCAGCCTGGGATCACAGGCGCAGGGCGACTTCCGCTTTCAAAATGACCCGCTGCTGGAGTATGGCAACGCCGACTTCGATGTGCGGCATCGCTTCGTCCTCAGCTCTGAGTATGAATTGCCTTTCGGCAGAGATAAGCTGATCGGAGGAAACGCCTCTGGCCTTTTGAATCAGATCATTGGTAACTGGCAGGTCGCGGGAATAATGACGGCCTCCACGGGGAACTGGTTCACTCCCACAGACATCGTGACGAACCTCTCCAACTCCGACGGAGGAGGGTTTGTCTTTAATGCCGCGCGCCCGAATGTGGTCGGCAATCCCAATGGAAAGCCGTGCCTTCCAGGAACTCTCTTCAATACCTGCGCGTTTGCCAGCAACACGGTCTTGGGCACATTTGGCGATGCCGGGAGAAACATTATTCAAGGGCCGGGTTTCCAGAACTGGGACATCTCACTGTTCAAGACATTCCCTCTCAATGAACGCGAGCGGTTTGAGTTCCGAGCTGAATTTTTCAACGCTTTCAATCATCTCAACCCCGAGTTTGCCAATCCCAACAATATTCAGGAAAACATCGCCACCGAGAATGGCTCGGCCGGGTTCGGATTCGCGCAGGCCGCGCGCGATCCCCGGTTCATTCAATTCGCGTTGAAGTTTTATTTCTGAAACCCGACTTGAGGTCATCGACTCCCTTTCTTAAAAAGGGACACGAACTTCTGCATCTGGACATTTACGACTACACAGTTACGAAGGCCACGACCGGCTTGGAATCCATCTTTAGACCAAGCGGATCCATTTATCGATGAACCGGCTACATAAATACCAGATCACACGTGGCTAGAGGAGCGCACCATGCACAGAAACACGCAATCAGGAAGAAGCCTTTCGGGCCGGTTCGTATCGCTGCCGTTGTCGGGATCATCAATTACTGCTGCTGTCGCAGTACTGGGAGAGGGCCGCAAGTCATTTATCGCGGCCTCGCTCATAATGTTGTTGGTAACGATTACCTCTGCAGACGTGCAAGCGCAGACCCTCTCTGGTCCGACGTATTCGGAGTGGAGAATCTCTCCCGCTGCGATCACTATCGAACAAGGCAGTTACACGGGATCGATTAGCGCCCTTAATACCAAAGACCAAACCGGTACCCAAAACAATTCTAGCAATTACGTTCAATTTGGCACGCCCAGCGGGCAGCAGTTTACGGGCTACTTCAGCTTTACCGCTCCGAGTGGCGTTACGCCGTCCCAGATCACATCAATCCAACTGATGGCGAATGTTCTGGCGCCTAAAGACACGACGGATAGCTGGGACTACAGCATCTACAACTGGAAGACCGCAGCCTACGAACACTTGGGTAAACAGAACTACTGCGGCGGTTCGACTGGGTTGCACACTTGCAAGGACGATTCCGGGAGCTTCCTGGACTGGAGATGGGATCAATACAACGCTAACGGCGACGCCGCAAAATCAGATTACGTTAACTCCACCACGCGCGAGATCCGTATCCAGCTGGCCTCATCCAACGCGTCGAGTTACGAGGATATAGATTGGATGTCCGTAGCGGTCTATACGAGCAAAGGTACCGGCGCCATCTTCTATCCGCCTGCGAACTACCGCTGGCAATACCAACTAACAGGCAGCGCAGCGGACGGGACCTCGTACCCGTCAACGCAAGGAATCGACACGACTGTTTGCGCGGTTCCTTACCCCGGGGGCTCGTGCGTAGAGCCGCTGATTATCGATTTCGATTTCTACGAGAGCTCTTCGATTTCAGGATCGAATAATTTCCTTTACGCCACGGGGGCCGTGAGTTCGTTGCACTCCATGGGCAAGAAAGCGATTGGCTACATAGACGCCGGCGATGCCGAACAGGGCCGTCCCGACTACCAGCAATACGTAGACTTCGATAACGCATGTGGTGGCTGCCTGATCGGAAATCCTTTCTCTGGGTTCCGGAGCGAGTACATGCTCAATATCAACAACGATAAGGGCCAGGCGGACTTCATTCGTAAAATGGTTTCGGCTCGTACCGACAGGGTCGCCGCGAACGGATTTGATGCTGTGGAGTACGATGTCCTCAGCAATTACGAGAACAAATCGGGCTTTACCATCACTGACGCCACGCAAGCCAGTTTCAACGTCTCGCTTGCGACGATCGCTCACAACCATTTCTTATCGGTTTCGCTGAAGAGCGATGTCGACCAGGCCACGGAGTCAGGCATTGAGTCGGCTTTCGACTTCGTGATCGATGAGCAGTGTAACCAGTACAGCCAATGCGGCAACTATTCCTCTTGGCAAGCTGCCGGTAAGGCGGTCTTCAACGTGGAATACAAGCTCGCCACGAGCAAATTCTGCCCGCAGGATAATTCGACTAATTTCAATGGCATTTTTAAGAATTACAGTCTGGACGTAACTCCGTACACGCCCTGCCGTTAACGCATGATGAGATATTCTCGACGATGTGCAATTGCTGTCGAGAGTGTCGAATCGGTTCTGCCGTGATGGAAGGAGTTTCCGATGACAGGTTCGGCGCGAACTATTGCTCAAGTTATCTTAGTTCTGTCGATCGCCCTGTCTTCCACGGCTCAAGCGCCGACTTCGGCCTCTGCTCCAGCAAAACCCGCCGGTGAAGAAGCAGCTCTCCGGGCCTTCGCAGCGATCCATCCCATTGATGTCCACGTTCATCTCTTCAAGACCGACCCCGCATTTCAGAAGATGCTCGAACGGCTGAACCTGAAACTGTTGAATATCCTCGTGAGGGATGACACGCTTGCCTATCGCAAGCAGTTGCAGCCGCAGGTCGACGACGCACTGGCGTTAGTTCAATCAAGCCATGGCCATATCGCCCTGTGTACAACGTTCGATCCGTACGAGCTCGAGAGTGCGTCATTCGCTGCCGACACCATCAAGCAGATCGACCTCGACCTCGCGCACGGAGCCGTGGCGGTTAAGATCTGGAAGAACATCGGAATGGAAATCAAGGACAGCAGCGGCCAATACATCATGGCTGATGATCCGAAGTTCGAGCCAATCTACAAAGACATTGCCAGCCACGGCAAAACTCTGATGACACACCAGGCCGAACCTGATGTGGCCTGGGGGCCACCGGATGCGTCCGATCCGTCCTGGTCTTACTACCAGGAAAATCCGCAATGGTACGTCGCCAATCGGCCCGGGTTCCCGTCCAAGCAGAGGATTCTCGAAGCGCGCGATCATGTGCTAGCTAACAATCCCCAGCTACGCATGGTAGGGGTCCATCTGGGCAGCATGGAGCGAGATCTCGACAACATCGCCAGCCACTTGGATAAGTATCCGAATTTTGCCATCGACACAGCGGCGAGAATGGAATACCTCATGCTGATGCCTCCGGAAAAAGTGCGCGCATTTCTCATCAAGTATCAGGACCGCGTCCTCTACGGTACCGACCTCGATTTGCCTCCGCACGCCAACTTCCCGGATGCGTTGAAAGACTGGCAGTCCACCTATGTGCGGGACTGGAAATTCCTGGCAACCGGCGAGACTCTTAACGTGGAAGGCAAGCAAATACATGGATTGAACTTGCCCCAGCCGGTCCTCAAGAAGATGTTTCGAAGCAATGCCATGCGCTGGATTCCAGGATTGTGATAGACAGCGAGTCGATTGTGGTCAAGAGGCCAACTCCTTGATAGCCCTGCGGCCCCGGTCCGGAGCCGCCCGGTGGAAGAAATTGTGCGTCAGAAGGACCCGGAACTGAAACAGGTAGTCGAGCAGCTTGCGCGGGGTGAAGTGCGCGAAGCAATACAGAATCTTGAGCGGCAAGGCCGAGTCCATGAGATTCAGAGCCACGACGAGCGCATCGCCGCCATTGCGAAGGAGTATGCAAAATCGCCGAAGAACACGCTGGTGGTTTCTCCCGACAATCGCTCCCGCGCGGAGATTAATGAGCGCGTCCATACGGAATTGCAGCGGGGTGGCCTCGTTAGCAGCGAGGAGCACCGCATCCGGACGCTGGTGCCGCGTCAGGATCTCACCGGCGCGGACCGCACCTGGGCGGAGCGGTATGAGGTGGGCGATGTTCTGCGTTACTCGCGCACGTCTAAGGAGACCGGCATCGGGAAAGGCGAGTACGCACAGGTGAAGAGCATCGATGCTCGGAACAACCGGCTAACGGTCGAGCTGCAGCACAGCACGGAGCGAACTTACGATCCACGCCGACAGCAGGGGGTCTCGGTCTTCCGGGAGGAGATCCGGAGTTTTTCAGTGGGCGACCGCATCCAATTCACCGCGCCGGCCAACGAACTGAAAGTTGCGAACCGCGAGTTGGGAACCATCGAGAGCATCGAGGAAGACTGGCGGCTGCGCTTGAAGATGGAAAGTGGCCGCACGGTCGAACTCGACCCGCGCAAGCATCTGCATCTCGATCATGGCTATGCCATGACCAGCCACTCCAGCCAGGGACAGACTGCCGACCGTGTCCTGATTCACGTGGACACCGAGTTGGGCGCTGAGGCTCTGCTCAACCGCCGCATGGCCTATGTCTCGGTCTCGCGTGGACGCTATGACGCGCAGATTTATACGAATAATGCACCGACGCTCGGGAAGGAACTCAGCCGCGACGTGTCCCATCCCCCCGCGATTCAGCAAGAGCCAGTGGCGCACAAGATAGAACCACAAACCACGCACACGAGTGAGATTGCTCGGGGTTTAGGCCTTGGTCTGTGATGGCGTATTCCCGAATGACATTCCCCGGATAGCCACAGCCTAGCCGAGGCCCGGCCCGTGTCAAGGCCGCGCTTCGCGCGCCGCGTTCGCGGTCGGAGAGCGTTGACACCGGCCTCTGTGCCTCGGCTTATCATCCATCCATCCGGGGAATGTCAGATTTTCCTGCAACACCCTTCCGATCTCTTCGATCCTGGCAATCTCGACGCAGCAAATTCATCTGGGTTCAGTCACAGGTAGCGCCCGAAATCCACTCGGAAGCGGAAAGCCGTTTGGTGTGCGGCAGACGACCGCACCGGCGGCTACCCGTGATTTGCCGACCACGTTGCGCACGAAGTCGAGATTTACTGCATCGCCGATATCTGGCAGTTCCGTCCACTTCGCTTCAAACAGTTCCAGGCGTCCGCCCGTATCCACCACAAAGTCCACTTCGCGGGTTCGGTCGCGCCAGAAGAAGAGGCTGCCGGTGCGCCCTCCGCGGCGTTCGCGGTCCCGAAGCTGGGCGAAAACAAACGTCTCCCGGACTGCGCCTACCGCCGGTGATTGCCGAAGAGCTCCCCCGGATCGAATATTTAGCAGAGCGCAAAGCAAGCCAGTGTCAGTGAGATAGAGTTTTGGGCTCTTGACGATGGACTCAGTTCGATTTGAGAACCACAGTTCAAGCAATACGATCTGACCGGAAGCTTCTAGCATAGACAGCCAATACCTCAAGAGTTCGCTATCGTCAGAGCGAGCGCACAGAATACACCACCACGGCTGCACCGCTAGATACTCTCTACATGCGCAATGCATCGCGATTCCTCTTTTAGCTGCTCTGCATCGCGCGTGTTCATGTGCTCGGCACTTCCGGGAGACTTCACACCCGCGACAATGTGACAACAATGGCCCTAGCGCTACGCCGGCTGTGTCCGGCGCTACGCGCAAAACAACGATCGTGATAATCGTCGGCCCGTTCTCGACTCTCTGAACGAGTGCACGAAAGTGTGAGTACGTTCACAAGGCGGAACACACCTCAGGCGTTAGCACTTTCTGCCTCGTTGCTCCCCGCACAATCTCCGACAACTCTGAGTTAGGCGTCCACTCAAGTGGTCGCGAGCTTTGGTCCTGAAAAGCCTCCTCCCCAAAACGCATGAAGCTCTTCGGTTCTTCGATCTTGGACCAAGAATGGAAAACTGCCAGCCCTCGATTTGTGATTTCACTGTCGTGACAATGTGACCAGAATGGACTCCGATCCTGAGCCGCGTGCGTCCTGCGTCACGCGGAAAATGATCTTGATGACCTCCGGCGCTATCTCGATTCGCTGGACGAGTGTGCGAATCATGTCTCGACGGCGATGCCAGTCGGCCTTGGCGAGGTGCGGCCCCACGGCTGCCGCAAGTTCGCGAAGACGGCTCGCTGCAAGTCGCAGATGTTCCAGCTGATCGGCGTCGCCTGCGTCAGCCTTTATCTTGGCGTCCAACTCAGCGATGCGACTCTTGGTTCGAGCCATCCGCGATGTGAACTGGTCTTTTTCGATCAGACCCTCGGTAAAGCTATCAATCAGGCGCTCCAGCGCGTGCTGCAGCTTGAGACGCTGGGCTTTCAGAGTCTCGACGTTTTCTAAGGAAGCCCCGGCTCTGCTGCCAGCCTGATACTCGTGCTCCAGCCTCTCGGGATCCGCCAAGAGGTCGGACACCTCGCGCCACACAGCCGTTTCCAGAAACTCCCCCTGAACCTGTGCATTGCTGCAGATTCGCTCACCGCCAAACCGATAGCCATCCGATCCACTGCATCGGTAGTAACGAAAGTCCTTCATTTGATGGCCAGCGCCCATTTGGTGGGTAGTCTTGCCATAGTAGGCATAGCCACACCTTGCACAACAAGTGAGCCCCTGTAGGAGGTATCCGGGTCTGCGCCGCCCCAGGCGAGCGCGGCTCCGGTTCTCCTGTAGTTGCTCCTGTGTCGCTCGAAACAGAGCGGCATCGATCAGCGCTGGCACCTGTACGAACACCCATTCCTTCGGATCGGCTGCAACTGGTGCATTGCCGCGCCGGGGTTCCGCTGGCCGCCCACGTGCCGACCGCGGCCGAGCTTTCTTCCCTCGCGGCATCATGTGCGTCTTTCCATAGGCGGCTCGACCTTGATACGCCGGGTTTTGGAGAATATGCCACACGGCTTGGCGGGACCAGATTCGCTTTCCAGTCGCGGTCACTTCGCCCGCTTTCTGCAGCCGACGGCACACTTCGGCTAGGCTGCAGCGGTCGCATCCGATCCAGGAGAAGATCTGTTGAACAATTCGTGCCTGTTCAGCCACTGGTTCGAATCGGGCATGCCCTCCGCCTTCCCGAACGGTGATATAGCGGTATCCGAATGGA
>Ga0099828_10001510_pt1 | contig 15638 bp, 15 predicted proteins | sample CZO8metaG_2_FD_79338 | JGI IMG/M metagenome (GOLD analysis project Ga0099828, IMG submission 79338) | Vadose zone soil microbial communities from the Eel River Critical Zone Observatory, Northern California, USA - CZOApr15con2H1.8 metaG | ecosystem: Environmental > Terrestrial > Soil > Vadose...
CGGTGGTGCCGGTGCCAGCGCCGCAGCCGAAGGTGGCGGCGCAGACGGCGCGGGCGTCGGGCGGCCGTGCCGTGGAAGTCCCCTCGACCACTGTGGCACGCGAAGCTGAACGCTCTTCGCATCGTTAGCCAGGCCGACGAACACGCAAAGAATCCTTCCCACGACATTAGTTTTCCTTCCTGCTTTTCCTTCCTGGAGACATTCGGTATATTGGTTTGGCTCGCGCTTCCTTAGGCCGTGACGTCTCGGGGCCGTGCGAGATGTGGACCGGCAACGAACCCTGAGGCCAGGACGATCATCTAAGTAAAAGAGTGCAGCAGAAATGCGCAGGACCAGCCCAACGGAGGCAAAGATGAGTCGAGATCAGGGTGGCGCGACGCCCCGGGACCGCAGGCCTGCCCGTGATAGCCGGCCGGATCGCGGCATGCGGCAGGCGGTAGCGCTGGTCGCAGCAGTTGCCCTGGTGCTCGCGCCGCTGGCCTGGGCGGAGCGCACGCACCTGAAGCCCGGCTGGAACCTGTTTTCGCCGCAGCAAGATGCCGAGGTCGGCCGCCAGGTTTCCCGCGATGCTGAGCGGCAACTGCCGATGCTCAATGACTCCCGGGTGGACAGTTACCTGAACAGCCTGGGAAGGCGACTGGCGGCGCACGCGCCTGGGGAGGGCTATCCCTACCAGTTCAAGTGCGTGAACGACCGGGAGATCAACGCCTTCGCGCTGCCGGGCGGGTACGTCTACATCAACCGCGGCGTCATCGAGGCCGCTGATGACGAGGCGCAGCTCGCCGGCGTGATGGCGCACGAAATTTCGCACGTGGCGCTGCGCCACGGGACCAACCAAGCCAGCAAGGCCTACGTGGCGCAGGTGCCGCTGGCCATCCTGGGCGGCGCCCTGGGCAGCAACTCCGTGGGCGCGGTATTGGCGCAGGTGGGCGCGGGCTTCGCGACGAACTCTCTTTTGCTGAAGTATTCGCGCGACGCGGAACGCCAGGCCGACGTCATGGGCACGCAGATCCTTTACGATTCGGGCTACGACCCACGCGCGATGGCGCAATTCTTCGAGAAAATCCAGGCTGAGAGCAAGGGCAAGAACCCGGCGGAATTTTTCTCCAATCACCCGAACCCCGACCATCGCATCGAGCGCGTGGACGAGGAAGTCGACAAGCTGGGCGGGCCGCCGCGGAACTACAACACGGACTCCCCGGAGTTCCGCGAAATCAAGCGGTACGTGCTGTCGCTCCCGCCTCCGCCCAAAGGCCGGCAGCGCGGCGGCAGCGGCGGGAGCAGCGGCCGCAGCCAGCGGCCGGAGTACCCTTCCAATCGCTTCCGGACCTACGAGAACGAGGTCTTGCGCATCAACTATCCGGACAACTGGCGAACCTACGGCCAGGGCAACGCCGTAAGCTTTGCGCCCGACGGCGGCGTGGTGGACGACGGCCGCGGCAACGGCGCTCTGGCCTACGGCGCGATCGTCAATGTCTTCGAGCCGCACAACGACCGCAACGCCCAAGTCACCGTGGAAGACGCCACCGACCAGCTGATGGATGAGTTGCGCCACTCCAACCCCCGGATGCGCGTGACGCGCCGGCACGAGCGCATCCAGGTGAATGGCGAGCGCGGGCTTTCCAGCCTGCTGAGTAATGACTCGCCAATCGGCGGCGGCGAGCGCGATTGGCTGGTCACCGTGCTCCGTCCGGAAGGCTTGCTCTATTTCGTTTTCGTTGTCCCCAACGGCGATCTCGACGATTACAGCCGTACCTTCGAATCCATGCTCAATTCAGTCCTATTCCGCAGCTAATTCCGCCACGTGCAGCCCGATCAGTAGTTCCTTTTACACCGGGTGAAGCTTTTGTTGCCGCAGCAACCCCTCCCAGGCTCAAAGCTCTATCGAAGCACTTTCCGCCAGAAGCCCTCCGTCTGTAGTGGAAATGGTAGGAGCGGTACTGGGCCCTGGGTTCCACCACGCTTTGTAACTTGACTTCCGCGCGTCGTCGAATAGCATGGCCGGAGCCCTCGCGCAGGTCTTTTGATACATTCGGGAGATCTGGGTCACTGCATAACGATAGACGAGCAGAGTGGGCGCTGCCTTTCTACCCGCGGGCCAGGAAGTGGTGTGGTCTGTTTCCTTGGAGGGGAAAATGGGTCGAGCTCTTGGATGGGCGAAGCGGGCCAGCTTTGCCGGACTTCTGGCGTGTCTTGTGTCTGCGGCGGCGTGGGCGCAGGAACAGGCTCCTGTTGAGCCCGGGGAAGGCGATACCCAGCGGCAACGCGTGGAATGGTTCTTCCAGCAACGCGCCTATCCGCAGGGGTTCATTCCTTCCGCGGCACGCGTGGAGGCCATCGGGCAGTTCAACCGCATGCAGCAGATGCTGCGCGAGCAACGCCTGCGGCGGCAGGCCGCTGGGCAAGGGGAGTCCACGGACATCGATCCGTTGGCGGCATGGACGTTCATCGGGCCCCAGCCGACCAACACGCCATTCAACGTGCCGGTCGAGTCGGGACGGGTGAGCGCGCTAGCCGTGGACCCGCGCGACGCCAGTGTGGTGTACGCGGGAACTGCGAATGGCGGCGTCTGGAAGACTACCGATGGCGGCCTGCACTGGACAGCGCTGACGGACACGCAGCCATCACTCTCGGTGGGTTCGATCGCGCTCGACCCCAACAATCCGGACACCGTATATGCGGGCACCGGCGATCTAACGAGTTTCTACGGCGCGGGCATCCTGAAATCCACCGACGCGGGGCAGACATGGACCAACATTCCCGGGCCGTTTGTGGGCCCGTTCGACACGGACCAATTCTTCGGCGCGAGCGCCCGCATCATCTCCCTGGCGGTTCACCCCAGCAATTCGCAGATTGTGCTGGCGAGCGCCTGGCGCTGGCCGCTGAACCAGGCCGGGATCTTTCGCTCCACCGATGCGGGAGCGACGTGGACGCAAGTCCTGGCGGGCCCGGGCAGCGACGTCATGTTCGACCCGAGCAATGGGAGCACTGCTTACGCGGCCATTGGCAACTACTACGGCTTCGCCAGCTCCGGAGTCTACAAATCGGGCGATGCCGGCGCCACCTGGACGCTCGACGATGGCAGTGGGGCAAACGTGCTCCCGCCACAGAACCAGATCGGAGTGATTCGCCTGGCGCTGGCGCCTTCGCAGACCTCCCGGCTCTACACGTTCATCCTCCAGCAAGGAACCTTTCCGGGCACGCCGCTGGGCCTGTTCAAGACCACCGACGGCGGCGCGAACTGGACCAAGATGCCGAACCCGCCAGCCACCTGCTGCACGCCGCTGCTCGTGCATCCCGCCAATGCCGACGTGATCTTTGGCGGCGGGGCGTTCATTCCCAGCCCGTTGTTTCGCTCGCTCGACGGGGCGCAGAGCTGGAGCGACGTTTCTGTCAGCCCGAACGGCAATCATCTGCACGCCGATACGCGCTCGATGGCCTTCTTCCGCGACGGCTCGAGAATCTACGTCGGCAATGACGGCGGCGTTGACACGACCACGAACACCACCACCAGCCCGGTGAGTTGGACCAATCTGGACGCGACGCTGGCCATCACCACCTTCTATCCCGGCCTTTCGATCGCCCCTGCCAACATCAATCTGGCCTACGCCGGCGCGCAGGACACCGGCACGCAAAAATACACCGGCACGCTGACGTGGAATGAGTTGCAGCCATGCGGCGACGGCGGGCCGACGGCACTGGACTTCAATACGCCCACCACGGTCTATGCGACCTGCCAGAACATCGATGTCTGGAAGTCCACGAATAGCGGCGTCTCTGGCAGTTGGTCCCGCGTCATCACGGGGATCAACACCGCCGATCGCGTCTCGTTCATTCCGCCTCTTGCGATGGACCCGTCGAACTCCCAGACGCTGTACTTCGCAACTTTTCGCGTTTACCAGACCAGGAATGGCGCCGGCTCCTGGACGGCCATTTCGCCCGATCTTACGGGCGGCAGCTTCAAGACGCTGACCACCATCGCCGTCGCCCCGAGCGATTCGCGGACCGTTTATGCGGGCGCGCTGGTCCGCGACGCGACGGACACGCGCGTCTCGATCACCACGAACGCCGATGCGGGCACGGGCGCCACCTGGACAAACATCAGTGCGGGCCTGCCGCCGCGCACAGTCACGCAAATCGCCGTGGACCCCACCAACGCGCAGACGGCTTACGTCGCTTTCTCGGGCTTCTCCGGATTTTTCGGCGACACGCAGGGGCACGTTTTCATGACCACCAACGGCGGCGGCAACTGGACGGACATCAGCGGGAGCGACCCAAACGCGCTGCCGAATATTCCGGCAAACGACATCGTGATTGATCCCGCCGCGTCCGGCACGATCTATGTCGCCACCGATGCCGGCGTGTACTTCACCACCGATGGCGGCAACAACTGGGCGCCGCTGGGCACCGGCCTGCCGCTGACGCAAGTACTGGCCTTGAAGCTCCACGCCGCCACGCGCACGCTGCGCGCTGCCAGCTTTGGCCGCAGCGCGTGGGACTTTGCCCTCGCCGCAGCAGGCCCTGCCGTGACCCTTTCTCCCACCAGCCTGACTTTCCCCGACCAGGTGGTGGGCACAACCAGCGGGCCGCTGAGCGTCACGCTGACCAACAGCGGCACCGCTACGCTCAACATCGCCAGCATCACGCTGGCCGGTGCCAACCCGGGCGACTACGCGTTTGACCTCAGTACTACCTGTCCGCTGACCGGTGGATCGGTGGACCCCGGCGGCAATTGCGTCTTTGCGGTGACGTTTACGCCGACCGCCACCGGCGCGAGACCCGCGCAGGTGAGTATCGCCGATAACGCTCCCGGCAGCCCGCAGACCGTGCCGCTTAGCGGGAACGGCATTGCCGGGGCCCCTGCGGTCAGCCTGATGCCCGCGAGCCTCGACTTCGGTATGCAGCCGGTGGGCACAACGAGCGACCCGCAGATGGTTATGCTGACCAACACCGGCACCGCTACGCTTAATATCACCAGCATTGTGCTCGGCGGCGCGGTTCCCGGCGATTACGCATTTGATCCCAGCACTACCTGCCCGCTGAGCGGAGGGCAGGTGGCCGCCGGCGACACCTGCGTGATTGCGGTGACGTGTACGCCGTCAGACGTCGGAACGCGGGCGGCGCAGGTGAATATCTCTGACAATGCCGCCGGAAGCCCGCAAACGGTTCCCCTGACGGGCGTGGGCACGGCCGCGATGAGCGCGCTTGCGAACTTACCGGCTCTGAGTCTTCTCTAAGGCAAGGGAGAAGGGTAAAAGCGGAAAGGGCTTTGCCGCAAAATCCCCAGGTCTAAAGACCGAGCTACAAGCGCCGGTGCCAGGTCTTGCCGGATGCGGCGCGCGGGAGCAGGCGCGCGAGCGCGAGGTGCGTGGGCCAATAAATTACGGTGACGAGGCCCAGCAGGATGACCGCGAGATGCACCGGCGCGGGGCCCCAGGCGCGGCGGAAGAGCGGATCGCGGTAGGCGAAGTTGATGTTCAGCGCCGGGGCGACGAATCGCGCGAGCACCAGCAGCGCGGCGGCAATCACCGACTGGAGCACCCAGCCGCGACGGTCGTAGCCCACACGGCGCAGCGCCCACAGCAGCAGCACCGGCCAGAAGACGTGAAAGACGGAGAGCAGCCGCACCCAGAGAGGAAAGCGCGCGTCCCACATATACTCGGTTCCGCCGACGAAATGCTTCCCGAACAGTAGCCGCCAAGCGACGTCAATCGTCCAGACAAGATCCACGACAATCGAGGCCACGGCCTGGCTGGAAAGCAGCAGGGAACTGCCGCGCCACAGGCCCACGCACGTCAGGACCACAGCGATATCGCAGAGATGAAGGAAGTTGGCCCAGCCCCACACGGCCGCGTAGGCCGGCAGCCAGACCGCCAGCCACACCGCAGCGGCCCAGCGCGTCCAAGGGAACGTCGCAGACGTTGTGAGAAGGGTTCGAGGGTCGGAGGTCACGCCAACTCCCGACATAGCCGTGCGTCCCGCCGCGTGGAACCAGGGAAGACTACTACTTCAGAACAAAAGGAAAAAGAGAAGAGTCAAACAACCTCGGGAGAAGAGGGAGGGGCGGGCGTTTCATGCAGGCGCATTGGGGGGTGGAGCGCCCGCCCCTTCGGGGGGAACTATGTCGGGGAGCTCACTCCCCGCGAAAATACACGAGCGCGCGGTGGCGCCATCTGCCGAGCTGCCGATTCAGGAAATGCCCGCGCGCAAGAAAAGGAAGCACCGGCCGCTGCCGGATCACCAGCTTGCTGAGCATCAGCTTCAGGCGGATGTCCCGCTGGGCATACTTCATCCCGCGCAGGAGCGTCTCGGCAGCATCATGGCGCCGGCCGGCGATGGCATATACCTCTGCCAAGTTCAAGTAGAGCTGCGGCTGGTCGCGCTTCATCTTCAAAGCTGTGCTGCAGAGCTCCTCTGCCTCGCCCCACTTCCGGTCGACCCGCGCCAGGAGCACGCCCATGTAGGAGATGTAGAACGGGTTCGTTTGCTCGAGCTCGACGGCGCGGCGCATGTGCGCCATGGCGCGTTCAGTATCCGCGTCGCGCAGCCGGTCGAGCGCTTGCTTGAACTCGCGAAATGCTTCTGTGTCCAACATGAGTCTCCCACCCCGGGAAAAACTGCTCGCCACGAGATTAAGGCTACCGGCGGGGGAAATACTACTGGCCGGAGGGGCAGTCTTGGGACAGCTAGTCCGCAGAGCTACAGGAAAACGGGAAAGAAGGAAAAAGAGTTGGAGCGCTTTTCCGGCTCATGACTTTCTTGCTGGCGGGGACGCAGCGGCATGGTACAGGACAGTATGGCGATGGAATACCTGTTCCTCAGGTCAGTTTCAACACTCCCCACGCGTGTGTATAAGGGAAGCAGAGCCGCGGGCTCAGGATGAAGTAGCGCGGCGTCGCCGAACGAACGCTTCAAAGGGAAGGGAAAAATGGTCCGCAGCCTCGCCATCGTCAGCCTTGCATTGATTCTTTCTGCCCCGGCGTCTGCCCAGGGCCTGCAGAGCGCCACCGGGCAGGATCTTGCAGCACTGCGCCTGATGAACGACACACAGTTCAAAGAATTCCTGAAGCGGCTGGACGCCGATATTATGAGTTGGAAAGGGCGGCTGAAAGCATTGGACGTCCCCTCGCTGCGCGTCGGGCCGGAGGACACGAAAGAGATTCGCCGGAGTTATACCGTGTGCATGCTGACGCTCGAGAGTGCCCGCGGCGACATCCAGCAACTGACGCGGAAGCAGACGCTGAAGCTCGACTTCCTGCTGCTGGTGGACTTGAACGCACTGGCGCGCAGCCTGGACCGGTTGAGCGGCAACCTGGCGAGCCCGGTCACCGTGCAGAAAGCCAGCTATGCGCAGAAGTCGCTGAGCTGGGCTCGCGAAGTCTTGAACATTGACGTGGCCTTGGCCGGGCACGTGACCGAAATCCAGCACCACGTGCTCGCGCTGGCGGGATTGCTCGACGCCGCGCTCGAGCGCACAGACCAAAACCCCAGCCCGGCCCGCAAGTAGCCTTTGCGCGATTTGCGCATTTTCTTCTGTCGGCATCTTGACAAAGTGAACGCGGCAGGATAATAAAAGGATCAGGAAGAAGTGTTGATGCCCGAGCCGAGCGGCTCGGGCGTTTTGATTTCGGGCCCGTTTTCCCCGCCTTGCGGGGGAGACGGGTTTTTTATTTGAGGGCTGCGCCGAAGGCCCAGCAAGAGGCCGGGGAATGGGCCCGCCTAGGCGGGCCGTGCCGCACCCGGAGCAAGAGGGGCGGGGCTTTGGCCCCTGAGGTCCACACCGCCCGGAACGGCAGTGCTACTGGACCTTGTGGGGAAAGAGATTTGTAGGGCCGCCGCCATCCTCCCAAGGCGGATGCGCCTCGGGCGCACAAGTTGAGGTGAGCCATGCCGACGTACAGCAACGCAACCCCGCCGCTGGCTTTGTTTCCGGGAGATGTGGGCTTCAGTTTCTCGAACGAAGCGTTTCCCGGCGGCGCGCAGGCCGGTGCGCAATTTGCCGTGCCCGAGCCGGCAGGGTTCCCGAGCCAGGGCCATACCGTGGTCTGGCAGACGATCTTCGGGACCGCCCCGACCGCAGTGAGCATTCAGCTCGAAGGCGCGGTGGCCGACGTAGACGCGGAGTACTTCAAGATTGACGGGCCGAGCACGGCCACTGCGGGCGAACAGCGCACCGTGCCGAACGTGCGCGCGCGCTTCTTGCGCATCAAGTTCAACTCCTCGACCGGCGGGGCTGGGCTGACAGCAAAGATGGCGATCTAGAGGCTGGAGACTAGAGGCCAGAGGGTAGCCTTCTCAGCTTCTAGCCTCCTGCGTACCGGCCCGAGGCGGGTCTCCCGAGACCCCGTCGGTACGGGGCCGTCGGGACGGGGCGCCTGGAGCGGAGAACCCCTAGCTTGCAGAACAATGGCCTCGAATCCCAACTACGTGAAGAAGCAAATCGCCATTGACAGCGTCTCGTGGACCGCCATCGCGGCGCCGATTGACTGCATGGGCGTGGGCATCAAGAACAGCGTCAGCACGGACATGAAAATCCGCACCGACGCGGCGGATCCCAATACGCAGGACACCATCCCGGCCGGCAATCAGGATGGGATCATGGTCAGCCGCGCGGGCGACGCGCGCATCAACGCCGAGAGCGGCACGCGGTTCCGCGCCGGCGACACGATTGCGTTTCTCCAGGCGGCCTCGGGAACCGGGCCGGCGCTGGTGACGTTCGTGAGGTAGCGCGAAGGAAAAAACGCAAGGGCAAAAAGGCAAACGGCAAAAACTGGCTGCACCTTAACCTTTCTTCCTTTTGTCCTATTTCATGCGAGTCAGAATCATCGGCGATGGGGAATGTGCCAGGGCAACCAGGGGCCTGCTGCGCAAGGCCGGCTTTGCGGTGACGGACTATCTCCCCGGCGAGGCAGTCCCGGGCGCTCCGGTTTACGGTCCCCTGTTCGGCTACGCTATCCAGATCGAAGAGTCCGCCGATCGGCGGACCGAGCACATCCATTTCGATTCGGTGGACTGCGAGCTGGAAGCCAATATCCTGAAGCACGTCACCGCGCTGTCCAAGCATCCGGTGATGGTGGACCGCCCCGGCGGGGTGGTCCACAGCGACCGCGAAATACGCATCGTTGTTCCGGCACACCTGCCCGGGCAGCAGATCGCGGTGGAATTTGGCGTGATGCGCGGGCTGGTGGATACGGTCGGCCAAGTGGTGCCTACGCTGCCGCGGTCAGAACCCTGGTACAGGCGAATCTTTCGGAGGTCCGCCCGAGGCGAGTCTCCCGCGACCGCGTCGGGACGGGGCGCCTAGGGAGGAAAACGATGAGACTTCTCTATCAGTGGACCAAACGGATTTATGAGAGCAGAACGGTGCGCCTCACAACCGTGCTGCTGCTGGTGCTGCTGGCGTTCAGCTTCATCAGCGGTCCCGGCCGGGCGCAGTTGCAGCAGTCGGGTGGCGGCGGATCCAACGCATCCGTTAGTTCAACTGGAGCCACCGCACCGACGTCCGCGACTCTGGCTGGCGGCGCGTTTAACTCGACCTTGCCAACGCTGACCACCGGACAGATGGGTGCAATCCAGGTAGACTCGAATGGGCGTTTACTCGTGGGTTCGATTGCTGGTGCGCTACCGACTGGCAGCAACACCATCGGCGCAATCAGCAACACCGGATTCAACGTCACCGGCGCGCTACCCGCTGGCACCAACGCCATCGGCACGGTTCGCCAGAACCCGCTCACCTCTTGCGGCAACACCATCTTTGACAGTGGGATCACCACGATTCCCACGACCGAAGCCGCAGCGACGGCCACCGCAACCTGCGTGCAGGCCATCTACGTGAATAATCTAACCGCGAGCGCACAGACGTTCTCCATCAAAGACAACCAAGGCACGCCGGTGGTTTATGTGAACAACTTCTCCCTGCCCGCGAACTCGAACATGCTGCTGACCTTCGACGGGATCAAGTTTGCCAGCGGCGTGCGCTGGGTAGCTACAAACGCCTCCGCGGTGAACGCGCAGGTGCTCGGCTACCAGTAACGTGAGACGCGTTCTGCTTCCTGTGGCGGCGCAGCGCGGGCTGCTAGCCCTCGCGGCGTTGCTCGTGCTGGCTTCCCTGGTTGGCGGGCAGACCAATGTGTCGTCGCCCACGCCGACGCAGGACGCCGCGACCGGAGCCACGGGCTCCGCCGTCCCGGCAAAGGCCATCTACCAAGGGGAGAAGGCCAGCGGCAATCTGGTCGGACACATCGGCTGCGACAAATCGGCCGTCTACGACGCCTCGACCAGCGGCTCGACTCAACTGGTCGCCCTGGTCAGCGGGCAGGTGATTTACGTTTGCGGCTTTGTGCTGTTCTCCGCAGGGACGGCGAACGTAGACCTGCGGTACGGCACGGGGACGAATTGCGCCACGGGGCCGACCAAGATCACTCCGGCGTTTCAGCTCATCGCGCAGACGGGAGCGGCGTACGGCAACGGCGAGGGCGTTGTGGCGCAGACCGCTGCGGCGAACGCCCTGTGTATCAATAGCTCCGCGGCGGTGGCTGTCCAGGGTTTGGTGACGTACACCCAGCAGTGAAGCGGCTGCTACAACTCGCCCGATTCGGGCTCGCGTTCTTGTTCCTCTTGGTGGCGAGCCCAGCCGCCGCGGCGGCCGCCGTGGGTGCCTCAGGCACAGCAGCCGTCTGCACGGCTTTTAACGCCACATCGGGAACGGTGACACGCACCGAGGCTGCCGGAAACACCGTGGTCGTGGTGGTCGCCATCCGCACGACGACCTCAACCGTCTCCTCGATTACGGACACCGGAGGCTCGACCTATACGTTCCGGAAGGCGGTCAACAACGGCACCGTCGCTCGGGTGGAAATGTGGTCAACGAATGCTGGGGCATCTACGTCCTCGACCTCGGTCACAATCAATCTGGGGGCGACCTCCAAGTTCGTCGGATGCGTTTTTGAATATACCGGCGTACTCGGGCTAGGGAACTGCAACACAAACACCGGCAGCAGCACGACGCCGACGATTGTCAACACGATTGCCCAGGTGAGCGGCTTCATCGTCGCCGGATTCGCCGCGCAGGGCACGGCCACCTTCTCCGCGAATGTCGGCACCCTGCGCGCCTCAGCAGTCACCGCGGGCGGCGCGGCTGGCACGAACGCCGGCGGGGCGCTCAACGACAACACCAGCGCCGCCCAGAGCTACACTGCTGTGACCAATACGGTCACCCTGAGTGTGACCAACGCATGGGCAGCCGTCTCGATGGATTTGCAGGGGACCGCCCCGGCGGGTGACTTAGTACAGGCTGCCGTTGCGCTGCCAGCGGCTGCGACCACTGCGGTCAACACCTTTGCCATCCCCAACGTCGCGGGCCGCCTGATCGTCATCTCATTGAGCTGGAACGGCCAGACCACGACGGCGTCGATCACGGACAGCAATGGAAACACTTACGCGAGCGCCGTGGGGCCAATCAACTACAACGGAACAAGTGGCCGAGCGCAAATTTTCTTCGCCAAGAACATCGTGGGGGGCGGCTCCAATGCGGTTACCGTCAGTTTCAGCGCCGCGCCCACCAGCCCAAGTGTTTCAGCTTTTGAATTCGCCAACCAGGACACCGCCGCCCCGCTCGATGTGACCGCATCGGCCATAGGAACGGGCACGGCCGCAAACAGCGGAACCGCGACGACCAACTTTGCCCACGAGCTTATCGTCGGCTTCTGCAACAACAGTGTTGCAAACATGACCCCTGGGGCTGGGTTTACCAGCCCCGAGGGCAGCGGCCAAACAGAGGTCGAGGATGAGTACAAAGCCGTGACCGTGGCTGGGAGCAACAACACCACGGCGACACTCGTCGCATCGGGAAACTGGGTCATGCTGATGGCGACGTTCAAGAATGCCGTGCAGCCCGGCGGCGCTGCACCAAAGCGCCTCACGCTTTTGGGAGTGGGATGAAGTGCCTCGTCTGTGCCCGAGGCGCCCCGTCCCGACGGGGTCTCGGGACATCCGCCTGGGGCTGACAAGAGCCCTGGCTTCGCGAGCTGCGCGTCAAGGTCGCCCGCCCCGGTGGGGTGGGCCGAGCTCGGTGGGAAGATGAGGTCTCGGCAGTGCATCGCCTTTGTGTCCTCCTCCGCCGCAGGCGGGTGTCCTGAGACCTCCCGAGAGCGCGTCCCGACGGGGTCTCGGGAGACCAGCCTCGGGCCGGCGGCATGGACGCGTTGCCCCGCCGCGGCGGCCCAGCAGGGCGACATTTTCTGCCGCTACCACCGCGATGCCGCATGCGGCATAGTCCTCGGGCTGCTGAATGATCAGAAGCTGGCGGACGACGCAACGGCCTCCCGCGAAATGGCGCGCATAGCGGGGAGCTATTTTGCCAGGCAGCACTGGTCCTCCCAAGACCGCGTCGGGACGGGGTCCGCCCCAGGCGGAGGCGGGAAAAAGGCACCCGCCGCGGCGGGGCCGAACGCGGAACCAGCGTTGAGTATTCGCAATGGCTGAACGACACAAGCGCGTGACGAAGTCGCCCAAACCCCGAGGGCCAGGGAGGAAGGCGCCGCCCGATCCCCGCGCGCCACTCGAGAGTATCCTCGCCCAAGTGGACTTGGAAAAAACTGTGCGGGATCTGTTGCGCGAGGCGGATAACCGATTGAAGCTCCAGCTTCTTTCGCTTCTGCTGCCGTACAAGTTCGGCAAGCCGGCACAGTGCGTCGAGCCGACCGGGCCGCGGGAGCCGGTGGTGGTGAGGATGGTGGTGGAAGGGATTGGAGAATGATCCCCGAGCCCCGAGCCTATCAGGGGAGGCCGAGCGAGAGTCTAAGATTCCCGTGCCGCTGCAGCCGAAGCAAAGGCTGCTGTTGCGCCTGATCGAAGCCTCGCCGGCAACGTGGTTTGGCTACGGCGGCTCGCGCGGCGGCGGCAAGTCGCACGGGCTGCGCTCGGCGATACTGCTGCGGCGGGTCCAGTATGAGGGCACGAAGGGTCTGATCTTTCGCCGCACCTTCGAGCAGCTCTGGGAAAACCACATTGAGCCGCTGGTTGCGCAGTTCCCCTTCATGCGCGAGTGGTACCACACGGGGCACAAAGAACTGACGCTGCCGAATGGCTCGGCCATCGTCTTCGGCTACGCCGAGCACTCCGGCGACATCTACAGTTTTCAGGGCAAGCAGTACATGGACATTGCCGTAGACGAGGCCACGCAGCTCAGCGAACAGGAGCTGGTGTTTCTGAAGACCTGCAACCGCTGGACGGGGGTGCGAGAAGACCAGTGCAAGATGCTCTTGAGCATGAACCCAGGCGGGCCCGGGCACGCGTTTATCAAGCGCGTGTTCATTGACCGCCGCTATCACGAGAACGAACGACCGGGAGACTACGCTTTCCTCCAGGCCTACGGCTGGGACAACGTCGGTTGGGCGGAAAAGGCCCTGGCGCAGGACGGCTTGACCTCGAAGGATTACTACTCCTGGTCGGACGAGCAAAGATTCCAATACTTTCTCGGCAAGACGGCCTACGGGCGCAGCCTGAACACCCTGCCGGTAGCGCTCCGCACCGGGCACTTGATGGGCCGCTGGGATGTTTTTGCCGGGCAATACTTCGACATCTTCGATCCCAGTCGGCACGTGGTCCGACCGGAGAAGATGGGCATCGAGCCATGGTGGCCGCGGTGGATCTCGATTGATTGGGGCTACGAACATCCCACAGCGATCTACTGGCACACCGAGACGCCCGAGCGCCGCACGATCACCTACCGGGAATTTGTGCAGGACCACTTGAGTCCGCCGAAGCTCGGGCGCGCGATTGCCGACAGGAGCGCAGGTGAGAAGATCGCCCAGGTATTTATTTCGCCGGATGCTTCGGGAAAGAGAACGTCCGAGGACACCATTACTCAGCAAATCGGCGGTGTACTCGTTGGTGCTGGACTGCCTTTTCCCGCCGACGCCGACGACGACCGCGTGGGCGGGTGGATGCTCATGTACCAGTTGCTCGAGTCCGGCAACTGGGTCATCGCCGAGAACTGCGAGCGGCTCATTGCCTGCCTACCTGCTCTGACGCGCGACCCCAAGCGCGTGGAGGATGTATTGAAGATGGACGGCGACGACCCTGCCGACGCGGCGCGCTATGGGCTGAAATCGCGGCTCCAGCCGGGACGTGCGCCGTTAGACGCGCAGTTGGCGGAGCGCGTCGCGGCTACTGGCGCAACCGATCCGACGAGCATCATGATGCATCGCGCGCGGATTGAAGCAGAGTTGAGGAAGCAGGCTCAGCCGGTGCGGCTATTTCGCCCCCGGCACTGGCCGCCGAGGAGACCATGAACATTCCACAGCAGATCGCTGCCGTGTGGCGCTGGCTGACCACAAGCCGCTACACGCGCGCGCTGGAAGCCGAAGTCGAACGCCTGCGGGCGGAGAATGCTGCGCTGGTGAATTCGTTGCTCGAGCATGAAGGCTACCGGCGTATGGACGAGCCTGCGGAAGAGCACAAAGAAGTGAGAGCGCGGACCAGGCCATCGCTACATCAGTGGCAGGCACGCAGAACAGCCGAAGCGGCGCGGCAGATGATGGTGCCGGCGGACGCTAAGACTGAGGCCAGCTAGTGGCCACCCTTCGACTGCGCTCAGGGTCCAAGAAGATGCACGCGCCCAAGGCACGCCAGTCCGCCAGTGACCCACGCGTCGCCGGCATCGGAACCAAGGCAACCGGCTTGGTCAAAGGGCAGTGGGGACCATTCCAATGCGGCGGCTGCTGGAAATTCGATGCGGAAGCCAGAGCATGCGACCACTCCGAGGTTGCTGCGGATCCTGAAGCAGCAGGGATTGTGGAATTCACCGAAGACGGCCGGCCCAAGGTGGATGAAGACGATTGCTGCAACAAGTACTGGCCCACTGGCGTGAGTTTGGAAGAATTCAAGGCCGGCAGCCGAAAATCGTCAGAGACAGCAGAGAACGAATCGCGCGCACCGACCAAAGGACCCTATCACTAATGCCTGAGAGTCGAGCACAAGTTCGCGCTGCCCGTGCTGTTCTGAGCGGCAAGAGCAGCCTGCCCGAGCGCAAGGGCAAGCCCGCCGGAACGAGGGCGGGCAAGCCGAACCCTTCGACTAGGCTCAGGGTGAAGAAGATGCACGCGCCGCGAGGGCGCTCGCCCGAATCGGGCTCGCCGCGGCGAGCGGGATATTGATGAGTCTAATCGGTCGCCTGCTGATCGCCAGTCTTAACCGCCTGCATGCGTACATCGTGGTTCGGCAGATCACGGGCAGCCGAAGGCTGGCCCTGTTCGCGGCACTATCATGATTTTCTTTGAAGACGAGGCCATTGAAGTTTATCTGTACCAATCCGAGCCTGGAGACCGATGCGGATTCGGTGACCGGGAACAAGGGACTTGTGTTCTTTGCAGTGAAGTCCCGCTTTTTAGGGTCCGGTATAAGAAAGGTTGCGGGAGTCCAAACGCTTGCGAGCGCCATGCGCAGCGGGCAATTCAAGAAAGGCAACTGTTCGCGGAGCTCTCGTGACGCGCATCTTCATCGGCGTTGGCCTGGCTTGGGTGATTGCTGTGGTTTTATTTCCCCGCCGCGGCGGGCAGCAAATCACGTGGCGTTCCCCAAAATCAAACTCAGGGGGAAGGCAGAAAGCCTCCTGAGCAGGCTGTTCCCGGTGAGGA
>Ga0099828_10001517_pt1 | contig 15608 bp, 15 predicted proteins | sample CZO8metaG_2_FD_79338 | JGI IMG/M metagenome (GOLD analysis project Ga0099828, IMG submission 79338) | Vadose zone soil microbial communities from the Eel River Critical Zone Observatory, Northern California, USA - CZOApr15con2H1.8 metaG | ecosystem: Environmental > Terrestrial > Soil > Vadose...
CTGCTGCTGTTTGAAAAAGACGCAGCGGACCTGCGCGCGATCGTCCTTCAGGGTGAAATAGATATGGCCGGACTGCGCTTCGCGGCAGTTGGAGATTTCGCCCTGCACGGTGATGTCTGTGAACTTTTTGGCAAGGAGATCGCGAATCTTCGCGGTGAGTTCGCTGACGGTCCAGGCCTTGCGGGTGGGCTGGAGGTTGAATGTGAGTTGCTGGGTCATGGCTTGTGACTCGTGACTGGTGACTCGTGACTGGTGGAAGAGCAACGAGTCGAGAGTCGACAGTTGACAGTTGAAAGTGGGGAAAAAGAAAGAAGTTTCGGGACGACGGATCGAGGCTGTGGTCCGTGATCCGTAGTCCGTAGCGGGAAGGAGGTTAGGCGAGGGGGGTGCATACCCCCCATTGCATGCATGAATGTCAAAACAAAGGAGTTGCGAAATGGGCAATGCGTAAGTGTAAGAAAAGAAAGGGGAGATTTTACCATTGGTGAGAGGAGGGGCCCCCCATCCCGGCTGTTTTTGTAAGTGCGGATTCTAAAGAGGTTGCGGGGGACATGGTTGTAAGTGCGGATTCTAAAGGACTTAAAGTATCCAATTTTTCAATGAGTTGGAAGTGGCTCGTAAGTGCAGATTCTGAAGAACTTACTGGCGTGTTTTGTTTGCTAGAACGTAAACGTCTCGGATCTGCGAATCCTAAAGAAGTTAGTGATTTGTGACTCGTGAATCGTGACTCGTGGGGACGAAGGCAAGGTTCAGGCCGTAGGGGGCTGGCGGGGTCGGCTTGCGGCGCGAAAATCAAAAAACATTATAGCACATCGGTACAGTCTGTCAATGGTTACTTGTAAGTGGTTTGTTTGCTGTGGGATGGCAGAAGGGGAGCTGAAAGTGGCAGTGTCGAAGATGGACGGGTGAGTCTCTTGGGTATGGAGCCGGCAATGTAGAATCATTTGTACGCCAAGGAAATTACTGCAGAATTGACTTGGCAGTGCTGGCGCTCCTAAGATGCGAGCCAAGAAGCAAGATCTTCTGCCATGATCGGCCAAACCATCTCGCATTACCGCGTCATTGAAAAGCTTGGTGGCGGCGGTATGGGAGTCGTCTACAAAGCTGAGGATACTCGTCTCCACCGTTTCGTCGCGCTCAAGTTCCTGCCTGAGGATGTAGCCCGGGATCCGCAAGCCCTCGCCCGGTTTCAGCGGGAAGCGCAGGCCGCGTCTGCCCTGAATCACCCCAACATTTGCACGATCTATGACATCGGTGAACAAGACGGGAAAGCATTCATCGCCATGGAGTTTCTAGATGGTGCAACCCTGAAGCAGCGCATCGATGGGCGTCTCATGGAACTAGAAACTCTGCTCTCGCTCGGCATTGAGATCGCCGACGCGCTCGATGCCGCGCACGGCAAAGGAATCGTTCATCGCGACATCAAGCCCGCTAATATCTTTGTGACTGATCGCGGCCACGCCAAAATCCTCGACTTCGGCTTGGCCAAACTCTCTCCCGTGCCAGTAACGGGAACGGAGCAGACCGCCGCGACCTTCGACGTCAAGGAGCATCTCACCAGCCCGGGTACCGCTCTTGGCACCGTCGCCTACATGTCGCCGGAACAAGTCAAAGGCAAGGACTTGGACGCGCGAAGCGATCTGTTTTCCTTCGGTGCGGTGCTGTATCAGATGGCCACCGGGCAGTTGCCGTTCCGAGGCGAGACCACGGGAATGATCTTCCACGCCATTCTGGAACGCCCACCCGTTCCTCCAGTGCGGATCAACCCCGAGGTTCCGCCGAAGCTCGAGGAAATCATCAATCGCGCCCTGGAGAAAGACCGCGACCTGCGCTACCAAAGCGCCTCCGATCTGCGGTCCGAGCTGAGGCGGCTGAGGCGCGACACGAGCTCAGGGACCTCCACGGCCGTGGCGCCAGCCTCCGACCGGGTGCCTCTCGCCGCGGGAGGCGGCGGAGCCGGCTCGACAGCCGCTACAGTAACAGACAGCTCGACCGACCGGGCTCTAGCCATTCATCTCGCCGGACGACACAAGAAAGCTTTGCTCGGCGGGCTGGCGGTCGTCGCCGTGGCCGGCGCGGCTCTCGTCTATTGGCTTGTGCCTCCCCTGCCTTCGCCCAAAGTCTCGGGGTATGCCCAAATCAGTCACGATGCCCGCCCCAAGTTTCTGGTGGGGACGGATGGCTCGCGCCTCTACTTGCAAGAGCAAGCCCAGGGCTTCAGTTTTCCCATCGCTCAGGTATCGGCTGCCGGAGGACAAGTTGCGCCCATTCCGGCCTCGTCACCTACGCTGATTGTTTTGAATGTTTCCCCGGACGGCTCGGACCTCCTCGTGGCGGACAGGCCTGGCACCGTGTCGGATGGGCCGCTCTCGGCTTTACCGGTCCTGGGCGGGTCGCCGCGCCGATTGGCCGATACCGCCGGTCACGATGGAGCGTGGTCCCCGGATGGGAAGAAGCTCGTTTACGCCAAGGGAAAGGAGCTCCACCTTGCTGGCGGTGACGGGACGGAGTCTCATAGGCTTGCTTCCTTATCGGGCCGTCCGTTGGGGCCTGCGTGGTCTCCCGACGGAAGCCTGATACGCTTCGCCGTGTTTGATCCCCAGACACGAGTCAGTTCACTTTGGCAGGTTTTGGCCGATGGCACGAACCTCCACCCGCTGCTCGCCGGCTGGCCTCACTCCAATCGCAAGAGTGATATTTCTGGTTTGAGTGGGGAATGCTGCGGCCAGTGGACGCCCGACGGGAAGTATTTCGTTTTCGACTCCGGTGGCCAACTCTGGGCTTTGCGCGAAAAGGAAAGTCTTCTGCGCAAGGCCAGCCGCGAGCCGATGCAGTTAACTTCAGGAGCAATCAGCTACGGATATCCAATTCCCAGCAAAGATGGCAGAAAGCTCTTCGCGGTGGCGGGCCTGGTGCGCGGAGAACTCGAGCGCTACGACGCCAAGTCCAAGGCCGTCGAGCCTTTTCTTTCGGGAACCTCAGCCCAGGACATGGCCTTCTCGAAGGACGGGCAATGGGTAGCCTACGTTTCGTATCCCGAGGGGACACTCTGGCGAAGCAAGGCAGACGGGAGTGAGCGGCTTCAGCTCAGCTTTCCGCCGCTTTATGCCATGGTGCCTCGCTGGTCGCCGGATGGAAAACAGATTGTCTTTTTTGACTACCAGAGCGGCAAGCCGTCGCGGATCTATATCGTTTCAGCCTATGGCGGCACACCTCAGGCGATGATGCCCGGCGGCCCTCAAACTCAGGCCGATCCGACCTGGTCTCCGGATGGCAATTCTGTAGCCTTTGGAGAGATGATCCCCGCGGTGGATGGCATTCACATCTTTGATCTGAAGACGCGCCAAGTCTCGACGCTCCCTGGCTCCGGCAAACTGTACTCTCCTCGTTGGTCGCCGGATGGGCGGTATATCGTGGGCTTGCCGGCCGATTCGCTGGGCTTGAGGCTGTTCGATTTCGAAACCCAGAAGTGGGCGGTGCTGAGCAACACGGCGGCGGCGTATCCTGGTTGGTCTCAGGACGGGAAGTATGTCTATTTCCTGCAGCAACAGCCGGATGTGGGAGTGTTTCGCGTAGGAATCCGCGACCGAAAGGTCGAACAGGTGGCCAACCTGAAGGGGTTCCAGATGACAGGTTACTGGGGCCTGTGGCTCGGTCTTGCGCCGGATGATTCGCCGTTATTGCTCAAAGACACTGGGAGCCAGGATATCGTTGCCCTCGACTGGGATGCGCCATAGTTGAAAGCCCAGTTTCCCACTCGCATCTTTACGCCGCTTTCGCAGAGTTGATCCTCTGCGGGTAACGGCATGTTCGTGGGCGTTGGTTCGGCGGAGTTTGTAATTCCATTGAGGCACTGGGGCCCGGGGAGACAATCCAGAAGAGAGGCTCACCCTGGCGAGAGTAGGTTGTAAGAGTTACCGGAAGACGATGGCGAAGCGGACCTGCCACGCGTGTGCAACCGGGCCATTGGTGTTGATATGGTCGCGACCCTCAACGCGGAAAGCCCAGCGCTCCTTGAACCAATATTGGAAACCCGCGCCATAGTTGGCGAGGTTCGCGCCGCTCTGGTTGGCAAAGGATCGCGTGTAGCCCGCGGTGACGAACGGAACGAACCTCCGCTCGTGCTGCGAGCTCACGAAGTGATAAGCGCCGTTGATAGAGGCCAATCCGAAACCATTTCTGAAGCTTTGCGTCGGCCCCTGCCAACCGATTTCGGCACCGGCTGCCAAGCCCTTGTACAGCATGGCTTCGCCGCCGACACCGAGGGCAATTGCTTTAAGCGTGTTCCCGCCGGCGGTTAAGCCGCCAGGTGCGACATAGGCATACCCGTGACTGTGATAACTTTCGCCTTGCACTTGCGCGGTGCACTTGCCGGCCGCAATCAAAAAGAGTAGCCCAAGGATTGCCAAGTTACGTAGATGCATAAGTTCCTCCGTCAATTAAGATAGAAGGGGCCCCTTCGCCTAAAGGGAAGGCAAGCTGTGGACCACGAAGGGATGCCATACAAACCTTGCAGAATCAGAGAATTGAGGAAATGCGCGCGGATCGACGGTCAGAAAACCGTCTGGATGGCATGACAGTGAAATCTACAGATGACGGAAAACGGGTGAACGAAGGGATTAGTATCTATTTGCTGTCTGACTTGACGGCAAATTCCTTGGGGAGCGGATTGTCGGGGCGCTCTTCGTCCCAGAGGATGGAGACAATCCACCAGCGCTTGCCATCGTGGGCCAACTGGATGCTGTTAATGCCGCGGGCGAAGGGCGCTTCACCGGCGGCGCCGCGGGATTCGTAGCTGCAGAAGACCTGGGCGACGTTGCCAAACGTCTGGACGCGGCTCACGATCGGGCTTTCGAAAAAACCGTGCTGTGCGAAATAGCCGCCGGCGCCCGTTACATATCCTTCCACGGTGCGCGGATGAATGCGAATGTTGCCATCGCGATCTTTTCCTGCGGAGGTGAGAGAGGCACCGGGCAAGAACAAGGAACGAAAACGATTCCAGTCGCGCTCGCCGGCGGGGCCGGAGATGACGCTGTAGAGAGCGGCGAGGATGCTGTCGATGGATTTGACGTCGTCCGGTTTGGGAGTTGGAACCTGGGCTGAGAGGTCCTGGGGAGATTTCGGCGCGGCTTGCGGCGACGGCGCTGGCGGCGCGGCGGAGGACTGCCCGGCGGCATTGTAAGTAGAAACACCAAGTGCCACAGCGAGTGCGAGAAGCTTGATTTTCATGGCGCGTCCTCCGATGGAAGTTTCAGGCCGAAAACTAAAGGATGTCAATCCGGATTCACTGCGGCAATTTGGCGGATCAGATGCGCCGGACTAAGCCCTGATCGGTGGCGCGTGTATTGCGGACGAGGAGCAAGACGAGAATCATGCCGACGAAGGGGATCAGCCCCGCGGCAATCACGATCGGATCGAAGGAATGCACGGCGGACGCCTGGCGCGCGTCGGAAAGGTGTCCGATCAATTCGAAAGCGATGATGGTGCCGATTCCCGCGCCGGTGCCGTTGAGGCCGCTGACAGAAGCCACGGCGTCGCTATGGTAGAGGTCGGTGGGGAGCACGTTGGCGATGGTGGAAAACGATGCGTAGGAAAACGTGGCCAGCGCGAAAAGCAGCGTGATCAGGTAGAGGTTCACGGTGAAGATGGTGGGGATGAGCAGCAGCACGCCGACGCCGCCAAAGACAACCAGCGCTTTTCGCGCGGCACCCAACGACCAGCCGCGCCGAATCAAGTAGCCAGAAACACCGCCGCCGAAGAAATTGCCCAGGTCCGCAGCGAGAAAGGGAACCCACACGGCAAGCAAGCCGCTCTTGAGCGAAATGCCTTTTGCGACCAAGTAGATGGGAAACCAGTCCGTGATGAAGAACCAAACGGGGTCGGTAAGGGCCTTGGAGATGATCGTTCCCCAGGTTTGGGGCAACTTCAGAAGATCGTGCCATCGCAGCCGAGGCTTACCGGCGATTTGCGCTTCCTGGGTCTCGGCAAGAATCATTTGGCGCTCGGCGTCGCTGACGCGCGGATGATCCTGGGGCAGGTGGTACATCCGCCGCCAGACGATGAGCCACAAGAATCCGAGCAGCCCCGGAATGACAAAGGCGATGCGCCATCCCCAACGAAGGTACACCGGCAAAATTAGAAAGGGCGCGACCGCACCGCCGACGGAGGAGCCGCTGTCGTACAACGCCGCGGCAAGCCCGCGCTCGCGCTTTGGAAACCATTCGGAAACCGCTTTGCTCGCGCCAGGCCAGTTGGCGGATTCGCCCGCTCCGAGCAGAAAACGAAAAAGAGCAAAGCTTGAAAGGCCATTAGCCAGGGAGGTCAAGACGGAGACGATCGAGTACCAGGTGACGCTAATGGTCAGGCCGCGCCGCGTGCCGACGCGATCCATCAGCCGGCCGCAGACGGTTTGTCCGATGCTATAAGCAATGCGAAAGGCGATGGCGATGTTGGCGTAGTCTACGTTGGTCCAGTGATAGTCCTGCTTCAGAAAGGGCGCAAGGATGGAAAGGGTCTGGCGGTCGATGTAGTTGATGACCGTCGAAGCGAAGAGAATTCCGCCGATCCACCAGCGTAAGGAGGGAATGGGACGAGGCTGAGCCGAATTCAATTGTTTTGCTACCGCCATGAGCATCCCGAGGCGTTCGTTTTGTCCGATGTGCGGATGAAAGTCGGGGGAGTCACGGATTATCCGGCGGCGGCAAGAGCAGCGAGGGTTGCCGGGTTGAGCAGACTGGCGGATTCGCTGTCGAGATAAAGCGTCGCGGCCGAATGAGTGCGCAGGATGGAAGCGGGAGCCATCGGACTGATTTCGCCCTCAAGACAGAGCTTCACCGCTTGGGCTTTGCGCGCATCGGGGACGACGGCGATGATTTCCTTGGCTTTCAGAATCTGACGCACCGACATGGAAATCGCCTGGCGGGGAACTTCCGAAAGATTCGCGAACCAACCCTCGCCCACTTGCTGGCGGCGGCAAGGTTCATCGAGGTTGACGACGAGGTAAGGATCTTCCGTTTGGAAATCGGCTGGAGGATCGTTAAATGCCAGATGGCCGTTTTCTCCGATGCCGGCAAAAGCAACATCCACGGGCGCGGAGCGCAGGGCTTCACCGACGCGGCGGACCACTTCACCGGGATCACGATCGCCGTCCAACAGGTGATACTGGGTGATCCCCGTTCTGTAAATCAGTCGCTCGAGAAGATACTTGCGAAAGCTGGCCGGATGCGTGATGGGCAGCCCGACGTATTCATCGAGGTGAAACATCTCGACACGCTGCCAGTCGATGTTTTCGGCGCTGGTCAGCGCATCGAGAAAATCCAACTGGGACGTTCCAGTTGCGACGATGATGCGGGCGCGTCCGCGATCGAGGATCGCGCGGCGCACGGCAGTGGACGCTTGTTCGGCGGCGGATTTGCTGAGTGTGAGGTTGTCTTCAAAGACTCTTACGAGCACGCGGCGATCTCCTTCGCGCGAGTGTGCGTGAGGACGAGTAACTCTACTGGGGCCAATTGCAGGAGTCAATTCTGGGGCAAATTAGCTCGTTTTGTGCTTTTCGAATCGGGAATGAAGAGTATGCCCCCGTCTATTGGGCCGCAGCAGGCTTTGCGCCGGCAAAACCGGCTGCGAGACTGAGCAGACCAACGCCGAGGTGGATAAAATTATAGTGTATGTTCAAGCCCAACTGGATTGGACCGAGGTCGCGAAGGCCGGCGAATCCTGCAATCGCGACAAGCGTATAAACCACCCCAAAAATCAAGCCCAACAGCCGCGGTCCATCAGCACGCTTTCCAAACCCCGCCCAAAGAGCGATTGCGCCGCTAACGAGATGAAATACATTGTGAGCGGGAGGAAATGTGAGATTGAACATTTCGTGGCGAAAAAAACCAACCACACCGACGACGAACAAGATCGCTCCGCTTAATGCGACATAGGCCCGTGCGATGGCGGCTCTCATATTCTTCGACCACTTTCCAACTCGCGCGGCAGCAGATTTAAGCGCGGAATTTCGTGGAGCTTACGGCGAGGGCAGATGTGGCGTCAAGCGCGCACGGGCGCATGCTGCGACAGAGATGGCCCGTGTTGAAGCAGGGATTAGCGGCGGAAGCGGGAGAAAAGCCAGAAAAGCAGGTTTAGGCCAATACTGAGCACCAAGCAGGTCACGACCGGAAAGTAGATGGTGGTGTGCTCGCCGCGGTGGACAATGTCGCCGGGGAGGCGTCCCAGGCGGAAGGGCAGTTGCCGCCGAAAAAGAGAAGTGCGCCAATGAGAACGACAAAACCTCCAAGGAAGAGGAGCGTGCGACCGAGTTCGCGGAGAGGGTCCATAAATGAAATCTCATGAATCGAATGGTTCAAAACTCAAGAGAATTGCATGTTGATGAATAGCAGTGGCGGCATTTTGTTGAAGACTGGGCCGCCATAGACTTAGATGAGTTCAAGGCCCGAAAAGAAATATCCAATTTCGAAAGCAGCAGTTTCGGGAGCGTCCGAGCCGTGAGTGCAATTGTTGCCGATGCTGGTGCCGAGATCGTGGCGGATGGTGCCGGGCGCGGCTTTCTTGGGATCGGTGGCGCCCATGGTGTCGCGCCACTTGAGGATGGCGCCTCCGGCTTCGAGAACCATGGCGAAGATTTTGCCGGAACTCATGAAGTCGGTGAGCTCGCCGAAGAAAGGGCGCTCGCGATGAACGGCGTAGAAGCCGCCGGCTTCTTCCTTGGTGAGACGCATGGATTTGATGGCGATGATTTTGAAGCCGGCTTTGTGAATTCTTGCGAGAATTTCATCTTGTTGGCCGCGACTGACGGCGTCGGGTTTGATGATTGCGAAAGTGCGTTCGAGTGACAAGCTATTTTCTCCTCTTTGTAGGCTTTCTATGACCGCGTTTGGTCGTTTTAACATACTGGCGATCTACGTAAATAGAATGAATCGTTCCACTGTCTTCTACGAATTCAAGTACCAGTCGACCGTCGTCATAACCAGATAGCTTGATCGGAACACCAACTATCGCGGAAATGGCCTTTTGATCCTCCTCGGGCAATCCGTCGAGAAGACCGGGCGGGAGTCTTGCTAGAACAACTTTACTTCCCGGTTTCGGCTGGGACTTTCTCGATCGCGCAGTTTTCTTCGGAGCCACCGGCGCAATGACCTCGTTACTTTAGGGCGGCGGCGACGGTTGAGCCGATATCCGCGGGCGATTCGACGGTGTGGATGCCGGCGGCGGCCATGGCCGCATACTTGTCTTTCGCCGTGCCTTGGCCTCCGCTGATGATCGCGCCGGCGTGGCCCATGCGGCGGCCGGGCGGGGCGGTCTGGCCGGCGATGAAGCCGACGACGGGCTTCTTCACGTTGGCTTTGATCCATTCCGCGGCGTGCTCTTCGGCGTAGCCGCCGATTTCGCCGATCAAAATGATGGCGTGTGTGTCCGGATCGTCATTGAAAAATTGGATGGCGTCGAGGAACGACGTGCCGATGATCGGATCGCCGCCGATGCCGATACAAGTGGATTGGCCGATGCCGAGTTTGGTCAATTGGTCGACGGCTTCATAGGTCAGCGTGCCGCTGCGGCTGACGACGCCAACGTTTCCCTGTTTGTGAATGCGGCCCGGCATGATGCCGATTTTGCATTTGCCGGGAGAGATGATGCCGGGGCAGTTGGGACCGATGAGGCGAGTCTTCTTGAAATCCACGGTGGCGGCGACGCGCACCATGTCCAGGGCGGGAATGCCTTCCGTAATGCAAATCACTAACGGAATTTCAGAATCTGCGGCTTCGAGAATGGCGTCGGCGGCGTACGGCGGGGGGACGAAAATCACCGAAACATTCGCGCCCGTGGCTTTCGCGGCGTCAGCGACGGTGTTGAACACAGGCCGCTCGAGATGTTTGGTGCCACCTTTGCCGGGTGTGACGCCCCCGACAACATTTGTTCCGTACTCGATCATTTGCTGGGTGTGAAACGTGCCTTCGCGGCCGGTAAAGCCCTGGACGAGCAGGCGCGTTTTTTCGTTAATGAGAACGCTCATCGCGCACCCCCGGCGAGTGCCACGACTTTTTGCGCGCCGTCCTTCATGCCGTTGGCGATGGTGAAGTTCAGGCCGCTGTCGCGGAGAATCTGCTGGCCCAACTCGACGTTTGTGCCTTCCATGCGCACGACGACGGGCACTTTCAATTGGAGATCTTTTGCTGCGGCAACGACGCCGGTGGCGAGCACATCGCAGCGCAGGATGCCGCCAAAAATATTGATGAACACGGCTTTCACGGCCGGGTCGCTCATGAGAATGCGGAAGGCGTTTTTCACTTGATCAGCGGAAGCACCGCCGCCGACATCGAGAAAGTTTGCGGGCGAGCCGCCGGCGTACTTGATGATGTCCATGGTAGCCATGGCGAGGCCCGCGCCGTTGACCATGCAAGCCACGCTGCCCTCGAGCTTGATGTAGTTGAGGCCGTACTTCGAGGCTTCCACTTCGAGGGGATCTTCTTCATCGAGGTCGCGCAGCTCGCGGAGTTCCTTGTGACGGAAGAGCGCGTTGTCATCGAAGGTCATCTTGGCGTCGAGAGCGACGAGTTTGCCATCGCCGGTCACCACGCAGGGATTGATTTCGAGCAGTGAGGCATCCGTATCGATGAACGCGCGATATAGAGCCTGCAAGAAAGGCACGGATTGATTGACGACCTCCACCGGCAGACCGAGGCCGAAAGCGATTTTGCGCGCCTGGTACAGCTGCAGACCAACGGCGGGATGAATCGTCTCCCTCAGAATCGCGCCGGGATTATTCTTGGCGACTTCTTCGATTTCCATGCCGCCCGCGGCGCTGGCCATGAACACGACGCGGCCGGTGGCACGGTCGACGAGCAAACCAAGATAAAGCTCGCGCTTGATATCGAGGCCTTCTTCGATGAGCACGCGCTTTACAATGCGGCCTGCAGGACCCGTTTGCGGAGTGACGAGCTTCATGCCAAGGATATGGCTGGCGATGTCGGCAGCTTCGTCGGAGGAACGGGCGAGCTTGACGCCGCCGGATTTTCCGCGCCCGCCGGCGTGGACTTGCGCTTTCACGACGCAAATGTTCGACTTCAGGCGGTGCGCGGCTTCGCGCGCTTCTTCCTTGGTGAAAGCCACTTCGCCGCGCGGTGTCGTCACGCCATAGCGCGCCAGTATCGCCTTCGCCTGATATTCGTGAATCTTCATTGAGGTTCCGTTTCCTGTGCGGCCTTGAAGCAGTTCGTTCCTGTGCGACCGCGGAGCGTAAGACCAGTGCTAGAATTTTGAGGCGACTTGAAACATAGAAGTTTACCCGGAAGCCGGAAACGGAGCAAGGATACGCAAAACAACCACAAAATGAAGGAAATTCGCAAAGAAATCGAGCGCCTCGAAGCCGGCCACACCTTCGCGCGCGCGGAAGCAGAAGCAATGATGGAGGAGCTGCTTTCGGGGCGCGTGGAGACGCCGGAAATCGTGCGGCTGCTGACGGCGCTGAACCGGCGGCCGGTGCAGGTGCAGGAACTTGCGGGATTCGCGCGGATGATGCGGCGAAATGCCACGCCGGTCTTCGCTGATGGCGAGGCGCGCCCCGAGCAGATGGTAGACACGTGCGGCACGGGGGGCGACGGCTCGAACACGTTTAATATTTCAACGGCAGCGGCGATTGTGGCGGCGGCCGCCGGTGCGCGCGTTGCGAAACACGGCAACCGCGCGGCGAGTTCGCGAAGCGGTTCAGCGGATGTGCTGGAAGCGCTCGGCGTGCGCATCGATCTGCCGTTCGAGCGGTATGGCCGTGCGATCCGGGAGATTGGCATTGGGTTCTTGTTCGCGCAGGCGGCGCACAAGGCCACGCGACATGCCGCTCCTGCGCGCAAGCAGATCGGCGTGCGCACGGTCTTTAATTTGCTGGGGCCGCTCACGAATCCCTCGGGAGCGCAATCGCAAGTCCTGGGCGTTTTCTCGGCAGAGGTGATCGATCTGGTGGCCGCGACGCTTGTGGAGCTTGGTGTGGAGCATGCGTTTGTGGTGCATGGCGCGGGAGGGCTAGACGAAATTTCTCTTGCCGGGGAAACACTGGTCGCCGAGGTCAGGCGGGGCGCCGTCCGGCGTTTCACAGTGACAGCGTAGGAGTTGGGCGAATCGGGTGCAGCGCTTGAATCCGTGCGGGGTGGAACTGCGGCAGAGAACGCGATAATCATCCGCCGCGTCCTGGCAGGCGAGGCCGGCCCACCGCGCGACATTGTGGTGATGAACGCTGCTGCGGCGCTCGTCGCCGCTGGCGTGGCTGCCAATTTTCACGAAGCGGCAATTCTTGCGGGAGAGACCATCTCGTCGGGCGCTGCCGCCGCTAAGCTCGCAGCGCTCGCTGCCTTCACAAGCGCAGACTAAGCCCTTTTCATAGAAAAGACGAATCCTGAGTTGAAAGTGATTTAGGGACGATCGGGACTCTCAAGAGTTTCGTGGACGGCCCATTCGGTGGCCCAGCCGATAAGAACGATAATGACGATTTTGAATTTTTTGTTTTCATGCAGGGGACCGACCATTCTGCGCTGGGGAAATGAAGATGCCGCGGTATTGGGCGAATCCAGGAAGATACGGCAGGAAGTGCCTTCGGCAATCATTTCGGTTTCATTGTGATACGAAAAATTCCAGCGCGCCGCGCCGCGCGGTAATCTGTAATTCCTTTGGGCCGATAAGGGAGACTTGCGCGACGGTGGGGATATCGGCTACCGGACGAATGAAGGCGTCATTGGCAAGAATTTCCATGGCGGAAGCTCTGGCGGAGGAAAAAACCAGGCCGCCCGTGCTAAGGCTCGCCTGCGTGCCATTCGGAAGGCGGTGCAAAGTGACACCGCTCCGGCCGGGCAGATAGAGCAACGAGCCCGCGCCGCGAAATTGAAGCAGGCCCTCGGACTCCGTAGACAGGCGGTCACCGTCGTAGACCGTGGCCCCCGCCGAAACTCTGGCAGAGTTGAAATGAGCGCCGGAAGCTTGCGTTACAACACCAAGCGCAGGGATTCCCGCGGGCCGCGCGGGGAGAGGAATGCTCACAAGGAAAAATGCCAGCGTCATAGCTAAAATGCGGCGGCGCATACTCGTTCGAAGCCTCGGAGGAAAGTACATTGTCAGTTTAGAAGGTGGGCCCGCGGATGCTTTGGTACTGTGCGTAAACGACTGTTGGCAGCTTCTGCACAAAGGAAGCGTTGCCTGAGCCGAAGTACAAGCTGTAAGGAAGGACAGGCGGCGAAACACAGAGCAGCAAGGTCGGATAGAATCATCAGCACCGGATGGCGCGCTGCATCAGCTGTTTGCATTATCCAAAGCTGCCGGCGCACTCGAGGAGGAACACTTTGCGAAACATTGCGGTCATTCTATGGATTGCGTTCGTGCTATTTTCTGCGCTGGCGCAGAAGCAGGCTCCTCCGGCACCGGCACAAGTCGCGCGGGAAGTGCGCGACTATCGCATGACGAATGAGGACCGCATCGTGCGCGAACTCAGCGAATTCCTCTCCATCCCCAATATTGCCAGCGACACTCCCAACATTCAGAAGAACGCGGTTCATCTGGTTGAGATGCTCGAAGCGCGCGGGATTGAGACGCATCTTTTGCCCATCGCTGGGCGCGGACCGGTGGTGTTCGGCAAGTTGATCTCGCCGGAAGCGAAGCGCACGGTGATTTTTTACGCGCATTACGACGGCCAGCCAGTCGATGCAACCGCGTGGACCGATGGAAAACCATTTGAGCCGGCCCTTCGCGACGCGGCCATCGAAGCCGGCGGGAAGCGGATTCCCTTCCCTGCAAGCAGTGGGCAGCAAGGCGCGGCATATAGCGACGACTGGCGGATTTACGCGCGGTCCGCTTCGGACGACAAATCGCCGATTGTGGCCCTGCTTGCCGCGCTCGACGCGCTCCGGGCCAAGAAGATTCCGTTAGCCGTCAACCTCAAGGTCATTTTTGAAGGAGAAGAAGAAGGGGGTTCGACGAATCTGCAACGCACTCTGGAACTCCACAAGAATTTATTGAGTGCGGACTTGCTCATCACCGCGGATGGCCCAGTGCATCAATCGGGGCGGCCTTTGGTTTTCTTTGGAAACCGCGGGGACATCGGCATCAACGTCACGCTGTACGGGCCGGTGCGCGCGTTGCACAGTGGACATTATGGGAACTGGGCGCCGAATCCAGCGATGGAATTGTCGCGGCTGCTAGCGTCGATGAAAGACGCGGATGGTCGCGTACTGATTGAGGGCTACTACGACGACGTGACGCCGCTCGGCGACGTGGAGAAAAAAGCGCTTTCAGAAATGCCACAGAATGACGCTGATCTGCAGCGCGAATTGGGCATCGCGAAACCGGAAGGCGGCGGCAAGAAGCTGGTGGAACTGCTGATGCAACCGTCGTTGAATATTCGCGGATTGCGCAGCGCCTACGTCGGAGAGCAGGCGCAAAACGTCGTGCCGGAAAAGGCCGAGGCTTCGCTGGAGGCACGGCTCGTGAAAGGCGAGGACCCGAAGCGGAAGTTCGAACAAATTGCCACGTTCATCGCGAAGCAGGGATTCTACGTGCTGGATCGCGAACCGACATTGGAGGAGCGGCGCGCTCACGCGCGGATCGCGAAAGTGGTGTACGAAGGCGGCTATCGGGCGTCGCGCACGCCGATGGATCTGCCGGGGTCCAAGGCGGTTGTGGAAGTTGTGAAAGCCGCAACGGGGAACGACGCGGTGATCATGCCGTCCACCGGCGGCAGCGTGCCGATGTACATCTTTGATGATCTGGGGCTCGTCTGGATCGGCGTGCCCATCGTGAATTACGACAATCATCAGCACAGCTCGGACGAGAATCTGCGTCTGGGACACTTTTGGCGCGGCATGGAAATCTATGGCGCGATTCTGGCGGACCTGAACTGGTGAAAACAACAAAAGATGCCGGGCTGAAGCCCCGCGTCTACAAAGACAAAAAATTTTGCAGGAGTTGCTTGCCGGATTCGGTGAGGACGGATTCGGGATGGAACTGGACGCCTTCGATTTTGTGGCGGCGGTGGCGCAGGCCCATGATGATGCCATCGTCGGTTTCAGCGGTGATGGCGAGCTCGCGCGGGAGCGATTTGCGCTCCACGATCAGCGAGTGATAGCGGGTCGCCGTGAAGGGATCGGGCAACTTGCGAAAAACATTTTTCCCGTCGTGATGGATCTGGCTCGTTTTACCGTGAAAAAGTTTCGGCGCACGGATAATCCTGCCGCCAAACGCAGCGCCAATCGCTTGATGCCCGAGGCATACGCCGAGGATGGGGAATTTTCCCGCGAGGCGCTCGATTAACTCCACGGAGATGCCGGCCTCCTGCGGCGTGCACGGCCCGGGCGAAATCACGATGCTCTGCGGCTTCCGCCGAGCAATTTCTTCGACGGTGATTTTGTCGTTGCGATGCACTTCAACGTTGCAACCCAGCTCGCCGAGATACTGCGCGAGGTTGTAGGTGAAGGAATCGTAGTTGTCGAGCAGCAGAATCATGACGGCTTCCTCGGCCGGCTTCCGCGGTGTGCGGCTTCCAGCGCCGCTAGCAAGGCTTTCGACTTGTTCACACTCTCCTGATATTCGCCCTGCGGCGTGGAATCCGCAACAATGCCGCCGCCGGC
>Ga0099828_10001518_pt1 | contig 15607 bp, 15 predicted proteins | sample CZO8metaG_2_FD_79338 | JGI IMG/M metagenome (GOLD analysis project Ga0099828, IMG submission 79338) | Vadose zone soil microbial communities from the Eel River Critical Zone Observatory, Northern California, USA - CZOApr15con2H1.8 metaG | ecosystem: Environmental > Terrestrial > Soil > Vadose...
AACAACCTGGGCGGGTACCTGGGAGCCCTGGTGACCGGCGCGCTCGCGGTGGTCGCAGGCCTGGTCGCGTTCAGGCGCAGGGGAGAGGGCTGATGGCGCGCAAGCGCGACCAGGAGGGGACTTACTGAATGCTGCTGGCTGCCGAGCACTTCGTTCGCGCGCCCCAGTGGCAGTGGTACATCCTCGGCTACTTCTTCTTTGCCGGCCTTGCCGGCGGCTCCTACGTCCTGGCCACCCTTCTGCGGCGGTCGGGGGACCCCTACGACGAAGCGGCGGCACGAATCGCCTTCTACATCAGCTTCCCGACCACCCTGGTCTGCCCGTTCCTCTTGACCGCCGACCTCGGAACGAGCTGGTGGAAGTTCTGGCACATGATGATCAACGTCACACCCGGGGCTCAAGGCCTCAATTTCAAATACTGGTCGCCGATGTCGGTTGGTGCTTGGGCGCTGCTGGTCTTCGGCATCTTCCCAACGGTGTCCGCGCTGGAAGCGCTGATCCTGGACAAACGCGTCCGGCATCCGATGGCAGACGCGCTGGCCGACTTGCTGCATGGCGGCCTGGGGCGTGCGTTCAACATCGTGGGCGCCATCCTTGGCCTTTACATCGCCTCCTACACCGGCGTTCTTCTGAGCGTCAGCAACCAACCGGTGTGGAGCGACACCTGGGCCCTTGGCGGCCTCTTCCTCGTTTCGGGTCTGAGTGGGTCGGCTGCGCTTGTCACCCTGCTTGCGCGCTACCGTCCGGAGTCGTCCTACAGCGAGGCCAGGCTCCGCCAGGCGGACGGCTACTTCTCTGCCCTCGAGCTCATCCTGTTGGTCGTGTTCTTCATCACGGTCGCCGCGGCCGGAACCGTGGGCCGAACCTTGCCGTGGCTGCTGCTGTGGCTGGTGGCCCTGATCGGGATGGCGGCGCCGATCGTCGGCCTGGCGCGCCCGCCCCGCATCAGCGCAGGCACCGGCGCGGCTACTCTCGCCACCGCGCGGGTGGACACCACCGTCGTCGCCATTTTGGTGCTGGTCGGGGTGCTGGCACTGCGAGCGGCGGTGATCTTCAGTGCCCAGTAGCGAAAACCCCACGAAAAGCCCCACGAACTCGGCGGCTGCGCCGTGAGTTCGCGAGGACCCCACTCTGAGGCTGCGCCGTGAGCTCGCGTGGACCCCAGACTTCGCCTCCCAGCACGGACCAGGTCCTGGCTGCGCTGTCCGGTATCCAGGACCCCGACCTCGGCCGTGATGTCGTCAGCCTGGGCATGATCAAGGATCTGGCCATCGGAGTCGACGGCCGGGTGAGTTTCACGTTTGAGCTGACTACTCCGGCTTGCCCGGTGCGAGACCGATTCCAGTCCATGGCGCGTGAGCTTGTTGGCGCCGTCCCTGGCGTGACCGCCGTCGACTTGAAGATGACGGCCAACGTGCGTTCCGCCTTTGGGGGGCGGGCGCGGGACCAAGTCATCCCGGGAGTCAAGCAGACGATCGCGATCGCCTCCGGCAAGGGTGGCGTCGGCAAGTCCACGGTAGCGGTCAACCTGGCCGTCGCCCTGCGGCTCGCCGGGGCCAAGGTCGGCCTGCTCGACGCCGACATCTACGGACCCTCGATTCCGGGGATGCTGGGCGTCCACGACCAGCCCACGCTGATCGAGCAGAAGCTGGTGCCGCTCGAGGCCTACGGCGTCAAGTTGATGTCGATCGGCTTCCTGGCCGGCGCCGACAAGGCCATGGTGTGGCGCGGCCCGATGGTCTCGCGGGCGATCGAGCAGATGCTGACCGATGTGATCTGGGGCGAGCTCGACTACCTGGTCATCGACCTACCGCCAGGGACCGGTGACGCCTCGCTGACCCTGGCCCAAGCCGTGCCACTTACCGGCGTGGCGATCGTCTGCACGCCGCAGGGCACAGCTCTCGGCATCGCGGTCAAGGCGCTGCAGATGTTCCGCGGCCTCAACGTGACTCCGTTGGGCCTGGTGGAGAACATGAGCTGGTTCGTCTGCGGGCGTTGCCAGGAAGAGCACTACATCTTCGACCACGGAGGGGCCGAACGCGCCGCCAAGCGCCTAGGAGTTCCCTACCTGGGCGCCATTCCGCTCGAGAAGGCGATCCGCGAAGAGGCCGACGCCGGCGCCCCGGTCGTCGTTTCGCGGCCGGACACTGCGGGGGCGAAGGCCTTCGGGCAGGTCGCCTCGGCGATCGCGGCGCGAGTCTCCATCCAGAGCTTCCGCCAGCTGCCGGTTATCAACGTTCGCTAGGCGCTGGCGCCTCGGTTTCAAGCTCCTGCCGAACATCTTCGATGTAGGCTGCCACCGCAGCGTCGTCCAGGCCGGGCTTCGCCGTACGCAAGCGCTCGGCCGCAACGCCAGCCATGAAGCAGGACAGTGGGGCGAAGCGGCGCTCGTGAGTGTGGGCCGCAACCCGCGCCAGCTCTAGCAGCTCCAGCGCCACCCTCGGGTCGAGCGTGGGCGCGTCGATGCGAGCGTCGCGCCGAGCCGCTGCTTTCACCCACCGTCGACCAAGGTCCTCGAAGAATTGGTTCATGCGTCACCTATAGCACGGCGGTGCTCGTGGCGCTGTTGCACAGACCAGCCGAGGCTTCTGTGCCAGACTGACAGCGGTGCCGCCTTCGACCCTCGCCGGCTACCTCGACCACGCCGCTCCGGACAAGGTTGCACTCGTCGTTCCCGACGGACCGACGCTCAATTACAAGCGGCTGCGCGGCCTCACGAATGAAGCCGCCGTCAACCTCGCCTCATGCGGGGTCACCGCCGGCGACCGGATCGCTATGGTGTTTCCGAACGGCCCGGAGGCGATCCTCTTCTTCCTGGCCTCCTCAATGGTGGCGACCGCCTGCCCCCTCAACCCCGCATACAAGGAAGAGGAGTTCCGCTTCTACCTCGAAGACATCGGAGCACGATTCCTGCTCGTGCCTCCAGGACAGGCGGCAGATGCAAGGCGAGCGCTCCCGCCCGGCGCCAAGGTGATCGAGTCGAGGCTGGATCGCGAGGGGCGCCTGCAGATGGACAGACTTGGGAATAGCCATCGTGTCGATTCGCTCGACGCCTCAGGACCCGATGACATCGCTCTTGTCCTGCATACGAGCGGGACCACGAGCCGTCCGAAGCGCGTCCCCTTGCGGAACCACAACCTCACCGCGTCGGTGGCGAACATCATCCAGAGCTACGAGCTCGGACCCGCAGACGTCTCGCTTTGCGTCATGCCTCTGTTTCACGTCCACGGCCTGGTCGCATCGGCTCTCGCCACGTTCGGTTCAGGAGGAACCGTGGTCGTGCCGGAGCGCTTCAACCCTTTGAGCTTCTGGCCGCTCATGCAGGCGATGCGTCCGACCTGGTTCACCGCCTCGCCGACGCCCCATCAGCTGGTGCTGACACGCGTGGTCGAGAACCGCCCGACCGGCACGGAACGCCTGCGTTTCGTCCGGTCTTGCAGCTCGGCACTCTCTCCCCACCAGATGGCGCTGATGGAGGAGCGGTTTGGCGTCCCTGTGCTCGAGGCGTACGGCATGACCGAAGCGAGCCACCAGATGGCGTCGAATCCGCTGCCGCCGCAACCGCGGCTGCCCGGTTCGGTTGGTCCGGGCACCGGGGTCGAGATAACCATTCTTGACGAGGCAGGGACCGCCCTTGCAGTTGGAGCGGCCGGTGAGGTTGGCATTCGAGGCCCGAACGTGATGGACGCTTACGAGAACAACCCGCAGGCCAACGCGGCCGGTTTCGTGAACGGTTGGTTCCGTACCGGCGACCTCGGCACACTTGACGGAGATGGCTACCTCCGGCTGATCGGCCGGATCAAGGAGTTGATCAACCGCGGCGGGGAGAAGATCGCGCCGAGGGAGATCGATGAGGTGCTGGAGGGAAACCCGGCAGTCAAGGAGGCGGTTTGCTTCGGCGTCCCCCATCCCACCTGGGGTGAGGAGGTGGTGGCCGCTGTGGTCCTAACCGCGCCGGCGACCGAGAAAGAGCTGCTGGCCTACTGCCGCGAGCGGTTGGCGGACTTCAAGGTTCCCGAACGGCTGCACATCGTCGATTCCATCCCGCGCACGCCCACCGGGAAGGTCCAGCGCCGGTTCGTCGCCGAACAACTCACGCAAGCATGAGGATCGCGATCGTCGGCGCGGGAGCGATCGGTGGATTCCTCGGTGCTCGCCTGGCTCGGGCGGGTATCGATGTCATCCTCATCGCCCGCGGCCCTCACTTGCACGCGATGAAGGAGTTGGGCCTTCGCGTCATCGACGCCAGTGGTGATTGGACCGTGCGCGCAAATGCGACGGACGACTTCGCGGCGATGAGTGCCGCGGACGTGATCTTCGTGACGCTCAAAGCGCACAGCCTGCCCCCGGTGGCGGAGCTTATCGCGGCGAACCTTGGCGACGAGACCGTGGTGGTCAGCGCCCAGAACGGAATCCCGTGGTGGTACTTCCAGCGCCACGGCGGTGAGCTGGAGGGCATCCACCTCGAGACCGTCGACCCGGGCGGGATCGTCGCGCGTGCCATTGATCCCAGGCGGGTCGTCGGCTGCGCCGTCTATCCCGCGGCCAGCGTGATTAGTCCGGGAGTAGTCCGCCACGTCGAGGGCGAGCGGTTTTCGCTGGGCGAGCTCGACGGCAGCCACAGCGAGCGCTGTATCGCCCTTTCGCGGGTGCTCGCCTCTGCCGGGCTGAAGGCCCCGATCCAGCCCAGGATCCGCCAGGAGCTGTGGGTCAAACTGCTGGGCAACGCGGTCTTCAACCCGATCAGCGCTCTGAGCCGGGCGACCCTGGTCGAAGTGGCCGAATCGCAGGTGGTGGCCCCGGTGGTGCGTGCGGCGATGGAGGAGGTGGATGCGGTCGCGCGCCGGCTCGGAATCGACATCCCGGTCTCCGCCGACCAGCGCATCCGGGGCGCGGCGCGCGTGGGCGCCCACAAGACCTCGATGCTCCAAGATCTGGAAGCCGGGCGGCCGACGGAGATTGACGCCATCGTGGGCTCGGTCGTCGAGCTTGCCGACCGGCTGGACGTTCCGGTCCCTCACCTGCGGACGCTCTACGCCTGCGTCAAGCTCCTAGAGATGGAGGAAACATGAAGCTGCTGATGTTCAGGCACGATGGCGAACCGCGGCTGGGGGCGCTGCGCCCGGGCCACGATGACGAGGTCGTCGACCTCAGCGAGGTCGCGCGTGACCTGCTCGGCGTGATCGACGCGGGCGAACCCGGACTCGAGCACGCCCGCCAGGTAGCCGCGAGCGCCTCGGCGAGCCCTCTCAAAGAGTTGACGCTGCTGCCGCCGCTGGATGCGCCGCGCGGAAACATCATCGCCATGGGCCGCAACTATCAGAAGCATGCCGAAGAAACCGCTCAGGATGGCGATGTCAAGGCGCCGACCATCTTCACGAAGGCGATCACATGCATCACGGGCCCGTATGACGACATCTCGATCGATCCCTCGGTCAGCGACAAGATCGATTGGGAGGTCGAGCTGGGCGTCGTGATCGGCAAGCGCGGAGCCAACATCCCGCGCGGCGATGCCATGAGCCACGTGTTCGGCTATTTCGTCCTCAACGACGTCAGCGCGCGCGACATCCAGAACGCGTGGGGCGGGCAGTACTTCAAGGGCAAGAGCCTCGATCGTTCATGTCCGATCGGACCCTGGGTGGTGACGAGAGACGAGGCTCCCGACCCTCGGAACCTTGACCTGCGCCTGACTGTCAACGGCGTCGTCAAGCAGGAGGGCAACACGCGCGACATGATCCATGCGGTCGATGCGATCATCGAGTGGGCATCGCGGGGGATGACGCTGCTCCCGGGAGCCCTGATCGCCACAGGAACGCCGGACGGCGTCGGCTTCACACGCACGCCACCCGAGTTCCTGCATCCCGGTGACGTGATGGAAACCCAGGTCAGCGGGATCGGCGTGCTGCGGAACCGGATGGTGGCGGTGGCCGTCCCGGCCGCGAAGTCAGGTCCGTAGGCAGAACTCTTCGATCAGCGGCACCACGATCTCCGGCGCGTCCTCTTGGATGAAGTGACCGGCTGTAGGAACTTCATGGACTGTGCCTTGTGGAAAGAACGCGCGGAAGCCTGCGATCGCGACGTGGGGCCAGATCGCGCGGTCGTGCATGCCCTCGATCATCATCGCCGGCACGCCGGCCTGCCCCAGCTTGGACAGGCCCGGCAGGGCAGCGACCAGCGTGTCGCGGATTCTTTCCAGGTGTAGGCCTTCCAGCGGAAAGGCGATCGCGGCCCGGCACTCCTCGGGTGTCGAAAAGGCCGCTGCATAGGCGCGCAGCCAGGTCTCGGTGACAACGTCCCGGCGCTGGATGCCGAGCGTCATCATGATCCCCCCGACCAGGTACCGTAGGTTCCCAAGCACCGCCTCCAGCTGGCCCGCGTCCTCCATCGCCTTGATGGCGCTGAACCAGGGTGTCAGCCGCTCCTCACGCACGTTGCGGTCGGTGCCGAAGATCGTGTTCATGGCTACGAACCGTTTCATGCGGTCGGGGTACCGCGAAGCGATGACTGCGCCCATAGGGCCTCCCCAGTCCTGCATGACGAGGGTGATGTCGCGAAGTTCGAGCTCCTCGATCAGCCGGCCAAGGTTGCGCGCGTGGCGATCGAGTGTGTACTCGGCGTCCGGGGGCGTTGCCGACTTCCCGAAGCCCATGTGGTCGGGTGCGATGACGCGGAAATGGGCTGACAGCCGCGGGATGAAGTTGCGATATAGGTAGGCCCATGTGGGCTCACCGTGGATCAGGATCATGGGGTCGCCGGACCCCTCGTCGACATAGTGCATGCGGAAGCCGGGCGCGGTGGTGAAATGCGGCGCGAAGGGGAAGGTGCCGTCGAACGTCTCATCCGGCGCGATGCCGCCCATCTCGTCAGGGTGCTCCTTTTACAGCCATCAACGCGCGCCCGAGCTGCGCTCGATCGTATTGGCGTGGTGCGAGCTCAAGGCAAAGCGTGGAACCTCGAAGCTACCTGCGCCGCCACCCTGGCGTTGTTGACCACCAGCTCGACGTTCAGGTCCAGCGAGCGGCCGCCGGACAGCTCGGCGACCCGGGCGAGCAGGCGAGGAGTGAGCCGCGGCCCACTCATGCCGGCCAGCTCCTGAACCGCACGCTGCACCAGCTCCTCCGCGCCTTCCAGCTCGGAGGGCGGCGGCACGGCCACGACTACGCCGCGAGCGCCTGTCTCCCATGCGGCCCGCAGCGCCGAGGCGGCTTCGTCTGGGCCGTCCACTCGTGCGCTGACGGCGCACCCGCTGTGCCTGGTGTAGAAAGCCGGCAGCTCATCGCAGCCGTAACCGAGCACGGGCACCGACAGGCTCTCCAGGCGCTCGAGCGTGATCGGCAGGTCAAGGATGATCTTCGGGCCGGCGCAGAACACCGCCACGGGGGTTCGGCCCAGCTCGACAAGGTCAGCCGACTGGTCCTCCGCATGGCCGCGATGGACGCCGCCGATGCCGCCGGTGGCGAAGAATCGAATCCCCGCCATCGCAGCCGCTCGCATCGTGGCCGCAACGGTGGTCGCCCCAACCTCGCCCCGAGCCAGCGCCGGACCGAGGTCACGAGAGCTCACCTTGCTCGCCCCCGCGGCCACCCGCTCCAGGTCAGCGGTTGTCAAGCCGATGCGCAGCCGCCCGTCGAGCACGGCTATGGTGGCTGGCACCGCCCCCGCCTCCATGATCGCGGTCTCGCTCCCCCGAGCAGCACGCAGGTTGTATGGAGGCGGCAAGCCCTGGCCCACGATCGAGGTTTCCAGCGCGACCACCGGGCGGCCGCCCGCCAGCGCCTCGGCGACGTCGGGCAAGACCTGGAGCAGTTCGTTCAATGGGGGCGGGCGCCCGTATAGGTGACGGCGTTTGATGCCACCAGGACAGCCCGCCGGGCGGCCTCGATCGGGGTGGCGCCTTTCAGGTAAGAGGCGCAGAAGGCCGCCGCGAGCGCGTCGCCGGCACCCGTGGTGTCCACCTCCTGCACCGGTGGGGCCGGGATGAGCTGGCCCGCGACGCTGCAGCCGGCCGATCCCAACTTGAGGACCGGCACCTTGGCCAGGCTGTCGAGGGGGACCGCGAGCGCCTCCGACTCCGCGGTTGTGGCAAACAGCAGCTCGGGAGCGAGTCGAGCGAGCTCGTCGGCCATCCGGGCGGCGCCATGTTCTCTCAGCCCGGCCGCGGACGAGAGGTCGATCGAGAGCACGCCACCGGTCTGGCGCACGAGCTCGATGGCGGCCCGCGCCGCTGCCGCCAGCGGGTCGACGAACAGCGAATAGGCAGGCACATGGATGAGGCGGACATCGCGGAACCACTCCTCACGCAGGTCATCTGAACGCAGGCCCACGCTGGCGCCACGCTGGGTGGCCATCGTCCGCTCTCCGTTGGGGCCCATGAGGACGGCGATCACGCCAGTGGGCTGCGTTGCCCAGACCGGACAGACCTCAACCCCCAGCGCCTGGATCTCCGCCACCAGCCTGCGACCGTTCTCGTCATCTCCGACCCGGCTGATCAGGCGCACCGGTTCCCCGAGCGCCGCCGCCCACGCGCAGAAGTTGGCAGCCTGGCCTCCGCCGCCCACCCGGATGCTGGCCGGCGTGTCATCGTCCGGCTGCAGTGGCCGCTCGGGGACGATCGTGATGTCCAGGACCAGGTCGCCAATCGACAGCATCATCAGGTGACGAGATTACTGTCTGGCTCTCGTCTGTGATTCGACAATCCCCGTTCCATGCCGGCGATGACTCTCCCGCCGGCCGGGGAGGGGCAGGGGTGGGGCGTTGCCTTATTCTTGACCCTCATCGACGCGCATTGGATGGCAGTCGCGCGGGGTGACGAGCCGGCCGACCTCGTGCTGGCGGGCGGAAAGGTGCTCTCGGTGTTCACCAAGGAATGGCTCGAGGTCGACGTGGCCATCAGAGATGGCCACGTGGTCGGGCTTGGGCACTACGAGGGTCGCCAGCGCCAGGACGTCTCCGGCGCGTACCTCGTGCCCGGCTTCATCGACGCCCACATGCACATCGAGTCGTCCAAGCTGACGGTCGACGAGTTTGCGCGGGCGGTCGTGGCCCACGGCACCACGGCGGTCGTAGCCGACCCCCACGAGATCGCCAACGTGCTCGGCACCGATGGCATCCACTGGCTCCTCGACTGCTGCACCGACCTGCCGCTCGACGTCTACGTGATGGCGTCGTCATGTGTGCCGGCCTCGCGTTTCGAGTCGCCCAGGCGGCCGTTCACCACCGGGGACATCGAGAGCCTGCTTCGCCGCCATCGCACGATCGGCGTGGCCGAGATGATGAACTTCCCCGGAGTCATCGCGGGCGACGAGGCGGAGGTCTCCAAGCTCACCACCGGCCTGACCGACCACGTCGACGGCCACGCGCCAGGGGTTCGCGGGCCCGCCCTCAACGCGTACATAGCCGCGGGAATCCGATCGGATCACGAGGCGACCACCTACGAAGAGGCGTTGGAGAAACGCCGCCTTGGGATGTGGGTGATGCTGCGCGAGGCCTCGATCGCACGCAACCTGCGCGACCTGCTCCCTCTCGTGAAACAGTTCGGCAGCGAGCGGTGCATGTTCTGCACCGACGACCGTGAGCCCGGTTTCATCGTCGAGGAGGGCCACATCAACCAGATGGTGCGCGTAGCGGTGGAGGAGGGCATCAGTCCTGAGGATGCGGTGGTCATGGCCACACTCAATCCGGCCAGCTACCATCGGCTCTGGCACCTCGGGGCGATCGCTCCCGGCTATCAGGCGGACATCCTGGTCCTCGACGACCTCCTCTCATTCATGCCGCGGCAGGTTCTCAAGCGCGGGGCGCCGCCGCATTTCACCAAGCTCGCCGTGCCGGAGTGGGTGCGCCAGACCATCCACCTCGCCCCCGTTGCCGCGGCGTCGTTCCGCATCCCGAGCGGCCCCAAGCGCATCCGCGTCATCCGGGTCATACCGGGCCAGCTTCTGACCGGAACCGAGGTGGTAGAGCCGGCTGTCCGCGATGGCAGCATCGTCGCCGACCCGGCGAAAGATCTCGTCAAGATCGCGGTCCTCGAGCGCCACCACGCCAGCGGGCGCATCGGCCTGGGATTCGCAACCAAGGTGGGTTTGAAACGGGGTGCTTTCGCCTCGACGGTTGCGCATGACGCCCACAACGTGGTCGTGCTCGGCGTCGATGACGCCGACATAGCCGCATGCGCCTGCCGCCTCGCCGACATCGGAGGCGGCATCGTGGTCGCCGAAGGCGGTCGCGTCGTGGAGGAACTGCCGCTCCCGGTCGCGGGTCTCATGAGCGACCAGCCCCTCGCCCAGGTGCATGAGCGGCTCCGCTCGATGGAGCGCCGGCTTGCCGGCATGGGCGTGTCCATGGCGGCTCCCTTCATGACCCTTAGCTTCCTGGCCTTGTCGGTCATCCCCGAGCTGAAGATCACCGACCGGGGGTTGGTCGACGTGACGCGGTTCGAACTGGTGCCGCTGGGGATTGAGTGATCGCTCGCTTTAACGGCATGCCGCGCGACGAGGCTGCGCGGCAGCTCTACGCCTGCTTCGCCTCGCGGGCATGGGCTGAACGGGTCGCCGCCGGGCGGCCGTATTCCGACTTCGCCGCCATGCTCGAGGCGTGCGAGTCCTCGTGGGCCGAGCTCGCGCCCTCCGATTGGCAGGCTGCTTTCGCAGCCCACCCGAGGATCGGTGATAGGGGAGGCCACGCTCCCGAATCCTCGGAGCGCGAGCAGGGCGGCATTCGCGTCGCGCCGGAGGAAACGCTGGCCGAGCTGGCGCGGGAGAACCGACGCTACGAGGCCCACTTTGGACATGTGTTTCTCATCTCGGCCAGCGGACGCAGCGCGGAGGAGATCTTGGCGGCCTTGCGACGGCGCATGAAGAATGACCCGGCCACAGAAGTCCGGGTGGCGGCCGATGAACACCGCAAGATCACCCGGCTGCGGCTGGAGCGGATGCTGAACGGGTGAGCATTTCCACCCACGTGCTCGACACCGCTCGCGGCCGCCCGGCCGCGGACCTGGCCGTGACCCTCAGCCGCCGCCAGCCGGATGGCGCGTGGTCGATCCTCGGTCGGGCCGTCACCGACGTCGACGGGCGCGTCAAGGATTTCTCTGGCGGCCAACTGAAACGTGGCGAATACCGGTTGGAGTTCGCCAGCGGCGACTACTTCAAGGCATCGGGAGCCAATGGCTTCTATCCGGAGGTGTCGGTAGTGTTCGCCGTGAGCGACGGCGAGACGCACATCCACGTGCCGCTGCTGTTGAGCCCGTTCGGCTACTCCACATACAAGGGCCAATAGGCATGACGATCGTCCTCGGCGACAACCAATACGGCAAGGCCGAGACTCACCTGGTCCGTGTGATCAGAAGTGGCCCTACCCACGAGATCAAGGACGTCAGCGTCAGCATCGCGCTGGCGGGCGACTTCGAGGCCAGCCACATAGCGGGCGACAACAGCAATGTCTTGCCCACCGACACGCAGAAGAACACCGTGTTTGCCTTCGCGAAAGAGGCACCGGTTGGCGAGATCGAGGAGTTCGCACTGCGCTTGGCTCGGCACTTCGTCCACGACTTCGCCGCCGTGCATCGCGCTCGGGTGTCGATCGAGGAGTACGCGTGGGAGCGCATCGCCTCCGGCGGCCGGCCGCATCCGCATGCCTTCGTGCGCTCGGGCTCTGAGAAGCGGCTGACCGCCGTGACGTGCGCTGAGGCGGGGGCGTGGGTCGTCTCAGGCCTCAGCGACCTCGTCGTTCTGAAGTCCACCGGTTCTGAGTTCCGGGGCTACCCCAAGGATCGCTACACCACCCTCCAGGAGACCCGCGACCGAGTGCTGGCGACAGTGGTGGTGGCGCGCTGGCGCTATACGCACGTCGATGTCGACTGGAGCGCAGCGTTCGATCAGACGCGCTCAGCGCTGATCGAGACGTTCGCCGCCAAGCACAGCCTCGCCCTGCAGCAAACCCTGTACGCGATGGGTGAGGCTGTTCTGAAGGCCCGAGCTGACGTCGCCGAGATCCGCCTGTCGATGTCCAACCTGCACCACTTCGTGGTCGACCTCTCGCCGTTTGGGCTCGAGAACGACAACGAGGTCTTCTACGCCTCCGATCGACCGTACGGGCTGATCGAAGGGACAGTGACCCGTGACGACGCTCCGGAGCCGGGCCTAGCCTGGTAGCGGGATGGAATTCCTGCAACCAACTAGCTGGCCCGAAGCTCTCGCCATGAAGGCGGCCCACCCCGAGGCCATGCCGATCGCCGGCGGCACCGATGTGATGGTCGAGATCAACCTCGACCGCCACCGCCCAGCCGCGATCATGGACCTCACCCGGGTCGCCGAGCTCACAGTGTGGGGAACTGAGGATGGCTTCCTCCGTGTCGGCGCCGGCGTCACCTACGCCCGCCTCATCGACGAGCTCGGTGACCGGCTGCCGGGCCTGGCGATGGCGTCCCGCACGGTGGGCTCACCGCAGATCCGCAACCGCGGCACCGTGGGCGGCAACCTCGGCTCGGCATCGCCTGCCGGAGACGCCCACCCGCCCCTGCTCGCGTCAAACGCACTTGTGGAGGTGGCCTCAACCGGCGGCAGCCGCCGGCTTCCAGCGCACGACTTCTTCACCGGACCAAAGCGCAACGCGATGAGGAAGGATGAGCTGATCGCGGCGTTCTTGATCGAGCCGGCCAAAGGGCCGCAGCAGTTCTCCAAAGTTGGAACGCGGAACGCCATGGTGATTGCGGTCTGTTCGTTCTCCATCGCACTCGACCCCGAGCGCCGGCACGTTGGCACCGGGATCGGGTCCGCGGCGCCCACCCCGCTTGCAGCTCCGGAAGCAGAGCGCTTCCTGGAGGGTGTGCTCGACGAGGGCGGCTTTTGGGAGAGTCCGAACGACATCGAGGCGGCGGCGATTGCCCGCTTCGGTGAGCTGGTCGCGGCGGCGGCACGACCCATCGACGACGTGCGCGGCACTGCATCCTATCGCCGGCACGCGCTGGCCGTGATGGCGAGGCGGAGCTTCAGCTGGGCCTGGAGCGACTACAGGACGAGAGCGTCGGCATGAAGATCAAATGCACGGTCAACGGTCGGCCGCGAACCGCCGACCATATATGGGAGGGCGAGAGCCTCCTTGCCGTGCTTCGGGATGGGATGGGCCTACCCGGCTCGAAGAACGCCTGCGAGCAGGGAGAGTGCGGCTCTTGCTCCGTGTATCTGGATGGCACGCTGGTGTGCGCCTGCCTCGTGCTGGGAGGGCAAGCACAGGGGCGTGAGATCGTGACGGTGGAGGGCCTCGCGACGGGCGAGGTACTTCACCCCGTGCAGCAGGCCTTCGTCGAAGCCGGCGCGGTCCAGTGCGGTTTCTGCACGCCCGGGCTCGTCGTCGCCACTCACGACCTGCTGCGCCGGGTGCCGCGGCCCACCAGCTTCCAGATCCGCGAGGCGCTCGCGGGGAACATCTGCCGGTGCACGGGGTACGCGAAGATCATCGACGCGGTTCAGGTGGCCGCGGGCAGGATGGGAACGACCCCCACCCCTGCCCCTCCCCCGCAAGCGGGGGGAGGGTAATTGGCACGCCGAACCGTGACCGCGCGCGCTGCGGAGCCGCGGCTCGCGCCTCATTCGACGGTCACGGGCCGGGTAGGGCAGAGCGTTCGCCGTCCTGACGGCGTGCTCAAAGTCCGGGGCGATTTCCCGTATTCGTCCGACCTTCAGGTGGAGGGCATGCTGTGGGGCGCGACGGTGCGCAGCCCGCACCCATCCGCAAGGATCGTCTCCATCGACGTCACCGAGGCCGTAGCCTCGCCCGGCGTGCGCGCGGTGCTGACGCATGAAGACGTGCCCGGCCGCAAGGTCTACGGCCTGGAGATCCCGGATCAGCCGGTGCTGGCCATCGACGTGGTCCGCTACTGGGGCGAGGCGGTGGCATTGGTTGCGGCCGACCACCCTGAACAGGCACGGCGCGCAGCGCACAACTTGCGAGTCGACTACCAGGTCCTCGTTCCCCTGACCGATCCCGAGCTGGCTCTCACGCCCGAGGCGCTACGGCTGCATCCCACCGGCAACGTCACGCGCCAGGTCAAGATCCGGTGGGGGGACCAGGACGCTCGCGCAGACGTGGTGGTGACCGGCGAGTACGAGATCGGCATGCAGGACCAGGCGCCGCTGGGGCCCGAATCAGGCCTTGCGATTCCCGATGGCGAGGGTGGCGTCGACCTCTACATCGCCACGCAATGGCTGCACGTGGACCGCGACCAGCTGGCGGAGAGCCTGGCGCTTCCACCGGACAAGGTGCGGCTGACCCTGGCGGGCGTCGGCGGTGCTTTCGGCGCCCGCGAGGATCTCTCGATGCAAGCGCACGCCTGCATGCTCGCTCTGCGTACTGGGCGGCCGGTGAAGATCGCCTACTCGCGGCCGGAGTCCTTCGTCGGCCACGTCCACCGGCACCCGGGCCGCCTGCAGTACGAGCATGGCGCCGCGCGCAACGGCAAGCTCGTCTATGTCAAGGCTCGCGTCCTTCTCGACGGAGGGGCATACGCCTCCAGCTCGACCGCCGTGATCTCCAATGCCTGCTGCTTCGCGGTGGGGCCGTATCAGTGCCCGAACGCGACCATCGACGGCTGGGTCGTCTACACCAACAACCCGCCGTGCGGCGCGATGCGTGGCTTTGGGTCGGTCCAGAACTGCTACGCCCATGAGGCACAGATGGACAAGCTGGCTGCGGCCCTGGGCATGGACCCGGTCGAGCTTCGCATCCGCAACGCCCTGGAGACCGGCAGCCGCCTCATCACCGGACAGGCCGTGGAGGGACCGGCGCCGGTGGCCGATCTCCTGCGGCGCGTGAGGGCGATGCCCCTGCCACCCGCCTTGAGCACCGACGCCCTGGACCTGACGGAGATGCCCGGAGGCGTCTCCAACACCACCCACGGGGAGGCGGTGCACCGGGGCGTGGGCTACGCGGCGGGCTTCAAGAACGTCGGCTACTCCGAAGGCTTCAACGACTACTCGACAGCAAGGGTCAGGCTGTCTGTCGTCGCCGGCCGTCCCAGGGTCGAGGTACACACGGCCGGCGTGGAGGTGGGCCAGGGCCTGGTCACCGTTCAGGCGCAGATCGCCGGCACAGAATTGGGTGTGAGCGACGTCCTGGTGCTTGACGCCGACACTCAAGTCGGCTCGGCCGGATCGTCCTCCGCATCGCGGCAGACCTACATCACCGGCGGAGCGGTGAAGGCCGCATGCGAGGCGGTGCGCGAGCGTGTGCTTGCCGTAGCCGAGTCGGAGTTGTCCGGGCTCGGCCGCAGTGGCGCAGGCGAACCAAGCGGGTGGCGGCTCGAGAAGGACGCCATCGTCTCCGAACACGGCAGCGTGGTCATCCCGCTCGCGACGCTGCTGGGCGAAGAGGTGATCGAGGAGACCCGCGAGTTCCGGCCGCGTGGCACTTCTCCTGCCGACCCCGAGACCGGCCAGGCGAACGCCCACATGCAATACGCGTTCGCGGCTCACCGCGCGGTCGTCGACGTCGACACCGAGCTCGGGCTGGTCAAGGTTGTCGAGCTCGCGACCGCGCAGGACGTTGGCAAGGCGATCAACCCGCAGGCGGTGGAGGGCCAGCTGGAGGGGGGCGCCGCGCAGGGATTGGGGCT
>Ga0099828_10001521_pt1 | contig 15592 bp, 13 predicted proteins | sample CZO8metaG_2_FD_79338 | JGI IMG/M metagenome (GOLD analysis project Ga0099828, IMG submission 79338) | Vadose zone soil microbial communities from the Eel River Critical Zone Observatory, Northern California, USA - CZOApr15con2H1.8 metaG | ecosystem: Environmental > Terrestrial > Soil > Vadose...
ACGGTGCCCGTGCTGGTAATGCATGGGGACGACGATCAGATCGTTCCCTACGCCGATGCCGGGCCGTTGTCAGCGAAGCTACTAAAGAACGGGAAGTTGAAGACCTACAAGGGCTTCCCGCACGGCATGCCCACCACGCAAGCGGAGACCATCAACGCCGACCTGCTGGCCTGGCTGCAAGCGTGACAGCACGCTCCGGCGGTTTCGCGCCGGAGCCCATTGCGGCGTAGCTAATCGCGCCGGGGACGGCCACCGGTCAGGCGTCCCTGGCGCGCTACCCGCGAACTGGACCTCAAGCGCCGAGGAAGACGCAGCCTAGCAGCCGATGCGGGCCGGGTTGGCCTGGCCGCAGAACGACAGGCTGCGGCGTGTGACGGCGCGTTGCCCCGGGCGTTCCGGGTCCCGCAATCCTCCAAGGTCCCGGTCAGCAAAGGAGATACGTCCGTGACCACTATGCAACAAGCCCTGGCCGACATCTTCCGGCCACAGCGGCACGGCCGCGGCGCTCTTCCTTGCCGCAAGGGCGCCGGAGCGCGTCACGAGCTTGACCGTCGGCGGCGGCGCGGTCCGCTTTCCGATCGAAGCGGGCGGTGCGCTCAAGGAGATCATCGAGGCGCCGAGTCTGGACGTCGTGCGCGGGCTGGACGCCAGGACCAACATCGGCTACGCAGTCGAGCCGGGCGCCGCGAGCGACAGCGAGCCCGACGTCCACGAGGACTATGTCAGCGCCCACGACCCCGGGCGGTTCGCGGAGTCGGCCCGGTTCCTGCGGCATTACCCCGAGCAGAACCCGCTGTTGCGTGACCTGCTGCCGACGATCACCACGCCCACCCAGATCGTGGCCGGGCGCGGCGATGACCTCGTGCCGTGGTCGAACAACCAGTACCTCGACGACCTCCTCCGCAACAGCGAGATCCATCCTCTCGACGCGGGTCACTTCGCGTGGGAGCAAGCAGCCGAGGAATACGGCCGCCTGGTCGTCGACTGGGTCTGCGGCCGGTATCGGCGCGTGGCAGCGGGCTAACCCCCAACGCCGTCCGAGATGCGGAACTGGGTCGCCGGGCAGAACCACTCGTGACGCTCAGCCTCTGCCGGCGGCCAATACTGGAGTTCTTGGTCGGCCGGGAACAAGGAGCCCTGCCCTGTCCAATGACCACGCCAGGCGCGGCACCGAACGTCCAGTTCGGTGCGTACGGGCCGGTGGCGGACGAGGAGCCGTCAGCCGCACCGAACAATTGGGCGGATCAGGAGCCGCTGTAGCTCGGATGAAGTCACATTCCGTGACCGTGGTGGCCGTCTCTGGGCAGATCCTGACGGCCGCCAGTGGGCTGGAGCAATGACCGCCGATCGTCCAGGTCGTTTGTCCTCGCTTCGGGGGGCGCTCACTTGACCGCGGCTCCGGGTCGGCAGGATCGCAGCCACGACGGAGAGCTGTGGAGAAAGAGCGTGGCCGTTGATCATGATTTGGTCACCAGATAAACGTGCCGTCAACACCAGGGCGTCAGCCGGGTGGTGATGGAGGCCACCAGCGCCTACTGGAAGCCGCCGTTCTACCTGCTCGAGGACGACATCGAGTGCTGGGTGGTCAACGCCCGCGACGTCAAGAACGTGCCCGGCAGGCCCAAGACCGACAAGCTCGATGCGGTCTGGCTGTGCAAGCTCGCCGAGCGCGGCATGCTGCGGCCCAGCTTCATCCCCGGCCGGGCCGGGCGGCAGCTGCGGGACCTGACCCGCTACCGGCGCACCCTGACCCAGGAGCGCACCCGGGAGAAGCAGCGCGCGGAGAAACTGCTGGAAGATGCCCAGGTGAAGCTCTCCTCGGTGATCTCCGACATCTTCGGCGCCTCGGGCCGGGACATGCTGGCCGCCCTCATCGCCGGGCAGCGCGACCCGCATGTGCTGGCGGACCTGGCCCGCAAGAGGATGCGCGCCAAGATGGGCGTCCTGCGGCAGGCGCTCACCGGGCACTTCACCGACCACCACGCCTTCCTGCTGGGCATGATGCTCGACCGCGCCGACGCGCTCACCGCCCAGATCGATCAGCTCACCACCCGGATCGAGAAGGCCATCGCCCCGTTCTCGCGCCAGGTGGCCCAGCTCGATGAGATCCCCGGCATCGGCGTCACCACAGCCCAGGAGATCCTCGCCGAGACCGGTATCGACATGTCCCGCTTCCCCACCCCGGGCCACCTGGTGTCCTGGGCCAAGTTCGCGCCCAAGGCCCGCCAGTCCGCCGGGCGCAGCAAAGCCGCCGCCACCGGCAAGGGCAATCCCTGGCTCGGCGGCACCATCGGCGAAGCCGCCATCGGTGCCGCCCGGACCAGCACCTTCCTGGCCGCCCGCTACAAGAGGGTCGTCAAGCGCCGCGGCAAGAAACGCGCCCTGGTCGCCGTCGGCAACTCCATCCTCACCATCGTCTGGCACCTGCTCTCCGACCCTGACGCCCACTTCACTGACCTCGGCCCGGACTGGCATGACCGCCTCGCACCCCAGCGACGCAAGCGACAGCTGATCACCGAGCTAGAACGCCTCTCCGGCCAGAAAGTCACCCTCACCGACGCCGCCTGACCCCTGCCACCAGAACACCCGAATCCGGCTCCGCTGACGCTCCGCCGGATGCTGCCGCCTGCCCACTGACCGGCCGATTTTCGATTCAGCATCGATCTGCGCTAACCGCAGAGCGCTAGCTCCAGCGAATTTTCACCCTTCGTGACAGCCGCTGTCCGGCTCGATGGCTGTCATCGGTCACGTCATGTGGCCCACAGCTGGCCCACGAAATCCTGTAATCACCCCGGCCGGATCTCGTCCGCCAGGCGTCCGCGCACAGCTACACGCTATGAGACCCAACGAGACCCAGCGGGACCTGGCCGACGCCGCTTACAAGGCCGTGAGCTGCGGAAACACCAGCTCAAAGGGAGCGGTGCATGACGGGCAATTCCCCACCCTCGCGGGACCCAGGCGGCGCGGGCGCAGGCCGCTGAGCTGCCCGGATCTGGCCCACAACTGGCCCACAGGCACCGTGAACGGTCCCGGAACCGCTCCCGGACACACATCAGGCCCGGTCCGCGGACCGGGCCTGACCTGGGCTTTTGCGTGGCAGGTGTTGGGTTCGAACCAACGTAGGCGCATGCCGGCGATTTTACAGACCCCCCGCGATACTGCTGTGACCTGCGCGAACGTCAAGGCCAGCCGCCACCTGGGCACGCAATGGACATGATCAAGCCCTTGCCAGTGCCGTTCGACACCAAGCGGCCCCTGCATGTCAGGAGACAGAGCGTCACGCGGACATGTCGATGAACTTGGCCTCGGCCGTGGGCGCGGTCATGGCTAGTGCCAGAAGCTCTCGGCTTTGGCCTCATGTCTGGAGACTATGACCGTCACGTGGTCTCGTTCGAGGTATTCGAGTACCTGCAGCAGGTGGCTTTCCAGGATCTGCGCGGCCTCGGGTTCGGTACACCGGAGCTGGATGTGTTGGCCGATCGGGTTCTTGCGGCGGCGAAGGGTGAACTCGCGGTCAAGGGTTACCACCACTGCCTGGCGCTCATCAGCGTAGACCGACAGGTTGTCGTCCTGGCCCTCGGCTGCCAGGCCGGCGTCTGCCGCGGTCCAGCAGACGTGGCCGTGCCCGCGGAGCATGCTTGCCACGCTGACCGGGACGTCGTTGTCCAGGAAGAACCTCATCTGCGCGGAGCAGGTCAGGATGCTGCCGGGAACTGCCGGGCTGCTTCGATGTCAGCCTCGGTCAGCGAGGGGTACTCCGCAAGGATGGCCGCAGTGTCAAAGCCGGCCCGCAGGTATCGCTGGACGCTGGCGACCGGGATGCGGGTGCCAGCGAAGATCGGCTTGCTGCCCTGGACGCCGCGGCGCGTTACGACCTTCCCAGCGCTGCCCTCGTCGCGCCCGGCCGCCGCGCTGATCTTCGCGCCGACCAGATCCAGGGCGATCGCCTGGCTGTAGATGAGCTGGCCAGGCATCGGATCCCCGGACCAGCTTCCGTCCGGGTACTGGACGTAGATCTCCGCGCCACGCGTGGCGAAACGGAGCTCGCGCAGCGGGGCCGAGAACTCAAGGCCATGCAGGAAGGCGACCAGCCGCTGTATGTGCTGCAGGCTGATCCCCGGCCGGTGCCGCAGCTCAGCAGCGACAACCAGCTCAAGAAGGTCCCGGAAGCTGTACAGCCGGACCGTGCGCCGCTCACTGAGCTCACGCCGGACCGACGGGACAACCAGGCCGACCTGCTCCCAGTAGCGCAGCTGCCGCATGGTAATGTCGGCGATCCTCGCGGCACGCTTGTCCGGGACCGCAAGGACATCTTCCATGACTTCCGGCATCACGGGCCCTTCCGTCGCGTTCCACCTGATCGTAAGCGCCGGTAGCGGCGCGATGGGCACCGACACACCGGCCAGGCTCCTGACGCGGCCGCAGCGGGCGTCACGACTGTGATGCGCACAATCCCGCCTATGTACGAGTTGGCCGTAGGACAGCACGACGTCCGTATCGCGCCCGAACGGAGTGATAGTGGCCAGGTCACGGTCGATATCGACGCGGCCATCGTGACCTCGTGCTCGGAGAAGGACCAAGCCGCGCCCATATGGAAGAAATCGTGCGGGTTCCACCCGCTGACCGCATGCCACGAGGTGGGCTGGAGATACTCGCGGCATGCTGTTCGGTGACGAGGCGCTCGTGGCTGGTCGTCTGGCTGCCGACTGCCTCCGGTGGAACCGGGGATGTTAGAGCCTGTTGATAAAGCACGTCAGGCTCGGGTGAACCTGGCGTAACCCGTATCGGTCTGATGACGGGCGGCGTGTTGCCGCGGATAGTTAAGGGACCCCTGGTAGCCGAGAGGTGTCTAGCCATCTCTTCTGCCAGGGGCCTGGATGCCTGTCTATCCTGACCCGAAAATGAGACCTCAGCCGGGCGCGCGGCAGCCCCGGCGGAGCCGGGTCTTTGGCCCGCCGGTGATGTGGGTCAGTGGTCAGGCGGCCTGGGAGCTGTTTGCCTGGCCGGGCCCGGGATCGGGTTCGGGGGTGCGGCAGAGGGTGACTTCGAAGCCGAGGGCGCCGAGCTTGCCGACATGGTGGGCGATCTGCCGGCGGGTACTGGCCTGGCGTTCGTAGTAGTCCGGGCCGAGATCCTGATACCGGGTGCCGGGGCTGGACAGCAGGGCGTGGTAGACCTTCAGCTGGGTGTTGCCGAGGGCGACCTGGGCTTTGGCCTTGCCACGGCGGCGGACCAGCCGCCCGTAGCGGGCGCCCTCGCGGGTCTGGGTCTTGCCGGCTGCGACGGCGGTCTCGCCGAGCAGGCCGCCGAGGTACCGGTTGCCTTTCTTGGACTTGGCCTTCCCCTTGCGCTTGCCGGAGGAGTTGTCCAGGGGGGTGCGGCCGGCCCAGGAGGCCAGGTGCGCCGGTGGGGAACCGGCTCATGTCCGTGCCGGTCTCGGCGACGGCGTCCTGGGCGGCACGCCGTCCCCAGCCGGGCATCGACTCAGCCTGCTGCAGCTGTTCTTCATAGGGGGCCAGCAGCCGCTCGAGCACCTCGGTCAGCCGGGCGATCTCGGCGTTCACCCGGTCGATGCGGCCGAGCATGGCGGCCAGCAGCGCGGCGTGCGCCGGGGTGAAGAACTCCGCGCCCTCCAGCGCTGCTTCCAGCTCGGCGATCTTGCGGCGGGCCCGGGCCCGGGCGAGCTGGGCCAGCGCCTTCGGACTGCGCTCCCCGGCGATGAGGTGATCCATGATGTCCCGGCCGGTGACCCCGTGCAGGTCAGTGACGACGGAGGACAGCTTGATCGCCGCTGATTCCAGCAGCTTCTCCGCCCGCTGCTTCTGGTCTCCCCCGGCTCGCGCGGGCTGTTCCAGCGGGCGATCATCCAAAGCGGATCCTTCGCGCTGACCCAGCAATCCCTCGCCACCGCCGAAGCCGCCGGCCAGGCCTTGGCCGCCAAGGCGGGCTGCCCGGACCAGACCGCCCACTGCCTGCGCCACCTGCCGGTCGCGGCCCTGGTAAACAACTTCCCGGGCGCCGCGATCCCCGGCTACGTCGGCGGCCAGGTCCTCACCGAGTCGTTCGGGACGGCGCTGGCCGCCGGCCGGTTCGCCCGCGTGCCGATCCTCAACGGGACCAACCATGACGAGGAGGCGATCTTCGTCGCCGCCCTCCAGGTGGCCGTCAGCGGCGGGATGTTCGTCCCGGTACCCGACGAGCCGGTGACCACAGACAACTACCAGAGCGATATCGCCTCCGTGCTAGGCGTGCCCGCCGCGCGGGCCTCGGCGATCGCGGCCGAGTACCCGCCCGGCGCATACCCATCGCCGGCCCTGGCCCTCAGCGCGCTGGTCGGGGACGCCAACTTCGCGTGCCCAGCGCTGCAGATGGACAAGTGGACCTCTCGGCGCGTGCCGGCGTTCGCCTATGAGTTCAACGACGATAACGCGCCTCAGCGCTTCGCACCGCCCGGCGCGGTGCCTCCCGTTGCGACGCTCTCGTCCGAGATCCAGTACCTGTTCGACCAGCCGAACGCGCCGGTCCCCGGGACGCTCAACCCCGGCCAGCAGGCGCTCGCCGCCAGCATGCGCACCGCCTGGGCGAGCTTCGCGGCCAGCGGCAACCCGGCCTCGGCGGCCGTGCCCTGGCCCGCGTTCGGCGGCGCGGACAGCGCGCAGATGCTGTCGCTCGTGCCGCCTCAGCCGCAGATCGAGACGGACTTTTCCTCCAGGCACCACTGCTCGTTCTGGGCCGCTGGGTAAGGAACCCCCCGTCACCGCACGCCTTCCCGATCCATCGGGAGGGCGTGCCCGGACCGGACTACCAGGAAGTGACAGGGAGTGGCACGGGCGCGACGAACCCCCGGAACACCAGCGGCGGGATCCTGACCAGCGCCGAGGGATAACCAGTAGAGATCATGAAGAACCCACCAGAGGAGGCAGCGATGTCTCAGACGTATCGGACGCTGCGCGTGGCCCGGAGCGGCGAGGGTGTGCTCAGTGTCGTGATCGACGCGCCGCCGATGAACCTGATCGGACCGGAACTGGTGCGCGACCTGGTGACCCTGGTCGGCGAGCTGGAATCCGATCAGGACATTCGGGTCATGGTGCTGGAGAGCGCCGACCCGGAGTACTTCGTGCCGCACGTCGATCTCACCAAGGTCGCGGAGTACACCGCCGAGGCGGCCAGGGCGGGCGGGCCGGACGACGCGTCGCTGGGCATGTTGTGGCACAAGCTCAGTGAGCTGCCGGTCGTGTCGATCGCGAAGCTCCGCGGCCGGGCCCGCGGTGCGGGCAGCGAACTGGCGCTGGCGTGCGACATGCGGTTCGCCGCGCGGGAGAACGCCGTACTGGGGCAGCCCGAGATCGGTTTCGGTGCGCCCCCGGGCGCGGGCGGCGTGCAGCACCTGGGGCGGCTGCTGGGGCGGGGCCGGGCCATGGAGGTGATTCTCGGTGCGGCCGACTTCGACGCCGGCGAGGCCGAACGGTACGGCTGGGTCAACCGGGCGCTGCCCGACGCCGAGCTGGACGCGTTCGTGGCCGGGCTGGCGCGGCGCATCGCGTCGTTCCCCGCCGACGCGGTGCGATCTGCCAAGCAGGTGCTCAACGAGCTGACCCTGCCCGGCGCGGACGCGATCCGCGCCGACGCCCGGCGGTTCCAGCAACTGGTCCGCTCGGGCACGGTCAAGGCCCGCGCGGCAACCCTGTTCGCGCAAGGGCTGCAGACCCGTGGCCCGCTCGAACTCGACCTCGGCGACCGCATCGGATCCCTATGACAGAAGGAAAGCGTCCGGGCCAGCGCCAAGCGCGCTCACCTCCCGCACAAGCAGCCTTCTTATGCTTTTGTGCTCGAACGCGAGCTCCGGTATGTGCACACCGACCACGACCAGCCCGTGACCGGCGTATTTCCCGGGCCAGGCGCGGAGGCAGGGGAAGCTGGCGCAGCCAGTTGATGCAGGATTTAGGTCCAGAAGCCCCCGGGATCACCTTCCCGCCCAGATCGGCTGGTGCCGGCGGAAGTGAGTTTAGTAACCCGGTCGCGCCGCCCGAGGGCAGCCCTGGGGGCACGCGCCACTGCGTTCAGGTAATGCCTTTCCGCTGTGGCCCGTAGTCAGGGCGGTGTCGGCGCATGTCCCGGATCGTCGACCCGGAGCACCTGGCCAGTAAGGCGGTGGCCATGGTCGGTGAGCAGGTACGCGACGACGTCGGCGGCCCGGTTGGGTGCGCACGGCATGTCGACCTCGAGCGAGACCGCGTTGACGGTGATGTCGCGCTCACGCAGCTCGAGTGCGAGCCCTCGGGTGAGCACGTCTGTGGCGGCTTTGGTCGCAGCGTAGAGGCCGTAGGCCGGCAGGGATGAACCATCCGCTGAGCTGGTCAGATTGACGATGGCGCCGCCGTTACGAAGGTGACGAGCTGCCTCTCGGTTGACGATGAAGGTAGCCCGCGTGTTGATCCGGACCAGTGCGTCCAACACGTCGAGATCGACCTCGGAAACGGGAGTCGCGGTGACCGGGCTGCCCACGGCGTGGACCACGACGTCGATGCCGCCGAACACGGCGATCGTCTCGGCAAACAGTCTCTCTACGTCCAGATCGTCGGCGACGTCGGCGCGGACGGCCACGGCGTCGCTGTTGCCAGCAAGGATCGCTTCGACGGTCGACTCCGCCGCACGCCGGTCGTGGAGGTAGTTGACGACGACCGCGTATCCTCGGGCCGCCAGCAGGCGGATCGTCGCCCGGCCAACGCCGCGTGACCCTCCGGTAACGATTGCCACGCGACCCGCAGGCGACCCGTCGAGCGGGATGTTCATGGCACGAGTCTGGACGGCAGCACACCCCTTCGAACCAGGGTATTCCCGTGCCCCATCACCGGCCGTATCGTAACGGCATGGCCGCACCCCGGACGCCGGCCTTCAGAGGACGTGCTCGCGAACGCCAAGTCCTCGACGGCCTGCTGGACCGTGTTCGTGGCGGTGAGAGTGCGGTACTGGTCATCCGGGGTGAGGCCGGGATCGGCAAGACTGCGCTGATGCGCTACTGCGCGCGCCAGGCCTCAGGCTGCCGCCTGGGTCAGATCGCCGGCGTGGAGTCCGAGATGAAGTTGCCGTTCGCGGCGTTGCATCAGCTCTGCGGGCCGATGCTGGGCGGCCTGGCCGCGCTGCCGGAGCCGCAGGAGCGCGCGTTGCGTGTGGCGTTCGGGTTGGCGACGGGGACTGCTCCGGACCGGTTCGTGGTGGGTCTGGCGGTGCTGAGCCTGCTGGCCGAGAATGCCGCCGCGCGGCCGCTGGGCTGCCTGGTCGATGACGCTCAGTGGCTGGATGACGCCTCGTCTCAGGTGCTCGGGTTCGTCGGACGGCGGCTGCTGGCTGAGTCTGTGTTGCTCCTGTTCGCGGTCCGGGAGGCGGCCGACGAGCGGATGTTTCCTGGTCTGCCGGCGCTGACAGTCGAAGGGCTCACCGACGAGGACGCGCGGGCGTTGCTGACAGCCACGGTCCCAGGTCATCTGGACGAGCGGGTTCGCGACCGGATCGTGGCCGAGACTCGGGGAAACCCGCTGGGGCTGCTGGAGCTGGCGAGAGGGTTGAGCGAAGCCGAGCTGGCCGGTGGCTTTGCCGGTCCGCCCACGGCGAGTCTGCCTAGTCGTCTCCAGGACCACTACCTGCAGCGGGTGCGGGCGCTGCCGGAGCCGACCCAGCGACTGATGCTGCTGGCTGCGGCCGACCCCACCGGGGACGCCACGCTGCTGTGGCGTGCCGCACCGACGTTGGGCCTGGGACGTGATGCGGCGGCCGCGGCCGATGCGGATCACCTGCTGCAGATCAGCTCCCAAGTGCGGTTCCGGCACCCCTTGGTGCGGTCGGCTGCCTACACGGCCGGGTCCGCGGAGGATCGCCGCGCCGCCCACCTGACGCTTGCCGCGGCGACGGACGCCCAGACCGATCCGGAGCGCCGGGTGTGGCACCTGGCTGCCGCGGCCACCGGGCCGGACGAAGATGTGGCCGCTGCGCTCGAGCAGGTGGCGGTCAAGACCCAGGGCCGCGCCGGGCTGGCGGCCGCGGCGGCCTTCCTCCAACGGTCGCTCGCCCTGACCGCTGAGCCGGCACGGCGCGCCGACCGAGCGCTGGCAGCCGCCCTCGCGAACTTGCACGCAGGCACGTTCGACGCCGCGGGCGGCCTGCTGGCCCAAGCCGAAGCCGACGCGGTCGACGATCTGCAGCGTGCCCGTGTGGAGCAGCTCCGAGGGCAGATCGAGTGGGCATCCGTTGCCGGGCGCGAGGCGCCGGTTCTGCTGCTGCAGGCCGCCAAGAGACTCGAAGCACTCCATGTCGGGCTCGCCCGGGAGACCTACCTTTACGCCTGGGTGGCATCCAGCGTCGCTGGTCCTCTGGCCGGACCCGGCGGCCTTCTACTGGAGGTTTCCCGAGCGGCACGCGCGGCCCCGCGGCCAGCGGAGGCTCCGCGACCTTGTGACCTCCTCCTCGATGGTCTGACGACGATGGTCACCCAAGGGCATACGGCAGCAGAGCCGACGCTGCGGCGAGCGGTGAACGCATTCCTCGGTGATCAGGTGTCCGGGGAAGAGTGGCTGCAGTGGGGGATCCTCGCCCAGATGGCGACCATAGCCGTGTGGGACTTCGACAGCTGGGTGGTGTTGAGTACCCGGCATGTCGAGCTCGCCCGCGCATCGGGCGCCCTGGCCCCGTTGTCCATCGCTCTGAACGGACGCGGACAGGTGGCCACGCACTGCGGTGACTTCGAGACAGCGACGTCGCTGGCCGCGGAAAAGGACGTCGTCAACGAGGTGACCGGACTCCGCCTGGCTTCGACCTGTGATCTGTTGCTCGCCGGGTACCGGGGTCGGCCTGCGGAAGCGACGCCTCTCTTCTCGGCGACCACCGAGGACTCGATCGCTCGCGGGGAGGGATTCGCTGTCCAGCTCGCCGACTGGGCCGCAGCGGTCCTCCACAATGGTCTCGGGCACTATGCAGAGGCGTTGGCTGCGGCGGAACCTGCAACCGAGGAAACCTACCAGCCCTTGAGCACACAGCTGGTTCTGCCCGAACTGATCGAGGCCGCCGTGAGAACCGGACGGGCGGAAATTGCCCGGGAAGCGCTGGAGCGGCTGTCGGCAATGACGGCCATCGAGGGTTCCGACTGGGCGAAGGGCCTGGAGGCACGCTCGCGAGCGCTGCTCAGCGAAGGCCAAGATGCCGAGCACCGCTACACCGAGGCGGTCGAGCGGCTCGGCCGCACCCAGCTGCGGCCCGAGCTCGCCCGTGCCCACCTGCTCTACGGTGAGTGGCTTCGGCGCGAGCTCCGGCGAGGCGACGCACGCCACCAGCTACGCGCCGCCTACGACCTGTTCGCCGTGATTGGCGCTGAGGCCTTCGCCGAGCGCGCACGCAGGGAGCTGCTCGCCACCGGCGGCACGGTCCGCAAGCGGGAGGTCGACACCTACACCGAGCTCACCCCGCAGGAGGAGCACATCGCCCGGCTGGCCCGGGACGGACGCACCAACCCTGAGATCGCCGCGGAACTGTTCATCAGCGCCCGCACCGTGGAATGGCACCTCCGCAAAGTGTTCACCAAGCTAGGCATCACCTCCCGCATGGGCCTCCACGACGCCTTGCCCGCGCGAGGTCAGCACACGCCATCCGCCTCTCGCCCAGCGTGATCAGCACGAGCGAGCAGGAACATCACGCAAATGCAGATCCAGTACCCGCACGATGGGTACGATCCGGCATCGACATCGGCCTGCACGGGTGGCAGCCGCGTCGTTCGCGGCGTGAACGACCTCACTGAGCCCGCGGGACTGGGCAGACCAGGGGGACCGACCAGGGTGTTCCCTGGTATGGCGCACCGGTTGAAATCGTTAGCGTCATCCCTGACACGACCCCAGGGAGGCGGCAATGAGCACAACCAAGGACCGCGCAAGCAGCGAACTTCGTGACGGCTACGCCGAGATCGGCGACGTGCGGTTGCATTACGTCGAGGCCGGCGAGGGGCCGCTGCTCGTCCTGCTGCACGGCTTCCCCGAGTTCTGGTACGGCTGGCGGCAGCAGATCCAACCGCTCGCGGCGGCCGGATTCCGGGTCGTCGCACCCGATATGCGCGGCTACAACCTGTCATCGCGGCCGGACGGCGTCGAGGCCTACGACACCGGCCTTCTGGCCGCCGACATCCGCGGTCTGGTCCACGAACGCGGTGCCCAGTCCGCGCTGCTGGCCGGTCACGACTGGGGCGGAAGCGTCGCCTGGGCCACCGCGATGAACCACCCCGAGGTCGTGGACCGGCTGGCCATCCTCAACGCGGCCCATCCGCGGAAGCTATCGCAGGGACTGCACCACCCGGGCCAGCTCCGCAAGTCCTGGTACTTCTTCTTCTTTGACCTCCCCGACCTGCCTGAAACCGTCGTGCACGCCGACCACTGGCGGTTCTTCCGGCACTTCCTGCGCGACGCCCGCCCGGCTTACACGCCGGAGGAGATCGAGCGCTACGTCGAGGCGTGGTCGCAGCCAGGCGCGGCAACCGGGATGATCAACTACTACCGGGCCTCGGTGCGAACCTCGCCCAAGAGCGCTGAAGCGGCGCTTCGCCCGATCAAGGCGCCCACCCTGGTCATCTGGGGGCAAGGCGATCGCTACCTTGGCCCCGAACTAGCCGAGCCCGACCGCGACGACGTACCCAACCTCGACCGCGTCGAGCGCCTGCCCGACGCGTCGCACTGCGTGCATCACGACGAGCCCGAGCGCGTCACGCAGCTGCTCATCGACTTTTTCGCCCCCGCCCTGCCAACCAAGAACCGCTGAATGCCCAGCGAACCGAGGAGGAACCATGAAATCACGAATGACAGGGGCGCTGCTGGCCTCAGGGATCGCGCTGGCCATCTCCGCGGCGACAGCCTTGCCCGCGGCCGCGGCAACCAGCGGCAGCGAAACGGTCAGAGGCATCCTCGTGACCTCCGGCGTGTCGGGGACCCGCACGGCCATCAGCAGCGTGGCGGTCGCCATGGGGGTGTTCAATGGCGTCGGCCGGATCGTGGAGATCCCCCGCCAGCCCGGCGACCCGCCCAACGTCAGCCGGGACGATCTGGTCTATCCCGAGGGCACCATGCACCTCGTCAGCACGACCGTAGGCGCCTCGTTCACCGTCAACCCGAACAACTGCCTGTTCGACGGGACGCTCCAGGAAAACTCGCAAATCACCGGCGGCATCGGGCTGTTCGTCAATGCGAGCGGCACCTTCACCGGCACGATCAGCCCCCAGGGGCTGTTGCCCCGCAACCCCGACGGTACCTGCGCCGCCGGGCAACCATCGCTGCACGAGGTGGACATGATCGCGTTCAGCGGAACGCTGTCGTTCTGACCTCGTTCTGACGACGAGCACCACTGCGCGCCGCCCGGCACGAGTCGTCTGGCCCGGCGGCTGCGCAGTGGGGCCCGTGTCTGCGGACCAGACGTGGACCAGGATCAGATCGGCTCGTGATCTAGGGCCACACCCAATCCGTCATCGACGCCGACCATCTCTAACCATCACAAATCAGCCGATCCGCACTGCAGGAGGTTCCGCGGTGAATGCGACAGACGAGCGGCCCGAGCATACCGATGTCAGGCCGACGATCGTGCTGGTGCACGGCGCCTTCGCCGATGCGTCTAGCTGGAACGGGGTCATCGAGCGGCTGCAGCGGCAGGGGTACACCGTCGTCGCTCCGGCCAATCCGCTGCGCGGCGTGGCCTTCGATTCGGCCTATACCGCCAGCCTGCTCAATCAGATCGACGGTCCGGTGCTGCTGGCCGGGCACTCCTACGGCGGCGCGGTCATCACCAACGCCGCGACCAGCGCCCCGAACGTCGTCGGCCTGGTCTACGTGGCCGCCTTCGCCCCCGATGAGGGCGAACGCCTGGAGGAGGTCGAGAGCGGCTCCAAGGACAGCATCCTGAACACGGCCCTGGTCCAGTCCCACTATCCGGCCGGACCGGGCGGGGAAGCCTCGGTCGAGTTCGCGATCAACCCTGCGCTGCTGCGGGAGGCCTTCGCCGCCGACCTGCCCGAGCAGCAGACCGCGCTGATGGCCGCTACGCAGCGCCCCGTCGCCGCCGCGGCGTTCAGCGACTCCTCCGGACCGCCCGCCTGGAGGAGGCTGCCGTCCTGGGCGGTGGTCGCCACCGGCGACAAGGCCGCCGGCGCCGACGTCGTCCGGTCGATGGCCCGGCGGGCAGGCGCCGACATCGCCGAGGTCGAGGGCTCGCACGTGATCATGATCTCCCAGCCGCAGGCGGTGACCGACCACATCCTGACGGCGGCCCGGGCCGTCGCTGACTCACACCGGTAGGCGACGATGAGCACAGCACCAAAGATGAGCACGACAGAGGTGGCAATGATGAAACCGGGTACCAGCACATCATTTGGGCCTGTCAAGCAGGTCGATGCGGGCCTGCTGAATGTCGGCTATGCCGAAGCCGGCCCTCCTGATGGCCCGGCGGTCATCCTTCTGCACGGGTGGCCTTATGACATTCACAGCTTCGCCGATGTCACCCCGGCGCTGGCGTCGGCGGGCTACCGGGTCATCGTCCCGTTCGTCCGCGGCTACGGGACCACCCGCTTTCTGTCGGACGAAACGCTCCGTAACGGCCAGCAAGCGGCCGTGGCGGTGGATGTCATCGCGCTCATGGACGCGCTCGGAATCGAGAAGGCCATCCTCGCCGGCTTCGATTGGGGGGCGCGGTCGGCCGACATCGTCGCGGCGCTGTGGCCGGAGCGGTGCACGGCCCTGGTCTCGGTGAGCGGGTACCTGATCGCCAGCCAGGCCGCCAACGAGGCGCCACTGCCGCCGCAGGCCGAGTACGCCTGGTGGTACCAGTTCTACTTCGCCACCGAGCGCGGCCGGGCAGGCTACGACAAGTACCGGCGCGATTTCAGCAAGCTCATCTGGCAGCTCGCCTCACCGCAGTGGGCCTTCGACGACGCCACGTTCGCGCGCAGCGCGGCCGCCTTCGACAACCCGGATCACGTCGCGATCGTGATCCACAATTACCGGTGGCGGCTCGGCCTGGCCGCGGGCGAGTCGCGCTACGACGACCTGGAGCGGCGGCTCGCCGAACTCCCGGCCATCGCCGTGCCCGCCATCACCCTCGAAGGCGACGCCAACGGCGCACCGCACCCCGATCCCAGCGCCTATGCCAGCAAATTCTCGGGCAAGTACGCGCACCGGACCATCTCGGGCGGCGTCGGACACAACCTGCCGCAAGAGGCTCCGCAGGCGTTCGCGGAAGCCATCATCGACGCCGACAGCTACTGACCGATGAAGATCACGCCGCCAGCGTTCCGGGCGCGATCGCGAACGTGCGTGCAGCCTAGGGAGCGCTGACCCCCGGCCGCGCCGATCGCAAATGTTAGGAGAAGAAGATGCCTGCCGACGACAACACCATCCGCCCGTTTCAGGTCGGTTTTCCGGAGGCGGAGCTCACCGAGCTGCGCAGGCGCGTAAACGCGACCAGGTGGCCCGAGCGCGAGACGGTCACCGACGACACCCAGGGCGTGCGGCTCGCGGTGATGCAGGAGCTCGCGCGCTACTGGGGGACAGACTACGACTGGCGCAAGTGCGAGGCG
>Ga0099828_10001523_pt1 | contig 15585 bp, 14 predicted proteins | sample CZO8metaG_2_FD_79338 | JGI IMG/M metagenome (GOLD analysis project Ga0099828, IMG submission 79338) | Vadose zone soil microbial communities from the Eel River Critical Zone Observatory, Northern California, USA - CZOApr15con2H1.8 metaG | ecosystem: Environmental > Terrestrial > Soil > Vadose...
CCGGAGCGCGAAACGATCCCCCAGCTCGATAGACGGTCGAGGATGCATACAGTCAGGTTCTCGCCCACCCCGAGGTAAGGAACGAGGCCGCGCGCGTGACGGTCCTGTGGTACATACGCAACACCTTGTCGCAGGGTTGCATCCACCTTGCCCGCATGGATCGGTTTGCCGTCCAGCCTGATTTCGCCTGATACCGGCTTCACCAGGCCGACCACGGCGTCCGCAACGGTCGCAGTGCCGGAGCCCTGCAACCCGACCAGGCCGACGCACTCGCCCGGGCTCACCGAAAAGCTCACGTCCTGCACCGGGCCCAACGTGGCCGGGACACGCAGGTGTGAAATTTCGAGCCGCGGCCGAGCCGACGCGATGACTCGCATCGGGGCGGCGATCTCCGTTGCCCGCTGTGGGGCGACCCCGACCATAGCCTCGACCAGGCGGTCCTGCTTGATCTCGCCGACCGGCGCGCTCAGCACGCGCTCGCCATCGCGCAGCACGGTGACTCGGTCGCACACCTCATAGATTTCCTCCAGGTGATGGGAGATGTAGAGGATACCGACCCCGCTCCCTTTGAGCCGATGGATACTTTCAAACAGGCGTTCGATGGCGGCCTTCTCCAGCGATGCTGTGGGCTCGTCGAGGATCAGGAAGCGCGCGCCGACTGAAAGCGCGCGCGCAATCTCGACCACCTGGCGCTGCTCAACGGTGAGGTCCCGCGCGAGGCGGTTGACGTCCAGATCGAAGCCCCAGTCGAGCATAACCTGGCGCGCGCGGGACCGCATGGCACGCCAGTTGACGATACCGTGGTCATCTCCTGTTGCGCGATTGAGGAAGACGTTCTCGGCGACCGTAAGGCTGGGCACCACCATCGACTTCTGGTAGACGCACGCGACCAGGCGCTGCCAGGTGGCGCGATCCGCCAGGGTCGGTGCAGCCTCAGTCCCGAGCCTGACAACGCCGCGATCCGGCCGGATCAGGCCGGTGAAGATCGCCACCAGGGTGGATTTCCCGGCGCCGTTGCGCCCAACCAGTCCGTGGCATTCACCGGCCCCGACGTCGAGTGATACGTCGCGGAGCGCCTGGGTTTCGCCAAAGGCTTTCCAGACGCCCTGCGCCACGCCAACGGAGAGCCGGACTGCGGTCGACCCTCCGTTCACAGGTTCAATCACGATCCCTCCATTCACAGGTTCCGGCACCCACCGTCACGATCCGGACTTCGCGTTGCCCCAAAGGTTCGGGTCGTTGACGTTGGTGTTGTCCACGACAGGCGCCGGCAGCGCGTCCTCAAGATTGCCTAGCAGATTGACGATCGTGCTGTTGTGGTCAGTGCTCTGGTCGGCTGAGTAGGTCTTCCCCTCGAGCGCCGCCCGCGCGTAGAAGATTGCATACTGTGCATAGGAGTTGGCCGGCTGCGAAATACTCGCGTCGAGCTGGCCGGTGCGGATCAGCGCGTGCTCATGCGGCGTGCCGTCGTTGCCGATCAGGACTATGTGCGATGAGCTGCCCACCTTGGTGAACTTGCCGGCGGCTTGCTCGGCCGCGAGAATGCCGTCCTCGGGTGCGCTCCACTCGACGTAGATGCCCCTCAGGTCCGGGTACGTGCTCAGCGCCGTCTTGGCGTCGTTGACGGCGGTCGGCGTGTCCCATTTCGTTGCGTACTCGACGGTCTGGAAGTTCGGATATTGTGACTTGATGACCTGGTTGCAGCCGTCCGTCCGGTCCTTACCGTTCACGGAGGCGAGATCGCCCTCCAGGATCGCGATGTGGCCGCTTTTGCCAGTTGCATGCGTGGCGATGAACTTGCAGGAGTTCTGGCCATACTGCACGTTGTCGGCGCGCACAATCATGAAAACATGGCCACTGCTTGGCGCGACGTCCACGCTGACCACGGGTATGTTCTTGCTGGCGGCGTAATCGAGCGCGGGGGCGATCGCGGCGCTGTCCACCGGGTTCACGATCAGCGCCTGGGCGCCTTCCTGGATCAGCGTGTGGATGTCCGTGATCTGCTTGGCGGCGTCATTGTTGGCGACCAGCGGCCCGATTAGCGTGGCGTTGTACTGAGTCGCGAACTTTGCCTCATACGAGATATAGTTGGTCCAGAAGTCGGTGTTGTTGAAGGTCAGCGAAACACCGAGCTTGAAGCTCGCGCCCGGTGCAAGCGCATTTCCTGACGTCGATGGGGTGCCTGACGTGGTGGTGCTTGGCGTGCTGCCGCACGCCGCCAGGATTGTCGCGACGACGACGAGCGCACCCAGCGCTCGTAGACGACTTGCGAACTTCGATTGCATGGTTTTCTCCTCCTGGGTGTTGTTTTCTGACACGCGAACACTATACTTCAAATAAAATAACTGTACTGAGGACGTTTCGTAACCCGGTTTTCCAGGCCGAATGGTCCTCTCAATTGGCACAGGGGCAGTCCCGCGATAAATCGGGATACCTGCCCCCAGGCAGGGTGCCTACAGTAGCCCCCGATTTATTGTGGGGGCACGTCCGTTGCTGGAACTCCCCGAAATCGGGGGTTACGAAACGCCCTCCTTTCCTTCTAAAAAGATATCTGCCAAAACGCCTTCCTTCGCATGCCGGATATGCCTGGCCAGGCAATCCGCTGCCTGGTCAACATTTCCCGCGCGCAGGGCTAACAGGATCTGCTCGTGGTCATTTAGAGCGATTTCCATGCGTTTAGGGTAGAAAGTGTCTTGCATCTGAAACATGCAGAGTTGACTGCGCAACATAGAGAGACTGTGGATCAGGCGTCCATTGCCCGATGCGCGTGTAATGAACATGTGGAAACGGATGTCTACCTGGAGAAAATGTAAGACTGGATGCGTGTCCAATTCCGCACGTACAGCATATAGAGCCTCAAGATGCGACTTGAGATCCTCCTGGCTGAGACGAGGAGCCGCCAGGCGGAGAGCTAACACCTCCAGGGCACGGCGCAGGTCATAGATTTCGTGGATATCCTGAGCAGTGAATGTGCGTGTCCAGAAACCGCGTCGGGGATCGGAACGCACCAGCCCTTCCTGAACGAGGCGCTCCAGGGCCTGGCGCACGGGCGTGCGGCTCATTGTCAACTGTTCAGCCAGAGTGACATCAGAAAGCCTCTGCTCCTCGCTCCCACCGATCAGGATGACGCGCTTCCAGATCTGTTCGTAGGCGTAATCCACCACAGTAGGCATAGCGGAACGCTCCTGCCCCCAGAGCAGATTAAATAATTCCGCGCTCAAGCTTTCGTCAAATACCTCCGCCACTGTCCCCTTCTTCCGACTCTCCATTCCAGTCGAGGAGGAAGCCATATTTTGCTGCTCCAATCTGTGTTTAACGCAATGCCATTGACATATGCTTAGGCGGATTATAGATGGCTTCTTAACTGCCCAGTGCATGCGATGATAGCAAACCAGAAGCGAAGGCTTGACTTTACAAAATGTATACTGTATCTTGTATACAGAATATAGTATACTCATTAAGTTCTAGGTAGTCAAGGGGGTTTTTCCCGCAGAAGTTCCATTAGCCAGGTAGATAGGTAGATTCTCAAAAACGCTCGGAAGCCTTTCTCTAGAGGAACTGCTGAGATAGTAAGTGAATGTGCCTGCGTGCTAGAACCTGGACTTCTTTAGGCGGTCGTCGAGCAAAAGGAGAAGAGCTTTGGCGCTCACCGTTGTTGGTGTTCATGCGTACGATATTCGTTTTCCGACGTCGCGAACCTTTGCCGGTTCCGACGCAATGAATAACGACCCGGATTATTCCGCAGCCTACGTTGTTCTGCAGACCGACCACCCGATTGGCCTGGAAGGGCACGGCTTGACCTTTACTATCGGACGAGGGAATGAGGTCTGCGTTGCTGCCATTCGGGCGCTGGCCCCGCTCGTCATCGGACGTACCCTGGAGTCGTTCACCTCTGATATGAGCGCCTTCTGGCGGCTTATCACGGGCGACAGTCAGTTGCGCTGGATCGGGCCGGAGAAGGGAGTTATTCACCTGGCCACAGCCGCAGTGGTCAACGCAGTCTGGGACCTATGGGCAAAAGTCGAGGGCAAGCCACTCTGGAAGCTACTCGCTGATATGACGCCGGAGCAGCTCGTCTCCTGCATTGATTTCCGCTACATCACCGATGTCCTGACCCCTGATCAAGCGTTAGACTTACTGCGCCGATGGGTCCCGACCAAAGCGCAGCGCGAGGCGGAGATGCTACAGTACGGCTTCCCCGCGTATACAACCGGTGCTGGCTGGTCGGGCTACAGTGATGAGCAGATGCGCCTCTTGTGCCGTGAAGCGCTGGACAACGGCTGGCGACACTTTAAACTGAAGGTCGGTCTGAGTTTGCAGGACGATCTGCGCCGTGCGCGTATCATGCGCGAGGAGATTGGGCCGGAAAACACCCTGATGCTCGATGCAAACCAGGTGTGGGAGGTGAACGAAGCTATCGCCGCAATGCAGTACCTGGCGGCTTTCGCTCCTCTTTGGATTGAAGAACCTACCAGCCCGGACGATATTCTTGGACATGCCGCCATTGCACGTGCGGTCGCGCCAATCCGGGTTGCCACCGGCGAGCACGTGCAGAATCGCATCATCTTCAAGCAACTCTTTCAGGCCAACGCTATCGGTATCTGCCAGATCGATGCCTGCCGCGTCGGCGGGGTAAACGAAGTCCTGGCGATTCTCCTTATGGCCGCCAAGTTCGGCATCCCGGTCTGCCCGCACGCGGGAGGCGTTGGCCTGTGTGAATATGTGCAGCATCTCTCGCTCTTCGACTACATCGCGATTAGCGGCTCGCTGGAGAACCGCATGATCGAGTACACACCCCACTTGCACGAGCATTTTGTGCACCCGGTCATGATCAAGGGTGGCCGCTATGTGCCCCCGGACGCTCCAGGATATAGCGTGACGATGTATCCCGCGTCGATTGCCGCCTACTCGTATCCCGATGGGTCGGCGTGGGTGGGTGAAAGGAGTTAGTCATGCGCAGGGTTGGACAGATCATAGGCTTGCAGCCGGACCAGATTGAGGCATATGAACGCCTGCATGCTGCCGTCTGGCCTGAAGTGCTGGCGACGATTCACGCCTGCAACATTCGCAACTACAGTATTTTTCGCCACGGCGAACTGCTCTTTGCTTATTTTGAATATGTTGGCGACGATTACGAGGCTGATATGGCGAAGATGGCTGCAGATCCCAAGACGCGCGAGTGGTGAACCTGGACCGAGCCAATGCAGGCACCGCTGGAGACTCGGACACCCGGCGAGTGGTGGGCCACAATTAAGGAAGTGTTCCACACAGACTAGCGACTGAAAACATTTCTTATAGCCTGAATGTACGTAACCAGATGAAAGACAATCCGGTAGTTCAGGATATTGAGCGTAACGTGGAAGGAAGATAACACAGATGTTCCGCTTAGATAAGAAAATCGCCTTCGTGACAGGAGCTGGATCGGGCATCGGAGAGCAAACCGCACGGCTCTTTGCGCAACAGGGCGCGCACGTCATTCTTGCCGACATCAGACCGGATGCGGCAGAACAAGTCACCAGTGAAATTCGGGCTGCCGGGGGGAGTGCGCGCGCGCAGCAACTAGACGTGGCTGAGGAGTCTCAGGTCAAGGCTGCGATAGAAGGGGTCGCTGCTACCGAGGGACGACTCGATATCCTGGTTAACAACGCCGGCATTAGCCACGTTGGCAATATCCTGGAGAGCAGCCTGGAGGACTGGGAGCGCGTGATGCGTGTGAATGCGGGCGGCGTTTTCCTGTGCGCACGCGAGGGGGTGCGGCAGATGCTGGCACAGTCGCCGGTCGGAGGCGTGATCATCAACATGTCCTCGGTTGCAGCTACTATCGGTATCGACCGGCGTCTGCCCTACAGTGCGAGCAAAGGGGCTGTACTGGCGCTGACACGCTCGATTGCCATCGATTTCGTCACGCGGGGAATTCGCTGCAACGCCATCTGTCCCGGCACGGTGCAGACGCCGTTTGTGGAAAGCTACCTGGCGCGCAATTTCGCCGGTCACGAGGACGAGGTGCGCCAGCAACTTCACGCTCGCCAGCCCATTGGACGTATGGGGCGACCGGATGAGATCGCGTATGCCGCGCTCTACCTGGCCTCGGACGAGGCGGCCTTTGTGACGGGCTCGGCGCTGGTTATCGATGGCGGCTGGACGGCTAAGTGAAGTACAAGGAGCACACCAGTGCAGATTATTCGTTACAAATCTTCCGGTGGCATAACCCTCGGACTGTCTCATAAAGGCCAGCTCATTGGTTACTTTCAGCCCGGCTCTAAGTTACACGATCTCCTTCGTCTAAGGACTGATGAACTACGCATGCAAATCGAGAATAGTATTCAGATTGGGGCAGCTAACAATCTACCTACTCTTATTCTCGCTCCGATTGACGGAGAAACTGAAGTCTGGGCTGCTGGTGTGACCTACAAGCGGTCTGAGCAGGCGCGCATGGAGGAAAGTGGAACACCAGACATCTACGCGAAGGTATATGCTGCGAAGCGACCGGAGTTGTTCTTCAAGGCGACACCCCGACGGGTCGCCGGACCCGATGCACCAATTGTTGTGCGTACCGATTCAACATGGGATGTGCCAGAGCCAGAGCTTGTTCTGGCTGTCAATGCACATGCAGAGATTATCGGTTATACGATTGGCAACGACGTGAGCTCTCGAAGTATCGAGGGCGAGAATCCCTTGTACCTACCTCAGGCCAAAGTCTACACCGGCTGTTGCGGTCTTGGCCCAGGTATTACTCCCGCCTGGGAAGTGCCAGACCCATATAACCTCACTATTCATCTCGCTATCGAGCGAAATGGGCAAGTGTATTGGGAAGGCGAAACAAGCACGAGAGAACTTAAACGCCGCTTTGATGAACTGGTGACATTCCTTTTTCTCGAGAATGACTTTCCAGATGGGGTGTTTCTCTGCACTGGTACAGCCCTCGTGCCAGAGAGACAATTCACCTTAGAGCCAGGGGATGTGGTTCAGATCGATATTGACCAGCTTGGCACTCTACGCAATCCTGTCGTACGTGGCAAGATTAAGTAAGGAAAGGAGCAAGGTATGCCTTCTAATAAAGAAGCTTCAGGGCCAGGACGGACGCAAGGTCACGTCCCTACCGTCCCTACACGCCCGCTTGGCTCGACGGGCTTAGAGGTGACGTCGATCTGCATAGGCACGGCCCCATTGGGGAGTATGCCGGAAGACTTCGCCTATGAAGTTCCCGAAGAGCGCGCCCTGGCCACGGTCCGTGCTTTCTTCGCGAGGACCCACGATGAATCGGGGCACCCTGCCTGGGGGGCAGGTATCTACAACTTCCTGGATACCGCCGCCTCCTATGGCGATGGTGAGAGCGAGCGCCGCATCGGTATCGTGCTCCACGAGCTTGGCGGGCTCCCGCCCGGCTTTGTACTGGCAACGAAGGCCGACCGTGATTTGCAGACGGGCGTCTTCACTGGCGCGCAGATGCGGCGCAGCGTCGAGCGAAGCCTGCTCCTGCTGGGCCTGAAGCAACTGCAACTTGTCTATCTCCACGACCCTGAGCATATTTCCTTTGAAGATGCGATGCAGCCGGGTGGTCCTGTTGAAGTATTGCAGCAATGTAAAGAAGAGGGGCTGATCGCGCATCTGGGTGTCGCTGGCGGCCCGATCGATATGATGATCCGCTTTGTCGAGACCAGCATTTTTGAAGCAGCTATTTCGCATAACCGCTTCACGCTGCTTAATAGGGAGGCTGAGCCACTCTGGGATGTATGCACACGCCGGGGAGTTGCAGCCGTGAATGCTGCACCATATGGGAGCGGCATCCTGGCGAAGGGGCCGAGCGCCTACCCTCGCTATATGTATAACCAGGCGTCGTCCGACCTGCTTCGACGCGCCAGGCAGATGGAGGAGACCTGTGGGCGTTATGGCTTACCGCTGGCAGCAGCGGCGCTGCAGTTCTCGCTACGCGATACGCGCATTACGTCCACGATTGTTGGCATCACTCGTCCTGAGCGGCTCACAGAGACGCTAATGCTGGCGCAGCAGCCGGTCCCAGATGAACTCTGGGCCGAACTGGACGCCATTTATCGGTCCTGAAAAGGTATGTCTCTTGCGAGGAGTAGCCTTAATGAGTTGTACATTGATCAAGAGAGGGTCTGACTATGGACGAGATGCTTCCCATTGTAGACGCACATGTACATCTATGGAATCCCGCGCAGTTCAGCATGCCCTGGCTGGCAAACAACCCCCGGTTAAATCGGCCCTTTGGCTGGCAAGATTACCGCGAGCAGATGCAGGGCCTCCCCGTCATGGCGATGGTCTATATCGAGGTTGGTGTTGAGCCGCAAGAGGCACTGCGAGAGGCGCGCTATATTGCGGGTCTCAGCCGAGAGGAGCCGCGTTTGCAAGCGATCGTCGCTGCGGCACCGGTCGAACGCGGCGGGGCTGTCCGCGAGCACCTGGAATCCCTGGTAGCCATCTCGCCTCTCATCAAAGGAGTCCGGCGCAACCTGCAGGACGAAACGGAGCCCGACTTCTGCCTGCAACCAGATTTTGTCGCGGGGGTACGCCTGCTGCCGGAGTATAACCTTTCGTTTGATCTCTGTATCAAGCACTGGCAGTTATCGAGCGTCATTGAACTGGTGCGCCGCTGCCCGGATACGGCCTTTATCCTGGATCACCTGGGGAAGCCGGATATCAAACAAAAGCAACTCGACTCCTGGCAGACAGATCTGCGCAGACTTGCTGAGCTGCCGAACGTCGTCTGTAAAATCAGTGGCATGGTGACCGAGGCCAACCACGAGCGCTGGCAGCCTGCCGATCTGGAACCGTTCGTCAATGTTGCATTAGAGGCCTTTGGGGAAGAGCGCGTCCTATTCGGCAGCGACTGGCCCGTCGTCTTGCTCGCGTCCCCATATCGCCGCTGGTATGAGGCGCTGGAGACCCTCACCGCACGTTTGCCGCTCCTGACCAGGCGCAAGCTATGGTCAGAGAATGCACAGAGCTTCTATCGGATGAACAGCTAAAAAATCAGAGCACGCCTGAAAAGTCTGGATCACTTTTAGGCGCGCTTTATTTCTTACGCCCTCCTGGCTAAAATACACACCTCGGTGTCATACCCCAGCAAGGCCCACCTGCAGGCTCGATCTACTTTCGGCGAAACCTGAATATAGTGTATATATGCTTGACAATCTAAATAAAAAAGTGTATACACTTCATATGACATCGACATCAGCGCTGTCGTCACCCGGCACCCTTACCATGATGAATGGCCTGCATTGTAAAAAAAGCTATGGCCATCAAGAAACGAGGCTATGGGAAGACAAACCCGATGTTGCATAGAGTATGTTCAAAAAGTGAATACATATTTCTATAGGATCTCTTTTCGTAGCCATCAAGATCTCGTTCACCGTTCAGTGAGGTGATCTCGCGTATGCAACTCCAGTCTATCGATACAACCGAGGGAAGGATTGTCATTGCTCAGGTGCATGAGCATCTGCGACGGCAGATCCTCGACGGGACGCTTCCTCCTGGGAGCGTACTCTCTCAGGTCCAGCTTGCACAACAGCTCGGCGTTAGTCGCACTCCGCTTAGAGAAGCATTGCGGTTGCTGCAAGAGGAGCGGCTTGTCCTGGCCGAGCATAACCATCGTGTGCGGGTTGCTGATATCAACCTTGAAGAACTGGAATCGCTTTACGCCAGTCGCATCATGCTAGAGACACTGGCCCTGGCACTCACTGTTCCTCGTCTCTCACAGAGCGACATCGACACTCTCGCCCAGGCTCTCGACGACATGCATGTTGCCAGTACCCAGCGTGATAACGATGCCTGGGAACAGGGCAACCGGCGATTCCATTCACTCCTCGCGATTCATGCCGAGGAGCGCATACGCCAGACCATCAAGCGCTCAATCGATGCCAGTGAGCGTTACCGTCGTATCAAGCTCCAAACGATCCCACATGCACGGGAAGTGGCCGAGGCTGAGCATGCAGCCATTCTTGCGGCGTGTCGTGAACGGGATCTTGATGCGGCCTTGGAAATGCTCGCACGTCACCTCGCACGTACTGCTCTTACTGTCATCGCCCAGGTTGCTCCTGAATACGAGCCAACGGCAGTGCGGACAGCACTCAGGCTCGTCACAGGAAAAGTACACAGTTCAGGCCAATCAAAGTAAGCAGAAATGGGACATTGGCCCCGTGCTGGATAAATCCGCACGCCCACGATAAATCGGGGCTCTACAGATTGTAGAGAGCCGATTTATCGCGCTCGTAGCCGATTTGTCGCGCTCGTAGCCGATTTGTCGCGCTCGTGACAATTGTTTCTATTTACTAGAATGGAAGTTCTACAGCCAGAAACCGTAGCCCCCGATTCATCGCGGGGCTTCGTAGAAGGAGACAAACTATGGCACTCAATCGAACCCTGTTACAGAACGGCTGTGTCATCACCGTTGATAAGGAACTCGGCAACTTTCGGCGAGCCGATATCCTGATCGAAGGGACGAAAATCGCAGCGATTGGACCAGACCTCGGGGTGAGCGACGCCGAGGTCATTGATGCCTCGAACATGATCGTCATGCCGGGATTAATCGATACCCATCGTCATGTCTGGGAGGGCATCCTACGCAACATCTCAGCAGATGGCATCCTCGCCAATTATTTTCCCGACGTCCTCGGAGTGCTTGCGCCAGTGTACCGAGCCGAGGACTGCTACGCAAGCAATCTTATCGGCGCACTGGGAGCTATCGACGCAGGCGTGACTACACTCCTCGACTGGTCGCACATTCAGAATACGCCTGATCACGCGGACGCGGTGATTCGAGCCCTCCAGGAGTCCGGGATACGCTCAGTCTTCGCGTATGGAAACCCGAACACCTCGCTGGCAGACTGGTGGTTCAATAGCAGCTTGGAGCACCCTGAGGATATTCGGCGGCTGCGTACTCAGTATTTCTCATCGGATGATCAGCTCCTTACGCTGGCTCTGGCGCCGCGCGGGCCAGAGTTCACGACGATGGAGGTGGTCAGGCATGACTGGGCACTGGCACGCGAGGTTGGTGCACCCATTACTGTCCACGTTGGAGTTGGCGAGAACGGCTTCTCGGGCGGTATTAAACGAATGTACGAGGAAGGCTTACTCGGCCCCGACACCACCTACATTCATTGCTGTACGCTCAGTGACGATGAATTGAAGTACATCGTAGATACTGGGGGGACCTTCTCCATCGCGACTGCCGTCGAAATGCAAATGCGTCACGGGATGCCTCCTATTGACCGGATCCTCAGGCTCGGTGCCCGGCCTAGTTTGAGTGTGGATGTCGAGACGAACGTGCCCGGTGATATGTTCACCCAGATGAAAGCAGCCTTCCAGTGCCAACGCGCCCTTGTCAACCAGCGTGCGCTTTATGGCGGGAGCTTTGAGGGCGAGAACCTGGTCACGGTTCAGGACGTGCTGGAGTTTGCCACGATTGAAGGGGCACGCACCGTTGGACTGGCTCACAAGACGGGATCGCTCACTCCCGGTAAGGAGGCCGATATCATCATGCTGCGCGCGGATCGCCTGAATGTGTTTCCACTGAATGACCCCATTGGCGCCGTGGTGGTAGGCGCAGACACCGGCAATGTCGACTCGGTTTTTATTGCCGGGCGGGCTATGAAGCGCAATGGGCAACTCCTGAACGTCGATCTTGATCGTGCTCGCAGACTAGCCGTCGAATCGCGCGATTACGTCGTGGAAAAGGCGGGGTTTACTCTGCCTGCGTTTTAAGCGCATAGCAGCCAAACCTGGTATCCTCCTTCTCCCATAGCGAGGAGGAGGATGCTCATACTTTCAATGGAAGTGTCAGCGTTGAGAACATTGCCTCGTACAGACAGAGATCGATGAAGGAGGGAAGCATGTTCGTCGCCATATTGACGTATCTCAAACCGCTCGAGGAATTGGATCGGTTCTCCGCAGCACATGGCACATGGATCATGAAACATTACGCCGCGGGTCGTATTCTTGGTTCAGGCCGAAGGGTGCCTCCGATAGGTGGCATTATCCTCGCTCGTGGGGAGAGCAAAGAGGAGTTTCTGGCTCTCCTTGCCGAAGATCCTTTTCAACAGAACGGACTGGCGAGATATGAGGTCTTTGAGTTCAACCCAGGCCCTCTTCCGCGCCGATCGGCGGAATTGGAGGCGTTTCTGAACAAGCCTCTCCGCCAAGAGACGATGCAGGAGGGGTCTTCCTAATTACGATCTAAAGTGAACAAGCTAGTCTGAAAGGAGTACGCATACATGGAGCTGGGTTTGAAGGGACGTACCGCCGTCATTGCGGGTGGCAGTACGGGTATCGGCAAAGCCGCAGCCAGAGGTCTGGCAACTGAGGGGGTCAGCCTGGCGTTACTCGCGCGCGGGAAAGAGAACCTTGACAAGGCAGCCAACGAGATTGCCAGTGAAAGTAATGTCGAGATAGTAACAATACCCACCGACATGAAGGACGCCAATTCGGTGAATGCAGCCGCAGCCGCAGCCGCTGATCGATTCGGCACGATCCACATCCTGGTCAATACTGCAGGTAATCGCATGCGACGCCCGGACAGGCAGATTCTTTGGGATGACGAGGAATGGCTGGACGATATCAACGCCAAGATGATCGGCATGTTGCGCGCCGTCCGTGCCTTTCTGCCACACTTTGCCAGGGATGGCAGCGGACGCATTATCAATGTCGCTGGTTCGGCTGGGATGTTGGAGTGGGAAAAGGCTATGACGCATGGTATCAACAACTCAGCTATGCTACACGCCTCGACCTACCTGGCTCGCGACCTGGCCTCTGATCAAATCACAGTGAACACCATCGTTCCTGGCCTGGTCGCTACGGAGTGGCGCGAGGGCTGGGCTGATAATAGAGCAGGGCAACAGGGCAAGAGTCGTGCTGACTTTCTGGCTGACTATTGCCAGCAAAAGGGCATTCTTGCCGGACGGTGGGCAACGATGGACGAGATTGCTGACGCGATAGTCTTTCTGGCTTCCGACCGGGCCAGGTACATCAACGGCACCCGCCTGGTAATTGATGGCGGCTTAAGCGTCAACGCACGCTAGGCACTGCGTGCTCAGCGAGACTAAAGGAGCAAGATAGTTCTCAAGAACAAGAGAAATCTTGTTCTGGCCCTATGTTGGAAGGGCCTGTTCTGAATACAAACACATTATGGACAAGGAGGTTCCGCATGGCTATTGTGAATGTCAAGCATGTTTCGCACATCGCTTTGAGGGTTCAGAATGTAGAACAACAAACACAGTTCTATACACATATGGTGGGACTCGGCGAGACGGAGCGTGATAGTGCAGGTCGCGTTTATCTACGCTGCAATGCTGACCATCACGCGGTCGTGCTCACTCCCTCTTCTGAGACAGGGATTGACCACTATGCCCTGGATGTCGGGAGTCCGGCAGAATTGGAGAGTGCTGCGACGGCACTGACCCGTGCAGGTATTTCCTATGATAGGGGAAAGCCCGGTGAACTGGGTCAGGGGCCTTCCCTACGCTTGCGCGATCCTGATGGTTATGTTGTAGAAATAATCGGAGGCATAACGCAGGTTGCACCCACCTACGGCCCGCGTGCGGTCCAGCCGAGAAAGCTTGGTCACGTCACCTTGACGGTAGACGATTGCAAGCGCACCGCCGAGTTTTATAGCGAGGTATTGGGTTTCCGCATCTCTGACTGGGTAGAAGATATCTTCCTCTGGATGCGCTGCAATCCCGATCATCATGGCTTGGCATTCGCAAAGACAGGCTACGTCCGGATGCATCACTTTGCCTTCGAGGTGGTAGATTTCTCTTACCTGGCACGGCAAGCTGAACATCTCATGCAGCATGGTTATGTGCTGCTCTATGGCCCCGGACGGCATGGCCCTGGGCAGAACCAGTTTGAATACTTCAGGGACCCGGAAGGGAACTTGATTGAATTCATGTGTGATCTCCAGCAAATCTGGGATGATACTACCTATGTCCCCAGGGTCTGGAGTGCGAAAGAACGATGGGTAAATATGTGGGGGCCTGATGGCCCGGCCGATTTTGTGTAGGAAGCGTTCACCCGAAGTTCGTTATTCGATGCTGGAGCAAGAATACAGGGTGTTTTATTGCGAGATGAGAAAGGGAAGGGCTTATGCGATTGGTCACTTATCAACACAAGGGTCAGTCACGCGCTGGCGCCCAGTTGGACGAGCAGGTTGTTGATCTGAACCGGGCTTATCATGCTGCATTGCAGCACTCTGGGAACGAAGATGAACTGGCAGTAGCCGATGCACGGGTTCCCATCGATATGATCGGTTTACTGAAAGGCGGCGATACGTCACTCAGGGCCGCCGGGCAGGCGATAGCGTTTGTGCGTAGCCAGCTTGAAGGACAGGAGTCACCCACGATAAATCGGGCGGACGCGATAAATCGGGTCCCTACCCAACAAGGAATCGTATATACGATTGATCGTGTCTCGCTGCTGCCACCGGTACTGCGTCCCGGCAAAGTCATTTGCATGGGATTGAATTATCGCGACCATGCCGCTGAAGCGGGTATGGCCGTACCCGAGTATCCCGTCCTGTTTCACAAAGTGGCCGGTTCGTTGGTCGGCCACAACCAGCCGATTGTTATCCCACGGATCAGCAGCCAGATAGACTACGAGGGAGAGTTAGCCATCATCATCGGTAGACGAGGGAAATATATTGCTGAGGATGAAGCATACTCTTACGTCGCTGGCTATACGGTCGCTAATGATGTCAGCGCACGCGATCTCCAGTTCCGCACCTCGCAATGGACCACGGGCAAGATGCTTGACACCTTCGGCCCCTTGGGACCAGCCCTGGTCACACGCGACGAGGTGCCAGATCCGCATATACTCTTTATTAAGACGACTTTAAATGGACACGTTTTGCAGGATGGGAACACGGCAGATATGATCTTTCGCGTTCCCTTTATTATCAAGTACATCTCTGAGATCGTCACGCTAGAACCTGGGGATGTCATTATGACCGGGACGCCAGCAGGCATTGGCAACACCCGTTCACCACAGGTGTTTATGAAGCCGGGAGACACGGTTACAGTCGAAATAGGGCATCTTGGGAAACTGACGAACCCCGTAGTAGCGGAGGACTAACAGGCCCAGGTCTTCTAAGGTGGGCAATAGGTAGCTAGTATTATAAAGAGCACGCCCGGTAGTTCTTCATATTATCGGGCGTGCATCGCTTCTCCGAGGGGTTTACGCATTCCCAAGTTCTACCTTAAAGCGGACAGAGGGTCCCTGCCTTCAGGCATGGGAGTGAATGGCCGCACCGCCGTCAGGCGGTCCTTCTTTCTCAAGGTGACGTGCTGTAAATCGAAGAGCGAATATAATCGCCTGATTGTCACTGGCAATCCCATAGGCTTGCCGAATTTTCAAAATCGCCTAAATATCTTGCTCTGTCAGGCGCAGAGTGGTTGTTTTGCGGTGTTTTTCCATGGTCCTATCATAGCATGTTGACATCGAAGTATCAATATGCTATGATACACCTGTTCTGAAGCACCTTGACAATGGAATAGTGTTTCGCTGGGTTCCGCAGTAAATCGTTCCTGCGGGTAAAAGCACTAGCGTATCAAGTGTTCAGGTGCCAATCGGTGA
>Ga0099828_10001525_pt1 | contig 15582 bp, 8 predicted proteins | sample CZO8metaG_2_FD_79338 | JGI IMG/M metagenome (GOLD analysis project Ga0099828, IMG submission 79338) | Vadose zone soil microbial communities from the Eel River Critical Zone Observatory, Northern California, USA - CZOApr15con2H1.8 metaG | ecosystem: Environmental > Terrestrial > Soil > Vadose...
CTACCGCGCGCGGCCGGCCGCCAGCGCCACCTGCACCTTGCGGTGTAGCTCGGGCGGCGGAACCGGCTTGAAGAGCAGCGCGGTGATGCCGAGCCGCCGGCAGCGCGCCTGATCTTCCTCCTGCAGGCCCCACCCGGTGATGAAGATCACCGGCACGTCTGGATCCCGGGCACGGAGCTGCTCGGCCACGTCCCAGCCGCTCATCTCCGGCATGCCCACGTTGGTGATCACGAGGTCGAAGCCGTTGGGGACGAAGACCCGGAGGGCCTCGGGCCCGCTCGGGACGGGCAGCACGTGGTGGCCCGCGTCCTTGAGCATCTCACCCAGGATCGAGAGCACCTGCGGATCGTTGTCCACGAGCAGGATGCGCCCCTTCCGCTCCACGCCCGGCTCGCCGCCCTGGGTGGCCTCGCCGGTCGGGCTCATGCCGATGGGCAGGGTGATCGTGAAGGTGGTGCCCTCGCCCGGGCGGCTGTCCACCTTCAGGTCGCCGCCGTGCCGCTCCACGATGGAGTGGGAGACCGAGAGGCCGAGGCCGGTGCCCTCCTCGCCCTTGGTGGTGAAGAAGGGATCGAACACCTTCTTCCGGACCTCCTCCGACATACCCATGCCGGTGTCGGCCACCGTGATGACCGCGTGGCGGTGATCGCCCAGACGCGTGCGGATGCGCAGGGTACCGCCCTTGGGCATGGCGTCGATCGCGTTCAGCACGAGGTTGGTGATGACCTCGTTCAGCTCGGCGGGCCGGCCCATGACCACCGGGACCGGGCCCAGCTCCAGCTCGAGCTGCAGCCGCACGCCCCCCTTGATCTTCTTCTCCTCCCAGCGCGGCCGTGTGATGGCCAGCGAGTCGCGGACGACCTGGTTGAGATCCATGGTCACGAAGGGCTCGTCGGGTCGCAGCCGCGCGAACTTCTGGATGCGGCGCACGGTCTCGGCGCCGCCGTTGGCCGCCTTCTCGATCACGTCGATCCCGCGGCGGACCACGTCGGCATTGCCCGGGCTCCGGGCCATGAGCTGCGCGTAGCCCAGGATCGCCTGGAGCAGGTTGTTGAAGTCGTGCGCGATGCCGCCCGCCATCTGGCCGAGCGCGGTGAGCCGCTCGGACTGGTGCATCTGCGCTTCGATCTCGCGCTGGGCCGTCATGTCGCGCACGATGGCGAGCATGCCCTCGGGGCCGCCGTCGCGTCCGGGGAGGTACGAGAGCGTGACGGCCAGGTTCAGCGGCCGCCCGTCCGCCCGCTTGGTGGCGCCGTCGAAGACCCGCACCGGGTTCTCCCGCGAGAGCGCCGCCCGCGCGATCCGGTACTGCTCCGCGGGGACGAGTCTGGCGAACGGCTGGCCCACCATCTGGGCGGCGGCCTGGCCGAAGATGCGCTCGGCGGCGGGATTCCAGCCGCGGATATTACCCTCGCCGTCCACCGAGACGATCGCGTCACCCGCGGAGGAGATGAGCTGCTCCAGGTATTGCTTGGTCTCGGCCACCTCGCCGTACAGGCGCGAGTTGTGGATGGCGACGGCCAGGTAGTCGGACAGCATCTCGAGCAGCTCCCGCTCGCGGGGGTCGATGGGGCGCGTGCCCGCCCGGTTGGCCACCGTGAGGTAGCCGAGGGTGTTGCCGTCCTCCCGGATCGGGCAGACCACGCGGTTCTCCCCGGACTGGCTCTCGGGCGGCGCCGCGCCCAGGCGCACCGTCGCCTCCTCGTAGCCCAGGGCGTCCTTGAGCTGCGCGGTGATCGCGGCGGTGAGCTGGCGGAAATCGAGCTGGCCGAGCAGGCTGCGCGAGATCTCCCGCAGGATCGATAGCTGGGTAACCCGCAGGGACTGGTCGCCCTGCTCGCTCCGCGCTTCTTGCTCGCGGCTGCGGGCCCGGGTGGCCTGCGAGCGCATCTCGTTGACGAGCTCGGCGAGCTGGTTGCGCGTGCCCATCTCGGTCTGCCGGCGGGCCAGGGCCCGGCGCGCGGTCTCCTCGAGATCCTGCCGGCTGAAGGGCTTGATCAGGTACTCGAAGGCGCCGTGGGTCAGCGCGTTCTTCACCGTCTCCAGCGAGGCGTAGGCCGTGATCATCACGACCTCGATGCTGGGATCCGCGCCCTTGATGCGTCGGAGCAGCTCGATGCCGTCCATCTGCGGCATCTTGATGTCCATGAAGATGAGATCGGGACGGAACGTGCTGAGGGTCTTGAGCGCGGCCTCGCCGCTGTCCGCGGTCGCGATCTCGTAGCGCGGCTTCAGGATCATGCGCAGTGACTCGCGCGGGCCCAGCTCGTCGTCCACCACCAGCACCTTCGGACGGTCGTTCATGGCTGCCCCGTCGCCGGCAGCGAGGCGGTGAAGCTGACCTCGCCGCGGCCCTGTTTGGCTTCGAGCCGGCCTCCCTGGCTCTCGATGATCCGCTGGCTCACGCTCGGCCCCACGTCGATGAGGTTCTCCTGGACGACCTGGATCGGATCGAAGATTGCCTGCAGCTCCTCCGGCCGGACCTCCGTGCTGCGGGAAGCCACCGTGAGCCGCACGCGATCGTCGCTCGCCAGATGGGAGATGGACACGGCGATCTTGGCCTCGGCCGCGGGTGTCTTGCGCAGGAGGTACCAGACCAGATAGGACATGGCCTTCTTGAACATCGCGTGATCCCCACGCACCAGGAAGGGTGACCCCTCGTGGGACAGGGTCGCGGTGACGTGCTTCTGGGTGGACTCGTCGGTGAAGGTGAGGAGACGCGTCTGCCCCTCGCCGTCGGGCAGGGCCTGCGCTCCCAGCTCGGCCAGGCACTCCTCCGCCACCTGACGCAGATCCAGCGTCTCGCGCTTGTAGTCGCCGTCGTTCACCAGCGCGGCGAGCTTGTCGAAGATCTGCACGAGACGGCGCACGTCGCGGCCCACGACCGAGGAGAACTGGTTGCGGAAGGAGGCGTCGTCGTACCGCTCGCCGATCAGCTCCATGAAGGCGTTGATGGACACGAGCGGGTTCTTGATCTCGTCCGCGATCCGAGCCACCACCTGGGTGAGGAGCTGGAGCTGCTCGGCGCCGCGCCGCTCCTGGGCGAGCAGGCGCTGGGCGGTCAGGTCCTCGAACACGAGTACCGCGCCCATGGGCTCGGTGCGATCGCCCATCACCGGGTAGGTCGAGATCTCCAGGGGCAGGCTGCGGAGGGCGAGCTGCACCTCGACCCGCGTCACCGAGCGCCCCTTGGACAGGGCCTCGAAGAGCATGTCGCCGAGCGGGGAGGGCAGCACGCGCAGGTCCCGATTCAGCACCTCGGGCGCCGGCATGCCGAGAATCTCCGACGCGCGCCCGTTGATCGCGACGACCTTCTGGTCGGGATCGATGGTGATGACGCCGCTCGACATGCGCGCGAGGATCCGCTCGTTGAACTCCTTTTCGTACTGGAGCAGGTGGTGCACGCGGATGTCGCGGATGGCGGTGGCCAGATGGGTTCCCAGATTGAACAGGGTCTCGGTCTCGTCGCGCCGGTAACCGCCACCGGTGATCCGCTGACCGAGGGTGAGGATGCCGACCAGCTCGCCGTGCGAGCTCAGCGGTACGGCCAGCACCGACTGCAGGACGGCCAGCTCGCGGGCCACCTCCCGGGTCGCGGGGTCCGTGACCCGGCCCTGGACCTCTTCGATCTGGATGAGCCGGCCCTCGGTGGCCAGCCACAGGGGTAGCCCGCCGTCCGCGTTCAAGGTGAGCGACTCCACCACGTGGGGCGCGAGGGCGCGATACGCGGCCACCCGATAGTGGCGGGTGGCCGGATCGGCGAGGAGGATCGCGCAGCGGCTCGGGCGCACCAGCTCGGCCACCCCGTCGAGGAACTGGTCCAGCACGCGCGGCAGATCGAAGCCGGCCGCGAGCGCCTTCGCGAACTCCTTCGCCATCTGGGTGATCGCGTGTGAGGACACGGGCGGGCCAGACACCGGGGCCTCGCGGCTGCTCTCCGCAGTCGGGCGCTGCGCCACCCGCAGGGCGGCCACCTCCTGGAGCAGGCGGAGCTTGTCCTCGGCCTGCTTGAGCAGGCCCTGCAAGTGCCGGGTCGTGAACGGCTGGAGCAGCACGAAGTCGGCCGCCTCCGCCGCGCTCTCGTCCTCGGAGCTCGTCGATCCGGGGGTGAGCACGCACACGATGACCCCGGTCGGGCACAGGTGCCGCGCCCGCGTGATGAACGCGGCGAGGTGCTTGAGCGGCGGCGTGGCCTCCTTGATGATCAGCTCCATCTCGGTGAGGCGCAGGGTGCGCAGCGCCTCTTCGTCCGAGGTGGCGGTGAAGACCGAGGTGTCCTCCAGCGCCCTCAGCAGCTTGGGGCGGAGCGCCTCACTCGCCGCGACCAGGAGAACGGTTTTCACGGAGTGATGTGGGCGGGGCGGCCCGAGGGGACCGGGAACTCGACGGTGAAGGTGCAGCCGGGCCGCCCGACGTTGTTCCGCGCGTGGATCCGCGCGTGGTGGGCGTCGGCGATGCCCCGGCAGATGGCGAGCCCCAGGCCGGTGCCGTGGGGCTTGGTGGTCACGAAAGGATCGAAGATGGTGCCGAGCAGGTGGTCGGGAATGCCGGGACCGGTGTCCGCCACCTCGACGAGCAGCGTGCTGCCGCCCCCTTCGGAGAGGTCGGCTATACGGACGGTCAGCTCGCCACCGGGTTCCATTGCCTGAATGGCATTTAAGCACAGGTTCAGAAAAAGCTGCTGTAACTGTGAGGCGTTGCCGAGGACCGGCCGTCGCGTCTGCTCGCCGACCCGGCGGAGATGGATCTTGCGGTCCTCGAGCTCGGCGTGGAGCGTCTCCAGCGTGTCGCGCAGAGGGTCCGAGAGGTCCACCATCTCCATGCGGTGCTGCGAGGCTCGCGACATCGTGCGGAAGCGGCTCAACAGATCGTCGATCCGCCCGATCTCGCGGTCCGCCGTCCGGGAGAACATCTCACGGAACTCCTCGCTCGCGCCGCGGGAAGGCAGGAGCTGCGCGTAGGTCTTGATCCCGACGAGGGGGTTCCCGATCTCGTGGATCAGCCCCGACGCGATCGCCTCGATCGAGGCCAGGCGCTCCGCCCGCCGCTTCTCCTGCTCCAGCTCCTTGAGCCGGGACATGTCGACCAGCACCGCGACCGCACCCAGCGGCGCCCCGTCCGGCCCGCGCAACGGCGACGTCGAGCACATGAGGGGGACCAGCTGGCCGGCCGCATCGGGCAGCGAGAACTCGATCTGAGACCGCGGCTCGCCATCGGCGGCGGTGGCCTGGAGCGCGCTTCCGAGCGGGCTGGGCAGGCACTCGGGCGATTGGCCCCGCGCCGCCTGGGCCGACGTCCCGGTGAGCTGCTCAGCCGCGCGATTGAAAAGGGTGATGCGCCCGCGCGGCCCGACCGCCGCCACCCCACTCTCGATGGTCTCGAGGACCTTCTGCATCTCCTCGTTGACCTGGACGACCCGCGCGTGGGTCTGCGCGTTACGCACCGCCACCGCCGCCTGGTTCGCCAGCGTCGTCAGCAAGTCGGCGTCGTTGCTGAAATACGGATCGCCCGACCGCTTGGCGCCTAGGGCTAGGAAGCCGATGATCTCGTCCTCCTCGATCAGGGGGACAACGACTTCGGCCCGGAGCTGGGCAAGATCGTCGATCAGCCGATCTCGCCGATCGGTTGGCTGCGCACTTACGACCTCGTCCCGAAAAACGAGTTGCCGGTCAGCGTGTGCCGTCGCTACCAAGAGTGATGTTATCGAGACAGTCGTGACGGACGGCACGGTACCCGCACCCCACCCCAACCGAAACTCCCGATCCTCAGGATCGAGAAGATATATGGCCACACCGTCTGGGCGCAGCGTTGACACTAGGACATCACCAACGTGACCGAGGAGCGCTTCCAGGTCGATCGTGGCGGTCAGCGCGCGACTGGCTTCCCGGAGCGTGCGGGCGTAGTCGTACGGATCTCGGTAGAGATAGCGATCAAATAGCCGCTGCGCTTGCGCCTTGACCGACGGAAACAGCACAGAGGCAATCAGAACTAGGAGAATCTCCTTCATCGAGAAATCATGGCTGTCCGGGAGCAACGTGTTCGAGCCCAGCAGCAGTAGGACAAACAATCCGACGCTACACATCATTGCTACTAAGTACGTGACACTGCGTCGGATGACCACTCGGATATCCATCAGCCGATGGCGGATGATTGCGTGCCCAACCATTGCGAGCAACAGGAGTGAAAAGAATGGCCCGTACTTACCGAGGGTGGAGGTCTTGAGGAGCAGGGGCGCTAGAACATTGGTGGCGGTTGCCAATCCACTAGAGACCCCGAACGCTATGAGCAAGTGCCTGGCTTCTAGACGGATGAAACCGGATGAGGTTCGGTAAGTCATGATCAATTGGTAGACTGCCCAGGAAAACCAAACCACAACATGCAGGGCGAAGAGAGCATGTAATGGGCCGTAGACGGTACGCGGCCCACTTGAACCTTTTGTCACTGATGCTACGACCCACGGCGAGAAGGAAAGGACGAAGAACGTGAGAGCGGATAGGGCACAAATCTTCGTGGCTATCCTGACTGTCGGATTGCTGCTCGGATGGAAGCGTTCGACGAAGGTAACGACGCCAAGCGGGATCAGGCTTCCGGCGGCGAAGCTGAATCGCAACGTCGCTGTGGGTATGAGATTGGTGTGGTAGGTCAAAGCGATGCCGATGGTCCAGAGCGCGATTGCCAATGCCAAGAACGTGAATGCCTGATTGAGTGGGGCCCCAGGATTCCGTCGCAGGACATAGATGCCTATGCCCACATTCAGCAGGGCAACCCAAGCAAGCGCTATGGTGCTGGGTTGGATATGAAGTTCCATATGTAGTCTATTGTCTATTCCAGCGGCCCAAGGGATTCCTGGTCAATTTCACAGGCGTTCAAATATCAGGAACGGACCGCGCTGGCCTGCAAGGCTAGAGTGGCTCCGTCGGTTGCGGGGAGCTCAACTATCACTTTGGTTCCAGACCGATCGGGATTGTTCTGGGCTCGAATAGAACCGCGATGCGCATCGACGATGCTTCTGCAGATGGCCAGCCCTAGCCCAGAACCTGTAGGTTTTGTGGTGAAGAATGGTTCGAAGATGTGACTGCGCACAGAGTCGGATATCCCTGGCCCGGTGTCGGAGATTTCAATCGCGATGAAGCTGGAGTCCCCGGAGTGCCTCCGTGCGATCCGAATGCTTAGCTCGCCATCGTAGCCCATCGCTTCAATCGCGTTCTGGAACAAGTTTAGAAATAGCTGCTTCAGCTGGGCATCGTCCATTGTCACGACCGGAGCTGGATCCTCGATCGTGTTGTGAACAGTCGTACGCGTCTGTTCAAGTTGTCCCCGGAGAAGTTTCAAGGTCTCGGAGAGAGGCTGCCGCACATCGATGGAACCGATCTGCTGTTGGGGCGAAGTGGCGATCCCCCGCAGGCGAGCAACCAGGTTGTCAATGCGGTCGATCTCTCTCACGACGACCTTCGAAAAATCGTCTCGAAAGTCTGTATCCGCAAACCGTTCTGGTAGGAGTTCGGCAAAGGTTCTGATCGCTACCAGCGGATTCTTGATTTCGTGCGCTACACCTGCCGCAAGCGCGCCGAATGCAGCTAGACGTTCAGCCGTCTGCTTTTCCTTTTCGAGATCCTTTACTCGAGTGAGATCGCTGAAGACGATGAGTGCGCCTTCGGTCGCGCCATCCTTCGTATGCAGAGTAGCCGTGGAACATACAAGAGGAAGGAATCCCATCGGGCCCTCGATGGAAGTTTCGAACTGTGGCCGGGCCTTGCCATCTTCTAGCGTCTCCCGGAGAGGTATTGCGAGCATCGTGGGCAGCTCAACGTAGGATGCCGTACGGACCTTCTCGGGATCTAGGCCGGTGAGCCTCTCAGCTGCAGGATTGACGCGCGAAACGCGGCCTGTAGCGTCTACCGCGATGACGCCACTTTCCATTGTTGAAAGGATGTTGTCGAGGTACTCGTTCGCAAGTACGACTTGACGATATAGCTGCGCGTTTTGCATTGCCACCGCGGCTTGACTCGTCAAAATGGAGAGAAGATCGATATCCTCTGTGAAATATGGGTCGCCGGATCGTTTGGCTCCAAAGAGGATCAGGCCGGTAACGTTGGCGTCGTTGACCAATGGAAACGCGATCTCTGCTCGGAGGTCGGTTAGTTCCTGAGCTGCGGCTTTGACGAGGGCACTGGCGGCTTCTATGTTGGCCTCCTCCCGAACGAGGCATCGTTGCTCCATACGAAGGAAAGTCAGCAGAGCTGACGTCTCCGCTAGTTCAGGAGGGGGTGGTAGGCCGGGCAGTTGATTGTTGTGGTTGGATGACCGCGGAACAAAGGTCCGCCGCGATGGATCCCAAACATACACAAGAACTGTCTCGACCTTGAGCGTGTTTTCGATGGTCGCCGTCAGATACTGCAGTAGTGATTGAAGGTCTAGGATCGTGCTCAGGCTCTTAGTCACGTCGCGAACGGTGCGCTGATAGTCGTAACTTTCTCGATAGACATAGCGGTTCATGTAACGTTGGATCTGGCTCTTCAGCGGCTGGAACGCGATGGCAAGAATGAGAGCGATGACGAGGGCCGTGCCGGCGTGAACACCGTCACCATGCTGGTAACCAGCGGCGCGAGCGATAGGTTGAGCGACGAGAGCGAAGATCACCGCGGAGGCAATGATGGCACCAACGTAGACGGCGCTCTTCCGGATGAACACACGGATGTCCATCAGACGGTGGCGAATAATGGCGTGCGCAGAAAACGAGAAAAAGAGCAGAGAGAAATAGGGTCCGAGCAGACTGTATCGGGAAGTCTTCCAGACTACCGGGATAATGAGGTTCGTTGTGATTGCTCCAGCGCCGGTAAGAGAGATGCCGAGGAGCAGGTAGAGTAATTGAACTCGCGTGGTTCCCGACGCTTGGTTGCTGGTTCTCCAGAGAGTGTAAATGCCTGTAGCAAAGGCCAGGAGGAAATAGATCCCGAACCAGCGATGGGCAGGACCGTAGAGAAAATTGGCGCGAGGAACGCCGGGATTCGCACCGCTGACAATCCAGGGGCCGAGTGAGAGGGCCACGAAGACTAGGCAGAGGCATCCTGGTACTAGATGTCTTAAGCGGCGGGTCCAGGTCCGGGTATCGGACAGGGAATCGACCATCCAGATCAGCGTGACGGGAATGGCGCTGGCAAATGCAAATCCTATTCTTCCGAGTCCTACTGTAGTTGCCGGATCACTGGCGGCTAGCGCGAGAGAGATGGTTAGGATCCAGCCGCCCGTTACAAATGCCATCACGCCGAAGCGGCGATTCACTCGCGCTGTCGGACTGTGCAGCATGACAAACAGGGCTAGGGCGGTCACGGCTATACATAGACCGATGGCCCCAATGAGCTGGATGTCGATTGTCACAACGCCCAGTCCTATTCCGTGAGCTGTCCTATTACCATCGCCGAGACGCTGCCTCCGAAACTATGCCCATTGATGAGCGCGTACCGTATTCGCGCTGTCCTCGAGAGATTGGGGACATAGTCGAGATCGCACTGCGGATCAGGCACTTCTTGATTGATGGTGGGTGGGACCTCTTGGTGTTTGATCGATAGACACGCCGCCGCGGTCTGAAAAACCCCAGCTGCTGACACGGGCTGTCCGATCATCGATTTGATGGAGCTGATAGGAATGCGATAAGCATGATCGCCGAGAGCGGTTTTGAACGCTTTGGTATCGCAAACATCGAAGTCGGGTAACGAACTTCCGTGCGCGTTGATGTGGTCGATATCTTCGATAAGAAGATCCGCATTGCGGATGGCGCAGCGAATTGTTTCGGCCATAACCCGTCCGGAAAGATCTCCCTTCCGCATTCCGATTGCTTCGCTTGCCGCATTGTGGCCGAGTACCTCGGCGTAGATAGTTGCACCCCGTGCCAGTGCAACCTCTAGCTCCTCCAAGATCACGGCGGCGCCGCCTTCGGCGAGCACTAGGCCGTCCCTCAACAGGTCATAGGGCCTAGAGGCCTTTGTCGGATCGTCGTTACGTTTTGTTAGAGCGCCTAGACTACAGAAAGCGTCGAAGATTATCGGGAAGAGTGGGGCATCAGAACTGCCCGCTACTGCTGCCTCTGCCTGACCCGAGGCGATCTGGCGAGCGGCAGCATTGATCGCGTCCACACCAGTGCAGCAGTTCGAGGAGATTGTCAGAGCCGGGCCGTTGATCTCGAATTCGATCGCCAGATAGCTGGCAGCCGCGTGCGGAGGATACTCAAGAGCTGTCCAGGGCTTTATGACGCCAGGCCCTTTGGCAACGAAGTCTTGGACACCATCCACGGCAATCTCGAGGCCAGACACTGAGGTACCGAAGCAGATAGCCATGCTCTTCGACATGGATGCCGGTACCCCCGCGTCCTCCATGGCGAGACGGGTAGCTGCCACAGCCAGTTGCGAGAACCGGCTCATCACCTTCGCCCGGCGGGCGCTCATGAAGTCCGAGGGATGGAAGTCTTTGACCTCTGCCGCTACCTGGCAGGAGTGCGCCGACGCGTCGAACGCGGTGATGTAGTCGATGGCGGACTTGCCCGCGATCAGGTTCTGCCAGAAGGTTTCCTTGCCGATGCCGTTGGGGGCAACGACACCCAACCCCGTAATTACTACTCGCCGGGAGTTCTTCATGAACCCGTGCCCCCTAAGGGTACGTGAGGAAAGGTGGGATAGGCTTATAAACTAGCAGGAAATCAATCTAAAACCAAATCCCGCGGTCTTGGGCCGTCGAGTAGAATGCGGGCATATGGAGCACTTGCTGAGCCGGCGGCAGCTACTGGCCGCCCTGCCGCTCGGGCTGCTGTTCGGTCGCGGCCGGGCCCATGCCCTGGGGGACGGCCGGTCCACCTTCGCGTATCAGCTTGATCTATCGGTTCTGTTTAGCTTTTTGACCTTTTCCCTGTCGGGGACCGTGGTGCAGGAGATCGACCGCCGGGCCGGAAAGTACCGGATGACCATGGAGGGCCAGGGGACGGGGATCAGCACCCGTACGGAGGCCTCCGGCATCATCCGGGACGGCCGGTTCAAACCGGTGGAGACGCGGGCGGTCCATCACTTCCGGGGCCGCCAGAACACCTCCACCACCAGCTACGACTACACCCGTCAGCGCGCCGAGATTCACGCGGTCACCCACACGCTGCTGCTGGGCCGGCGCCGCCAGGTCGACGATGTCCTGGCCCTACCCGCGGGCCGCCACGTGGACGATCTGATCTCGGCCGAGCTCAACTTCGCCGAAAACACGTTCGAGCATGATGTGAACGGCACCTATCACACCTGGGTGGTCCGCCGGGCCCGGGCCGAGAACGAAGGGCCGGACGATGTCTCGGCGGACGGCTACCGCGCGGAGCTGGTCCCGCTGCGCTTCCGACCCAGCCCCGACGCGGCCACCGGCGGCCTCACCGCGCTCGTCGACATCACCCGCTTCTCGTCCTGGGCCCGCCCCGATCAGCCCGCCCGGGTGACCTTCGCGCCGGACCGGCAGCTCGTATCCCTCCAGTCCCTCCTCCTGTATGGCACCACCCTGAAGGTGCGCGTGACGGGCACCGCGTGAGCCGGCCCGAGCCGCGGCACGATCTGGTCGGCCTCGGCGAAGTGATGCTGAGGCTGGCCGCCCGTCCGCCACAGCGGCTCGAGCAGGCCCAGGACCTGGACGTCCAGATCGGCGGCACCGAGGCCAACGTGGCCGCGGCCTGCGCCCGGCTCGGGCTGCGCACGGCCTTCATCTCGGTGCTGCCATCCGAGCACGCCTGGGGCGACCGCACCATCCGCGAGCTGTCGGGCCACGGGGTGGACTGCCGCGGCGTGCTGCGACGTCCGGGCCAGCGCATGGGCCTCTACTTCATCGAGTACGGCATGGCGCCGCGCCCGGTTCGCATCCTCTACGATCGGCGCGACTCCGCGTTCAGCCGCCTCGTGGCGGACGACGTGGACTGGACGCTGGTCCGGAGCGCCCGGCTCGTCCATCTCACCGGGGTGACCGCCGCGCTCGGGGACAATATCCGCGAGGTCGTTCGCCGCGCGATCGCCGAGGCGGAGGCGGCGCGCGTGCCCGTGTCCTTCGACGTGAACTTCCGCTCCCGGCTCTGGAGCCCGAAGGAGGCGCGCGACTTCCTCGGCGAGATCCTGCCGCGCCTGGGCTACCTGTTCATCGGCTCGGACGACGCGGCCACCGTGCTCGAGCTGGGGGGCTCGCCCGAGCGCGTGCTGGACGGGCTGCGCCAGCTCGCGCCCTCGGCCACCATCGCGCTCACGCTGGGCGAGGCCGGGTCGGCGGTCCTCACCGACCGCGGTGTCCATCGGCCGTCCAAGCTCTACACCGTCTCGGTGGTGGATCGGGTGGGGGCGGGTGACGCCTACGCCGCCGGCTTTCTCTGGGCCACCCTGACCGGCCGCGGCGCGCAGCAGGCGGTGGATGCCGCGACCGCGCTGGCCGCGCTCAAGTGCACGATCTGGGGCGACGTGCCGGTGGTGACCCGGGCCGAGCTCGACGAGCTGCTGGCCACGGACAGTACCGAGATCCGACGCTAGCGAGACGCCGTGCCGCGCTCCGCCGTCCTCATCCACAATCCCGGCTCCGGCCAGCGCCGTGATCGATTCCACTCGATCACGCGCATGGTGGACGCCCTCCGCGGGCGCGGCGTCACGGTCACCCCGCAGGTGACCACCGGCCCCGCCGACGCCACGCGGCTCAGCACGGCCGCGCTGGAGGCGCGGGCGGACCTGGTCATCGTCCACGGCGGCGACGGCACCGTGAACGAGGCCATGCAGGTGCTGGTCGGCACGTCGACCCCGCTCGCGGTATGGCCGGGCGGCACGTCCAACGTGCTGGCCCGGGAGCTCGACCTGCCGGGCGGCATCGACCTCCTCGCCGATGTCATCGCGGCAGAGCGCACGCGCCGCGTGTCGGTGGGCCGGGCGGGGGAGCGCTATTTCCTCCTCATGGCCGGGGTCGGCCTCGACGCCGACGTCGTGCGGGCGGTCCACCCGGGACTCAAGCGCCTGACCGGCGAGGGAGCCTACTGGATGGCGGGTCTCCGCCAGCTCACCGACTGGCACCCGGTGCACTTCCTGCTGGAGACCGATGCCGGCCAGCACAGCGCGACCTTCGCGGTGGTGGCGAACGCGGCGTCCTACGGCGGCGGGCTGCGCTTCGCCCCGGAGGCGCGCATGGACGACGACCTGCTCGACGTCTGCCTCTTCGACTCCACCCAGCGCCACCGCTTCGCCCGCTACCTGGCCGCGGCCTTCACCGGCTCGCATCTGGGCATGCCCGGCGTGACGTATCTCAAGACCCGCCGCGCGGTGGTCCACGGCGACGCCAGCCGCTTCGTGCAGGTGGACGGCGAGCTCCTCGGCCCGCTGCCCGTCACCTTCGAGTGTGTGCCCGACGCGCTATCCCTGGTGGTGCCGTAGAGGCGCAGGTTCCAGGGGTGGTATAGTTCCGGCTGATGGCGGAAGGAGCACGGGGCGCCGAGCGTATCCTCGAAGGGCTGAACGCGCCCCAGGCGGCCGCGGTCACCCATGAGACCGGTCCGTTGCTCATCATCGCCGGCGCGGGCACCGGCAAGACCACCGTCATCACCCGCCGCATCGCCTACCTCATCGCGACCCGCGCGGCCCGGCCCTCCGAGATCCTCGCGCTGACCTTCACCGACAAGGCCGCGGCCGAGATGGAAGAGCGCGTGGACACCCTCGTGCCCTACGGCTACGCCGACGTGCAGATCGCCACGTTCCACGCCTTCGGCGACCGCCTCATCAAGGAGAACGCGCTCGAGCTGGGGCTCACCCCGGACTTCCGCGTGCTGACCCGGGCCGAGCAGATCATCTTCCTGCGCGATCACCTCTTCGAGTTCCCGCTCAAGCACTACCGGCCGCTCGGCGACCCCACCCGGCACCTCCACGCCATCCTCACCCAGTTCAGCCGCCTGAAGGACGAGGACGTGGGCCCGGACGAGTACCTGGCGCACGCCGAGGAGCTGCTCGCCGCCGCGGCCGACGAGGAGTCGCGCCTCGCCGCCGAGCAGCACCTCGAGCTCGCCCGGACCTACGCGCAGTACCAGACGCTGATGGCCCGGCTCGGCCAGGTGGACTTCGGCGACCAGATCGTGGAGGCGCTGCGCCTCTTCCGCACCCGCCCGCACATCCTGCGGCGCTACCAGGGGCGGTACCGGTACATCCTGGTGGACGAGTTCCAGGACACGAACTACGCGCAGTTCGAGCTGGTCAAGCTGCTGGCGGCCCGTCATCGTAACGTCGCGGTGGTGGGCGACGACGATCAGGCCATCTTCCGCTTCCGCGGCGCGTCCATGAGCAATATCCTCGATTTCGACCGGACCTATCCGGACGCGCGCCAGGTCGTGCTGCAGGAGAACCGCCGGTCGCCCCAGGCGGTGCTGGACGCGGCCTACCGGCTCATCCAGCACAACAATCCCGACCGCCTCGAGGTGGCCCAGAAGATCGACAAGCGGCTGGTCTCCACCGTGGGGATGGGCGAGGCGCCGCGGCACCTGCCCTTCGACACCGTCTCCACCGAGTCCGACCAGGTGGCCGAGCTCATCCGGGAGGAGCACGAGCGCGGCCGGCCCTATCGTGACTTCGCGGTGCTGGTGCGGGCCAACAACGACGCCGACCACTACCTGCGGGCGCTCAACATGCGCGGCATCCCGTGGACCTTCTCGGGCAACGCGGGCCTCTACGGGCGGCCCGAGGTCCGCCTGCTCATCGCCTTCCTCCGGAGCGTGGTCTACACCGACGACTCGATCAGCCTCCACTACCTCGCGTCCTCCGACGTCTACCAGGTCCCGATCGTGGACCTCACGAACTGCGCGACGTACGCGAACCGGAGGAACCGCCACCTCTTCGACGTGCTCCACGACGTCCCCGCCGACCTGGCGGTGAGCGACGAAGGGCGCCTCGCGATCGCCCGGCTGGTGACGGATCTCACCCGCTACATGGAGCTGGGCCGCGAGCATCCGACCGGCGAGGTGCTCTACCAGTTCCTGGTCGATTCCGGGCTCATGACCCGCTACGCGAAGGCGCCCGCCGAGCTGGAACAGGAGGTGCAGAACGTCAGCAAGTTCTTCACCCGCGTCAAGGACGCCGCCCGGGTGCTCAAGTACGACAACGTGCGCGAGTTCGTGAGCCACCTGGACGCCCTGATGGACGCGGGCGACGATCCGGCGGTGGCCGAGGCCGACACCGAGACGCCGGCGGTGCACGTGGTCACCGTGCACAAGTCCAAGGGGCTCGAGTGGCCGATCGTGTTCATGGTGGACTGCGTGCAGAACAAGTTCCCGTCGACCCGGCGGTCCGATCCGCTCGAGATCCCGCCCGAGCTCATCAAGGACCTGCTGCCCACCGGGGACTTCCACGAGCAGGAGGAGCGACGCCTCTTCTACGTGGGCATGACCCGCGCCAAGGAGCGCCTCTACCTCACCAGCGCGGAGGACATGGGCGGCAAGCGCAAGTGGAAAGTGAGCCAGTTCGTGCTGGAGGCGCTCGACCTGCCGAAGGACGCGGCGCGCCCCTTCCGGGCCCAGGCCATCGAGGAGCTGAGGCGGCAGGCCCCGGCCCCGGAGCTGGC
>Ga0099828_10001528_pt1 | contig 15574 bp, 18 predicted proteins | sample CZO8metaG_2_FD_79338 | JGI IMG/M metagenome (GOLD analysis project Ga0099828, IMG submission 79338) | Vadose zone soil microbial communities from the Eel River Critical Zone Observatory, Northern California, USA - CZOApr15con2H1.8 metaG | ecosystem: Environmental > Terrestrial > Soil > Vadose...
CAACAGCCATTTTCTGTAGCTCTCCCCTTCCTGTAAAAAGGAGAAGCCCGATGACTCTCCGCACAACTTCTACCACCACGACAGTGACATGAAGGAACCTCGGAATCCGGTTGTAAGTATCTTTATCACAGGATTCCAAAGCTCTTTCCATAGGGGCAAGCGAGTTGAAGACTGCTAACTGGTGGAGCATTTTTATGGTTATCACAGGATCAGTGTGATAATTTTCGTCTGCGACTTTGAAAGTCGCAGACGAAAATTATCACCAGTGCAAACGAAAGTTGCACGGAGGGCAGGCGAAAGTCACAACCAGTGCGAACGAACTATTACTGTGACAACATCCTCCCTCTTGACAGCGGGTGTGTGGTGCGGTATGCTAGCTCCGAAATAGCTGTTGATTTACCTTCCAAATCACTAGCTATTTTCGGGCATGACAGGCGAAAAAGAAGGGTTTTTTTCGAGGATGACAGACCAAGCAAGTGTCACCAACACACCAACTCAACTGATCAGTACCGCACAGCTTTCCCTGGCAGAGGCAGGCAGGCGTGCTGATCAGTTCACCGCGGATTCCACGTTTGGACGCTACCGGGAACGCAAGGCCCCGGATACGATTCGCCGACACCGAGCGGATGTGGAGCTTTTCACAGCGTATCTGGAGCAGATTCCCGGCCTCTCGACTGTTGGCGATCTCTATACCGACCCTGCAGCCTGGTCTGGCATGACCAAGGGTCTCGTCGAAGGGTTTGTCCAGTGGCAACTCAAGCTCGGCTATGCCATCGGTTCGGTGAATATGCGGCTCTCGACCGTCAAACTCTACTGCAAGCTAGCCCAGGGCGCCGGAGCGCTCGACGAAGAACATGCTGCCATGATCCGCACGGTCATGGGCTACCGAGGACGCGAAGGCAAACGCCTGGATGCCAAACGTCCGGTGACGCGTCTCGGCGACAAAAAAGCACAACCGACGGCGCTCAACGTGACCCAAGCCAAGGCCTTGATCAACCAACCAAACACCCCCCAGGGGAGGCGCGACAAGGTGCTCATGTGCTTGTTGCTCTATCATGGCCTGCGCTGTGAGGAAGTCCAACTCCTGCAGGTCTCCTCCTTTGACCTGGACAAAGGGGAGTTTTTCTTCGAGCAGCCGAAAGTGGACGGCCTGCTGCGCCATCAGATGCATCTGGAAACCTACCTGGCAGTCCAAGCCTATCTGAAGGAGGATCACCCACCTGCGGCGTTGCTGCTCGGCAGTCGTAAAGGCGGGGACTTGACGGGCACCATGAGCAAATCTGCCATCAACCAGCGGGTTCGTACCCTGGGCGAGCAGATTGGGGTGGAGAACCTCTCCCCCCACGATTGCCGACACTTCTGGGCAACCTCAGCATCAGAAGCAGGAACGGATCTGGAAAGCCTCAAGCAAGCCGGCGGCTGGGCCTCGCTGGAGATGCCTTCACGCTATATCAAGCGGCGCAAGATCGCCAACGAACACATCAAGCTCTCACATTAGCGGCTCTGGAGAGTCCCGACAACGGTGCAACAGGTGCAGAGACATGCGAGCGTGTCCTCTCGCGCGCGGAAGGTAGTTTCACGACACGTCAGGCCCAGCCGCCGAAGAAGATCGCGGCGTCGAATGAGGAGTGAGAGCAGGGAATGCAGTGAAGAAAGATATATAATAAGGAACGGGAAGGAGCAATGACACCTGTTGCTTCCCACACAGAAAAGGGAAAACACAAGCGATGAGTATCGTCAGCATACAGACTCAAGGACGGCTCCAGATCGACCGCGAAGGGCGATTGCCTTTTACCAAAGATCGGCTGGTCGGGGCGAGCATTACCATCCTGGGCCGCAAAGGAACCGGGAAAAGTACGACGCTGGCAGTACTGGCCGAAGAACTGCTGAAGCAACATGTGCCCATCGTCCTGGTGGACCCGCAAGGAGAACACGTTTCTTTGGCCCAACAATTTGACATTATCGTAGCTGGTCGTGCTGCACATGCCCTTGTTTCTCTCGACCCTGAGAAAGCAGGGACACTCGCGGAGTTTTCCCTGACACACAACGTTCCCGTGGTGTTGAGCCTGCCACGCTACACGGCCAAAGAGCGCTTTACCCTACTGCGATGCTACTTTGAACGCCTGTGGACGCTTGAGGAAGACCTGCGCAAGCCCTACTTTGTGTTCCTGGAAGAAGCGCACACCTACCTGCCGCAAGTGGGAACAACCCTGGTGTTTGGTATCCTCTCGGACATCTTTTTGCTCGGCAGGAAATATGGGCTGGGCACGATCGTGGCCACCCAGCGCTCTCAGAAAATTCATAAGGATACGATTTCGCAGTCGGAGATCTACCTGTTACATAAGGCAGCTCACCCGAGGGACATCGAGGTCTACGAAGAACTGATTCCACTTCCAGCCAGAGACGTGCGGGCCATGATTTCCCGCTTGCGTAAGGGCTCGGCCATCGCCGTCTACGAGGATGAAACCCTGCCTGACGACGTGCCCAGCGATCTGGTGGTGCAGGTGCAAATCCGCAATCAGGAGACCACGCACATCGGGTCTACTCCCACATTTGAGACAGCTGAACCCATCGTCCTGCGCCAGCTTGACGCAGCGCTCGTCACAGAACTCCAGGCGCTGCTCGCAGATGCGCAGCCGAGCGAGTCGGAGCGGGAACGTCCCCTGTTGCGTCAGATTGCCGACCTGCAAGCGGAGCGTGCGCACCAGGACGAGGTGATCATTGGTTTACAAGAAGCCCTTGCAGCGACAGAGGCACAGCTGGATGAGCTGAAACGACAAGTGACCCTGCTGAGCAAAATCACGGTCTCCCTCGATGGCGCAAAGATTTCAGCGCTTGAGCTGCCCGGCGTCTTGCAGCTCGACCGCATGCAGACGCACGTTGCGCAGGCAACGATCGAGGTTGCACGAGTGGATGGGCAAGCACTCGCCTCATCGGATGGGGCAGACAAGGTAGTCACTCCCTCAGACGAGGCGATGCATGCATCCGGGCTGAAGGCCCCACTCGCATCGCTCACGCTGCGCTTCAGTGAGCAGAAACTACTCACGCGCTTGCTCGCACAAGTACGCGCCCTCTCCTCTTCAGAAAAGTGCCTCATCACGTGGCTCCTCGAGCATGACGGCGAGAAAATCTTCTCGCAGAACCTGGCCGATGCCGTGGGCATGGACGTCAGCGTGACCTGGTCGAGGCAGACCAAACGGTTAGTCGCGCTCCCCTATATTGCCAGGTGGGGAGCAAATAGGTTCTGCTTTCAGGGCATGTTTGCTCAGTATGCCCGAAAGCACTTTGTGTCTGCAGATCCGCAGGTCATCGCTCAGCAACTGATAGGGGCAGCACAGTCGTAGCTCATGCATACAGGAGCCTTCTGGTCGGACGCAACACCCAGGTGCGCCATGCAAGCCAAGAGACAACGATGATCGGTTTCGACATCATAGCTGTTTTCCTCGACTTTCGCCCCTTGTGAAAAGTAACGTTTATATGTTACTTTCCAAAGGTAACGTTACCTTTGGAAGGTTTGAGAGGATGATTGACATTGTGCAGAGTACAACCTGCAAAGCATGCGGGAAACCAATTATCCAGGCACCTGGCGGCCATCGCCTCAAAATCTACTGCAATGCCGCGTGTAAGATGCGCGACCGGCGCCGGAAGGAACACACGCACCAAACCCAAGAGGCCAGGTCAACACAGGTCGCCGCGTTGGAACGGCGCATAGCCGCATTAGAAAAGCTACTTGACCAGGTACGCGATATTGAAGAGACATTCTCGACGGATACCGGCGTGCATAGCTTTAAGAAGTGGTTAGGAGGCCACCGCTACCATGCTGAGCGGCCAGGGTGTTAAGAACATCTTGGATAAGGCCCATGGTTTCCCACCTGGCGGCTCACGTGGGACGTACCGCGATGCCATGCGACGTGCTGGCTTCTCACGAGACGAGCAAGACGACGTCTGGACCGCGTGGCGCGATATGCTGAAGGATGAATTGCTGAAAAAATACTACGCCAATCGTAACCAATAGTAACATAAGTGAAGGGAATACCAGCAATGGCAAACGATGAAGAGAGGCACGGCAAGCAATTTCACAAGGAGCAAGCAGTGAAAGCGCTAAGCATTCCACAAATCTTTTCTGCCTCTTATAAAATACTGGAGAACGCACGGGAACTCATCGAAGAGGCAGAATTACTCTTGAGAAACAACCATTATCCTCGTGCCTTTGCATTAGCGCATCTTGCCAGTGAAGAACTTATAAAATGCCAACTTCTTCTCCCTGTTGCCATTGAGCTTGCAAGAGATCATCGTGTTGACTGGAAGAAAATTCACCTCGGACTAAAAGAACATCGAGTAAAAATTGGAGGAGCGATAGTCCTCAACTTCGTACTTGACCCGCCATCAGACGGTGTATACCAGGCAAGCGAACTATCCCAACAGATGAGCACATTACAAGACACCAATGATATAAAGAATTACAGCCTGTATGCTTCACAAATCGGTCACGAGTACTTCAAACCATCCGAACGTATCGACGATCAAGCGGCGATAGCATGTGTTTCTCATGCTCGTGGACTCCAACAGATGTTTCAAATGTTTCACTCAGGATTATCTGCACTGACGGGAATGACAGAAGAAGGACTCCGGCGCTGCGTAGCAACGCCAGCATTTCAAGCTCTGCTCCAGGCCCTTGGAGACAAGACTGACTTATCTCATTTTCCTGTGATTGACAAGCAGCAAGCAGTGGTTGAACTAACAGCATCCCTCAACGAGCCAACACTCCAAGCCATGTTAGCTCAATTTCCCCCACTCGTAGAACAAGCTTTGCAATCACTCAATCAGTCACACAACGACGATCCACAAACGGCTGACCGGATTTCAGATCACAATCAAGAAGACACCTTGAAAGGAGTAACATCAATGACAACCTCTGAGGAAAGACGCGACAAGCGATTTTATGAGGCAACTATAGCCGCCTTGAAGGACATCGACGAGCGAGCTATGCAACTTCCGCAAGAGCAACGCTACGCAGCCGCATATGGCATTTTGCGAGGCTACGTTGAAAGCCTGCTGGTCAACTTTGCAGAAGCATGGAGTAGCAACCAGCTCGCAGAAATCCGGATTGTCCTGGATCAGCTCGCCAAAGTCACCGGCGAAGACCAGCATCTCGACGAGGCGACCAGGAAAAGGCTCGATCAACTGGCGCAGGCGCTGAGAGAAAGCGAGTAACCGCATGAGCACCCAGGACAAAGAAGCAGGCCACGTTCTCCATCAGCGGTATGAAAGGCCAGAACCGCAAAGCCCTGCTAGCAACCAGGACGACATCAGCGCGGCGATCATCGGCATACGGTCGAGACTGGACCAGCTTTCCAGCATCAACGCCGATACCATCTTTACCCCTGGTGGGCCGCAATCGCGCTATCATGCCATCGTCGAGGAAGCCTATGCAGCGCTGGGGCTCCTCGAAACGCACATTGACGAGTTGAGGACGGAGCTCGAGTATCAGCATAAGCGCCTGGATGAAATCAGAGACGCAGCGCTGGTAGAGCAAGTGGAAGAGGAGCGCTAATGGGAACCGTGATACGAACAACACACGCATGTGGCTATCCATTGCTCAAAGAGGAGATCGTTGAGCGGATAGATGTCACCTCAGCGGAGGATATTCCAAGGTCTCTCCGTGGAAAAATTCGTTCCGACCAGCTTCTAGAGTCCCAGCGCCGTTATAGGGAAGCTGGCACTTTGCTCTACTGGTATAACGGTGAGCATGATGCAGAGCATGAAGTGAAGAACTGCCCCCATTGCGGCACACCATTACCGCTTTACCAAGGCAGCGATTCAGCTGGCGAGACCAGAGGGGCAATCATGGACGACAAACAGGAACAAGAGTTACACGAAGCGATAGAGCGCCGTGTGCTCGGGCCAAATAGAGTAGGTATGATCCTTGATGATGGAAGGTTGGTGCTCATAGCCCACGACAAGGGAGTACAAATGGTGCTCGATGCGGCAGCATCGTCTAACTTGCTCGACCTGCTCTCTGCCCACAAAACCTTGTTACAGCAGATTTCGCAGGGGCAAGATCAACCGACTGCTCCATCCTTGCATGCCGCCAAGGATGGGAGCAATCCCACGATAGAGTTCGAACTACCGCCGGATGAGGAACAACCAGGACCATGAGTTGGGGTGTAAACCAACGTCAGCAGCAATATATGCTAACGATCTTCGAGACGGACCAGGAACAAGAAGCCGATGAGCGTGGCATGTGGCAGCGAGGTGGCAAACCTCGCCTGGCGCGCGAGTGGAGATGGATGGAGTATGGCGTCTTCGATGGCGTCGGCTCAACCCTCTATACGAAACTGTACCTGCGCACGCTGATCGACGAAGGCACTGGCTCGACGTTTGCTGCGCTGGAAAAACGCGGCTTTATCAAGTGCAAGTACACGCATACCCGCCGCAACGGTGATCGCACATTTGACTCATTCCTGATGCTGCAAATTACCAAAGAAGGGCGTGCGCTCGTGCGTTCTGCCCCTGGCGCGAAAGCCTCTCGATCTGGTGCGCCTGGTACGCTGCGAGAATGGCACTGGAAAGCTCTAGCAGAGGCATGGAAAGCGCGGCCTGCTGGCGTCAAGGACGAGAACGGGTATTATGGTCATATCGGTTGGAATACCTGGCTACGCCTCAAACAGTACAAGGCCGGGGCACTCATCCAGGAGTATTCCACCTGGGGCGAGAAACTGCCGCATATGACTGCGACGCCGCAAATCCACTGGTTACGTCTCACCCAATTGGGTGAGAAACACTATCGCGACAACTGGCAGCACTACCACAATCTGTATCCGGAGGTGGACGCGCCAGCACCAGATTGATGAGCAGGTGCAAGAGGAGTAATCGGCAATGGACAAAGAAGAAGCGGAGGCACTGGCAAGGACGCTTGAAGAGCAAACGAAAGACTGGATCAATGATGAAGCCTATGATGCCTACCTACGTCGAGAGGTTTTCGGCGGATTCAAACAGCAGATTCAGGTGGTTCCTGCTGAGTTCCCTGATATCGATTTTATCGTCCTCGCGAATTGGGAGTTGCGTAACGAGGAATTCGCCAGCATGCAGGAGTGGGAAGAGTTTAAGAACGGCATTGAAAACGGCCTACGGACAGTTGCACTCGACTCTGGCGATGACCAGGAAGAGGAGGCACAATCATGAGTGATCAGTCACAAGAGGCATCAATGCCTCGCTTTGAAATAGGCAAACTTTTCCAAGATGCCGAGCCCAGGAATAATGATCTCAAGAATAGCTCCAAGGACGGTCGATTTGCGACTGACTTGCTGTTGTTGCATTTCTTTTTCCTTTCGAGCGAGCATGAAAAATGCTCAGATGACGTTCTGTAGACAGAATACCTGAAAATCTGAGCAATTGCTATGGCAATGACTTCTTCTGCCCTGAGCAGAGAAATAGAGCTGCAGGCCTAGCGCGAAATGCTCAAGATGCATTTCTCATCGTAACATGAGTGAAGGGAGTACCACAGCCATGACTGAGCAGGAAACCAAAGTGATCGAGCAGGAGATTGATGCCATCGCACACACATCGACTTCACTAACCAGCCAAAAAACGGAACGAGAGTTGCGCATCAGGAGCCTTGAGAAGGTGAAAGCAGCATGAACGAGGCTGCTATCCACTGACAAGCGGATAGACAGACTATTCAGTGAAGCAAGAGGAGAAGGAAGAATGCGCAAGGCTCTCTTAGAACATAAGGTAGAGGTGAGCTTAGAGACCGTTTATAGTGACGACAAAGATCCAGGCGAGCGTATCTACTCGATCATTGTGCGCGACCCTGACTTCATCACCAGCGACGTGTCTGAAGAAGTCTCCATCAGAGTCGCAGTCCAGCTGCAGAAGATCACGGAGGAAGGTCGCCCGTATCTGTTAGTTGATACAGAGGCTTTCTTCACTCATGAATGAAGGAGGAAGCACGATGCAATTCCACCCTCCCCATCAACAGCAACCCTGTCCCGTCTGCGGAGCAGACCCATCTTCTCGGATCTGGAGCCAACAGGTGACTGGGTTTGTCGTCATTCGCACAGAGAAGCATAAGCACACTGGGTCTCTCGCCAAGCCTTTGGTATGCACGATCTGTGGCTACGTGCAGCTGTTCGTCGATCCTGAAGATTTCCGTAAGATTCCCGCACCACCACCCACTGATAGTATGCCGTGAGCATCGTGTGAGGAGCTGAGGCAGTGGCTCATGTTGAGTGTGAAGTATCCACCATCTGGGCAGCGGTCACGCGCATGCCCTGCTCGAAACAGGACTAAAAATCCAGCAGATATTCTTGTCGCTGCCATGCTAACTCTGCCGCCTGCGCCTGCACCTGGACATACTCGGCCTCCCGCGCCAGTTCCTGGCGCTTCGTTTTCAGGAAAATGTCGGTGAACTCCTCGCCCAGCATGGATCGCAGAGCCTCATCGTCTTCCAGCGCGACCAATGCTTCCTCGAGGCTGGTCGGTAATGGCGCAAAGGTGGAAACCTCCCCCGCAGGTTCGTGTGCCAACTCGGGCAGCGAGAGCCGATCCTTCAGCCCAAGCAGTCCCGTAGCAATGGTCGCGGCCAGAGCGAGATAGGGATTACTGAGAGCCGAAGGGAGACGGTTCTCCAGGTGGGTTCCACTGTCGCCAGTGCTCTTCACGCGCACCAGGGCGGTACGGTCATCGAGTCCCCAACTCAGGTTGACCGGAGCAAATGCATGTGGAACGAAGCGCCGAAAGCAATTAGGCGTCGGAGCCATGAGCGCCAGTGCTGCAGGGGCATGGTTGAGTATGCCTCCAATGAAGTGATAGGCCACTGCGGAGAGGCCGAGCGGATCATTGCGGTCCAGGAAGGCATTTTCACCATCCTCACCTTGCAGGCTGATATGGACATGTGCACCCGATGCCGATTGGTCGGGGAAGGGTTTGGTCATAAAGGTGGCGTGCGTGCCCAGCGTCTGCGCGATCCCTTTGACAGCCTGCTTAAACGTGTAGGCCTGGTCCCCAGCCAACAGACCCATCTGTTCGTTAAAGGTGATTTCATATTGCCCCTGACCATATTCACAGTTGCAGGTCAAAGGGGCAATACCCATCCTGGGCAGGTACTCCAGAATGCGTGCAGGGACTGGAGCAAGGTTTCTGGCCGTTTGGAACACATGTAATCGCTCAAAAACAGGTGCGAGCGTGGTAACGTCTCGCAGCAGGTAAAATTCGTACTCCAGGGCGACCAGGGCGGAATAGCCCACTCCCTTGAGTTGCTCAAGCACCCTGCGCAAGACATGGCGTGGGGCAGACTGCAGTGGTGTCCCATCAGGCCAATACAGGTCGCAGATCACGCGGGCAGTATTCTCCATCCAGGGCACAACCTGAGCGGTGGAGAGGTCTGCTCGCAGGATGGCGTCTCCGTAGTTTCTTTCCGAGCTCAGATAGGTGTCTGGGACGATAGTGGATGCGGTATCAACGGTGACCATGACACCAATCATGCTCACCCCATGCTGTGCGTAGTATGTGAACTTGCTGAGCGGGATGATCTTGGAGCGCGGCATGCCGTGCATATCGGAAAACTCAAAGGCCACACAGCGTATACCTTGTTCCTCCCACACGTGATACAGTTCCTCAACATCTCTGGTTGCTCTTCCCTGGGTTGTTGTCATGACTCATCCTCCATGTGACTTGCTTCCTGCTCGCCATGCACCGTGTCAATGGGCCAGCAGTTTCTCAATGTTCTTCACCAGCGTGTCCTGGGCATGTTGCCGGTTGAGCCACCAGGGGGCGGCTGGATGGGCAGTGCATGTCCAGATGAGGGCTCGCAGTGCCATCGGATCTGCTGCGTACTGCGGCAAAAGTGACGCGAGAATACCACTGCGGTTGCCTGACCCTCTGGCCACCTCTCTCGTTGCCAGACGGCACCCATCGCTGGTGAGACGGGTGAGAGACCGGAAGATGTCGAGAGCACTCCAGGCCATCACCGCTGGCTTGCTGGTGATCGCTATGCTATCCGACAGGCCGGGTGTCTCACAGTGTTCGTCATGAAACCCGGATGTATCCTCCTGCAGGGGGAGAATGAATACTGCTATCATCCCCGTTGTGTCTCTGGTCGAGAACTGATAGGCAGTACCAGGGGGGATACGGAGGCTATCATCAGCGATGAGCCTGGCTTCTTCTTCGCCCACGCGTGCGAGGACGGCACCGGTGACGAGATGGACGAGGAGCTCGCAGGCATGCATACACGGTGCAGACGTCATCCCTGCCTGCATGTGCCCTTGGAGGAGCAACAACTGGGAAGGCGGCGTGCCAGCGGGTGTGGTAAGTTTGCTCATCAGCGCAATGAACATGCTGTTTCCAGGGATGTCTCCCTCCCCTGGAAAACATCCGGAACGGTAATAGTCCATCTGACATTCCTCCTGTCTTGTTCGAAGACTATCGAACAGTGCTGTTGCTCTTCAGGCTTCCCTGCGTTTCCCGTGCGAACAGGCGTCGCCAGGGATTGCCAGGGTCATGCTGGTGTGCCGTCAGGCCAGTAGGACTGGGTGCTCTCAGCAAAGAAAACCCAGGCGACTAACTTCTCGTCAGTACGGCGGTTACAGACGCGGTAGATGATCCCGGGCGGGATGAAGACGATGTCGCCGCATGTGAATTCATGGCTATGCCGCCCATCTTCGTGTTCCCCTACCTCGATGGCGCCTGCGCCCGCGATGATCACCGCCATCTCTATCCCCCCACCCACATGATACTGAAAGGGGAAAAAGGCACCTCCATCCGTCTCTGCCAGCGCCATCTTCAGCCGTGCTGAACCGAATTCGATCAGGCCAACGTGGGCCACCGTGTTGCCCTAGATCGGTGCCTGGAAAAAGTTGTCAGAGGTCGCGCGATCGGCGGCATGCACGATGCGCACCCCTGCTCCTTGTTGCTCCATCACTGCCTCCTTGCAGCGCTGCTGCTGATCTCTGCATCCTCCCGCGCCAGTTGCAGTGCAAGCTCCTGCACCACCCGCGATCGCACATCTGACTGGTGCAAGAAAAAGTGACCGCCGCCGAACATGTGCAACTGGAAGCGCTCAGTCGCCTGCTCTCCCCAGCCGCAGAGCTCAGCTTGGCTCACCTCGCTGTCCTCTCGGCCTCCGTAGACGATGATAGGGCAGGGCAAGGGCTCGGCTGGATGGTAGTGGTAGCTCAGGCGCACGGCGTATCCAGCCCGCACGAGCGCCAGTTTCCCTGCCAAAGCTTCTGCTGGGGTATCGGTGGCTCTCAGCTGATTGGCGAGCGTCTCATCATCGGGCATGGTGGGCGAGCGTTCGGGGAGCTGAGGCGCACGGCAGGCGGCAATGGCTACCACCAGCGGTGGGCTGTGCTGCTGGCACAGCCGTCGCGCCACTTCAAAGGCGAGCAACCCGCCCAGGCTATGGCCGAAGAGCGCAAGCGCGCGCCCTTCCTCCGCAATGGATGGCAGCAGTGCCTCCACCAGAGCCTCGACGAGCTGCTCGTTCTCGGTGAAGAGCGGCTCCCCGACTCGGCTCCCATGGCCAGGCAGTTGGATGGCCGCGACTTCTATCCACGCTGGCAGCCCAGGCGTCCTCGACCAGGGGCGCCAGACGGAGGTTCCGCCTCCCGCGTGTGGAAAACAGAGCAGTCGTACCCTGGCGGATGCCGTCGGTGCAAAACGAACCACCCAGGGGTTGACCGAGGTGGTACTCATGAGAGGCCTCCTTCACATGTGCCGCCTAGGAGATGGTGGAGACAGGTCCCGCGCGACCGGCAGCTCCCGGTGGGACGGGGCAACGACCGGTAGTCCACTTTGTCATTGCCGCAAAGCCTGAGGGCAGGTAGCCATACGTAGCAGCTGGGCACCATGAACGGCTCCAGTCCGGCTTCCACCAGAGACGCACCGAGCTTCTCTCTCGTGGGGAGAGCCTGCTGCGCGCCTTTCGCGGGGACGACATAGGCCACGATCTGCTTCGTACCACCCTCATCCTGCCAGCATGCCACAGCACAGCCACCAATGCCGCTTTGCTGCCAAAGCGCAGCTTCGATCTCTTCCAACTGCACGCGGCGGCCTCCGGCGACCTTGACCTGGCGGTCACCACCGGCGCGGCCAAAGACACGCACTCTGCCGTTCGGGAGAAAGCAGGCTTTATCACCGGTATTGTACAGGCGCGAGCCCTGGACAAACGGATGCGCGATAAAGCGTTCTGCGGTGAGGTCGGGCCGGCTGTAGCCGCGCGCGAGGCACCTGCCTCCCGCATACAAGGTGCCAGGTTTCCCTGCGGGGACGGGCCGGAGCTGCTCATCCAGGACCAGGAGTTCGACGCCCGGCAGGGGGAAACCGACATCGGGTGGGATGATCGGCGTACAGTCCCCCAGCGTCAGGCACACCGTGCACTCCGCCGGACCATAGGCGTTGATGATGCGCAGACCCGGCCGCGCGTACCGGCCTACTACCGCAAGAGGCAGCACCTCGCCTGCAATAATCAGCGTGCGCAGCGGGGCGAGATCGGTTGCCGGCATCCGCGCATCCACGAGCACCGAGGGGGTCAAGGTCGCCACGCTGACCTGGTGCTGCGCAAGAAAGGCAGGCAGCATTGGTCCAGGGCGCAGCGCCTCGCGGGTTCCCATGACCAGGCAGGCTCCGCCGCAGCCGGCGAGCACGATCTCCGAAATCACCGCATCGAAGGTCCAGGCGGCGAATTGCAGGATGCGATCCGTAGGCTCTATGTCACAGCCCCGAATTTGCCCGGCTGCCAGGTTCGCGAGACTGTGGTGTTCCACCTGGACAATCTTTGGCTCCCCCGCCGTGGTGCCCGACGTCGCCATCAGGTACGCGAGATTGCCCGGCGACACCGTGTTTGTCGGGGCAGCGGTGCTGTGTCGTCCAATGGCTGCTCGTTCGCTGTCCAGGCACAGCACCTGCGCAGGACCGGCATGCTTGCTCAGGCGCTGCACCAGGTGCGCCTGGGTCACCAGCACGCTCGGCCGCGTCTCCTTGAGGAGAAACGCCAGCTTTTTCTCCGGGTAAGATGGGGCAGGATTCAACAGCAGAAACGCTCCACCCGCTTTGAGCACCGCCCACACGCTGATCAGCATATCTAGTGAACGAGCGCGGTCCACCGCGATCCCGACGATGACCTCTGGCCCGACCCCGTGCTCCTGAAGGTAATGCGCCAGCTGATTGGACAGTTCATCGAGTTCCTCATAGGTCAACTGCTCTTCCCCACATATCGCTGCCAGCGCATTGGGGTAATGCGAGGACATGGCGGCCAACGCCTCCTGGACGCAGGTTCTCGTGCTCAGAATGAGCGCGGGTGAGCTTTTTTCGCAGCGTGCTGTTGTCATAGACTTGCTCCATTGTTCCAATATACAGGGAGGGAAAGCACTCCCCCGATGTTCACGTTCGGATGCACCGGAAGCCTCGCCCCAGGCTGAGAGAGGCGCAGACCTGGGAAGGTACGCAAAAGCCCGGCATAAGCGGCCCGCAGTTCCACCCGCGCAAGAGGCGCACCCACGCAGAAATGCGCGTCTTTGGGGGGGCCAAAGGCGAGGTGGGGTCGCCGTAATGGCTGCCCGAGACCTGGGGCAGTCAGGTCGCCTGGTTGGTGCGGGCAAACGGAGAGAAGGTTGGCTGCCTCCAAAAACAAGATGAGTTTTTGTCCCGTTGTGATGTGCTGTCCTGCAATTTCGCTCTCGCTCGTCGCCCAGCGCGCGATATAGAAGGTGGGGGTTACCAGGCACAGCAGGTGTTCAACGAGCGTGTTGATGGCTGACGGCTTTGCCTGCACTGCGGCGGAGAGCCCTCGCCAGCAGGGATTGCCTGTGAGGAGCAGAAGCACGCCATCGGTGATCACCTTCTTCGCCGTGACGCGCCCGGCAGAGAGCAGCATCATCGCTGTGGCGATCAGTTCGTCTTCGGAACGCCATGTGTGCTGCTCATCAGCCACCTGCTCGGATGACGCCAGGATGCTCAGCAGGTCCTCCCCAGGTCGCGCGCGTTTATCCGGCAGAGCCTCGCGCAGGGCTTCCCTGAGCGTGAAGATAGCGCTGGTGTCGGCTCCCCTATACCCGCTGGTGACGTTGGCAAAGGCATCAGCCCCTGCCATCCATGCCTGCAAGCTGTCCTGATCATTCATCGGCAGGCCGAGCGCGGCCGCCATTACCCGGTCGGTGAGCGGCGCGGCGAACTCGCTCACGATATCCATGTGCCCTGCCGGCAGGGCGTCGCCGAGCAACTGGTCCACGGCGGTGCTGAGAAAGGTGAGCAGCGAACTGCCCGGACGCAGCAGGGGCGCCAGGGCCGCGCGCATGAGACGAGACACACGCTGGTGCTCCTCGCCGTCATAGAAAAGCGCCTGTTGCATCACGAGTTGCAAGAGCGGGGAAGGCGGGCTTGCTGGAGTGGGGGGATGGGCTGAAAAATGTTCCTCATCGGTGACGATGCGCCCGATCGTCGCGTCACCTGTGACGAGCCAGCAGGTGCCATCATACCAGAGGGGCCCGTGCTCGCGTAGTAGTCGGCGATAGTAGGCCAGAGGCTGGTCCCGCCGCCTGGTCCACGTTGTGAAATCGAGCTGGTGGTCCTCTTCCGGGTGCAGCAGCGTGGTACGCTTTTCCACCTCGGTGGAACCCGGTGTTCCAACCATACCATGTCCTCCTTCAGAGAGAAAAGTCCTGATTTTTCACAGGGAACACGGTACTGCCGCTACTGGAGAAGCCCAATGGGGTTGCTGTCCGCGACTGGGAGTGATCAGACCTCTGCCGATACTCGAAGCCAGAGCCAGCACGCGCGGCATCAGCCGTTCAAACTGCTCAAGGGTCAGCGATTGCGCGCCATCTTTCAATGCCTCATCAGGATAGGGGTGTACCTCGACGAGCAGCCCATCGGCCCCTGCAGCAATAGAGGCCAACGACATCGGCATGACCAGGTCCCGGCTCCCGGTGCCCTGGCTGGGATCTGCAATGATGGGCAGGTGTGAAAGCCGTTCAACGAGTGGGATGGCGCTGATATCCATCGTATTGCGTGTCATTTTCTCAAAGGTGCGGATGCCGCGCTCGCAGAGTATGACGTTGGGGTTGCCCTGGGAAAGAATGTATTCCGCCGAAAGCAGCCACTCTTCGATGGTGGCCGACATACCGCGCTTGAGGAGCACGGGCATGCGCGTGCGTCCTACCTCGTCGAGCAACATATAGTTTTGCATGTTGCGCGTCCCAATCTGCAAGATGTCGGCGTATGCACACACCATCGGCACATCGGAGGGCGTCATCACTTCTGTGATCACCGCCAGGCCAAACTCGGCACGGGCTTTGGCCAGCAGCTTGAGTCCTTCTTCCCCTAAACCACGAAAACCATAGGGTGAGGTTGATGGCTTGAAAGCTCCGCCGCGCAGGATGACCGCTCCCTCTTTTCGCACCGCTTGCGCAGTCGTCATCAACTGCTTTTCCGTTTCAACGCTACAGGGTCCGGCCATCATGACGACCCCACGGTCACCGATGCGAACGGCTCCTTGAGAGATGCAGGGAACAGGAATCTCGACCATCGTATCTTCTGGGTGGAATTCGCGGCTGGCGAGTTTGTAGGGCCTGGA
>Ga0099828_10001530_pt1 | contig 15557 bp, 14 predicted proteins | sample CZO8metaG_2_FD_79338 | JGI IMG/M metagenome (GOLD analysis project Ga0099828, IMG submission 79338) | Vadose zone soil microbial communities from the Eel River Critical Zone Observatory, Northern California, USA - CZOApr15con2H1.8 metaG | ecosystem: Environmental > Terrestrial > Soil > Vadose...
AATCTTCATCTCCTTCATCGTGTAGAGGAGTGTCGCCAGGCCATCCGTGCAGAATGCCTCGCACTTCCCGATTGGCGTCGAGAAGATTACCATCCCTACCGTCTCGAAGGGCTTCACCCTGACGATTTTTCCGTCCCTGATTATCCTGGCGTCCTCGAGATACTCCCTGAGCAGACCCACCAGCGAAAAGACGAGCCTGTACCCAAGAGGGGGCTTCGGGTGCTGCGGCAGGCCTCCTACGAAGATGTGACCCTCGACCGCCTCGTCGAGTAGCCTCGCCCCATTGGCGAGAAGAATTCCCGCGAGGCCGGGAGCAAGTCCGCATCCGGGAATGAGAAGCGCGCCGCTTTTCTTCGCTGCGGCCGCCAATAGCATCTGCTCGTCCTCGAAGGCGATATCAACCATCTTCGCCCCTGCTTCCACGGCCGCCCTGTTCGCCAAGTTCACGACTCCGTGGGGGAGAGCAGATGCGACGACATCGAATTCACGGAGGAAGCTCACGAGTCTCTTCTTGTCTTTCACGTCAACAACATCGGTGGTCAGCTTCTTGCTGGCGGTCATCCTTCTAGCTCGGACGAGCCTCTCCGGGTTCAGGTCTGCGACGACGACCTGGTCAACGTCCGCCGAGCGGGCGAGATCCCACGCGATTACCGAGCCCATGAGCCCGGAACCGAGTACCGCCGTCTTCATCAGCGAGTGTGCGAAACTGTGGCGGTTTTAAGGCTTGGGTGAGTGAATGGAACCAAAAGACCTTTTACGGAAACGGGTGGAAGGGCATCCGATATTGATGGACCTGAAGCAGGCCCTCGATGAGCCCGTCACGAAGTACATGTCCAAGAACGTCTTGTACCTTCCCGAGGCGAGCACGGTGGTGGAGGCTGCCCAGTCGATGCAGAAGAACGGGATCGCGGCAGCGATCGTCACGAAGAACGGGAAGCCGGTCGGCATAGTCACAGAGCGAGACATCCTCTACAAGGTCGTCGCGGGAGGAATGGACCCACGAAAGGCGAAAGTTTCCGAGATAATGTCGTCCCCGATACAGACGGTAGAATACGACTCCAAGGCGGGGGAAGCCTTGGCGAAGATGACGAGACTCGAGATAAGGAGACTGGCTGTGATGCACGAGGGGAAGATTGTGGGCCTCGTGGTGCAGAAAGGAATCGTCGCCGGGAGCTTGAAGGAGCAGGTTCCCCTCCCGGAGCTGTTGAGCCCGAACGAGTTCAGCTGCCCCTACTGCGGCCAGATTCTGGAGAACGCGGAGGCCGTCTCCAAGCACATCGACCGACTTCACATAGGGTCGGGATTGCTTCAGGGCGACTTGAGAAAGTGGTGATACACCTACCCGGACAGGTAGGTCCTGGTAGTCTCGGCAAGCCAGAGTATTCCCTTCTCAAAGAGGTCCAGCCTGATACTCTCGTTGGGGGCGTGAACAGCGTTGTCGGGCGGCGAGACCCCGATCGAAACCGCCGGGATCTTGTACCTCTGGGTAAAGACGTACAGCGGTCCTGTCCCCGGCTCTGAGAGTCTCACGACGCTCTTCTTCCCGAAGACACTTTCCCCTCCTCTGATCGATGCTTGCGCGAAGGGATCTCTGAAGCTTGTCCGCGCAGCCGGTTCCATCGTCTCAACCTCCACCGATACGTCTCCGAAACCTTTCTCCTTCAGGAAGTCCTTGAGGCGGCCAAGGAGTTCCTCCGGGTCTTGCATCGGGACGAGCCGGAGGTCCATCTTGCAGTGTATCTCCTTCGGCAGGACGGTCTTCGAACCAGGCCCAGTGTAGCCGGCCCAGATGCCCGCGATGTTTGCTGTGGGGCGCCTCGCCAGCGCCTTCTTCGCCTGGGATGCGGTAATCCCGCCGACGAAGCTGTGGGCGCCGTAATAGCGCTTGAAACTCTCCCCATCGAAAGGCTCCTCCTCGAGAACTCTCTCTTCCTCCTCTGTGAGGTTCTCGACCTTGTCGTACCAACCCGGGACAGAGACACGCTCGTCTTCGTCCTTGATCAGGTTCAGAGCGCGAATCAGCCGCCAGGGGGCGCTCGGCAGCGCCGCCGCGTAGCTGCTGTGGGCGTCGATGTTGAGAGACTTTAGTACCAGCTCCAGGTATATCATGCCCTTCACTCCCAGCCCCACTATCGGCCTCCCCTGGTCGTCGACGCCTCCCCACTCCCAGAAGACGGCATCGGCCCTGAAGAGCTCGTGATTCTGAGAGACGTAATCAGCCAGGTGCACGCTCCCCACCTCCTCTTCCCCCTCGAAGCAGAACTTCACGTTACAGGGAGGCTCTCCGTTCACCTTCAGATAGCTCTCAAGAAGCTTCAGCCTCGACACCAGCTCTCCCTTGTCATCGGAGACCCCCCTCCCGTACAATCTCCCCTCCCTGAACTCCGGCTTGAAGGGCGGAGACTTCCAGAGGTCGAGCGGCTCCTCCGGCTGGACATCGTAGTGGTTGTAGAAGAGAATCGTCTTGTTCGAATCGCTACCCTTCATCTCCCCGTAGAGCAGCGGAGCGACCCCCTCCTCTCCCCTGAGCACCCTAGTCTGGATTCCGACCTCCCGCATCATCTTCTCGACGAGAATCGCGCACTCCTCTATCCCCTCCTTTCTCGCCGAGACGCTCGGCTGGGAAGCCAGCCTCACAACATCCTTCGCAAATCTGTTCAGATTGTCGTGAACATACCGTTCTAACTTCGTCTCGACCAAATGATTCGAGCTCCTGCTGAGGCTGTCAACGACCCGGCCAAAAGGTTTACAATCGTGACGGATGCTTCCGCGCGCACCCTATCTGAAGCGACGCAAACTCACGAGTTGGTAGTCACCGTCTTTTGTCGGCCTCTCAGTGAGACTACGTCTAACGAGAGCAGCAAGAAGACAACCGCCACCAAAGTGAAGGCGAGCGTTGCATAGTCTATGCCGAACAACCTTGTTGGATAAGTTATCTCCACCGGCTCTCTTGTCGCCGACGCCCCACCGGGGTAGGTTTGTACAATCAAGAAGGTCTCGACGGCCGGGAGGAACAGACCCACATCGGGATTGCGCAAGCTCACAAAGAAGCTAGCACTCATCCCGGGCAAGATTTCTCTTCCGTTCCAGCTCACACCACCGGTGACTCCCGGCTGTGCAGGGAGCCTCCTCGCGACCCAGCCAACTTCGCTCGCAGATTCGTTAATCAGCTCGAAATCCGTGGGTATGTAGACGATCACCCCTGTCACGGACACGTTGTGACCGTTGGTGACTTGAATTTCATAGCTGTCTGTCATTCCACCTATGCTTGTCGGAACAGATCCGTGAGCCTTTGTGTGGGTGTAATGAGGTTCGATAGTAGCGCCTGCAAAAACTTGAGAGGGCAGAGAAAGAACCATGATGGCCAGTGTCAGCGACGCACCAATGCGGTGCGGGTCTCCGACGCGTTCTGCGTGTGTCTGCACTTTTCTCACGTGCCTTGCAGTTCGTCTGATCTGTACCTGCGATCGACCTCCGACTTACTGATCTTTCCATGGATCATGGCTCGAAGGAGTGGCCTGTTAACCCTGAGGAGACCGAAATAGAGGTGGCCAACCACAAGTGCGATCAGGATGAAGCCGAAGACGTCGTGAATTACGGTTGGTCGCCACCACGGCTCTATCTGAGAGTGTAGGAACCAGGGGACATTCCACCATGAAGCGTAGAAATACTGGTAGATTCCCGTGAAAGCCAGTAGAGCGGACGATACGATCAGGTAAAGATGGAAGGATTTCATGAATGCGTCATACTTCGGCATCCTGGGGTATTTCTTGCTCAGTGAGAAGAAGTTCAGTGCGCGAAGCAACCCGTCTCGGTAATCCTGCACGCTAGGCCACATTCGACGGAGGGCTCGGAGCCTCTTCACATCCCAGGCGACGTGAATACCAAGCAGAACTGCAAAGGACGCAGAAACGATTACGTGTGCGAGCACATAAGACGGAAAGGCAGAATGAAGGGGTATGCCCAGGGCGTCGGCGACGGGCGCGAAGGAGGAGGGATCGTACAAGGCAAATCCGGTAATGATGATCATCACCAACACTGCTAGCGTTGCCCAATGAAACAGTCTCTGGACTCTGTCAAATACAGTCAAATCCTTCGTGGCCTCCGCTCGTGGAGCTTCGGTTACCGAGGCTGGAGTGATGGTGCGACGTGCCCAGTGCAAGATTAGCCCTATGCTAAAGAGTCCCAAGATGCCATATGCAATTAATTCGGGCGCTCCGTGCGGCACGTATTCAGCCTTCTTCCCGCGCAACCCGCCTGCCGGTTGAAGACGTATTCGACCCCTTACCTTACTTCGGATGACCGTACCGATGAGGGTCTGCGTCAAACTTCTGCTTGCATCCGGGTGAACAGAAGTAGAAGACTCTCCCCTCGTGTACCGACGTAAGCTTCGTCTTCTTTTCGTCCACCGTCATGCCGCAGACAGGATCTCTTTGCATGTGCTACCCTTAGTCACACATCGACGTCCCATCTATTAGACATTTTTCATCTGTGAATCCTGCGTCCGTGAACCTGATGGGATGCGCCATCGGGAGAGTAGGAGAGAGTTGGCGACCACCGTCACTGAACTGAACGCCATCGCTGCGCCCGCCAAGAAGGGGAGGAAGGAGTACACGGAGACTCCGTAGAAAGGTATCAAGACCCCTCCAGCCACTGGAATTAGAGCGGTGTTGTAGCCAAAAGCCCAGAGAAGATTCTGCTTTATCTTGCTCAGCGTGGTCCTGCTGAGCTCTATCGCATTAACTACATCCATCAATCTGTCCTTGATGAGAATGATACCGCCAGACTCCTTGGCCACGTCGGTGCCACTGCCTATGGCGATTCCGAGGTCGGCCTTCGCAAGCGCTGGTGCGTCGTTCACACCATCACCGACCATCGCCACCGTCCTCCCCTGCGCCTGTAACTTCTCGATGATTCGTTCTTTCTCCTGCGGGAGTAGGTTAGCGTGGAAGGCATCAATTCCAACCTTCTTCGCGATCGCTCCCGCTGTCCTGTCGTTGTCGCCCGTGAGCATAATCGTCTCGAGTTTCATCTTGCGCAGCTCCGAGACGGCGCGTTCAGCATCGGGCTTCAGAGTGTCAGCGACCGCTATGATTCCCAAAGCATCTTTGTCTGCGGCTACAAATACGACCGTATTGCCGTCAGCTTCCAGCGCGGACGCACGAGCCTCGACTTTCGAAACATCGATGCCGTTCTCTCTCATGAACTCTCTCTTACCGAGGCGGACAACTCTGTCCCCGACCCTTCCAAGCACACCAAGTCCCGGAAATGATTGAAAATCAGTCAAGACCTGAAGCTTCAGCCGCCTCCTCCGCGCCTCGGAGACTATCGCCTCTGCCAACGGGTGCTCTGAGCCAGCCTCGACTGTTGCACCCAGCGAAAGCACTTCACCCTCGTCGCCCCCGACTTCAGTTACGGCGGGTCTTCCAACGGTTATCGTGCCGGTCTTATCAAGGAGAACGGTATCCACCTTTCCAGCCATCTCGAGCGCCTCTCCACTCTTCAGCAGGATCCCGTTCTGGGCACCCTTCGCTGTCCCCACAAGCAGGGCGGCGGGCGTAGCTATTCCCAGCGCGCAGGGGCAGGCAATTATGACGACCGAGACGAAGATTAGGATAGAGGTCGCGACTGGGATCCCTCCGAATATGTACCAAATTAGAGAGGATGCAAAGGCTATCCCCACGACCGCCGGCACGAAATACTCCGCTATCCTGTCTGCCAGTCGCTGAATTGGAGCCTTTCCTGCCTGCGCCTCCTCGACCATCCTGGTAATCTGAGAGAGAACCGTGTCTTCGCCGACCTTGGTCGCCTCAGCCCTGAAGTATCCCGCTCTATTTATCGACCCCCCAATCACCTCGCTCCCCGGCCCCTTCTCAACCGGGATGCTCTCCCCGGTTATGATCGACTCGTCGGTGGAGGTTCGGCCCGAAGTAACCCTTCCGTCCGTCGGAATCCTCTCCCCGGGCTTGATCTCGAAGATATCGCCTACGCCCAACTCCTCAACTGGAACATCAACAATGCTATCGCCTTTGACCAGATGCGCGACTGTAGGCTTCATCTCGAGAAGTTTCCTCACCGCGTCCGACGCACGGTCCTTCGTCAGGTGTTCGAGAAGTCTTCCAGCGAGGATTAGCGTTATGATGACCGCTGCAGTATCGTAGTACACGCCCTCGGTTCCAAAGAATGAAGGGAAGAGGGTGGCCACTGTGCTGTAGCCGAATGCAGCCGAGGTACCCAGCGCTATCAGCACATCCATGTTGCTGGTGAGGCTCTTCACAGCATGGTACGCCCCTCGGTAGAACCTCGATCCGACAACGAATTGGACAGGCGAAGTCAGCATTAGGAGGACCAAATTGTTGGCGTAGGCTGGCAGAATCGGGAGGTAGGTTAGGGCGAGAATGGCGATTGTGAGCACCGACCCCGCTCCCACCAGTGTCTTGAGCTTCCCTAGTTCCACAGCCGGCGCAACGAACTCCTTCAAACAGGTTTCACTGCAGAAGTAGAACGTAACGCCCCTTCGCTCCGTCTTGAGTGCGTCACCTCTTTCTTCCACAGACATACCACAGACTGGGTCTTTCCGCAACCTGACTCTGCCTGTTGCCGAGTTATTTCCCTAATGAATGAATCGCTTCGTGGTACCCCTTTGCCAAGCAATCACCAAGGCAAAGGGGTGCTCCCATGTCGCTACGGCCAGGCCCTGATTACGTCTGCTGGATGGGATAAGAGGGACCTGAGCCTACCGCTTAGACAAACAACGAAGGAGTCTTCTGTTTAAAATACACCCGCCTCCGGGCTGCGTGAGAAGGTCTTTGCCTCGAGCGAAGGCGGGGGAAGAGGCGTCAAGGAAGGCGGTGAGGTACTCCGCGTTTTACGGAGGCAAGGTTGCGACGATGCCGAAGGTACCGATCCGCTCCCTCGACGACTTCTCGATCTGGTACACCCCGGGGGTGGCGGCGGTGTCGAAGTTGATCCAGCGAGATGTGGAACTCTCCTTCGAATACACGAATCGCTGGAACAGCATCGCGATTATCACGGACGGGAGTCGGGTCCTGGGCCTCGGAAAGATTGGGCCGGAGGCCGCCCTCCCTGTCATGGAGGGAAAGTCGCTCATCTACAAATATCTCGGAGGGGTAGACGCCTACCCTCTTCCGATCAGGGTTACGGACGTCGAGAAGTTCGTCGATACAGTGAGCTCGCTTGAGCCTGCGCTCGGTGGGATAAACCTCGAAGATATCGAGTCGCCCAAGTGTTTCGAGATCCTGGAGAGGCTGAAGGGTCAGATGGCCATACCCGTCTGGCACGACGATCAGCAGGGCACAGCCGGGGTAATCCTCGCGGCCATCTACAACTCACTGGAGCTGACCGAGAGGAAGATTGGTGAAACGCGAATCACCCTTCTCGGGTCTGGTGCCGCGAACATTGCGGCTGTCCGTCTGCTCGGAGAGGCTGGGGCAGATCCGAAGAAGATGATCGTGGTGGACTCGAAGGGAATTCTCCATCCGGGGAGGGAGGATATGGACCAACTCTTGTTGAGAAACAGGTGGAAGTATGAGGTCGCGCTGGAGACGAACGGTGGCAGGGTTACCGGGGGGCTCGAGGAGGCGTTGAATGGTGCTGACGTTCTTGTTGCAGCTGCGGCCCCGGGGCCTCGCGTCGTCAAGAAGCGTGAGATAGCGGGGATGGCGAGAAGGGCGATTGTCTTTCTCCTGGCAAACCCTGTGCCGGAGATGTGGCCCGGCGAGGCGATTGCTGCGGGAGCGGAGATAGTTGCGACTGGCCGGTCTGACTTTCCGAATCAGGTAAACAACAGCATCCTGTTCCCAGGCATCTTCAGGGGGGCGCTAGACGTTCGTGCCAGGACGATCACGGATGGCATGGTGATTGCGGCCGCGAGAGAGATCGCCCGCTTCGCGAAGGAGGGGGGGCTCAGCCAAAGGAGGATAATCCCTACGATGCTCGACTGGGAGGTCTACCCTAGAGTGGCGGCGACGGTCGGCGTAAAGGCTCAGGAGGAGGGGGAGGCAAGGAGGCGGGCATCGAAGGAGGAACTAGGAAGACACGCGCGAGAAATAATCGGGCGCTCGCGAAAGATGCACCGGGTCTTGGTGGAGAAGAGAATCATTCCACCCCCACCACCTCGCTAAGCCTAAAACGATGCGGGAGAACAGAGCAGCGATGGAGGAAATCTCGGTTAGGGAGGCCAGGCGGGAGGACGTTGAAGAGGCCGCGAACCTGGTCGTCCGGATGAAGAGGCTTAACAACGAGTTTGACCCCCTCTTCACCGTCGTCGACGACGCCCCCGAAAGGGCGCGGAGCTATCTCACGACGTCGCTCGAATCGAAGAGCTCCCTCGTTCTGGTAGCTGTGAAGGGGAAGAGTGTGGTCGGAATCCTGCGGGCTGAGGTCAGGGAGAGGACCTTTTACAAGCCAACGATGGGCGGCAACATCACAGACTTTTACATCCTTCCGGAGCACAGGCGGAAGGCTCTCGGGAACACCATGCTTGAGCGTGCCTCTAAGGCTCTCAGGAAGCTCGGCGCACAGGTGGTCACCGCGGAGTTTCCTGCACGAAATGAGATAGCCGTCAAATTCTACTCAAAGAGGAGATTCAGGGCCCTGACCAACATCTACGCTGAATCGACCGAGTAATCCAACGTCGTCCTCAGCCGGCAGACTCTAACAGGGTGGCTCAAAACAGACGCGCTCCCCGATCGAGATTTGGGCGCGCCACAGCTCGAGAAACCCGGAGCATAATCAACGAATCTATCTCTTCTTGGCGGAGAAGGCCTTCAACATTCCGTCCCCATTAACCTCCATCGTCGTCCTGAAGCTCCTCGGATCCTCGATCGACACCCCACCACTTATCGCCCACTCTTTGAAGGAGCTGCCCTCAGACGTCTCCCCCTTGACCTCATGGGAGGAGCGCAGGTGGAAGGTCCTAGTCTTACCCGTCAGGTTCCTCCCGTCGACGATTATCTTCAGGGAATTCTCGTCCTGGCTGACGAACTCCACGGAGCGGGTGTACCGCCTGTAGAGTCCCCCAAGAATGACAGCGTATACTGCAGTGGCCGCTACGTCGAAGATGCTGATGAGAATTCTCGCCGTGTACTCAAAGCTGAGACCCGCCAACCCCAAGTAGAGCAGCGCGATGAGGAGGAGGAGCCCAATAGAGGCGGCCTTAACCCTTGGCGACTGGCCGGGTAGACGCTCGTAGAGGATTCCGTACGCCGCCGCGAAGACGAGCGAAATGACAAATCCGAGGAATGTGAAGTAAGGGATATAGACGAGAACGACCGACGAGAAGCATTCCTCCGGCGTCGGCCGAAAACCCCCAGCCACTCCCCCACAGGCCGAGGGGAGGTTCGCGGAGAGGAACTGGAGGACGTCGCCCTTCAGCCCGTAGAGTAGGAGGACGTTGAAGAGCCCGATTGACCCGGCGTTGACCATCCCAGCGAGTATCCCTGCCTTCACTCCGGCAAAGGCAGAGCCCAACACTCGCGCCTAATCCTTGAGTGCTTCAAGCACTTGCTGGTCGTGCCCATCGACCCTCACCTTCCTGAAGATCTTCTTGATCCTCCCTTCGGGGTCGATTACGAAGGTCGACCTTTCAGTACCCCAGTATGTCCTTCCGTAGTTGTTCTTTAGCCTCCAGGTGTCGTAGAGCTTGTGCGCGGTCAGATTCTCGTCGCTCAACAGGGTGAAGTTCAGCCCGTACTTTCTGATGAACTTGTCGTGAGAGGCGAGCGAGTCCTTGCTGACGCCTAGAATAACAGCGTCGAGCTTCTCGAACTTTGGGAGGTTGTCCCTGAACGAGCATGCCTCCCTGGTGCAACCAGGCGTGTCGTCCTCGGGGTAGAAGTAGAGAACGACGTTCTTCCCTTGGAGGCTACTCAGCTTCACGTCTTCTCCGTCGCTTGATGGGAGGGAGAAGTCTGGCGCCGGGTCTCCCTCGTTCAGTTCCACGCTCTTGTTCATCGTTCGGGTGGAGAATCACTGGTAGAAAACTTTAACCCCGTTTCAGGAACGTTCGGGCTCCGTTGTCTGTAGACATCCACGTCCATCCCTGGACAAGGTCTTTCATTCTGAAGAATGGTCCCATCGTGAAAGCCTGCAGGTTCTTCAATCTCGACACGACCCTTCTCCCAAAATCAATCGGGCAGCTTCTTGAGGAGATGGACGAAAGCGGGGTCGAGAAGGCCGTTATCCTCGGCCAGGATACTCACGCCACTCGGAACCCGAGCTTCAAGAACTACACGATTCGAAACGATGACATGGCGGAGGTGGCCGCGCGGGGGAGGGGGCGGCTACTCCCCTTCGCCGGGGTCGACCCCAACGCCCCTCCCCAGGCCCTGAAGGAGCTGAAGAGAGCGATAAGGAAGCTGGGCTTCAGGGGTTTGAAGGTCCACAACAGCGCGAACTCCGTTTATCTGAACGACAGGAAGAAGATGTATCCGCTCTACGCTCTCTGCGAAGAGGAGGAGCTTCCGATACTCTTCCACACCGGCACGACGGCCCTCGGGGACTGCGAGATCAGGTACAGCAACCCCGAGCTGCTAGACGAGGTGGGGCAGGAGTTCCCCGACCTGAAGATGATAATGGCCCACTTTGGCTGGCCTTGGATGGACATCGCGATCGCGATCGCGATGAGGAATCCCAGAGTCTTTCTCGACGTCTCCGGTTGGAAGCCCAAGTATCTTCCCTCGTCTCTCCTGTCGTACCTGAACGGTCCGCTCCAGAGTCGGATTCTCTTCGGCACCGACTACCCCATGATAAGGCATCGCGACTGGATGCGCGACTTCAACGAGACATTGAAGCCGAGGCTCAAACCCGGGGTGGCCGAGAATCTAATGCGGAGGAACGCGGAGAAACTCTTAGGAAACTAGCTAGGGAGAGACCAGCTGGTTCTTGAGCGCCCTCCGCCCCCCGAACCCTTCCTCAGGCCTGTGCCAGTAACCAACCTCCTCCTCGCCGTATCTCCAGCAGAGAAAGACCTTCTCGCCGTACCTCTCCGCCGGAAAGTCTACGAGACCAAAGTCGATGTCCCTTACAGTCAATCCGAGGTCTTCCAACTCCCTGATGGTTTTCATCATGTCTTCTGCGAGGAAGTCCAGTCGCTTCGCCTTCTCTATGGACCCATCGGTCCTCAGGCCGATCAGGTTGTACCTCTCGACCTCATCTTTCTGCGCGTCTAACAACTTCTTTTTCTCTATGAGAGCCTTCATCTTTTCCCTGACGCCCGGCAACATCCTCGTCGCCTCCTGCGGTGTGAAGAGGTGATCCTCTCCCTGGTTGCTCGATCCGATGGAGGTTGACAAAATTCGCCCCTCTTCACATGATATCTTTCAGTTAAATGCTTTCGCGGTGCACGAAAGACGCAACTGGGGTCTACAAATTTTACGTAAATCTAATATTAAGTCCAACCCATGGGGCTTCTTGGACGGGGCACGCGAATAGTATGCGGAAGGGGCCACGCAGCTTCGTGGCGAGACGCCGGTCGAGGAGGGGCGAGAGTTTGGTCCAATAAGCTTGTTTTCCGATGGGCGTTCCGTTTTGGGTGGCGAATTTGGACAAAGAATAAGTGGTCGGGGAAAAACCATGAGGCCCGTCATAGTCTCTCACCGCGCAGGTGCCTCCCGTGTCGAAATCCAGCGGGGCGAGCTTTCCGAACGTCAGCGGAACCAGTTCGCCTGCCTGCAAGTTGTTGTAGCTTCCAGCGTATGAGTAGACAGAGGTGGACCAACTGTTCGTCGAGCTCCGGGGTCTAAGCCCTCTGAGAAAGCAACGGGGAGGCTCCTTGCCGGCGTTCGTCATTTAATGTAGATACCCTCCGATGTCGTACTTGACGTTTATTGTCATTAAGTTGTCATCGCGTCCTAGATACTGGTTGGTGTCTGGGAAGAAGGCTTCGTACCGATAGTCACAAGCTCCTCTGAGGCTTTCTACACGTTGAGTCGGCAGGTGGGGGAATCCTTCACTTACTGTTTGTTCTTCAGGAGAGCTTCTGTTTGTTCGACAGAGAACCCCACCTCTTTCAACCCCTCTCTCAACTCCTTGACTGTTTCTCCTTCCACCTCTAGCTCGCCGAAGTTAGTTCGGATCACAACTCTGAACTTGGACAATTCTTACCCATTCCTGATGTCCTTCCTATATTAATGCAACTGGAGAAGTTGGTAAGACATCTCAACATGAGGCGCTCTTGACTTCATCGCGTCATCGAAAAAATATTTACTTCAAGCTCACTGAAATCGGCCTCCCTATGTAGGCAGCATGGGGATTGACGGAACCGTCTTGTGACAAGTCGTAAATTATTATTTCTTGCCCACGACTAGAGTGCTCGCATCATCATCTCTAAAAGGCACGTCGCCACGCCTCGCGATATAATCTCTAAGTTCCCTGATACCTCGCTGCCTGACTTCGTCTGTAAGGACTGCAAGTTCTGGCCAAAGTTTTCTTTCAGCGGCATCGATATACTCGCTTGGCTTCACGTTACCCGACCAGGAGTAGTTGGAAGTTTCAATCGACTTGAAGCCTGCCTTTCCAATAACTGCAGTCAGGTCGGGAATACTGTCATAAAGGCTGATTTGCCTAGTGACTGCTTCGGGGAAGAACTTGAACAGAGGCTTGCCGCGCAACTGTTCGTGGGACTGAGACAGAATCGAGATCGTTCCATCGTTTTTGAGCACTCTGTAGCATTCAACTGCAACTCTGCTCCTATCGTGAAATTCATGCCAAGCATAAGGGATAAACACCGATCTAAAGGCACCGTCTGCCTGCGGCAGGTGTTGGTTTCCTCCCGTAAACGCCTCGAAAGCACCACTGGCAAGGGCGGCCAATCCAGCTTTTGTGAACGAGGCGACATAACGGTCTTCTTCGCTGCTCAGAACCAAGACTGATGAATCCTTCTCAAGCTTGGTTCCCCAGGCAAGCTCCTCTGCCCAGAATTTCGGCCTATGGGCGTTACCGATCAAAGCTGAGAGCCTCGTTCCAAGTGCTTCCTCCAGTTTCTGTCGGCTTGTCTTTCGCCGTTCAGTTTGATGTAACCTTGCCTTTGTCTCTTTACTATCAAGGCTCCCCGAACGTGTTTCGGACAAAATCTTAGAGGTTTGACAAGCCTAACCATGCCTTTGATGTGTTCGTAGGGGCGCTAATTAAGTCCCTCCGACCGAACAATATCGCCATGATGAAAGTTCTACCATCAAGAGTTCTCGGAGCCAATGTAGAATTGCCTATTTGTGCGAGGTTGACCGCAGACCTGGTTGCCCCCCAGTCACAATCGGAAGAGTCTAGGCCGGCTGCCGGGAGAACGCTATCGCCGCCGCAGTCGAATTCGACCTCATTAAGGAGAAGATGAAGCGCGTCTTCGTCCCGTCCCGCAAAGCATTCAGTGCTCGGGGTGGGTTTTAACGACTCGCATCACCAGTTTGCCCACGAGGGATGTGCGGAGGAAGTGTTTGCTCGACCTCCCAAGGGCGACCAGGGCGACGAAGGGTCTATTTCTTCGCCCGACCTGATTGGCTGGGTCAAGTCTCCTGGAGGTATTCACAGCTCTCCCTCGTGAGAAACGTGAAGTACAGGTGGCCGGCCTTGCTCAATTCCCGCCTCACCGTGATCACGGTCGGAATCCTGAGGAAGGTTACGCTCCTGCCCTCGACTTTCATCTCGGGGAGGTCGCCGCGACAATAGTCGGCACGACCCCTGCCACCTCGATGCTTATCTAAGGCGAGAAACTACTTGGCATGAATGAATTACACCGAACCATACATCCCGACTCCGGGAGACATCATACCGAAGATGCTCACCTTGGCTTCTGTGATGCCAGATGAGACGGTGTTTGACCTCGGCTCGGGAGACGGCAGAATGGTGATAGCAGCGGCCAAGGACTTTCATGCCAGGGTGGTGGGAGTGGAGGTTCGTAGGCGCCTCGTGATAGAGTGCCGCAGAAGGGTGAAGGAGATGGGACTGTCCCATCAAATCAGGATATGGTGTCGCAACTTCAAGAGGGTAAGCTTGAGAGAGGCCGACGTCCTTGCCATATATCTTTCGAGCTATACCCTGAACTTAATGGCGCCCAAGTTCATGAAAGAACTGAGGGCTGGTGCCAGAATCGTAAATTTTGATTACTCGATTCCCGGTTGGAGGCCTGAGCGTGAAATAGAGGTCACGCCTGCGGGCTGGAGGAAGCCTCATCCGATATACCTGTATGTGATGTGAACCAGACCAACCCATCAGGCCGTCAGGCGGGCGGGTTTCAAAACATGCAAGATTTTCAGAGAAAAGTCCTCTAGACCTATCCTCATACTTGTGCTTCAAATAGAAGACCGCGAATAGTTACCCTTTGAGAATAACTTCTCGAAGCTGAAACTCAAATGCCGAGAGCCGACCTGAGACCCTTGTACCTGTTTCTTATGGTTACTTCGGTCACCCCGGCAGCCTCAGCAACGTCCTTCTGCGTCTTATCTTCGCCTTCCAATGAGCAAGCAACGTAGAGCGCCGAAGCGGCAAATCCCATCGGGTCTTTGCCAGCTGTTATCCTCATCTGCTTGGCCCTAATCAGTATTTCCCGTGCCCTTCTCTGTGTTTTCTCGGACATTCCTGCCCTAGACGCTATCTTCGATACGCACCTCGATGGCTCTGCCACTGGCATCTTGATGTCCATCTCCTTGAGCAAGAGCCTGTAGGACCTCGCAAGGTCCTTTCTTTTGACATTGCTCACTGCTGCCACGTCTTTCAAAGTTCTTGGAACTTCCATGTCCCTGCAGGCGGCGTAGAGCGATGCTGCTATTATTGATGTGATGGACCTTCCTCTCACAAGATTCCTCTCAAGTGCCTTCCTGTAGATGTAGGCGGCCTTTTCCGTGACAGCTTCGGAGACTGTCAGCTTGTCCGAGAACCGTCGCAGCTCGCTTAATGCCTGCCTTAGGTTCCTGTCCGCGGATTCGTGCACCTGGCTTCTCCGATCCCATGTCCTCAATCTCTCGACTGTGGATTTCATGGAACCGGACAATGACCTCCCTGATGCGTCCTTGTTCATGCCTCCTATTACTGTGGCAAGGCCCATGTCATGCATTGTTATGGAGGTGGGGCTTCCGGTCCTGCTTCTATTGTCCTTTTCTTCGTTAGAGAAAGACCTCCATTCCGGACCCGCCTCCACAATCTTCTCCTTCATTACGAAGCCGCAATTACTGCAGAAGAGTTCTCCTCTGGAGCTATCAATTACCATTAGCCTCCTTCCGCATTTGGGGCATCTATCCAGTATCCTCTCAGATTTCAGCAGTCTCGAAAAACTTATGTTGTGTGACATGTGCGATATAAATCTGAGATATTTAAGTCTCAGAGTATGAAATTATTAGTCTGGTATATAAACTCTGAATGCCAGTCTCTCTTCAGGTTGAAGGTATTTTCAAGTGTCTAGATCTTGGTTGTTGATTCTTGCTCTGTCTTGCTCGCCGTTGTCTGAGCAGTTTCCGTCATTCCATCAAGTCTCGGCGGTATCGAGTCGGAGAATTGGTGGAATTCGCTATATCTCCAGATGGACCTGAACCACGCGGTCGATCTGC
>Ga0099828_10001536_pt1 | contig 15531 bp, 14 predicted proteins | sample CZO8metaG_2_FD_79338 | JGI IMG/M metagenome (GOLD analysis project Ga0099828, IMG submission 79338) | Vadose zone soil microbial communities from the Eel River Critical Zone Observatory, Northern California, USA - CZOApr15con2H1.8 metaG | ecosystem: Environmental > Terrestrial > Soil > Vadose...
AAGGGGAGCCCATCCGGGATCGGGCCCCCAGGCGCCGGCTGCGCGTGCTGCCGGTGCCGCCGGCCTGGACCGGCGTCTGGATCAGCCCCGACCCCCGCGGCCACATCCAGGCCACGGGCCGCGACCGGCGCGGGCGCAAGCAGTACCTCTACCACCCGCGCTGGCGCCAGGTGCGAGACGCGGACAAGTACGCGCGCATGGTCGACTTCGCCGGCGCCCTGCCCCGCATCCGCCGCCGGGTGCGCCGCGACCTCCGGCTGCCCGGCCTGCCCCGCGAGAAGGTGCTGGCGACCGTGCTCCGGCTGCTGGAGCTGACCCTGATCCGGGTCGGCAACGACGAGTACGTGCGCGAGAACCGCTCCTACGGGCTGACCACCATGCGGGACCGCCACGTCGGCGTGGACGGCTCGGGAATCCGCTTCGTCTTCCGCGGCAAGTCCGGGGTCGACCACGAGGTGCCGCTCCACGACCGGCGCCTGGCCGGCATCGTCCGCCGCTGCGAGGAGCTGCCCGGGCAGCGGCTCTTCCAGTGGCTGGACGAGTCGGGCGAGCGTCATGCGATCCACTCCGACGACGTCAACCAGTACCTGAGGGAGGCGGCCAACGACGACTTCACGGCCAAGGATTTCCGGACCTGGGCCGGGACGGTCCTCGCCGCCCGCGCCCTGCAGGAGTTCGAGAAGGTCGACTCCGAGGCCGCCGCCAAGCACAACGTGATCCGGGCCATCGAGCAGGTGGCCCGGCGCCTGGGGAACACCCGCGCCATCTGCCGCAGGTCGTACGTCCACCCGGCGGTGATCGACTTCTACCTGGAGGGAAGCCTGGCCGAGCTGCTCAGCCGGCGGGCCGACGAACTGATGCGGACGACGCGGCTGCCGGCCGCGGAGGCTGCGGTGCTCGGACTGCTGCAGCAGCGCCTGCGGAGGGAGGCAGGCAACTAGGAGGGCGTATCCTGGAGGCGAAGTGCGGATCGTCGTCAAGGATCCCGAGGAGTTCGAGCAGGCGCTGCGCGAGTTCCGGCGCAAGGTGCAGGAGCAGGGCCTGGTCCGCGAGATGCGGCGGCGGTCGCACTACGTCCCCCCGGCCGAGGCCCGCAAGATCAAGAGCCTGCGGGCCCGCCGGCGCCGGACCCGCTAGCGCCCGCCCGGTATACTCCTACGCGTTCGGTGACCATGGCGGAGGGGAGACACCCGTTCCCATTCCGAACACGGCAGTTAAGCCCTCCAGCGCCGATGGTACTGTCGGGGTAACCCGATGGGAGAGTAGGTCGTTGCCGAGCATCTCTCAGGTTTTGAGGGGGCTGGCCAGCGGCTCCTCGACCACCATCTCCGGCCGCAGCCGGGGCAGCAGCAGCAGGTAGCGCACCACCAGTGCCGCCACCAGCGCCAGCAGCGTGAAGAGGGTGTCCGCCACCACCTGCCCGACCCCGTCGTGGAAGGCCACGATCAGCCCCGCCTGCAGCGCGCAGGCGCCGGCCAGGATGGGCACGAAGACCCGGTCGTGGACGGCCATCAGGAACTGCACCAGCAGGTTGTCCAGGCTGAGGGCGATGCCGATCACGCCCACCAGCAGGATGTAGGGGACCGCGTCCAGGAACCCGGCCCCGAAGAGGACCCTCACCACCAGCCCGGGCAGCAGCCCGAAGACGATCAGCGCCCCCGAACCCATCGCCACGATCAGGCCGACCGAGATCAGCAGGAGCCGGCCCGGGTGTTGGTCCTTGGCCACGGCCTCCACCACCCGCGGGAACATCACCTGGCTCACGCTCAGGGTCAGGAAGTAGATGATGCTGCCGATCTTGTTCAGCCCGCCGTAGATGCCGGCCGCGTGGGGGTCCAGGTAGTGCCGGGCCAGGATCACGTCCTGGTTGTAGAGAAGCAGCACGCCGAGGGTGCCGGCCGCCGCCGTCAGTGAGAAGCCGGCCATGGCGCGCAGGCGGGCGCGCTCGCGCGGGTGAGGCAGCCCGCGCAGGCTGAAAAGCCCCAGCCCGTAGGCGGCGGTGATGCCCAGCACCACGGCCGCCATGGCTCCGGAGACGGCGTAGCCGGCCCAGAGCAGCGCGACCAGGGCCGACATCCTCACCACCATCTCCAGCGAGAGGTTGGAAGACAGCGCCGTGAAGCGCTGCATGCCCTGCAGGATGCCGCGCGGCATCGCCAGCTGCCAGACCAGGGCGATCGCGAAGCCCAGGACCAGCAGCGGGATGGGGGAGCCCAGGTGCAGGAAGCTCGCGAAGGGCACGGCCAGCACGCCCGTCACCAGCAGCGCGACCAGGCCCGGGATGGCGACCAGCCAGGTGGTCCGCGTCAGCAGGGAGCGGATTCCGGCCCGGTTGTTGTGGGCCAGCAGGGTGGCCGCGTAGCGGGCAAGCACCAGCGTGAGGATGAAGGTGGGCGCGTTGCCGACCGCGTAGAGGGCGATCAGGGAAGCCACCTCGCCGTAGGTGGCCGGGCCCAGCACGCGGCCGGCGATGGCGTGGTAGACGAAGCCGCCCAGGCCGGCGACCAGGCCGCCGGCGAAGAGGATCAGGTTCTGACGGGCCAGCCGGCTGTCCCGGATGCGGGCCAGGCGCTGGCCGACCCGGAGGGAGCCGGCGGACTGCACTGCTGCGTTCAGTCTAAACAGCCTTGCCGCCGCCGCAGATCGCCCCAGGTGCCACCTATAGTCTTTGATCGCATGGCCCCCAGCGAGAAGCCGCTCGTCTCCGCCCTGGTCGTCAGCTACAACGTCAAGGACCTGCTGCTGGAGTGCCTGGAGGCGCTCTTCAAGAGCGCCGACGTGCCGCTGGAGGTCGTCGTGGTCGACAACGCCTCCAGGGACGGCTCCGCCGATGCCGTGGCGGAGAAGTTCCCGCAGGTGAAGCTGCACCGCCAGAAGCGCAACACCGGCTACGGGCGCGCCAACAACCTGGGGCTGCATGACTGCCGCGGGCGCTTCGTCCTGCTGCTCAACCCGGACGTCGTGGTCGGCGACCACTGCGTGGGCCGGCTGGCCGACTTCCTGCTCGTGCACCCGGACGCGGGCGCGGTCGGCCCCCGGCTGCGCCGGCCCGACGGCGCGCCCGACCAGGCCGGACGCCGCTCCTTTCCGACCCCGGCCAGCGCCTTCTACCGGCTGTCCGGCCTGAGCCGGCTCTTTCCCCGGAGCCCGCGCTTCGGGCGCTACAACATGGGCTACCTCTCGGCCGACGAGACGCACGAGATGGACGCCGGCACGGGCGCCTGCCTGATGCTCCGCCGGACCGCCATCGACCGGGTCGGGTTCTTCGACCCCAGCTACTACATGTACGGCGAGGACCTGGACCTCTGCCAGCGCTTGAAGCAGGGGGGCTGGAAGATCTTCTACCTGCCCAGCGCGAGCGCCCTGCACGTGAAGGGCGCCTCCACACGGCAGGCCACCCAGCGCATGCTCTACGAGTTCCACCGCGCGATGTGGAGGTTCCACCACAAGCATCACGCCGAGGACCTCTCGGCCTTCGGGAACGGGCTCGTGTGGGCCTCCATCTGGGGGCGCTGGGCGGTGCTCAGCGCCCGCGCGGCGGTCCTCCGCGACGACCGGGTTTCGCCTTAGAGTTCCGGTTGCACAAGGCATGTACCACCAGATCACCCGCAACAAGAGGATGAGCATCCTGGTCGTCGTCCTCTTCCTGCTCTTCTGGCTGCTGGCGGGGTTCCTGATCGGCTCGGCCAGCGGCAGCCTGGCGGGTGCGATTGTGGGGACGGTGGTCCTGGGCCTGCTGGCGGTGGGCGCCGGCCTCTACTCCTACTTCCTGGGGGCCGCGACCGTGCTCGCGGTCTCGGGCGCGCGGGCGGCCGACCCGCAGCAGTTCCAGCAGCTCCACAACATCGTGGAGACGCTCGCCATCGGGGACGGGCTGCCCAAGCCGCAGGTGTACGTGATCGACGACCCCTCGCCCAACGCCTTCGCCACCGGGCGCAACCCGCAGCACGCCGCGGTAACCGTCACGACCGGGCTCCTTCAGATGATGAACCGCGAGGAGCTGGAGGGCGTCCTCTCGCACGAGATGTCGCACATCAAGAACTTCGACGTCCGCCTGATCCTGATCCTGGCCACGATGGTGGGGCTGGCCGGGCTGCTGGCCAGCTTCGTCTGGCGGGCGGCCTTCACGATCCGGACGCGCGACTTCCGCGTCACCCTGGTGATCCTGGCCATCGGCCTGGTCTTCGGCATCATCGCGGTCATCGTCGGGCCGCTCATGCAGATGGCCCTCTCGCGGCAGCGCGAGTCACTGGCGGACGCCAGCGGTGTGGAGCTGACCCGGAACCCGACCGGCCTGATCAGCGCCCTGAAGAAGATCTCGATGAACGACAAGCCGCTGCAGCGGTTCAACCACGCGACCGCCGCCATGTGCATCGACAACCCGTCGGAGCACCACGGCAGCTTCTGGGGCCACCTCTTCGACACCCATCCGCCGGTCCAGGAGCGGATCGCGGCCCTCGAGAAGATCTTCTCGGTCAAGGAGACCTAGCCCCTCCCTACCCTCCCCGGAGGGGAGGGTTCAAGGGGGTGCATAATCGCCCGCCGTGAGGAGGGAGGAGGCGGCCAGGCTGCTGGCGCGGCTGATCCACGTCCGCCGGGCCGAGCTCGACCGGGCGCTCCGGATGTCCCTCTTCGCGCTGGTCCTGGGCTGGGCGATGTACGTCGCCTTCAACGCGACCCAGGCCATCTTCCTGACAGTGGACCGTCCCCACGCCTACCCGGTCTTCTTCATCCTCTTGGCCCTGAGCGTGTGGCCGGCGGTCACGCTGCAGGCCGCGCTCACCCGGCGCCTGGGCGTCAGCCGCGCCTTCCGCTACAACCTGCTCGCCAACAGCGGGGTGGCCCTGCTCGCCTATGCGGCCTACCGGTTGGCGGAGAGCAACCCGGTCGTCCCCTTCGCCGCCTACGTCGCCTACTCGGTGGCCTTCGAGCTGGTGATGCTCCACTTCTGGGCCTTCGTGTCCCAGTACTTCAACCTGCTCGAGGGCAAGCGGATCTACCCCGTCATCGCGGCCGGCACCAGCGTCGGCTACATCCTCTCCGGCTACACGACGACGCTGGTGGCGCTCTGGTCGACCGAGGCGCTGATGTTCGTGTGGGCGGCGGGGACGGCGCTGGCGGCGTGGCTGGTGCACGACCTCGAACAGCGACTCTTCCGGCCGGCTGACGACGAGGCTGACGAGTTCATGGCCGAGGTCCAGGTCCACCCGCGCAAGAGCGGGCTGGCGGCCCTGCCGGTCGCCGTCGGCTACCTGCGCTCCAGCCGGCTGGTGCTGGGTCTGGTGGTCCTGGCGCTGTCGCTGATCCTGGCCATGCGCGCCTCCGACTACGTGGTCGCGCTGGTCTTCGTGCAGAGCACCCACAACCTCCAGGAGCTCACGATCCTGCTCGGCTACGCGTGGCTCCTGAGCTATGTCGTGCAGCTCTTCCTGGCGCTCTTCGCGACGCCGCCGCTGCTGGCCAGGCTGGGCGTCAAGAACGCCATCCTGGCGCTGCCGGTCGCCACCCTGCTCGGCTTCGCGGCCGTGGCCCTGAGCCCGGTGCTGGCCACGGCCGTGTTCCTCTTCGTGGTCCGCAACGGCCTGCAGACCGGGGTGGACGACCCGGCCGAGAACGTGCTCTCGAGCGCGCTCCCGGGCCAGGTGCTGCCGAAGCTCAAGCTGCTGATGGACAACCTGGTCCTGCCCGGAGGGGCCCTGCTGGCCGGTGTCCTCCTGCTGGCGGCACAGGCCCTGCTGGGGCCGGCTTCGGTGGTCGGGCTGGCCCTGGGCGGGATCGCCTTCAGCCTTCTCTTCCTGGCGGCCGCGCTCTACGTGCGCCAGCACTACCTGCAGGCGATCCACGACCGGCTGCGCACCCACACCATCTCGCTCAGCGACCTCGAGCAGGCGCTCGGCCACCCGGACCAGGACCAGATCGACCAGCTGAAGGAGCACGTCCGGGACCCGGACCCCGGCGTGCGCCGCTTCGCGGCCGCCGGGCTGGCGCGGGTGGCGCCCACCGCCTTCGCCGAGATCCTGCCCGAGCTGATGGCCTCCGACGACGCCTTCCTGCGCCGCCTGGCCTTCCAGCTTGGCGGCCAGGGCCTGGCGGTCGCGATCCTGGAGCGGGGAGCCGCGGACGCCGACCCCTGGGTGGTGGCTTCGGCCGCCGCCGCCGGCGCCGGCCTGGAGCCGCCCTGGGAACGCTCCCGGCCGCTGCTCGAGCGGCTGTGGCGGTCGCGCGACCGGGAAGGCCGCGCGGCCGCCGTCTGGGCGGCGGCGGCGCTGAAGGACGAGGCTCAGGTGCTGGCGGCTCTCAGCGACGACTCGGCGCGGGTCCGGCTGGAGGGGATTCGCAGCTTCGCCAAGCTCAAGGGCCAGGTGGCCGGAGCCGGCGGCGCCCTGGTCGCGCGCCTCCGGGACCGGAACCTGGAGGTGCGCTGGGAGGCGCTCGGGCAGGCTGTGCGCTGGAAGCCGGCGGCCGGGGAGCTGGAGGCGTTCGTGGACGCTCTCCTGCAGGGGCTCGGCTCCCCCGACGGCACCACCCGGCGGCTGGCCGGGGAGGCGCTGTCGGTGCAGTACCCGGCCGAGCTGGAGCGGGCGCTGCCGCTCCTGAGCTCGACGCGCGACACCGGGACGGCGGTGGTGGAGGCGCTGCTCAGGAGCGGGCGCCGGGAGCTGGTCGAGCAGGCGCACGGCCATCTCGGCCAGCTCCTGCAGCAGGCGTTGGCCGCGGCGGGCCAGGCCCGCCGCCTGGAGAAGCTGGCCGAGCTGGCGGGAGCGGCCGGCGAAGACATCCGCTTCGCCGGACTCCGGCTGGCGCTGGAGGACTTCCAGAACCGGGTGGCCGAGGTGACCATCGCGGCCCTGCGCGCGCTGCATTCCAGGCGTGGCTTCGCGAACGTCGAGAGGGGTCTCCGCTCGGACCACCAGGCGGCCCGCGCGGAGGCCGTGGAGACGCTCCTCAACCTGGGTCCGGGCAGCCTGGTCCGCCCGCTGCTGACGCTGCTCGACCCCGACGCCCTGGATCCGGCTCCGGCGCGCCCCCTGGGCGCCGAGGAGCTCCGCCAGCTGGAAGGCCACCACGACCGCTGGATCAAGCAGGCCGCCGCCACCCTGCGGGTCGGCGTCCGGGCCCGGCTGCGGGACTTGATCGCACTCCGGCGCGTCCCCCTCTTCGCCACCCTGACCCTCGACCAGCTCGCTGAAGTGAACAAGCTGATGGTGTCGCGGACCTACCAGGCCGGCGAGACCATCTTCCACTGGGGCGAGCGTTCGAGCGAGATGTACGTGATCACCGAGGGAGAGGTGCGCATCCACCGCGACCAGGGCGGGAACCAGGCCACGCTGGCCACGCTGGGGCCGAACACCTTCATGGGGGAGATGGCGCTCTTCGACGAGCAGCCGAGGTCGGCGGGTGCGGAGGCCGTCACCGCCTGCACGGTCCGGGTCCTGTCCCAGCGCCGCCTCGACGACCTCGTGCGCGACCATCCGGCGGTCCTGATGGAGCTGGTGGTCGTCCTGACCCGGCGGGTGCAGCAGACGACCGAGCAGCTGGCGCTGGCGGGCGGAAACCGCTCCGGGGACTGATAGACTGCCCCGGCCCGGGGGCCGGCGAATGAACGACCTGATCAGCCTCAAGAAGATCCCGCTCTTCTCCACCCTCAGCCTGGAGCAGCTCGCGAGCATCGACCGGCTGCTGCTCACCCGCCGCTACCTGAAGGGCGAGGAGATCCTGCGCACCGGGGACCTGAAGCCGGAGCTCCATGTGATCGTCGAGGGCGAGGTCCGCCTGCACCACGACGGCGGCGGCCGCCAGCTGACGCTGGCGCACCTGGGGCCGGGCGGCTTCCTGGGCGAGATGACCCTCTTCGCCAACCAGCCCCGGCCGTCCAGCGTCCAGGCCGTCACCGACTGCGTGGTCCGGGTCCTGCGCAAAGACCGCTTCGAGGCCATCGTCCACGAGCACCCCGAGGTCCTGGTGGAGGTGATCAAGCACCTCTGCGGGCGGCTGCGCCAGGCGGACGAACAGCTGCAGGGGGTCACCCTGCCGGCGCCGGCCCAGGAGGAGCAGACAGCCGCCGCCGGCTAGGCCGGCTAGGCTTCGGCGTCTTCCTCGTAAGGCGGGAGCGTTCGCTCCTCGGCCTCGCTGAGGGCCACGTGGACGTTGTTGCCGACCACTTCCGCCACCCTGGCCGCCGGCACCAGCAGCCGGCGGCCGGCCAGGTGGTCCTCCCGGATGACCAGCCCGTTGACGGCGCCGGTGTCGTCGGTCAGGACCCGTTGCACCTCACCCAGGCGGCAGTTGCCCGACCAGACCGGGCTGCCGGCCGTGATCTCGTGCAGGCGGTCCTCGGCGCCCAGCGCGGCGTGGACCGGCGGCTGGTAGGGCGCCTGGCCAACCAGGGCGCCGAAGATGGACAGGAAGCTCTCCACGCCGTAGTCGAAGGGCGCCCGCCAGTGCTCGCCGGGCTGGCCGAAGGGAGGCAGGTCCGCCGAGGGCAGCAGGCGGAGCTGCTCTTCGTCCAGGTCGGTGACGAGCCCGCTCACGCTCGCCTCTCGGAAGCGGCTGAGGGGAACGGCGCGGCCTTCCACCACCAGGTGGGTCACCCGGTGGCCGCGCTCGTCGACCACGATCCGCTCGACGGCGCCCAGCCGCGCCCCAGCCGATCCGACGACGTCCTCGCCGATGAAGACCTGCCTCACGAGCCGGCCTCGGGCGACGCCTCCAGGGCCGTTTCCGGGCGGACCTCGATCCGCTGCTGCGCCTCCTCCAGCCGCCGGCTGGCGACCAGCAGGAAGACGCGCGCCTCGTCGACCACGGCCAGCGCCTGCTCGAGGCTGAGGTCGCCGTCCTCCAGCGACTTCAGGCGCTGGTCGAGGAGCTCGACCGCCTTCTCGAAGCTCAGCTCTTCGGGGTTCAGGCCTCGACCTCCTCGACCCTGGCGCCCAGGCGGCCGGAAGCGAGCCGGACCCGCAGCCGCCGACCCCGCGCCGTCTCCGCCGCCGAGCGCAGGATGCGGCCGGTCTCGGTGTCGCTGACGATGCTGTAGCCGGCGGCCATCCGAGCCTCCGGCGAAAGGGCGGCCAGCCGCCGGGTGCGCTGGTCGAGGCCGGAAGCGGCGGCGCGCAGGCGCTCCTGGAGGCGCCGGGAGAGCCGCTCCTCCACCGTCCGTCCGGCCAGCTCCTGCCGGCGCCGGCGCAGCCAGCGCTCGGCGGCCGCCTGCAGCCGCTGCCCGCGCTCACCCAGGCCTTCCCGGCGGCGGGCCAGCTGGTGGGCGGGGCTCAGTCGCAGGAGCTCGGCTCGGCCGCGCTCGAGCCGGTCGCGCCGCCGCCCGAGCAGGGAGGGCAGGACGAGCTGCAGCCGGCGCTCGCGCTCGGCCAGGCGGGCCAGGAGCTCCGACTTGCGGGGGACCACCCGGGCGCCGGCCTCGGTCGGGGTCCGGCATTCGAGGTCGGCCACCATGTCGGCCAGGGTGCGGTCGGAGGTGTGGCCCAGGGCGGTCACCACCGGGATCCGCGAAGCCAGGATGGCGCGCGCGACGACCTCGGTGTTGAACGCATAGAGCTCCTCGAAGCTGCCGCCCCCGCGCGCGATCACGGCCACCTCTGCGTCGCCGTCGCGGTTGCAGCGGCGCAGGGCGGAGGCCACGCTGGCGGGCGCCGCCACCCCCTGCACCTGCACCGGGTAGACGGCGATTCCGATGTTCGGGAAGCGGTCGAGGATCGTTTCCTGGAGGTCGTGGATGACGGCGCCGGTGGGCGAGGTGAGCAGCGCCACCGTGCCGGGCAGGAACGGCAGCCGGCGCTTGCGGGACAGCTCGAAGGCGCCCTCCGCCTCCAGCCGGCGCTTGAGCTCCTCCAGCCGCGCCCGCAGCCGGCCCGCCTCGTCGAACTCCAGGTACTCGACGATCAGGCGCAGCGCCCCGATCTGGGCCCAGAAGTCGACCCGGCCCCGGAAGATGAACTCCTGGCCGTCCTCCGGGACCATCGGCAGGCGCCGAACGTCATCGGCGAAGATGAAGGCGTCCACCCGGCTGGCGGCGTCGCGGATCGAGAAGCTGTAGTGGCCCCGGGCGCTCTTCTTCATGCCGCTGACCTCGCCCTTGACCAGCACGGCGGTCAGAGGCCGCAGCTGGCGGCGGATCTCGAGCGCGAGCTCGCTGACCGTGAGCGGGCGCCGGGCCTCCTCGGGCTTGAGCATCGCTGCCAGTCTAGGAGGTCAGCCGCAGGCTCCGGCCAGTCCGGGCTCGGTAAAGCCCAGCCGCGCGATCATGGTCAGGGCGCCGGACCTGTAGAGCCAGATGGCGCCCGACCTGGACGCGATCCAGACCCCGTGGCTGTCGGAGATCGCCACCTTGAAGGGCGCATCGGGCTCCGGAAGCCGGACGGGAGCGGTCGAGCCGGGCGGAACGCCGGCCGACCCCCAGTAGATGACGGTCCGGATGGCGGTGAGCACCACCGAGTAGGACGTCTTGGTCGCCTGGCCGACGATGGGTAGCCCGCCGGCGTCGAGCCCCAGGATCCAGATGAAGTTGCCGGGGGCGTAGTACCAGGTGCTGATCGCTCCCGTGCCGAGGTCGAGGCGGACGACCCGGTTCCCACCCCGTCGGAACGCGACGAACGGCTTGTCGGGGTCGCTGGCGTCCAGGTCGACCGCGTAGGCGACACCCGGCCCGACCACGCTCCAGAAGCGGTCGTCGGTGGTGACCTGCCGGTAGGCGAGCGTGGTGGGGTCGACCAGCCCCAAGCGCTGGGGGGCGTCGTCGGACGCGGGCGTAACCCGATTGACGTAGATCCCCTCGGGCTGGATGGTGACCACTGTGGAGGTCGACGGGACGACGGCGATCCTCTCGCTGCCGCTGGCGGCATCTACGACATGTATCCGTCCGGGGATGGGAGTCGAGGGGGGCGACGGCACCGAGGGAATCTCGCCGAAGGCGTAGCGGCTGCCGTCCGGGGAGATCTCGTTGTAGAAAGCCGGGAGCCACTTGCCGAGCGGCCAGTCATACCCTGTCTGGCTGGCCGGATCGACGCTGAATGTAGCGGCGGGCAGGTTGAGAAAACCCCCTGATCCGACGCCCCTGACGATCGGCAATCGGCAGCTGAGGGCGGCCGGTGAAGGCGAGGCGGCTGCGCTCGCGGAGGCGCCGGGCGAAGGTGAGGCGGCCGCCGAGCCGCCCGCGGCGCAGGCGGTGAGCAGGAGTCCGAGCGCGGCTGCGAGCCGCTTCACGGCCGGAGTCTAGGCGCTAGCCTCCGATCTGGGACATCGACTTGGCGGGCTTGACGAAGCCCTCCTGGTTGATCAGGTGTCCCTCTTCCTTGCGCCAGACCGCGGTCTCGACCACTCGGCAGAGGTGGTCGTCCGAGACCCCGCTTCGCATCAGGTCCCGGAGCGGCGTCTCCGAAAGGGAGAAGAGGCACGTGCGCAGCCCGCCCTCGGCCGTCAGCCGGATGCGGTTGCAGGTCGTGCAGAACGCCTGGCTGACCGAGGAGATGAAGCCCAGGCCCCCGGGCGCGCCGTCAGCGAACTTGTAGCGCGTGGCGGGCCCCGGCCGGTCCTCGCTCATCGCGACCAGCGGGAAGAGGTCCTCGATCTGCTCCTGGATCCGGCGGCTGGGCACCACCTGGTCGTTGGTCCAGATGTTGTCGCCGTCGAGCGGCATGAACTCGATGAAGCGGACCTCGTAGCCCTTGTCGCGGGCCAGGCGCGCGAAGTCGACCACCTCGTCGTCGTTCTGGCCCTTCATGACGACCATGTTCAGCTTGATCGGCCGCAGGCCCGCCTCCTCCGCCGCCGCGATCCCGTCCATCACGCGGGCGAACGCTTCCACGCGGGCGATCTCCTGGAAGCGGTCGATGTGGAGGGTGTCCAGGGAGACGTTGACCCGCTTCAGCCCGGCGTCGGCGAGCAACCTCGCCTTCTGGCGGAGCAGCACGCCGTTGGTGGTCATCGTGATGTCGAGGGTGGGGTCGATGGCGTTGATCATCGCCACCAGCTCCTCGAGCTTCACGCGCACCAGTGGCTCGCCGCCGGTGAGGCGGATCGTGCGCACGCCGTAGCGCTCGACGAAGATCCGCGCCAGCCGCTGGATCTCCTCGAAGCGCAGGATCTCCTCCCGCCGGAGCCACTTCAGGCCCTCCGCCGGCATGCAGTAGATGCAGCGGAAGTTGCAGCGGTCGGTGACGGAGATCCGAAGGTCGTCCGCGATCCGCCCGAAGCTGTCCCGGAGGACCGAACGGGACCCTCCCATGATGGCCGATGATACTCGGATGACCTACCAGCACCTCCTGGTCGAGGAGGAGCCGCCGATAGCGGTCATCACCCTCAACCGGCCCTCGGTTTTGAACGCTCTCAGCCCGGAGCTGGTCGGGGAGCTGAACGACGCGCTGACCGACCTGGAGGCGCGCTCCGAGATCAGGGCGGCGGTGCTCAGCGGCGGGCCGAAGGTGTTCGCCGCCGGGGCCGACATCGCCGACATGGCGCAGCGCTCGGCGGTGGAGCAGCTGGAGCGCGACCAGACCGGGCGCTGGCGCGGCCTGGCGGCCTTCACCAAGCCGCTGATCGCGGCGGTCAACGGCTACGCGCTGGGCGGTGGCTGCGAGATCGCCCTGATGTGCGACCTGATCGTCGCCGGCGAGGGCGCCCGCTTCGGGCAGCCTGAGATCAACCTCGGGATCATCCCGGGCGCCGGCGGCACCCAGCGCTGGCCGCGGACGGTCGGGAAGTACGTGGCCATGGAAGTGGTGCTGGGGGGTACGCCGGTCACCGCCCGGCGGGCCTACCAGCTGGGGCTCGTCAACCGGGTGGTCCCGGATGAGATGGCGATCGCGGTCGCGAAGCGGCTCGCCCGCCAGCTGGCGGAGAAGCCGCCCCTGGCACTCCGCATGGCCAAGGAGGCGGTGAACAAGGCCCTCGAGACGCCGCTGGCGGAAGGCCTGGCCGGGGAGCGGCGGAGCTTCTACTTCCTGTTCGCGACGGAGGACCAGAAGGAGGGGATGCGGGCCTTCCTCGAGAAGCGGAGGGCGGTGTTCCACGGGAGGTGACGCGATGTCGGTAGACACCGAGCAGCACGTACTGGCGGAGGTCGAGGCCGGCATCGCCTGGATTCGCCTCAACCGGCCCCAGAAGATGAACGCCATCGGGGCGCTGACCCGCGCCCAGCTGGCGGAGGCCATCAAGCAGGCGGAGCGCGACCCCGCGGTGCGCGTGGTGGTGCTGACCGGCAGCGGCCGCGCTTTCTGCTCCGGCGCCGACGTCACCGAGATGCAGGGAGATGGGGGCATGCGCACGCCGGAAGAAGTGGGCCGGGTGCTGCGCGAGGAGTACCTGCCCATGCTCCAGCGCCTCCGCACGATGCCGAAGCCGGTCGTAGGCGCGCTGAACGGGCCGGCGGTGGGCATCGGCGCCAGCTTCGCGCTCGCCTGCGACATCCGTATCGCCGTGCCCGAGGCCTACGTCATGGAGGCGTTCGTCAACATCGGCCTGGGGCCGGACGGCGGCGTGACCTGGATGCTGCCCCGGCTGGTCGGCAGCGGGAAGGCGCTGGAGATGTTCTTCACCGGCCAGCCTCTGCCCGCCGCCGACGCCGAGCGACTGGGCCTGATCAACCGCGTCGTGCCCGCGGAGCAGTTCGAGGAGGCGGTACGCGAGCTGGCCACGCACCTTGCCGCCCAGCCGGCGGGGGCCATGGCAGCCGCCAAGCGAGCGGTCAACTTCGCGCTTAGCTCCAGCTTCGAGGACGCGGCCGAGTACGAGTCCTACCTCCAGGAGGCCCAGGCCGGTAGCCGGGAGTTCGCCGACGGCGTCCGCGCCTTCCTGGAGAAGCGCGGCCGGAAATGACGCGCGACGGCCGCCTGCAGGACGCGGTCATCGTCGCGGCCGTGCGCACTCCCATGGGCCGCTACGGTGGCCAGCTGAAGGACGTGCGGCCCGACGACCTGGCCGCGGCCGCGGTACGCGAAGCCGTGAGCCGCGCCCGGGTCGAGCCGGAGCAGGTGGACGACGTCATCCTCGGCTGTGCCAACCAGGCCGGGGAGGACAACCGCAACGTCGCCCGGATGGCCCTGCTGCTGGCGGGCCTCCCGGTCGAGGTGCCGGGCCAGACCGTCAACCGGCTCTGCGGCTCGGGCATGCAGGCCACGGTCACGGCCGCGCGGGAGATCCAGGCCGGCGGGGCCCGCGTCCTGGTGGCGGGCGGCGTCGAGAGCATGACCCGGGCGCCCTGGGTGCTGCCCAAGCCGGATGCCGGCTATCCGCGGGGGCCGCAGACGGTCTTCGACACCGCCCTCGGCTGGCGGCTCGTCAACCCCCGGATGGCGGAGATGTACGGCACCCTCCAGATGGGGGAGACGGCGGAGCGCGTGGCCAGGAAGTACGAGGTCGGCCGCGAGGAGCAGGACGAGTTCGCCCTCGCCAGCCACCAGCGGGCGGTCGCGGCCCAGCAGGCGGGCCGCTTCGCGGCCGAGCTGCTGCCGCTGGCCGTGCCGGCCGGCAAGGGCGAGACCCGCACGCTGACCGCCGACGAAGGGCCGCGTCCAGACTCCACGCTGGAGGCGCTGGCCCGGCTCCGGCCGGCCTTCGCCGAGGACGGCACCGTCACCGCCGGCAACGCCTCGCCCCTGAACGACGGAGCTGCGGCGCTGGTCCTGATGTCGGCCCAGGAGGCAGAGCGGCGAGGCGCCAGGCCGCTGGCCCGCTTCGTCGCCGCGGCCGCGGCCGGAGTGCACCCCGACTACATGGGCATCGGCCCGGTGCCGTCCACGCTGAAGGCGCTCGACCAGGCCGGGCTCGAGCTCAAAGACGTCGAGCTGGTGGAGCTCAACGAGGCCTTCGCCTCGCAGTCGGTCGCCTGCATGCGCCTCTTGGGCCTCGACCACGAGCGGGTGAACGTGAACGGCGGCGCCATCGCCCTCGGCCACCCGCTGGGCTGCAGCGGGGCGCGGCTGATCACGACCCTGGTCCACGAGATGGAGCGGCGGCAGGTCCGCTACGGAGTGGCCACGATGTGCATCGGCGTCGGCCAGGGGATCGCCTCGGTGTGGGAGAGGACGTAGCCCCGGAGCGCGACCCGGCTGCCGTCCGGGCGATGTTCGACCGGATCGCGGGGCGCTATGACCTGCTGAACACCGTTCTCTCCGCCGGCAGCGACGGCGGCTGGCGCCGTCGGGCGGCCCGAGCGACCGGCCTGAAGGCGGGCGGCGCCGCGCTCGACGTGGCCTGCGGCTCGGGCAAGCTGACGGCTGAGCTGGGCCGGCTGGCCGGGGCCAAGGGCCTGGTGGTCGGGCTCGACTTCAGCCCCGAGATGCTCCGGATCGCGCGCCGGGCCAATCTGGAGCTGCGGTTCGTGGAGGGCGACGCGCTGGCGCTGCCCTTTCCGGACGGATCCTTCGACGCGGCCACCATCGCCTTCGGCCTCCGCAACCTCGCCGACCCCGTCCGGGGCCTGAAGGAGATGGTGCGGGTGCTGCGCCCGGGGGGGCGGGCGGTGGTGCTGGAGTTCCTGCGCCCGCCGGCTGGGCTGGTGGGAGGTGCGTATCGGGTCTACCT
>Ga0099828_10001541_pt1 | contig 15515 bp, 15 predicted proteins | sample CZO8metaG_2_FD_79338 | JGI IMG/M metagenome (GOLD analysis project Ga0099828, IMG submission 79338) | Vadose zone soil microbial communities from the Eel River Critical Zone Observatory, Northern California, USA - CZOApr15con2H1.8 metaG | ecosystem: Environmental > Terrestrial > Soil > Vadose...
AAGCGGGATCGTCGCCGACGAGCAGCACGCCGAGACCGGGCCGCACGCCGCGGGCGACGAGGGCGGCCACGTCCACGTTGAGCTCGTCCTTGATCGCCCGCGCGGTGGCCGCGCCGTCGAGCGCCCGGGCGCTGCCCATGGCCGACGATGATAACTCAGCGGGAAGGGGAGCCCGCCCCGGCCTCGGCCAGCACCGCGCGCGAGCGGAGCGGCGGCGCCGCGGTCGCGGTGACGATCCGGGCGCGCGGCGCGTAGACGGCGCCCGCGGGCAACGGGGGCAGCGCGACGGCGGGCCACTCGTCGAGGATGGAGACGATGCCCGAACGGTCATGGCGCACGACGACCACCTCGTCGAACCGGTGCCACGTCGGCGGCGACCGCCACGGGCCGCGGATCACCGGCCACGGCTCCGTATGGACGCCGTCGGGGCGGACGCGGGTGGGATAGAACAGGTCCGAGGTTCCCGCCGCGTAGCCGAGCACGCCGTCGCCGTAGATGTATTGCGCGGCGTGGCGGAACGAGAAGGTCGTTTGCCAGTCCCCGGTCTCGTCCAGGAGCACCACGAGCGTGTGCGGCTGCAGCCCGGGCGCCTGCCGCGTCAGCTCGGACAGCGTGTGCGCCTGCCCCCAGAAAGGGTTGAAGCGGTCCCAGTACCGCTGCATCGCGGCCACGTGGGTGGTGCCGAGGGCGACGCTCCACGCGCCCGCGAGGCCGCCGAGCACCGGCGCCCCCCGGCCCAGGGGCAGGCCGGCGATGAGGCCGACGACGGAGGCGAGCAAGAGGCCGAGCCCCGGAGCCGCGAAGAAGTGCGTGCGCAAGGGACCGTTGATCTGCGGGCTCAGGGCGAAGGGGGCGTAGGCCAGCGCCGACGCGGCCAGGCCGGCCAGCCCGGCGAGCGCCAGCGCCCGGCGGCCGCGCCACGCGTCGGCGGCGGACGAAGCGGCGCCCTGCCCCGCGGCGAATGCCAGCGCAAACCCGGCCGCCGGCAGCATCGCCAGGTGCGACAGGCTCCAGGGCGGGGTCGTGAACAGCGGCCGCAGCCCGTAGCCGAACTGGAGAAGCAGGCGCCTGACGAACGGGAGCGGGGAAGGGTCCAGGGACAGGATCGAGGTCTGATAGGCCGCCTCCGGCCGGCGCGCGACCACGGGCCAAGCGGCAAGGGCGATGCCGATGACCATCACGGCGGCCCACACGATGAGCCACCGCCGGCGGGGCGGATCGCCGCCCCGAGCCCCGCCCGCCAGCGCCACCGGCGCCAGGGCCAGCAGCGGGATCGCGCCCTCGAATCCCCGCATCGTCGCGAAGGCCGTGACCGCGGAGGCGAGCAGCCAGGGGACGGAGCGCCGGAACCACGACTCGACGAAGAGGAAGAGGGCGAGCATCGTGCCGAAGACCAGCCCCGAGTACGCCGTGAAGACGAGCGTGCTGAGGCGGGTGAAGTCCAGCGGCACCCACGTGGCCGTGAAGACCCCGGCCAGGAAGGCGACACCTTCCTGCCCGGGCAGCAACCGCCGCGTGATGAGGAACGTCAGTACGGCGGTCAGGGCCAGGTACACCCCGTGCGCCACCCAGAATGCGCGCAGGGAGTGGGGGTGGACGGCCATCGCCGGCAGGCTCCAGAGCAGCATCAGCGGGCGGTTGGCGTAGGGGAAGGCGATGATGCCGCGGGAGAGCAGCGACAGGTGCAGCCATTCGTCGGCGCCCTGGAAGTTGGTGTCGCGCACGAGCCCGTACTGCGCCGCGAAGAGGGCCAGGATACCGAAGACGAGCACGAGGACGCGGACGCGGCGGAATGCGGGCTCCGTCACCCGCCTGCTCCAATGGCCGCCTGCAGCCGCCGGAAGGCGGCGGAGAGATCGGCCTGTCCGAGCAGGGCCGAGATCACCGCCACCCCGTCCGCCCCCGCATCCACCGCCGAGCGGGCGTTCTCCCCGGTGATCCCGCCGATCGCGACGAGGGACACCGCGGCGAGGGCGCGCGCCCGCCTCACCATCTCCAGCCCCACCACGGGGTCGGGCGCCGCCTTGCTGCGGGTCGGGAACACGGGGCCGATGGCGACGTAGTCGACGGGCTCGCCCGCCGCGCGCTCGAGCTGCTCCAGGTTGTGCGTCGAGACGCCGAGGAGCGTGCCGGGGGGCAGAAGCGTGCGGACCGCGCCGGGATCGAGATCGTCCTGGCCCAGGTGCACGCCGTCTGCCCCGAGGATGAGGGCCACGTCGGGACGGTCGTTGACGATCAACGCCGCTCCGCCGGCACGGGCGGCGGCCAGCGCCTCGGCGGCCAGCTCCAGGAAGCGCCGGTCGGGGAGGCCCTTGGCCCGGAACTGGACGACCTTTGCGCCGCCGGCGACGAGGGCGGCCACCGCGCTTCCCGCCGCGCGCTCTCCCAGCGCCGCGACGTCGACGATGGGATAGAGGAACGGGCGCGGCGGCAGCGGGCGCGCCACCTCAGGAACCGGCGGCCGCGACCTTCTTCGGGGGCTGGAACCGCTCCAGGAAGCGCGTGTCGAGGCGTCCGGCCTGGAAATCGGGGTCGTCGATGATCCGGCGGTGAAGGGCGCAGTTGGTCTTGATCCCTTCCACCACCATCACGTCCAGGCATCGCCGCATGCGGGCGATCGCCTCCGCGCGGTCCCGGCCGTGGACCATGAGCTTGGCGATCAGGCTGTCGTAGTAGGGCGGGATCTCGCAGCCGTTGTGGATGAAGGTGTCGACCCGTACGCCGGGCCCCCCGGGCAGGTTGAGGTTGCGGATGATGCCGGGCGAGGGCGCGAAGGTGACGGGATCTTCGGCATTGATCCGGCACTCGATGGCGTGGCCGTTGAAGAGGAAGTCCTTCTGCGCGAACGAGAGCGGCTCCCCCGCCGCGATATGGATCTGCTCCTTCACGAGGTCGAGCCCGGTGACGAGCTCCGTCACCCCGTGCTCGACCTGGATCCGCGTGTTCATCTCCATGAAGTAGTAGTTGCCGGAGGCGTCGAGCAGGAACTCGATCGTGCCCGCGTTCACGTACTGGACGGCGCGGGCGGCGTCCACCGCGGCCTGGCCCATCCGCCGGCGCAGCCTCTCGCCGACCACGGTGGACGGCGCCTCCTCGACGAGCTTCTGGTGGCGGCGCTGGATCGAGCACTCCCGTTCCCCGAGATGGACGATCGTGCCCTTGGAGTCGGCCATGATCTGGATCTCGATGTGCCGGGGGGCCTCCACGTACTTCTCGATGTAGATGTCGGGCACGCCGAAGGCGGCCGCCGCCTCGGCCTGCGCCGCCCGGAACGCGGGCGCCAGCTCGGCCGCGTTGCGGACGACGCGCATTCCCCGGCCGCCGCCGCCCGCCGACGCCTTGAGGATCACGGGGTAGCCGACCTCGCGGGCGACCTTGACCGCCTTCTCCTCGTCCTCCACAACCCCCGGCGAGCCGGGGATGACCGGCACCCCGGCGCGGGCCATGGTCTTCTTGGCGCGGCTCTTGTCCCCCATCAGCCGGATGGCCTGCGGCCCGGGGCCGATGAACTTGATGTTGCACGCCTCGCAGATCTCGGCCAGGTAGCTCGATTCCGAGAGGAACCCGTAGCCCGGGTGGATCGCGTCGGCGCCGGTGATCTCCGCGGCGCTGATGATGGCGGGGATGTTCAGGTAGGAGTCGACGTTGCGCGGAGGCCCGATGCACACCGCCTGGTCCGCGAAGCGCACGTGGAGGCTGCCCGCGTCCGCTTCGGAGTAGACGGCGACCGTCTTGATCCCCAGCTCCTTGCACGCCCACATCACGCGGAGGGCGATCTCCCCCCGGTTGGCGATCAGGATCTTCCGGAACATCCTGGAGAGAGGAAGGGCGCCGGGCGAGCGGGGCTGCGGGTTCCCCGGCGTCCGGCCGCCGAAGGCGGAGCGTTTCCATTGCCGCGAGCGCCGGATTCATTCCGGCGTGAGCGCATCGATGACGCCCGACGCGTAGACGAAGGCGGCCGCATGGCCTTAGTCTGGCCGAATGACGAAAAGCGGCTCGCCGTACTGGACGGGCTGGCCGCTCTCGTGGTGGACCCGGACGATCTCCCCCGCCACCTCCGCCTCGATCTCGTTCATCAGCTTCATCGCTTCGATGATGCAGAGGACCTGCCCCACCCGCACGTGGTCGCTCATGTTCACGAAGGGAGGCGAGCCGGGATCGGGCGCGCGATAGAACGTGCCCACGATCGGGCTCTTCACCGTCACGAGGCCCTGCTCCTCCGCGGCCGCGACGGGGGAGGCGGCGACCACGGGGGCCGGCGCCGCCGGGGCGGTCAGAGCGACGTTGAGGGACGAGGGGACCACCCGGGGGATGAGGGGCAGCGGCGCCGCGGGGTCGGCCGAGTGGTTGGGAGAGGCCGCGGCCTTGCGGATCCGCAGCTTCATGCCCTGCTCTTCCAGCTCGAACTCGGTGATCTCCTTCTCTTCGAGGATCTGGAGGATCTCCTTGAGCTCCCTGAGGTCCAAATGGCTCTCCTCTACTCTGGGGGCGCGTCCTGAGCTCGCAGAAAGAAGTAATATTCGCCCCGCCGCAACGGGTTGTCAATCAATGAGCGGGAGTCTGGACCGAACGCCAGCGAGGTCCCGCTGGCGCGGCTCCACGGAGTGGAGGCGCGCAGCAATCCCGCTCCGCTCGCAGCGGTGGCTCTGTTTCCTCTCCTAGACAAACTCGCGCTCGAGCGCGATGCCGGCCACGCGCAGCGCGAAGCGCGCCCTCCCCATCAACGCGCCCGGCGCGAGGCCGGCGAAGAGGAAGTACTCCGGCGTGATCGCGACGAGAAGGGCGATCATCTTCTCGGTCACGACGGACAGCTCTTTCAGCTGGCCGAGCCCGGTGTCCGCGGCCACGCCCACTCCAGACTTCAGCAGCGACGTGAACTCGGCCGCCACCGCCTCGAGGTGCGCGGCGGGGCGGACCACGAGCTTCTCGATCGGGATGCCGTCGGTGCCCATGACGATGAGGAGCTGCGTCTCGGGCACGCGGGCGGCCACCTGCTGGAGCGCGTCGGAGAAGGCGCTCACCGTCTATTCCTTCCGGAGGGCGGCCAGCAGCCCTTCGAGGCGCGCGATCGTCCGCTCGATGGCGTGACGTCGTGCCGTCGCCGCATCCGCCGACCCTCCGCCTGCGGGCGCGGCGGCGCGCGCCTCTTCTTCCGCGAGCCGCCGCTCCAGCACTTCGAGCTCGGCGAGCCGCGTGCGGCCACGCTCGTTGCCGGGCTCGCGCTGCAGGAGCTGGCGATAGACCTCGATGGCCTTGTCGGTGAAGCCCTGGTTGAAATACAGCTCGGCCAGCGTCGAGGACGTCAGCTCGTCGGCCTCCAGAGCCTGGGCCACGTCCATCCGCGGGGGCGCCGGAGGGGGCGGGGCCGGGGCGAACACCGGTGGCGGGAGCGGCGGCGCGGCCTCGGGCTCCAGCTCCGGCGCCGGCTCGGGCAGGCGGACCGTGGCCGCCGGCGTCGCTGCCCAGGGCGCCGGCACCGGGCCCGTCGCCCCGCCTTCCGGCGCAAGGTCGAACTCGAACTCGGCCGCGGGACCGGATGACTCGAAACCGCCGGCGGGGGCAGGGGGTGCGGCGGTGTGAGCGGCCGGCGCGGACTCCGCCGGCGGCGGCCCCGCACTCGGCGCTTCGTACGGCCGCTCCAGCTCGAAGTCCTCTTCGGCCGCGACGAGCGGAATGGGCGGGGGCTCGGCCCCCTCATCCTTCGGCGCCGGCGGGGCCGGCGGCGAGGGCGGCGCCGGGGGGGGCGCCGGCATCGCGGAAATCACCACCGTCGACTCGGGAGAAGGCCCGGGCGCGGGCCGGGAAGCAACGGTGCGGGCCTCGGCAGGACGCTCCAGCTCCATCGGCTCGTCCACCCGGGAGAGCGGGATCGGCGCGACCGCCGGCTCCTCGCCCCGCGGGATCCTCGTTGCCGCGGGTGCGGCCCCCGCGGGCGCCGCCTTCCCGAGCTTCGCCTCCAGGTCCTGCAGGTGGGCGGTGACCACCTTGTCACCCGGGGCGAGGGCGAGGGTCGCCTTGAAGCGGTCACGCGCGCCCGCGAGGTCACCCAGGCCCTCCAGGCATTCCCCGAGGAAGCGGCTGGCCAGGATGTTGTCGGGGGCGCCCTTGAGGACGATCTCGAACTCGGTCCGCGCGGCGGCGACGTCTCCGGTGTCGAGCAGGGCCCGGCCCAGCGTCATGCGCGCCGAGGGATAGGCCGGGTGCTTGTGCAGGCCGTCGCGGCTGACGCGGATGGCCTCCTCGAGATCGCCGTCCTTGCGCAGCTCTTCGGCGAGCTGCGCGAACAGCCGAGACCCGGGGTCCCGGTCGAGCCTCTTGCGAAGATCATCGATGCGCGGGTTAGAGGCCAAGAACGCTCTTCTTCATGGAAATGGGGCGGGCATCGCTGCCCGCCCCATGACTCTATCCTAGAAGCTATCGCACCTCTACGCCGCCACTATTGAGCGCGAATCGTCGCGGCACACGCCGCCTGCCCTCCGTTGTTGTCGGTGACGAGGTGGTTGACGACGTACGTGTTCGGGATGCTGTAAGACGTCGAGGCATCCGGGCTGTCCGTTGTCTTGCCGTTCCCGAAGCTCCAGAAGTACCGGACGATGACGCCGTCAGGGTCGAAGGCTGTCGACTGGAAGAGCACCGACGTGTTGATCGGGACCGTGCAGGAGACGTTGGGCGAGATTCCGGTGCACGTGGCCTTGCCCGTCGCCTCGACGGTGAAGCCGCAAACCGGCAGCTTGTTGTTGGGGTTCTGCGGGAAGAGCCGAGATTCGGCCGCGCGCAGCTCGATGTTGACCGAGCGGTAGAGCGCGGAGCTGGCGTCGGTGCCCGCCGGCCGGGCGGTCACGCGAATTTGCTGGTTGGCTTCGGCGTCGGTGCGGGGCGGCGCCTCGTAGACGACCGCGGCGACGCCCTGCGCGTTGGTCTTCACGGTGATCCCCGTGCCCACCCCGACACCGGTGGCCGGCGAGAGCAGCGTTCCGATGTCGGCGGCGCGCCCGCTCGCATCCGCGATGGAAAAGAAGATGTCGCGCCCGGCGGCCGGCTGTCCGTTCTGGTCGCGGACCGTCGCCGTTATGAGCGACGTGCTGAAGCCGTCGGCCTGGATGAGGTCGGGGTTCGCGGTCAGTGCGATCGAGGTGGCCAGCTCGGCCGGGCCGACGAGCTCGGGAATGTCAACGCCGTTGAAGCCGCAGCCGGCGTAGGCCACGAGCAGGCCGATGCCCGCCATCGTCCGCAACCGGCCGCGCCGGGTCCGGCTATCCTTCCGCGTCATAGGTCTTCCTCGCTCTCGCTCGCTCATAGGACTCGCGAATCGCATGAGAGGCTCCACTCACTGGCCCGGGCAGGAGGTCAAGCTGTCGCCGAAATCAGCGAAGTCGATCTGGAGCCGCGCGCTGACGGGGTTCGTCGTCTGGCCGGTCGTGGTGCGCGCGTGAAGCGTGATCTCGGCGAACATCGTCACGATGATGGGGCCGCCGAGGTTCTGGAGATTCGCCAGCGGCGGCTCCAGCTTCGCCTGCCGCCGCACCACCTCGAGGCTCATCGTGGCCGCGCTCTCTTCCTGGATCTCCTGGGCGACGTTGCCGCTGATCCGATAGGGCACGTCCACCCCTTCCGTGTTCCGGCCGTCGGAGCGGAAGTAGCGGACCTCGTACCGCTCGACCGTGAAGTCGTGGCGGAAACCCGTGGCCGTCACGCTCGGGTTCTTGAAGTGGTTCTCGAGACGAAGGGAAACGCTGTCCGGGCACACGCCGCCGGTGGAAATCCGGACATCGGACTCGAGCGGGGCGCCGTCGTTGATCGCGGTCATGAGGAGCACCACGGGGGCGTCGCCGTTCTTGGCCCAGTCGGGCGTGCATCCGAACATGGCCGCGACAACCAACACCGTCACGAGGACCTTTGCGTTCATGACTTTCCTCCCCGATCGCATCGGGAACCTGGCTTCGACTGCGTGCATCGTCAGCATTTCTCCGTCAGCTCTTTATGATCCGGGGCGTGATGAAGAGGAGCAGCTCGTTGTTCGTGTTGGTCACGAACCGGTTGCGGAACAGGTAGCCCAGGATCGGAACCCGGCCCAGGAACGGGGTCGAGGCCTGGGAGGTCTGCTCGTTGCTCTGGAAGATGCCGCCGATCACCGCGGTGGCGCCGTCCTTGACGAGCACCTGGGTCGTGGCGGACTGGGTATTGATCGGCGGGATGCCGCCGACGGGGTTCGCGAAGTCGGGCGAGTTGTTCTCCACGTTGAGGTCGAGGATGACCGTGTTCGCCTCGGTGATCTGCGGGGTCACCTTGAGGGTCAGCACGGCGTCCTTGAACTGCACCGTCACGGTGTTGTTGGCCACGGTCTGGATGGGGATCTGCACGCCCTGCTTGATCTCCGCGGGGTGGTTGTTCTGGGTCGTGACCTTCGGCGTCGAGAGGAGGCGGCCGCGGCCCTGGCGCTCGAGCGCGGTGAGGGCCAGGTCGAGGTTGAAGTTGCCGAGGATGTTGCCGAGCGAGATCCCGATCCCGGAGTTGAACCCGCCCGCGGGGAGGTTGACGGCGTAGCCCCGGCCGGCGGAGCCGATTCCGGCGGCCGAGCTCTGGCCCTGGTTGTCTGCGCTGATGCCGCCCGTCCCCGGGACCCCTCCGCCGTTGATGATGATCGAGTTGGGGAACGTCAGGCTCGTGGTGTTGCCGAACTGCGGCGTCTGGCGCTGGTTGAAACCCCACTGGATGCCCAGGTCACGCGTGAAGTTGCGGCTCGTGACCACGATCCGGGCCTCGATCTCCACCTGGGGCGTGGCCCGGTCCAGGTCCGCGATGAGGTCCCGGGCCTTCGCGAGGTTCGCGGGCAGGTCGGTGATGATCATCGTGTTCGTGCGCGGATCGAGCGTGATCGTCCCGCGGGCGGAAAGCGCCACCTTCTTCACGGTGTCCTGCATCTCGGTGGCCTTGGCGTACGACAGAGTCTTGTTCCAGACCTCGAGGTTGCCGGCGAGGGCCTTCTCCTCCTCGAGCTTGCGCCGGTCCTGCTCCTCCTTCTGGAGGTCGGCCAGCCGCGCGATCCGGATCACGTTGCCCTCGAGGGTGTAGCCGAGCCCGTTGGCCTTCAGGATGAGGTCGAGGGCCTGGTCCCACGGCACTTCGTTGAGCTTCAGCGTCACCTTGCCGCTGACGCCCGGGTTCACGACAATGTTCAGGCCGCTGATGTCGGCGAAGAGCCGGAAGATGTCCTGCAGGTCGCCGTCCTTGAAGTCGAGGCTGATCGGGTGGCCGGTGTAGATCTTCTCTCCCGGCACCGGTGTGCGTGCCTGGAAGCCCTCGGGAGGGGCGGGGGCGGCCGGCTCCTGCGGATCCGGGAGCGGTGCCGGAAGCAGGGGCGCGGGGGCGGGCAGGACCTGGGGCGCGGGGGCGGCCTCGGCCGCCGGGCCCGGCGCGGGCTCGACCGCGGCGTCACCGTCGGCGCGCAGGGCGGCCAGCGCGGCCGGATGCGGGGCTTCGCCTTCGCCGAAGACGATCTTCAAGCCATCGCTGCCCTCGACGATCCGGTAGGGCGAGCGGGCGGAGAGGTCGAGCACCAGGCGGGCGACCTTGGGCGAGGCGGCGCTGAACTGCGCGAGGCGCACCTTGCGCACCGGGCCCTCGTTCACTTCCATGTTGCGGAGGGCGGCGCGGCTCACCACGTCCACGAAATCGACGACCAGGCGGTCCGGATTGCCCAGGAAGAAGTCCTGGTAGCGCAGGCTTCCGTCCGCCTTGATCGTGAAGGAGAGCTGCCCCATGTCGGTCCCCTGGGTGACGCCCAGGATGCGCTGAGCGCGAGGGCCGGCCGGAGGGTGGGTTGCGGGCGCAGGAGCCGGCACATCGGCGGTCTTGACGTCGGCCTTGGAGACCGGCTGCCACTTGACCTTCCCCGACGCCGACGCCGCCGGGGCGGCGGGAGCGGGGGCGGCCTCAGGCGCGGAGGCCACGGCCGGAGGCTTGGCCGCCGGCTCTTCGGCCTTCGCGGCGGGCACTTCCACCGGCCGGACGGCGGCTTCCGCCGCCCGCTCGAACACGAGGTTCAGGCTCTTGTTCTTGGAGAAGATCTGGTAGGGAACCAGGCTCGCGAGGCGGACTTCGAGCCGCGCCAGGCTGCGTCCGTCGGCGCGCGCCATGCTGGTGACCCGCACCGACTCAACCTCCTTGGTGCCCACGTTCACGCGGGTCGGCACCCGGGAGGCGTCCATCTCCGGGATGTCCACCACCAGCGTGAGCGGGTCGGGGCTGTAGTAGGTGTAGGCCAGGGGGCCCGTGCAATCGACCGTGAGGCGGGTCGAGCGATCGCTGCTCTCCTGCCTGATCTCGGTGATCGCTGCGGGGCCCCGGTCCTGGGCCCATGCGGGCGCGCCCGGCCCGGCCGCAAGCATCACGGCCAGCAGGAGCGCCCAAGCCAGCTTGGCTCTCATTGCCTCGCCTCCTCGGACGGATACAGGGTCTTCTTCATGTCGCGGCTCTTCACGGTCGACAGGGGGTCCGTCACCTCCTGCCGGAAGGTCACCGTGGTCGCGTCGATGGCCGTCACCACGCCGTCGAAGAGGCGCTGGCCGACGCCCACGAAGTACGACTTGCCGTCGGTTCCCAGGAGCATCGCGATGAAGCCCTTGGGCGTCTTCACGATGCCCTTGAGCGCCACCTCCTGGATCAGGAAGCCTTCCATGCCGGGCCGCCTCGTCTTGGGGCCCTGGTCGGGCGACACCGGCTTCAACAGGCTCACGAAGGGATCCCGCCGGCCCATCGGGTTGTAGCTGTATCCGTCGGAGGAGCCCGGCACCTCCGTCCCGATCGACTTCAGGCTGTCGGCGGCGGGGGATGCCGCCGGAGAGGGCGGCGCGGCCGGCGCCTGCGCGCGGGCGGGGGCGGCCCAGGCCACACCCAGGAACAGGCTCACGAGCGCGAGCGTCCTCGGGCGCCTCATCAGCGGGCTCCGGCCGGGGCCGGCGGGCCGGGGGGCCGCTCCACGTAGACGAACGTGGTCGCGACGCACTGGGCGGAGATCGTGTTGCTCACCGTCTGGTCGGTCCGAGAGCTGATCTTGAGGTTCCCGATGTTCACGAGCCGCGAGAGCCGGCTGACGCGGTCGAAGAACATCCCCAGGTTGTGGTAGCTGCCGTCGACGGCCATGTTGATCGGCCACTCCTGGTAGAAGTCGCGGTTGACGACCGCGCTGGGCGTGAAGTTCTTGATCGTGAGGTTGGACTGGGAGGCCAGGGCCTGGACCTTCCGCATGAGGTCGGGGGTCTCCTTCTCGGGAGGCAGGATCCGCTTGAGCGTCTCCAGCTTGGCCTCCAGCTGGGCGACTTCGCGCTGGAACTCCTGGAGCTTGTTGGCGGTCACCTCCAGCTGCCGGATCTCCTGGCGCAGGCCGTCGAGCCGGGCCGACTTCTGCTTCTCCTCGTCCACCGCGCCGGACCAGTAGAGGTAGTAGAAAGCCACCCCGATCACGATGGCGGCGGCCGCGGAGACCATTAGCTGCCCGCCGAGCGAGAGCTTCGTGAGTGCGTTGTCCGCCATGTTTCCTCTCCCCGCCTACGGCCTGGCCGGGGTCGACCCCGGGATGGGAGGCCGGGCGGCGGCGGCGGCTTCCTTGGCCGCCACTTCCGGGCTCTTGAAGTTAGCCTGCACGGTGAAGCTCACGATGTTGTTGTTCTCCGCGCTGGAGACGAGGTCCACGAGGGGGAACCAGCCGCTGCGCTGCAGCGCGCTGATGAAGTCGGCGACGGACGTGTACCCGTTGCTCTGCCCGGAGAGCTTGACGATCGGGCCGGCCTGGTCCATCGACGTCAGCCAGACGAAGTCGGGCAGGTTCTTCGAGATCTCGTCCAGCAGATGCACGGGCTCCGACTGCGCGGCCTTCAGGCGCTCGATGAGGTCCACCTTCTGCTGGAAGGTCCGGCGCTTCGCCTCCAGGGCGTCGACCTGGACCTTGATCGCCTGCAGCTCGCGCTGGCGCTGCTCCGCGGTGGCGATGTCGGCGTCGAGCTTCTTGATCTTGGTGGACTCGTACCACCAGAGGGCGGCGCACAGCACGAGGGCGCCCCCCGCGAAGAGGGCCAGGAAGAGGTAGACCTGCACCGCGCCGGGGGCGACCGACACCGACCGGGCCTTCTTCGTCTTGGTCGGCCGCTCGGGGGCGAGGAGGTTTACGCGGATCATCGATCCCCCACCTTTCGGGCCGCCAGCCCCACGGCGATGGCGGCCTGGGGGCCAATGTCGCTGATGAAGTCCGGGTCGAAGTCGCGTGGGTTGTAGGTGACGCTGTTGAACGGGTTGAGCAGCTCCACCCCCGCGTCGAAGCGGTCGGCCAGCAGCTCCTGCAGCCCCTTCACCTTGGCCGTGCCCCCGGAGAGGAAGATGCGGTCGATGCGATCTTCCGAGCTGGTGGCCTTGAAGAAGTCGAAGGTCTTCTGGATCTCGAGGGCGATGTTCTCGGAGACGGCCTGCAGGATGGGCTGCAGGCTGTCGGGGTTCGCTCCCTCCACCCGCGCGCCCTTCTTCAGCGCCTCGGCCTGGTCGAACGACAGGTTCAGGTCCTTCTGGATGGCGTCGGTGTACTGGTTGCCGCCGACCGCGATGTCGCGGTTGAAGATGGACGTGGCGCCCTTGGTGATGTTGATGTTCATGATGGAGGCGCCCACGTTCAGCAGCGCGACCACGCGCCCGGCGTCGATGCCGTAGTTCACCTCGTAGCAGTTCTGGAGGGCGAAGACGTCCACGTCCACGATCGAGGGGTTCTTGCCCGCCTGGCTGATGGCCGAGGTGTAGTCGCCGATCTTGTCCTTCTTCACCGCCACCAGCAGCACGTCCATGTTGCCGCCCGAGCCGCCGCCTTCAACCACCTCGTAGTCCAGCGAGACGTCCTGGATGTCGAAGGGGATGTACTGCTCGGCTTCCCAGTGGATCGACTCGGCCAGCTCCTCGGCGGTCATCTGGGGAAGGCTGATCTTCTTGACGATGACCGCATTGCCCGAGACGCTGGTGGCGACCTCGCTTGTCTTGATCTTCTGCGCCGTGAAGAGCCGTTGGATGGCGTCGATGACCGCACCCGAGTCCATGATGGCTCCGTCGACGATCGCCTCGGGCGGAAGCGGCTCCAAGCCCAGGTTGGCGAGCTGGTACTCGTTGCCGCCCTTTCCGCCGGGCCTTAGCTCAACCACCTTGATAGCCGATGAACCTATGTCTACGCCCACGAGGCCCTTTTTCTTACCGAAGAGCGCCAAGCCAGCCTCTCTCTTTACTGACGGTGGTTATCCTCGATCACTCGTCTACGATGCGCCAACTGGCCCCCCGAAACGAAACGTATGAGGCGGTACTAACTTACAAAAAAAGGTTAAAGTGCTGGCTGAAGCTAGCAGACGTCCCCTTGTATGTCAAGCAGAAAATGAGGCTCCGGCGAGTAACTCATGGAGGGGACTACACTCCACCGTCTGCCAAGGGGGCTCGGAAGGGGGAGCTGGGGAGAGCCATCGGGAAGCCTGGATGTGGCCGGCGAGTAAGCGTTCCATGGTGCTCCGTTTGAACGCTCGCCGTCTGTGGGGCCCCTCACAGGGCCGACGTCAGAAGCGGATCTTGACGTCCGGGTCGTCCTTGGCGTGGATCGTGTCGATGAAGCGCACCTGATGGGGCACCGTCGTCATCACCAGCGTGTGGGTCCGCAAGCCGTCTCCGAAGAAACGGACGCCCTTGAGCAGGGCGCCGTCGGTCACGCCGGCGGCCGCGAAGATGACGCTGGGGCCGGGGGCCAGGTCCTCGGTGCGGTACACCTTCTCCAGGTTCGTGATCCCCATCTTCTTCAGGCGCTCGCGGTCGGCGGGCTTGGTCATGACCAGCTTGCCCTGGATCTCGCCGTTCAGGCACCGCATGGCCGCCGCGGTGAGGACACCCTCCGGCGCGCCGCCCGTGCCCATGACCGCGTGCACTCCGGTGCCCACGACCGCGGCCGAGATCCCGGCGGAGAGGTCGCCGTCGCTGATGAGCCGGATGCGCGCCCCCGCCTTGCGGATGTCGGCGATGAGCCGCTCGTGCCGGGGCCGGTCGAGCACGATGATCACCAGGTCGTGGACCTCGCGGTCGAGCGCCTTGGCGAGCGCCTTGAGGTTGTCCTCCACCGGGGCGTTGATGTCGACCTTGCCCTTCGACGACGGCCCCACGACGAGCTTCTCCATGTAGATGTCGGGCGCGTTCAGCAGGCCGCCCTTCTCGGCGGCGGCGATGACCGCGATGGCGTTGGGGGTGCCGGTGGCGCACAGGTTGGTCCCCTCGAGTGGATCAACGGCGATGTCGACCGGGAATCCGCCGCGGCCGACCTTCTCCCCGATGAAGAGCATGGGCGCCTCGTCCCGCTCACCCTCGCCGATCACGATGGTGCCGTCGATGTCGACGCTCTCCATCTCCTTGCGCATCGACTCGACCGCCACCTGGTCGGAGTACTTGCGGTCTCCCTGGCCCATGGTGCGGGCGGCGGCCATGGCCGCCCTCTCCACCACCCTCACGAACTCCAGGAACAGGTCATCTCGGTGCATTGGCTATTTCCTTTTAACGCGGAGGACGCGGAGGTAACGGAGAGGGTATGGAGGAAAGAATCGACACCCGGCTGACTCTGATCCTCACCTATTCTTCTCTGCGTCCTCTTCGTTCGTTCTCCGCGTTCTCCGCGTTGAATCCGTTCCGTTGAGTCAGCGCTTGTAGGAGGGCAGCTCGACCCGGCGGGGCTTGTCCTGCCGGAAGCCCAGGGCGTAATCGGCCTGCATGATCTTGTGGATCTCGCGGGTCCCTTCGTAGATCACGGCGGCCTTCGAGTTGCGGTAGAAGCGGCCGGCCGGGTACTCGTCCGAGTAGCCGTTGCCGCCGTGGATCTGCACGCAATCGGAGGCCGCGCGCTCGCTCTTCACGGTGGCGAACCACTTCGCGAGCGACGTCTCGCGCGTGTTGCGCCGGCCTTCGTTCTTGAGCCATCCCGCCCGCAGCCAGAGCAGGCGGGCCGCGTCGTAATCGGAGACCATCTCGGCGATCATCTCCTTGACGAGCTGGTGCTCGCCGATGGGCTTGCCGAAGGTCTTGCGCTCCCGGGCGTACTTGACGGACGCGTCCAGGCACGCGCGGATGAGGCCGGTGGCGCCCGAGGCCACCGTATAGCGGCCGTTCTCGAGCGCGAACATGGCGATGCCGAAGCCCTCGCCTTCCTGCCCGAGCCGGTTCTCCGCCGGCACCTCCATGTTGTCCATGGAGAAGCCGCCCGTGTTGCCGGCCAGGATTCCCCACTTCTCCTTGATCGTGTAGGAGGTGAAGCCCTTGAACGCGCGCTCCACGATGAAGGCGCTGAGCCCCTTGTGGTCCCGGTTCTTCTTCTTCTCCTGGTCGGTCCAGGCGAAGACGATGAAATGGTCGGCGACGTCGGCGAGGCTGATCCACACCTTCTCCCCGTTGAGGACGTAGCGGTCGCCCTTGCGCACCGCGGTCGACTGGATGCCGACGGCGTCGCTGCCGGCGTTGGGCTC
>Ga0099828_10001542_pt1 | contig 15508 bp, 13 predicted proteins | sample CZO8metaG_2_FD_79338 | JGI IMG/M metagenome (GOLD analysis project Ga0099828, IMG submission 79338) | Vadose zone soil microbial communities from the Eel River Critical Zone Observatory, Northern California, USA - CZOApr15con2H1.8 metaG | ecosystem: Environmental > Terrestrial > Soil > Vadose...
CGCTCGATGTCGGCATGGCGCCCAGCCGGCAGATTCCTCAGAAGATTTTGCAACTGGCCGGCAAAGTGGATATTCTCTTCGTCGGTTTGAGCGAAGCCACGGCGCTAACGGGAAAGCAGGATCGGTTCGAGGCCTTCGGCGCGCTCCGCGCGCACGGGGCGCGCGAAGTGGTGATGAAGCTCGGCGACCAGGGCTGCCTGTTCCAGGAAAACGACCTGCTGCGTGAGGCGCCGCCTTTTCCTGTGACGGCTGCCGACACCACCGGCGCCGGCGACGCTTTCGCGGCCGCGTTTCTCTGGGCGCGCCTGCGCGGCTGGCCCCCCGCGGAGAGCGCGCTGCTGGCCAACGCTGCCGGCGCACCCGCAGCGTGCGTCGTGGGAGCCGGCGAAGCCACGCCCGGGCCGCAGCAGATTCTGCGCCAGTTGCGTGCCAGCCGGCTCAGCAGCGAGTGGGATCGCATACGCATCGGCCTGCTCGAGCGCCTGGGCGCGGAGCTGGAAACGAAGGATTCGGGAAGCTCTCCAGGGAGGTTGGAATGATACCGGAGTGGAAACAAGAGATGGATCGCCCGCGGCTGAAGTCTTTGGCCGACCTTTTCGGCGTGCCCAAGCCGGTGATCGGCATGGTGCATCTGTGGCCCTTGCCGGGGGCGCCCGGCTATTCCGGCTACGGCATGCAGACGATCGCCGACCACGCGCTGCGCGACGCCGAGGCTCTGGTCCAGGGAGGCGTGGACGGCCTAGCGGTCGAAAACATGTGGGACCTGCCGTACTACGTGGGAGCAGAGGTCAAGCCGGAGGCCATGACCGCGCAAGCAGTGGCCGCAGCCGAAGTGGTGAAAAACTTTTCGGTGCCGGTGGGGATCAACGTCATCCACAATGGCGGCATTGTGTGTCTCTCCATCGCCGTGGCGGCCCGCGCGCGGTTCATTCGCGTCTGCATTCTGACCGGCTCGCGCCTCTGGGACACCGGCGAGCTCGACCACGGCTGCGCTGCCGACCTGATGCGCAAGCGCAAGGAGCTCTGCGCCGAAGACATCCACATCTTCGCCGACGTGGATAAGAAGCACTCCGTCGCCTTCCCTGGCTTGAGCCTGGCGACGCACATCGAATGGACGGAGTTCTATGGCGCCGATGCGCTGATCGTAACCGGACGAATGACCGGCGCCGCGCCGGATATCGAGAAGGTGCGCGAGGCGAAAAGCCTGGCCACGCGGCCGATCCTGGTCGGCAGCGGCAGCAACCGGGAGAACATTGGCGCGTTTCTTCAGTACGCCGACGGCGTGATCGTCGGTTCGAGCCTGAAAAAAGACAACGTCATGCAAAACGCGGTAGATGTGCGGCGCGTGCGGGAGTACATGGACGCGGTGCGCGCGGTCCGCGAAGCCGCAGCCGCCCGGCTGTAACGTCCGTTACCTCTGAAGCAAAGGAGAGAAGCAATGCACGAAGACGCCGTCAGCTTGCTGCCAAAAACCGCATTCACACGCCGAGAATTTGTGATGAGCACGCTGGCCACGGGCTTTGCCGTGGCCGTTCAGCCGGTTTCGGCGCAGACCATCACCACGGACACCAACGGGTTGGTCGCGGGCGAGAGCAAGATCCCTGTGCCCGATGGCGAAATGCCCGGCTACCGCGCCATGCCCGACAAGGGCGGCCCCTTCCCGGTGGTGCTCGTGGTGCAGGAAATCTTCGGCGTGCATGAACATATCAAGGACATCTGCCGGCGCTTTGCCAAGCTGGGCTATCTGGCGGTGGCGCCGGAGCTGTATGCGCGCCAGGGAGATGTCTCGAAGATTGCCGATATCAACGAGATCCTCACCAAGGTGGTCTCACGGGTCTCCGACGCGCAGGTGATGGCCGATCTCGACGCCGCCGTGGCCTGGGCCCAGAAGTCCGGCAAGGGCAACGCCGCGAAGCTGGCCATCACCGGATTCTGCTGGGGCGGGCGGATTGTGTGGCTCTACGCCGCACACAACCCGAAGCTGAAGGCCGGCGCGGCTTGGTACGGGCGGCTGGTCGGCCAGACGAACGAGCTTCAGCCGAAGAATCCCATCGACTTGGTGACAGAGCTGAAGGCCCCGGTGCTCGGCCTCTACGGGGGAAAAGACCAGGGCATCCCGGTCGATACAGTCGAGCGCATGCGCCAGGCGCTCAAGGCGGCGCACAACCCTTCAGAAATCATTGTCTATCCCGACGCGCCCCACGGCTTCCACGCCGACTACCGGCCGAGCTATCGTCCGGAAGCGGCGAAAGACGGCTGGAAGCGCCTACAGGAGTGGTTCAAGGAACACGGCGTCGCCTAATCCTAATCCAGCGAAACTCCCGCCGGCCGGGCGAAACGCCAGGCCTGGCGCAGGGCAATCGTGGGACGGCCCCGTCTTGATGCCCGGCGCGATGACGAAGCTCCGCACGCGCCGGTTAGCGCCAGCAGCGCTGCGCCACCCGCTGATGCGCCCTGCGGCCGGTTATTGCTGCGGCCTTGGCGCGGGTGGCTTATTCTGCGGCTGCGCGGCCGAGAGCCCCGCATCGGCGCTGAAGACAGTCACTTCGACGCGGCGGTTCTTCGCCCGAGCCGCCCGATTCTTAGCTTCATCCACGGGTTTCTGCTTGCCCAGCCCGATCATGTGGATGCGGTAGAGAGGAATAGTGTGCTTGGTCACCAGATACTGCACGACGCGGTCGGCGCGGCGACGGCTGAGCTCATCGTTGTATTGGTCGGGGCCGGTGCGATCAGTGAAACCTTCGACGGCAATGAAGTACCGCTTGAGCGTGCCGTGCTCCGCGACCAGCTTGTCGAGCTGCTCTTTGGCCTCGTCGCTTAGCTTGTCCGAATTGAACTTAAAGTTCACCGTCGTTTCCGCGGCCACCGCGTAGTCGTCCAGGTTCGCGACCACCTGGCGAAGCTCCTCCGTCTTGCGCCCGACGGCATCGGCTCGGGACAATGCGTCTGTGGCCCTGTGGTCGGCCGAACTGGCTTTTTCCGTGGTGGCGCTCAGCTCGGTTTCATCGCGGTCGAGCTGCTTGCGGGTTTCGTCCAACGTGGCGCCCTGCTTGGTGGTTTGGTCCGCCACTTGGTCCACCTTGGTCTTGACGGGGTCTACCGTCTGCGCCACGTACTTCTTCGTGGCGCAGCCGCCCAGCAGCAGCCCGCCCACTAACACCAGAATTGCTGCGAGATTGCGCTTCATCGCTGTTCCTCCATCACGAGATCGGAAGTTGTTTGGGCCGGCGCGTTTCGTTTTTTCATCCGGCACAGGCAATAATGGGGCTGAGAAAAACCGCTCCTGTGCGCTGCCTTGCCAGTCAGGGGACTCCGTGAAGCTGGGCAGCAAAATCATACGATATTCTCCCCTGGCCTTTCAAGTCGAATGATGCAACGCCTCGCGCCGGGGGCAAACGAAAACCTTGCACCTGCACAAACTGCTTCGGCCACCTGTGGACTGGTGCTTCCATCTCGCCTTATGGCGCACTGTAACCTTCCTCGAAACGCCTTCGGGTTGGGTAACGTCTTAATTGCGCAATTCTCCCCGCGGGCCGGCACTCTTTGAGAACTGTATGAAGCCCGGGAGGCCTCCCGCCATTGGGCCCAGTCCCCGATGAGCGTGAGGTACCATATTGGGGAGTCCGATTTGGTCGAATCCATCGACGATTGAAGAGTGTAGTTCGGTGTCCTTGAAATGCAAAGATGGATGCTCTTGCGAAGGCCCAGATTGAAAATCGGAAATTCGGGTTCAAGGGGTTGGATTCTGCTCCAGCGCTGGGACTCCCCAGCACTCCCTCTGGTCATCACCGCGGTAATCTACTTTATTCTAATTTTCGTGACCGTCCGGAACCAGGACTACGACTTTTCCTATTTTGTGTTCGCGTCAGGCAGATGGTGCAAAGCGGGGGAGATCCCTAAGGGCTTGACAGTCCGACCCCCTGGGACAGGTTATGATGGACAGTTCTATTATCGCCTGGCACTAGATCCCTTTACTTCCAAAGTCACGGATTTCGGCATCACCCTGGACAATCCTGCTTATCGCCACCAGCGGATTCTTTATCCACTCATCGTGTGGGGACTATCGTTCGGGTGTATTGATTGCGTGCCGGTCTTGATGGTTGTGGTCAACTTTGTGTGCTTGTGCGTTCTAGGATGGCTAGGAGGTGTTTTCGCACGTTCTATGCGATTGCATTCGCTTTGGGGACTCGCTTTTCCTTTCTATCCGGGATTTCTCCTAAGTTTACTACGCGATCTTACTGACATACTGTGCGCTAGCCTTCTACTTGCTTCGCTAATCTTGGTACGGCGTCACAAACATTTGCCGGCCACGCTACTCTTCATTCTTGCCATCCTGACGAGAGAGACAGTGCTTCTCGTTGCCGTGGGAGCTGTGTACGTCTGGCTAAATGGAATCCGGAGTCAGAAAAGTAGCGATGACTCGCCAGGGTACTTTTTCCTATCTGCTTTTCTGGCTTATTTGATTTGGCAGTTTGTGTTGCTTCAGAGCTGGGGATATGAACGGTGGAATGAGGCGCATCTAGGAGTAATTAGCCCTTCTCTTAGTTGGCCATTTTCCGCGTTTTTCAGGCGCTTGCTTTCCACAGGAGCCTTGCACACACGGTTACAGAGATTACAGTTTGTCGAAATGCTGCTGATCGTGGCCTTTGGCGTCGTTGTGGCGTGGTCGATGCGCTCATCGAAGGCGTCTCGTCTTGAAAAAACGTCATGGTTCGTTTACGCTGCGCTTGCGTGCCTCTTGACGGACAAATTCTGGCATGATGATTGGGGCTTCTTGCGCGCCCTTTCAGAGTTTTATGTATTCGGCCTAATCATTCTGTTGGGTTCGCCATCAAAGACGAAGATACCCATCCTGGCGTGTTGGGGAGCAGTTTGGTTGTCATATTTTTGGGCGCTCACAGACATGACCCATCGTATTTTGCACCGGTTGACACATCTTTTTGGGAGTTCCTCTTCCGGCCTCTTCCCATGACAACGGTTGCCGTCAAGAAAGGTTCGGCCAAAATGTGGAGGATCCTAATCTTATGACCAGTGGCAGTCCTGGCGGCCTTTCATGCGGGCGGTAGCGATGCCCTCAAGCCCCAGGAGCTAAGAAACGTTCTCCATCAAGAGCCAAGTCGTGGTTTGCAAGGTAGGCGGTTCCCCCTCGCTGGGGATCCCCCGCGAACCCCGGCGGCAAGACCTTCAGCGCCACCCGATGGCCCTGGCGCGTATCCTCCGCGAGGACGACCACACCCGTCTCCCCCTGCCGCAATCTTTTCCAGGATGCGGTAATGGGCAACGACCTGGCCAACCATAAGAGGAGAAACGACCCACTGGCCGGCATCGCAGGCCCTCTGCCGGGCCAAGTCAACGCGCAGCTTTCCGCTGGCGCTAGTAACTCCTATAGACTCCCCACGCGACCAGACGGATGCGGTCAATTGCTTTGCGGAAGTCACGCAGCGCGCGTGAGTCGACTTCCGTTGACCGAATCTCCTTCTCCAATTTCCGCAGTCCAGCAGTAGCCCGCCGCAATTGACCCGAAATGGACTTTTTGGCTACACGTTTTCGCGCACTCACGTCGGAGCCTCCACAGTAGCAAACTGGACCCAGATAATATAACTCGTCGCATCGTCACACAACGCCCAGAATCATCCAGGACGATTCCAGGAACCGATCGGACAAAGGCGAGCGGGATCGCAGCGCTGTACGCGACGCGAGAACCCTGGGATGGGCCCAGCGGCCGCGTGGCGAGCGATCTCGGCGGGAAGTTAGGCGGCCTCGCGCTTCAGAAAGCGCAGCACCACGCCAAAGCGGCCGTCGGCCAGTTGCTTCACGCGCACTACTTCCATCCCCTTGGCTTGCTGGCGGACAATCCGGCGGAGACAGCATTCAAAATATCTATCGGTTCCATCGAAATTCTCGATTGTACTTTCCTGTGGGCGGTAGGGTATTTGAGCAGCATGCGCTCGCCGCTGGAGCACACATTGGCAGAGGACTAATGCGGCTGTGCAGGGGGCAGGAAACATGAGCAGCGTAGAGTCTAGGTTGTCTTCCCGCTACGCTAAGCGTGCACGGGCAAGCGCAGCGGAAATTGATCGCATCCTCGAGCGTCTGGAACGGCACCGCTGCGAAGGCTGCCGACAAGTTTGTCTTGTGCCGCATGTCCTGATACCCGCGGAAAGGACGGGGAGCCGTTCACTGTGCAAGCCGCGTGCTCCTCTGCCTGTTGGCTTCTCCCTGCCCGCCGCCTAATCAGCGCCTGCCGGAACTCAACCGCCACACCAAGAAACAGTGGAGAAGAAGGGTTCAGGGGCAAGGTTGGAGAGCGCCCGGCTGCGACCAATTCGAGCACACTTCGTGCGTTAGGCGCACTTCCTGTGTCCCGCGGACGCCGCAAACCCAGGCTTCCAGGACCCGCGCGTCCTGAGCAAAGGCTAGCTCGCCTCGCGGTCTGCACCCAGCACATCAAAGTGGTCAAACCGCACGCCTACGCCGAGCTTGCCCCCTTGCGGAGAACTGTTGGGCTCGACGTGAATTACCCGACCCGTGCAGCGCCACTCTGTCGTTCGCTTGCCGGCGATTTCCTCGGGCACCTTCAGAAGCAACTGAACTGGCGTGCCTTCGCAGAGTGGGAAGTCTGTTGCAAAGTAAACGCCGCGCTCGGAGAGATTCACTGACTCGGTGGTTTGCTCCGGGATAGGGGGTTCGGTGATGGGCCGAAAAATTAGCGGGATTCTGAGGTTGTAGCGGGGTGCGGAGCGACGCTCGAAGGCTTTCATCGGTTCCTCCCCGCGCTTAGGAAGGGAGTCAGCGCAGGCTGAAATTCGGAAGGGTTGAAGCGATTCTACACTTGTCCGTGCCGATGGCAAGCTTATTTTCAGTGCGCCGTCGCACGCGGGAAGTGGTGGGTCGCCCAGGACTCGCCTACCCTGGGGCCTGCCGAAGCGAACCTGGGACCCGCTGATTAAGGGTTCCACGCGGACGAAGAATCAACCAGTTGCACCGTGGGCGCGGCAGGGGCAAGTTGGGCTACATTTGGTGCGCCTGAGGCGGTCACACCGTGATCTGCGTTCCGTCGAAGCGCGTGAACGTGAAGCCGGGGAAGTCTTCGTTATACGTGGCGCGCTGGTCGCGCAGGATGCTGATGGCAACCGCCTCGCCCAGCGGAAGCGAATCCGCGTAGTCCGAACGCCAGTGGACGGCGGCGTGGTTGCGCCCGATCCCGATATTGGCGGCGAGCTTGTTCATCTCCCCGCCCAAAGTAATGCGATCGGCATCCGCGCCGGTGTACGGCACCAACGAGAGGCCGTCCTCGCTGGCTACCACCGGGTCGGGGATGACGAAGTTCTCGTCAAACCACGCCTTGACGACTGTGCTGCACGCCCCCGCCACTGTGGCGTGGCCCTGGCCGTACGAGGGGTGCTGCGGGCAGCCCTCCGGAAAGGCGTGCGGCAGGAAGTAGGTTCCGTTGTGCGCGAAGACTTCCGCCACCGCCTGCGAGTCCAGCACGTCCGGATGCAGCGGGTAGCCAGCGGCGCCTGTCTTGGTGAAGTGTACGAGGCCGCCGAACTCTTCCGGCCGCAGGTGGCGATGCACGAACCATTTTTGATACCAGACGGCCTTGAGCGCGCGCGTGGCCACTTCCGCCAGCAAGGACTTGACGTGCGGCCCGCCGAACGTGCCGAATCCAACCTGCGTGCGCGACTTGGTGGTGAAAAAGGTCGAGCCGTACGGGTTGCCCGGATTGAACGGCGCGCCACGGTCGAGCAGCCAGATGCAGGCGTTCAGATAAGCTTCGTAGAGCACATCTACGTGGACGTACGCGGACAGGTCGCGGCCGCTGCGGACGTGGCGCGGTGTGGGGTCCACGCGATTGAAGCCGAACGGTCCCTGCCCATTCTGGACCGCCAGCCACGATGCGGCGTCGGTCATGTAGTCGGCGCCGCCGGCACTGAGCGGGAAATACGTGTTGATCTTTTGCTCGACCGTGATGGCGCCAAAGTCAAATGTCTTGAGCAGGAATTGCGAGGCGTACGGTCCAACGACATCGCCGGCCGTAAGTCCTCGGAACAGTGTCTGCGCCGTGACTCGTCCGCCCTGCTTCGGCCCGCGGAAGTCGGTCAGCCGCGAGAGTTCTGCCGCCGCCTGCTGCGCCAGCGGGTCGCTGTTGTAGTTCGTAAACGGAACGTCACGCAGCAACGCCATCCAGTAGTCTTCCACGGCTTCGCCGGCTTTCTCCGCGCTGGCCAGCGCGGGCGGCGGCCCCATGGCGAGCTGGTGCGAGTCCGTACCTTCCAAATCGAAAGCGAGCCCCGCTTGCGGGTCCACAAGGCCGACGTTGCCGCCCACGATGATGCGCTCGAAATCTTCCGGCTCGCCCGTGTGCAGCGCGTGGAGCAAGCTGCGGTAAGCGGCCGGGTCCACCACGCCCAGGTTGTTGTGCGGCAGCCCCTTCGCGTAATTGCCGATCTTGTTGGCATAGCGGGATTCGTCGCCGTTCGTGGGATGATCCGGGATGGGCACCCTGCGTTCCGCAACAGCCGCTTCATGGCGCATGCGAAACGCGCGGTTCGCGCGCACCGCGCCGGTTGCTGCGTCACTGTCGTCCTCGCTGGCTGCGGCACTGGTTGTCCCCAGCGCCGGCAGGCCCACGGCAGTCGTGACCGCAGCGGCGGCGGTGGCGCCGCTGATGTTTTGCAAGAACGCGCGTCGGCTCAGTTGCGCGCGCTCTTCAGAGTCACCGCCCGTGCCAGAGTTCCGCGCCTCTTGCTCGTTCATGTGAATCTCTCCTTCCCTCACTGACAAACCAAGCCCTATGGATTACGGCAGCCCTAAATTAGGACACGGCTGAAAAGGGGACCCGGGGACGGAGTTCCGACGGCACCTTTTAGCCGAAGCGCGCTGAAATTGCAAGCACGGAGAGTCCACTTAGCCTATTCGACAGACGGCTGAAAGCATCGATGCTGGGGCGGCCCAAAAGCCCAAATCGGGCTTGCCCACATACAGAACAATTTTGGCCATCTCGGGTTGCATGCTTATACTCTTGTGCTATGGCTGCGGCTCCGGTACCGATCGGTCAACGAACACGCACAGTACTAGTTATTGCGGCCGTAATCCTTGCGGCGGCCGCCGCCTCCGGTGTCGTCACGAGCAGGCGACTGCCACCATACCTGCGCGGCCGATTCATCCAAGTGCTGCGGGAGCATTACTCGAGCGACGTCGAACTGCAGAGCGTACATATCTCACTCCATCCGGCTATCGAGCTGGTCGCCACAGGGCTGATTCTGCGGCACAAGGGTCGCACCGATGTGCCTCCGTTGATCCAGATCAAGAAGATCACCATCCATGCAGGCTATCTCGGCGTGCTGAACAAGCCATACCGCCTCCGCGCAGTGCGGCTCGATGGCCTGCAAGTCCACGTCCCGCCGCGCCAACACGATCGCCAGCCACCCCAACCCCGCCTGCCACGGAGCAGGCGCAGAATCCCAGACTTCCTGATCGGAGAAGTCGTCGCCGACGGCACGCAACTTGTTGTTCTGACAAGCAAGCCGGGAAAGGAGCCGCTTACCTTCGATATTTCGAAGCTACAGCTGTCTTCGGCCGGGACGAACACGCCGATGAAGTTTCGCGCGACGCTGACCAATCCCACGCCTCCAGGGTTGATCCAGAGCGAAGGAAGCTTTGGGCCATGGGACCGGGACGATCCCAGCCAGACGCCGGTCGCAGGAACCTATACGTTCACAGATGCCGATCTCTCGGCCATCCGAGGCATCGCAGGCACATTGTCGTCGCAGGGCCGGTATAGCGGCCTGCTGGATCACATTGCCGTGGAGGGCAAGACCGATACGCCGGATTTCCGGGTCAATATCAGCGGCAACGCGGTGCCTCTTCAAACCCAGTTCAGCGCGGTCGTGGACGGCACCGACGGGGATACTTATCTCGAACAAGTGATGGCGCATTTCCTGCGCACCAGCCTTGAGGCGCGAGGAAAGGTGGAAGGCACGTCTGGAGTCCAGGGGAAGACAATCACGCTCGACGTCACCGTTCGCGAAGGCCGGGTCGAAGACCTGATGCGCCTGGCGGTGCACGGCAAGCCAGCAATGGCCGGCGCCGTCAGTTTCCAAACGCGTTTTGTCCTCCCGCCCGGTGGGGAGGACATCACCGACCAGTTGTACCTCAACGGCACTTTCGGCATCCGTGCAGCGCAGTTCACCAGTCCCGAAGTGCAGCAGAAAGTCGATGCACTGAGCAAGCGTGCGCAGGGACGTCCGAGGGAAGCGGACGACCTTGCAGCGGAGGATGTAGCGTCGCGCTTCCGCGGGCGCTTCGTGCTCAAGAAGAGCATCATGAGCTTCTCGCGATTGGCATTCGATGTGCCAGCAGCCGCCGTGAAGCTCGACGGTACCTACGGTTTGCGCAGCGAGCAACTCGATTTTCGCGGCACTCTGCGAATGCAGGCGAAGCTGTCGCAGACGCAAACGGGTATCAAGTCTTTTCTCCTGAAGGCCGTGGACCCATTTTTCGAGAAGGAAGGAGCAGGGGCTGTTCTGCCCATCACCATCACCGGCACGCGCGACAGCCCAAAGCTGGGCCTCAAACTGCGCGGCTCGAAAGACTCCGCCCGCGAAAAGCAGCAACAGGCAGCCGCACCTTGCCCGCCTCGATGCAGCCCCGCTTGCAATAACGCGCCGGAATTGCAAGCACGAAGAGTCGCCTTAATGGCGTGCTTGGTGCAGCCAACATCAGGCGTCAACCTCCCGTGGCTCCCGAGGAGTGGTGGGCTGCAAGCCCAGGCATCTACGGCCCGGATTTTGGCATATCTTCCGCCGCGCCCCTTTGGTGGGAGGGGTAAAGGGTGTAGTCCTTCGTCCTGTTTGTTTTGGCGTTTTGCATCGCCGGGCTGGCCGGGCCGGCCATGGGAAGACTTCCTGCCTATGCCAGAGCGGCGAGCGAAAGGATCTGGTTGGGGGGGTGGTGAGCCGCGGAGGACTCGAACCTCCAACCCGCTGATTAAGAGTCAGCTGCTCTACCGATTGAGCTAGCGGCCCACGAAAGAAGCGGGCGCATCGCCTCACTGTGCGCCCGCGCAGAACAGAACCATCAAGCATTTATAGCAGGCCGGTTACACTCCGGTCAATCTGCGCCTGCAAACGAATGTGGGCCCTGCGGACAACAAGAGAATCTGGCTCCCGCATCGGTGTTTACCCGTTCCGCTGTGGTTAGGTCTGACTAACTGCGCAGGGTAGCGGTGATTTCCTGAGCCACTTTGCGAGCATGTTCGAGTTCGCCAGGCTCGAACGAGATGGCCGCAACGCGCGGGTGGCCCCCGCCGCCGTAACGCTCGGCGATGCTGGCGAGGTTTTTCTCCTCCGCGGCCGGGTTCCAGGGATTCGAACCGATGGAGATCTTGGCGCGGGAGGCTGAAGCGCTTACGCCGACCGAATAGCGGCAGTCGGGATAAAGCAGATACGGGATGAACTTGTTGTAGCCCTCGAGGTCCTGATCGCTCACGTCAAAGTACACCACGCCGTCGCGGGCCTCGGCGCGCTGGCCCATCACTTCGATCGAATGTTCGTGACGCTCGAGCAGCGGCCCCAGGTGGCCGGCGACCTCCGGCAAGCGCACGATCTCGGCGAGCGACCGCGCGGCCAGTTCCGGAATGAGCCGCGCCGCCAGACCCGACTCCGGCGCCGCCTCGATCACCAGCGCAAGTTGCGTGGCCGGCTCGGTCAACTGCACAGCCGACTCCGGCGTGGGGAACTGCGCGCCGTCAATCACGTCGCCCCAGTGGATCAACTCGGCGAGCGGCCGCGGGTCGAAGCCGAACTTCTCCTGCGCCACTTTTGCCAGCAGTTTGGTGCAGGACTTGAAGTCAGGGTCGTAGAATTTCTTGCCCGAGCGGTCGCGGCGGAAGTGCTCGGCGTCAGCCGGGCTGAGGAAGGCGCTCTGGTGGTGGTCAAACCACCAAGTGACGCGCGGCGAGCTGGAATACTTGAAGTCCACGATGCCGTTCTCGTCGCCATCGAAGAGCCCTTCCGAGAACGGCGGCGAAGCGCGGTGCGTCAATCCAGTAAACTGGAATGCGGCGCCGGGGCGGATGCGCTCGCGGTAGAAGCGCAAGAAGACCGCCGCCGAAGCGGCGCCATCAAAGCAACGATCGTGGAAGCAGAGACGTACCCTCACCGGAGTCGCGACTCACCTGCAGCTTCTGGACAAGAATCTCGAGCGAAGCAAAGCAAATAAAAGATGGACGCGCGCCCGAAGATTGTCAAGGGGAAAGCCGCCGCGCAATTGCCTGTTTCGCGTGCGGGGCGGGCGCGGGGCCGCGGACGCGCGCTGCCTCCCAGTAGCAGCGGACGAGCCGCTTCTGCACACAGTGCTTTTTCTTTGCTCCGGGAATCGGTAGGATTACCCAAGCGGCGGATCCCCGGCTGGTTCAGCCCGCGCCGTTCTGCTGAATTCACAGGAGGACACCATGCCCGACGAAAAAGGGCTCTTTCAAGGTCTGGCCGACTTCAGTTTCCGGGAGTTGATCACCCCCCGGATCATCAAGCTGCTCTACGTGATATTGCTTCTCGCGGGCGGGGTCTCTCTCGTCGCTCTGGTCGTCCAGGGGATGCAGCAATCTGCGGCGCAAGGCCTGCTGGCACTGGTCTTCGGCGTAGTCGGTCTGTTCGTCTGGGCGCTCTATATCCGCATGATGCTGGAAGTGGTGCTGGTGCTCTTGCGGATTGCTGCGAACACCGACCGCATGGCTGGCAACCTGTAGTCGCGCACGCCCCACAGGCAGTCTGACAAGAATGGCCGTAGTGCAGTAGCCGCGGGGGTTTATTTTCCGGCCAAGCTCTCGGCGACGTCTCCAGCGATGGGCACCTTGAAGCGTTCGCCCTGGTAGGCCTTGATCATACAAACGATCCACAGGATCAAGCCCACCAGTTCAATTGCCCTGTGGAGCACAAAGCCGGCTGAGAAGCGGCTCCAACCGAAGGGGCCGCCAAACATCCGACCCCAACCGAAGGCCATCCCGAACACAATGCCAAGAATGTGCAGCGCGCCGAAGACCACCACGGCCTGCGCGGCATGAAAGCGCACGTAGGGTCGCTTGTCAACCAGGAAGAAAATCAGCCCGGTGATCCACCCCAGCACGTAACACAGCAAGCCGGCAACGTTCTCCGTTAGACCGGCCTGCCCGCTCACGGCCGCCGCGGGCGCTCCCTGCGAGCCGCCCTGCGGCTGACCGCACTGAGGACAGAAAGCCGACTGCTCGCCCACCTGCGCACCGCACTTGCTGCAATAAGGCATGGCCTCTCCGCGGGAAAGCTACAGAAAGTCAATCGGCCGCAGGGTAGCAGATGCCCTTGCCCGCCGCAAGCTGGGGAGAAATCCGAAGCTTTGCGCGCAATTTTCAGTACAATGGGGCGCGCTCGGGGCAGAGCTTTGGCCACCCAACCCATCGCCGCCCGGCCGTTCCCTCCGCCGCGACCGACGCGCAAGCTGCTCGGCTTTCCCTGGCCAGAATACGTTACCCCGGCCGAACGAAAATCGCTGGTGGCCGGCGGGCTCGGCTGGATGCTCGACGCCATGGACGTGATGCTGCTCTCCATGGTGCTCCCCTACGTGATGCGCGAACTGGCCATCCGCGCCGACCGCGGCGGTTTGCTTGGCCTGTTGACGCTGGGCTCGTCTGCAGTCGGCGGCGCCCTGTTCGGCCTCCTCGCCGACCGCGTCGGGCGCACGCGCGCGCTGATGGTTTCGATCCTGGTCTATTCGCTTTCGAGCGGTGCCTGCGGATTGTCCAACACGTTCTGGCAGCTCGCTGCGTTCCGCATCATTCTCGGGCTGGGGATGGGTGGTGAATGGACCACCGGAGCCGCGCTCATCGCCGAGACTTGGCCGGCGGAGCACCGCGGCAAGGCCTTGGGCCTGATGCAGTCCACCTGGGCCATCGGCGAGATGATCGCCGCCGGCGTGACCTTTTTGGTTTTACCGCGCTTCGGCTGGCGCGCTGTGTTTTTCGTCGGCGTGCTTCCCGCGCTCGTGTGCTTCTGGATTCGCCGCGGCGTGCCCGAGTCGCATCTCTGGCTCGAGCGCGGCATGGGGCAGCGCGCAGGTTCGCTCCGCCTGCTCTGGCGCAAAGACATCCGCTGGCCCGGCCTCCTGGCCACAGCGATGAACGCTTTTTCCATGTTTGCCTACTGGGGGCTTTTCTACTGGATGGCCACCTACCTCTCGAACCCCGTAAGCCAGGGCGGCCGAGGCCTGGGTATCGCGAAGACCACTGCGTGGCTGATCGTCATGGGCGCGGGAAAATGGTTTGGCTATATTTTGTTCGGCTTTGTCGCCGACGCCATGGGCCGCCGCAAGACTTACGCGACTTACCTGTTTGCGGCCGCCGTCTTCGTGGTTGTCTACGGAGCCACGTCGAACCCCACCTGGCTGCTGGTCCTGGGCCCCCTGGTGGCCTTCTTCGGCACAGGATACTTCTCCGGCTTTGGCGCCATTGCCTCGGAGTTGTTCCCAACAGAAATCCGCGGCACCGCCATGGGCTTCAGCTACAACATCGGCCGCGGCCTTTCGGCGCTCGCCCCCTACGCCGTGGGCGCCCTGGCCGTTCAGCATGGGCTTGGAAGAGCGTTCGTCCTGCCCGGTGTTGCCTTCTTCTGCGCCGCGCTGCTCGCCCTGACCCTGCCTGAAACCAAGGGCAAACAACTCGAGTAAGCGCCCAAGAGGAAAGGCGGTACTTGCCGGCATTTACGCTGCCGTGCGTCGGGACAGGAGCCTGAAGCCTCCTGACGCCATCCAGCTCGCATGCGCAGCACAGACACGCGTGGGCATGTTCGTAACCAACGACGACCGCCTCAGCCAGAAGACCATTCCGGGCATCCAGTTCATCGTTTCCTTAGAAAAGGCATTCCTGTAAGGACAGCTTCGGTGGGCCTTGACCCAAAGGATCGAGGCCCTGCACAGGCGATCAGCTCAAAGCGGTTGTGCCCGTCGCGGCGCGCTTGACGCTTGTGGGAGTGACGCATCGCGCCGGCCCGGGGGCGATGTATACTGAACGCCAGCGGAAGTGGCGGAACTGGCAGACGCGCAGGACTTAGGATCCTGTGGCCGCAAGGCCGTGGGGGTTCAACTCCCTCCTTCCGCACCAAGATTTCCGATAAGGAAATCTTGCCCCGAGCAAACCCGCCGCGGCGGGTGAGCCGAGGGACTTCCTTTCCCGAATTGCCGCCCGGCTGGTGCTGCTACCTCCTTCTTTGCTCCGACGGCTCCTACTACCGCGGAGTCACCAGCCACCCGCGCCGGGTCTCCTCGATCATGCGACCACCACCCGACCCGCGATTCTTGCCTGGCGAATGTCGTCGAAGATTTCGTTGATTTCCGCCAGAGGCCGAGCCTCGACGCGGCAATGGATTTTGCCGGCAACAGCCAGTTCGAGCACATCGGACAAATACTGCCGAGTACCCACTGCCGACGAAATAATCCTAGCCTCACTGTCTGCCATCAGCATCGCCGGGAATGTCAG
>Ga0099828_10001546_pt1 | contig 15494 bp, 15 predicted proteins | sample CZO8metaG_2_FD_79338 | JGI IMG/M metagenome (GOLD analysis project Ga0099828, IMG submission 79338) | Vadose zone soil microbial communities from the Eel River Critical Zone Observatory, Northern California, USA - CZOApr15con2H1.8 metaG | ecosystem: Environmental > Terrestrial > Soil > Vadose...
GCACCCTGAAGGACGCCATCAACGAGGCCATCCGCGACTGGGTGACCAATGTCCGAGATACGCACTACATCATCGGGTCGGTGGTGGGTCCGCACCCCTACCCGGTGATGGCCCGCGAGTTCCAATCGGTCATCGGGCGCGAGGCGCGCGCCCAGATCTTGAAAGCCGAAGCTCGCTTGCCGGATTTTCTGTTTGCCTGCGTGGGCGGCGGGTCGAACGCCATTGGCCTGTTCCTTGAGTTTCTGGGCGAGGCCCAGGTGAAGATGGTCGGCGTGGAGGCCGGCGGGCGCGGCGGAGCGCTCGGCGAACACGCCGCGCGCCTGGCCGCTGCGGCGGGATTCACCGGCGCAAGGCCCGGCGTCTTGCAGGGCACCTATACTTACGTCTTGCAGACCGCGGACGGCCAGATTTCGACGACCCATTCGATTTCGGCGGGGCTCGACTATCCGGCCATCGGCCCGGAGCACGCCTGGCTGGCAGACCAGGGGCGCGCCGAATACACTGCGGTGCGCGATGACGCAGCGATTGACGCCGCGCGAACGCTGGCCCGCATCGAGGGCATCATCCCGGCGCTCGAGCCCGCGCATGCCCTGGCCGGCTTGATCGAGCGTGCTCCGAAGATGAAGCGCGAACAGACGGTAATCCTGAACCTTTCCGGCCGCGGCGACAAAGACATGGAGATTCTTTCGCGGTATCTGTAGGGGCAGGCGTCTTCGGCAACGGTGAATAAAGCGACGACAACGACGAGCACGCGCATCACGCGGCGATTCGACGAGCTCCGCCGCGCGGGGGAGCTGGGCCTAGTGGCCTACCTCACCGCCGGCGATCCGACGCTGGCGGCGACGGAGCGCCTCGTGGTGGCGGCGGCAGAGGCGGGTGCGGACGTGGTCGAGCTCGGGGTGCCGTTCAGCGACCCGATTGCGGACGGCCCGACGATCCAGCGCGCCAGCGAACGCGCGCTGCGCGGCGGCACGACGCTCCTGGGCGTGCTCGGCGTGGTCAAGAAGCTTCGTCAGAAGACCGAGGTGCCGCTCGTGCTGTTCAGCTATTTCAATCCGGTCTTGCAGATGGGCGTGGAAACCTTCGCCGATTCCGCCGCCGCTGCAGGCGCCGACGGCGTGCTCATTACCGACCTCACTGTGGAAGAGGCCGGTGAATACCGGCCGGCGGTGGCCGCCCGCGGCCTGGACACGGTTTTCCTCGCCGCGCCCACTTCCACCGACGCGCGGCTCCGGCGGATCGCCGAATCCTCGACCGGGTTCCTGTATCTCATCTCCCGAACGGGTGTGACCGGGACGCGCGAGCTGCTGCCGGAAGATTTGCCGGCGCTGATCCGGCGCGCGCGCGGCGTGACCTCGCTGCCCATCGCGGTGGGGTTCGGGATTTCGCTCCCGGGTCACGTTTCCATCCTCGGCGGCCTGGCCGACGCGGCGGTGGTGGGTTCGGCGCTGGTGGAAGAAATCGAGCACGCGAAATCGGCGGACCAGGCGGCCGCGGCGGTGGGCGAGCGCGTGCGCTCGCTCAAGCAGGCGGCCCGGCAGGGCATGAGCCGGCGGGAAGCGCGAACATGAGTATTGACGATTGGCGCCGCAGGATTGACGAGATCGATCGCAAACTCGTCGAGCTCTTGAACGAGCGCTCGCGGTGCGCGCTGGAGATCGGCCGGCTGAAGCACGCCCTGGCGATGCCGCTCTATCAACCCGAGCGCGAGCGGGAGATCCTCGAGGCGGCGGAGCGGGCCAATCAGGGCCCCTTGCCGGACACCGCCGTCCGACGGCTGTTTGAGCGCATCCTGGACGAAGCGCGCGCGGTGGAACGCGCGGCGATGCACGAGGGCGATGCCCCGAACCACCAGCCGCCGAAGTAAGCGGGGCCTTCCGAGGAGGCAGGGAGAGATTCATGGTTGTGGTGATGCAAGCAGGCTCAACCGAAGAACAGATCCAGAACGTCATCAACCGTCTGGTCGCAATGGGGTACGACGTGCATCGCTCGACCGGGGCCACGCATACGGTGCTGGGCGCGGTGGGCGTGCGGAGCGACGTGGACCCGCGCGATGTGGAGCTGCTCGAGGGCGTCCGCGAGGTGGTGCGGATCACGCAGCCGTACAAGCTGGCCAGCCGCGCCTTCCGCCCCGAAGGCACGGTGGTGGACGTGGGCAAGGGCGTGCGGATCGGCGGGCCGGAGGTGGTGGTGGCGGCGGGGCCGTGCGCGGTGGAGTCCTCCGAGCAGATCCACACCGTCGCCGAACGCGTCGCGCGGCACGGGGCAAAGCTGCTGCGCGGCGGCGCGTTCAAGCCGCGCACCTCGCCGTACAGCTTTCAGGGACTGGGCGAGCAGGGACTGAAGCTGCTTCGCGAGGCCGCCGACAAGAACGGCTTGCTGGTGGTTAGCGAAGTGATGGACGCCTCGCAGATCTCCATGATGCTGCCTTACGTGGACGTGTTCCAGGTGGGCGCGCGCAACATGCAGAACTACCACCTGCTGCGGGCGTTGGGCGAAGTTGCGAAGCCAGTGCTGCTGAAGCGCGGGATGTCTGCCACCATCGAGGAGCTGCTGCTGAGCGCCGAGTACATCATGGCCGGGGGGAACTACAACGTGATTCTCTGCGAGCGCGGCATCCGCACGTTTGAAACCTACACGCGCAATACGCTCGACATCGCCGCGATTCCCGTGATCAAGAAGCTCTCGCACCTGCCCATCATTGCGGACCCTTCCCACGGCACCGGCCGACGCGACAAAGTGCCGCCGATGGCGCGCGCCGCGGTGGCTGCCGGCGCCGATGGCTTGCTGATCGAAGTCCATCACGACCCCGAGCACGCGCTGTCCGACGGCGCGCAGTCGCTTTACGCCGACCAGTTCGCCCAACTCATGGCGGAGTTGCGTATCATCGCCCCGGCGGTAGGCCGCCGCATGGCCTAGGCCGATGGCCGGCACACCCGCAGCAGGGTTCCGCCGCATCGCGGTCCTGGGCACCGGGCTGATCGGCGGCTCATTTGGCCTGGCCGTTCGCAAGCACCTGGCCGGGGCCCGCGTCATCGGCTGGGACAGAGAACCCGTCCTCGAGCAGGCGGAAGCGGCGGGCGCCATCCACGAAGGCTCCGCGGACCTTTCTCGCGCGCTCCACGGCGCGGACCTGGTTTACCTGGCTCTGCCGGTGGGGCTCACCATTGACCTGCTTCCCGAGATTGCCCGACGGGCCGAAGCGCATGCGCTGGTCACAGATGCCTCCAGCACAAAAGTAAAGATTTGCCGCGCCGCGGCCGAGCATTTTCCCGCAGCGACGGAGGGCAGATCCGTGGATTCGCCTTTGTTCCTCGGCGGGCATCCGATGACGGGGAGGGAAGTTTCGGGGATCGCCGGGGCCGATGCGGCGTTGTTCAGCGGCGCAAAGTACGCCTTGATTGGGGAAGCCGGGGAGGCGAGCCCGAGGGACGCGCGCGTGGCAGAGTTTGTGGCGCTGCTCGAGGGATTGGGGGCGCGGCCGATGTGGCTGGACGCCGAAACGCACGATTGGGCAGCGGCGATCGTCTCGCACCTGCCGCAGCTCGTCTCGGTGGGATTGGCGGGAGTGGTGCGCGAGGAAATTGATGAGACCGGCTTGCCAGTGACGCTCGCCGGCCCCGGATTGCGCGAGCTGCTGCGGCTCTCCGGCAGCCCGTATGCGGTGTGGCGCGATGTGGTGCTGACCAACACGGAAAACATTTCCCGCGCGCTGGACCGCGTGGCGCAAGCTATCGAGAATCTCCGCATGCGCCTAGCCAGCCGGGAGCTGGAGGACGAGTTCTTCGCCGCCAACGAACTCTACAAAATTCTGAGCGACTTGCAGTAAACTGCAGCGTTCAAAATCTTCCGGCTGGCGCTGCCTGCTGCACGGTTGGGCAGCAAGGGCACCGGCTTCGAGGAGCAGGCGGATGGACAAGCGGGTAACAAACGCCGACGCGGCCATTGAAAAAGTGCGCGACGGCGCCACCATTTTGATGGGCGGCTTTGGGCTTTGCGGCATCCCCGAAAACCTGATTGCGGCGCTGCGGCGCAAGGGCTGTAAGAACCTGATCGTCGCTTCGAACAATGCCGGCGTGGACGATTTTGGCATCGGCCTGCTGCTTCAGGGCCGGCAGGTCAAGAAGATGATTTCGACTTACGTCGGCGAGAACAAACTGTTCGAGCAGCTCGTGCTGAAAGGCGAGCTGGAAGTGGAGCTGAACCCGCAGGGCACCTTTGCCGAGCGCATGCGCGCCGGCGGCGCGGGCATTCCTGCGTTCTTCACGCCGACGGGCTACGGCACGATGGTCGGCGAGAGCAAAGAAGTGCGCGAGTTCAACGGCCGGATGTGCGTGATGGAGCGGGCGCTGCGCGGCGACTTCGCCTTCATCAAGGCCTGGAAGGGCGACCGCTGGGGCAACCTCATGTATCGGAAGACAGCACGCAACTTCAATCCGGTGATGGCCACCGCAGCCGATTACGTCATTGCCGAAGTCGAGGAACTGGTCGAGCTGGGCCAGCTCGACCCCGGCTGCATCCACACGCCCGGCATCTTCGTGGACGCGATCTTCCAGGGGACGAACTACGAGAAACGCATCGAGCGCCGCACCGTCCAGAAGAGGGGATAGGCGCACGCCCTTAGCCAGAATGGAAGGAGCGACGATGGCGCAAACGGAAGTTGATAAGCGCGAAATCATCGTGAAGCGCGTGGCGCAGGAACTGCGCGACGGCTATTACGTCAACCTGGGCATCGGCATGCCCACGCTGGTGGCGAACTACATCCCGGCGGGCATGGACGTTGTCTTGCAGTCGGAGAACGGCATGCTGGGCGTGGGCCCTTACCCGTTCGCAGGCGAGGAAGACCCGGACCTAGTCAACGCGGGCAAGGAGACCATCACCGAGATATCCGGGTCGGCGTATTTTTCGAGCGCAGACTCGTTCGGGATGATCCGCGGAGCTCACGTGGACCTAACCGTGCTGGGCGCGCTCCAAGTGGACGAGAAGGGCAACCTGGCCAACTGGGCCATTCCCGGGAAGATGCTGAAGGGCATGGGCGGAGCGATGGACTTGGTGGCCGGGGCCAAGCGCGTGATCATCGCCATGGAGCACACCACCAAGGAGGGCAAGCCGAAAGTCCTCCGCAAGTGCACGCTGCCGCTGACCGGGGTCGAGGTGGTGGACCTGATTGTCACGGAGATGGCCGTGATCGAGGTCACGCCGCAGGGCCTATTGCTGCGTGAAGTTGCGCCGGGAGTCAAGCCGGAGGACGTGCAGGAGGTCACGGAGCCGCGCCTGCGCATCCCGCCGGACCTGAAGACCATCGCCGTTTGATCGGGGCTCTCGTCTGCAGGAGCGCGTCACCGGGGTTGCGCCTCGCGGCCAGGAGAATAACTTTTGCCGCAATCCCAGATGCAACCAGGCGCGAGTTGCGCTACCATCAGCGTGAGGCAGAGGACGTGGAAGCCCACTCTATCGTGATTGTGAGCCTACACAGCCCCAGGGAAAAAATCTGGGGCGAGCTCCTCTTCCTCCACGCCGCCGGCGTCACGCTCCGGGGTATTGATCTGAACTACTTTGACGATTTCGTCCGCCAGGTGCTGCATCCGGAAGGGGAGCGCGTCGGGCTGCCGACGCTGTTCTTCCCCATGACCCGGGTCGAACGCATCTCGCTCGACGAGCCCAGCGGCTCAATCCCATCGCTGGCAGAGATGTTCGAGCAGAAAGTGGGCCGTTCGCTGCTCGACTATCTCGCGCTGTTCGCCTGATCTCCTGTCGGTTCTGTCTCCATGACCACGCGCATCCTGACCGTCCCCAACGAGGTCACCTTCTTGCGTCTCGGGTTTCTGCCGTTCTACATCATTTTCATTCTCTACGACCGGTATTCCTGGGCGCTGGCTATCCTGATCGCCGCGGCGCTCACCGACGGGCTGGACGGCCTGCTGGCGCGGCAACTCAATCAGAAAACCGCGTTGGGCGCCTATCTGGATCCCATCGCCGATAAGCTCCTGCTCTCCTCGTCGTTTATTGCTTTGGCGCTGAAGAAAAAAATCTTCTGGTGGCTGACCATCCTGGTGTTCGGCCGGGACTGCCTCATCCTGACCGCGGCCGCCGTGATCCTGATTGTCTCGGGCTACCGGCCTTTTCCGCCGAGCATTTACGGCAAGGCCACCACCTCGGTGCAGATTCTGCTGGTTTTTGTGGTGCTCTTTGCCGCGGTGGTGCAGCATCCGCTGCTCGATTTGCTTCGCCGCATTCTTGTTTACCTGGTGGCCGGGTGCACGCTTTTCTCCGGCTTCCACTATAGCGTGGTCATCGGGCGCAGGTTGAGCCGCACCTGACCCGCCCGGTTTGCCGTGGGGAATGCTCAACCCGTGGCGAAGTAGTGCCTCAGCATGAGCGCGAAGCTTGCCACCACCACCAGCGCCGCCAGCCAGCCGAGCGCGTAGGCGCGATTGCGTTCGGTCGAGTTCATCGGCTCGCGGTCAGCCACCACCTTGCCCAAGAGAAATCCTGCCGCGAGTCCACCGAAATGCGCCGCATTGTCAATCCCACTTATGAGGAAGCCGATCACAAAAATGTACAGCACCCAGCGCATCAGTTGCGCGCGGACCATTTGCATATACGCGCCGCCGCGGCGCGTGGTGATGGCCAGCATCAGCCCGATCAGTCCCATCAGCGCGCCCGACGCGCCGATGCTGAAGTGACTCGAGAGGGAGCTCGCTAGGAAGCCCGCCGCCCCTGTGGCCACATAGAGGAACAAGTAGCGCGCCGAGCCGTACACTCCCTCCACCTGCGGCCCCACGTCCATCAGGACCCAACTGTTCATGGCGATGTGCAGCAAGCCGCCGTGCAGAAAGATCGGCATCACCAGCCGCCACCACTCTCCGTCCATCGCTGGCAGCGGGCGGCAGGCGCCCAGGCGGTCAAGCACATGGCCGCTGATCCCCCCGAGAAGGTTCAGCGTCTGTGCGCTGCGCATGGTAACGAGCAGACTCACGCCGAAGAGCAGAACGTTGATGCCGAGAACGACGTAAGTGACCGGCGATTCGGTGGGCAGCAGGCCTGAGAGGGAGCGGCTGGCTGCGGCAAGCGAGAAAGTCATGCTGGCGCCGCACTCGTGACACTTCGTCACCGTGGCCCCAACCAGGGTGCCGCAGGCGGGACACAGGCGCGGCCGCGCGGGCTGCGCCTCGGAGCGAAACCTGCGCGCGAGCGAGTCGCGCCATCGCTCCAGCTTCCATCTCCAGCGCGGAGGAAGGGCCACGGGGTCTCCTTGCGAGAAGCGTTCCCGCGCGCCTATAATACCGGAAATTTCGCGCCGCCGATGCCGAAGGAGCAAGCTGTGGCAAACTTCGAGGAGTTGGGACGCAAGGTCGATCGGGAGCTCAGCAAGCTGCGCCGCTACCTGGAAAAAGAGCTGAAGCCCGCCACCCGGCGCAAGGCCGAACAAGCCTTGCGCAAGGCCTCCGAACACTTGGCCGGCGCGGCCAAGGAGCTGGAAGCCCTCGCGGCAAGGATGAAGAAGTGAGGCGGGGCGCAGGGTGAGGCAAACCGCCCGGGGCCATTCCCGTTTGACCGCTGCAGGCCGCCGGGCGTGCGGCTTCGGCCGAACGGGGCCGGCGCTGAGTCTTTCGCTTGCGCTGACCGCGCTGGCGGCTTTTTTGTTGGCGACAGGTTGCGCCCACCCTCGGCCGCGCGTAGGTCGCGCGCCGGCTCCACCTCCAAGTCCAACCCCGAGCCCGGGAGCTCCCGCGCGCCGTGCGCCAGCTCTCCCCGGCAGCTGCGTGGAAGACGGGCTGGCCTCGTGGTACGGCGTGCCCTACCACGGCCGGCGCGCCGCCAACGGCGAAATCTACGACATGTACAAGCTGACCGCGGCGCACCGCACGCTGCCGTTTGACACCGTCGTGCGCGTCACCAACCTGCGCAACGGGCGCCAGACGGAGGTGCGCATCAACGACCGCGGGCCGTTTGTCGAGAACCGCATCATCGACCTCTCCCTTGCGGCGGCGCGCGAGCTGGACATGGTGGCGATGGGCGTCGCGCAGGTGCGCCTGGAGCTGCTGGCAGGCCCCAGCCCGCTGCTAGGCTACTTCACCGTGCAGGTGGGCGCATTTCTGGTCCGCGAAAACGCAGAAAAGTTCCGCGAGCGACTCGAGCTGCGCTACCAGCCGGTGCTCATCCAGGAGTACGATTCACCGGACGGCCTTTTCTATCGCGTGCGCGTCGGCCGGCTGGCCAGCGAGGAGGAGGCGCGGCAATTGGCCGAACAGTTGCGCAGCGAAGAAAACGTTTTGCCATTCGTCGTGCGGCTGGATGAGTAAATGAGGAGAAAAGATGAGCGACTGCGTGTTCTGCCGGATCGGCCGGAAAGAGGCGGCGGCCAAGTTTGTCTATGAAGACCCGGACATCTTTGCCTTCGAAGACATCCATCCGCAGGCGCCGACGCACATTCTGATCTGCCCGTGCAAGCACGTCGTTTCGCTCAACGAAGCTTCTGCGGATGACGCCGCACTCCTGGGGCGGATGCTCCTGGTGGCGGCGCAATTGGCGGCCGAGCGGAAGCTGACCGACGGTTACCGGACGGTCCTGAACAACGGGCGCGGCGCCGGCCAATCGGTTTTCCACCTGCACCTGCATTTGCTCGGTGGCCGCCCTTTCCGCTGGCCGCCGGGGTAGCTGAATACGGCCCTCGGGCTCTGCGCTAGCGCCGTTCGAGCTATTTCGACGGAACAGCAGTAACGGGCTGCTGCGGAGGGAGGGACGGCTTGCGGGAGCCTCACAACCAGCGACGCAGCCGAGCTAGCCAGCCATCCGCGCCGAGCGCAATGCGCAGCACCACCAGCGTCACGTTGTCTTCGCCGCCGTACTCGTTGGCCAGGTCCACCAGACGGTCCGCAGCGGCCTGCGCGGCGGGATAGGTGAGCAAGGTGCTGGCGATTTCGGGATCGGTGACCATGCGGGTCAGGCCATCGGTGCACAGCAGTAGAGCGTCGCCATCGATCAGCAGTTGCTCGTCGGTATCCACTTCGACTTCCGCCTGCGTGCCCAGCGCGCGGAGCAGCACGCTCTGCATCGTGCTGGTATCGGCCTGCTGCGGCGTGAGGATGCCGCGGCGCACCTGCTCGGCCACCAGAGAGTGGTCCTGCGTGAGCTGCTGAAGCGTGCCCGCGCGGAGCAGGTAGGCGCGGCTATCACCGACGTGGACCAAGTTAAGCGCGCGGCGCGCCGGGTCCAGCCAAGCGGCCAGAACGGTGGCGCCCATGCCGCACTGCCGGGGATTGCTGAGCGCGGCCTCGTGGTTCCTCCGGTTGGCCAGCTGCACCGCGCTCGCCAGGCGATTGGTTTTTTCGGAGAGCTCGGGTTGGGGCTCGGCAAAGGAAGGCGCGGAGGCATTGTTCGCCGCTTCCAGGCAATGGGTGGCCACGATTTCGACTGCCATGGCGCTGGCGACTTCGCCGTGAGCCTCGCCACCCATGCCGTCAGAGATCACGAACAGGTTGAGCGCGGGCACCACGCGGTAGCTATCTTCATTATTGTTGCGGACACGCCCCATGTCGGTGCGCGCGCCGATCTCAACGCGCAAGGAGACACCTCGCCCGGCCCGAAGGCCCGCGCGGAGCGACCCACCCAAGACCGCATCGCTGGCGCATACGTGGTGCAGCAAGGGCGGGAGTCGTCCATGCGTGCCGCATTTCTACGTTTCCCGAAGAGAAGCGGGCCCCACAGGCAGGCTAACAAAAGACCTACGGGCGTTCAAGCCAGGCGAGTGGAAGTAGTTACGTTCCCTGCAAGCTGGTACGTTAAGCCCATTCGCTGGCCGAGCCGCATCCGATATACTCGCAGACGATCTAGCTTCTCTCTCTCGCTATGCCGAGTACGAAGGAAATCTGGTATTGCAAGGGCTCCCCGGCCGAGTCGGTGGCGAGGCCGCTGCGCGAGCGCTACGCCGTGCGCGCGCTGCCTGCCCCCGAATCTGCGGGCACGCCCGGGAGCCAGACGGGCGTCGCCATGGGCCATCCGGCGCAGGCGGTCTGCTTGGCCGACCTCGAGCGCGATGACCTGAGCGCGCTGCGCGAACTGGCGCTGGAGCAGCCGGGCGTGCGACTGATCGGTCTGGCGGACGAGCGCAGCAGCGATGATCTCGCCGACCCACAATTGTTTGCCTGCCTGCCGCGCGAGGCCTCGCGGGCGCTGGTGGAAAAAACGATTGCCGCCGCGTTCGCCAATATCGAGCTGGCCGAGCGAGAACGCTTGGCGCGCGAGGAACTGGCGCGGGCCGAGCGGGAAATGGAGGAGCTGAACCGCATCGGCGTGGCGCTTTCGTCCACGCACGACGTCAACGCGTTGCTCGGGCTGATCCTCAGCAAATCCCGCGAGATTACCGGGGCCGATGCCGGGTCGCTTTACTTGGTGGAGGAAATCACTCCGGCGGACCTTTCTGCGCCCCGAGAGCGGCGGCTGCGATTCAAGGTGACGCAAAACGACAGCGGGCAGTTCCCGTTCACCGAATTCACTATGCCGCTGGCAGAGAACTCCATGGCCGGTAACGTCGCCCTCCACGGCGAGGTGATCAAGGTGGATGACGTGTACGAACTCATACCCAAGGAGGACGCGGCCGGCGCGGGCCCGGCGGACCGCCCCTACCGTTTCAACCCGAAGTACGACCAGGAATCCGGTTACCGCACGCGCTCGATGCTGACGCTGCCGATGAAGAACCCCAAAGGGGAAGTGCTCGGCGTGCTGCAACTGATCAACTGCAAGCGCGATCGCTCGGCACGCCTGCTGGACGCCGAGACGGTCGAACGCGAGGTGCAGCCTTTCCCGGAGCGCGCGGTGCGGCTGGCGCTTTCGCTGGCCTCGCAGGCTGCGGTGGCCTTCGAGAACAGCCGCCTGTACCAGGACATCGAGACGCTGTTTGAAGGCTTCGTCCATGCCGCAGTGACCGCCATCGAGCAGCGCGACCCGACCACCTCGGGCCATTCCCAACGCGTGTGCACCATGACGGTCAGCTTGGCCGAAACGGTGGACCGCACCGCGTCCGGGACCTACGCCGGGGTCCGCTTCACGCGCGAGCAGATGAAGGAAATCCGCTACGCCGCGCTGCTGCACGATTTCGGCAAGGTGGGGGTGCGCGAGGAGGTGCTGGTCAAGGCGAAGAAGCTCTATCCGACGCAGCTCGCCCTGCTACAGAACCGCTTCGACTACGTCCGGAAGGAGCTTGAGGCGCGCCACTCCCAGCGCAAACTGCAGTTGCTGCTCGAGCGCAGCCGCGAAGAAGCGCTGGCGCAGATCGGCGTGCTGGACGATGAGTACAAAAAGCGCCTGGCGGAGATTGACGACTATTTCCAGTTCATCCTCCAGGTCAACGAGCCGACGGTGCTGCCGGCGGGCAAGTTCGAGCGGCTGATCGGAATCGCCCGGGAGACCTACGTGGACCCGCGCGGCCTGAAGCAGAACCTGCTCACCCCGGAGGAAGTCCGCTTCCTTTCCATCCCCAAGGGCAGCCTCGACCCCGACGAGCGGCAACAGATCGAATCGCATGTTGTGCACAGCTTCAATTTCCTGATGCAGATCCCTTGGACGAGAGAGATCCGGGGAATCCCCATGATCGCTCGCGCGCACCACGAGAAACTCAACGGCTCAGGGTACCCCTACCAACTCAAGAGCGCCGAGATCCCGCTCCAAGCGAAGATGATGACGATCTGCGACATCTTCGACGCACTCTCGGCCGCCGACCGGCCGTACAAGAAGGCTGTGCCGCCCGAGCGCGCCCTGGAAATCCTCGAGATGTCCGTGCGGGACAAGGAGCTCGACCCCGACTTGTTCAAGCTGTTCTTCGACGCGAAGATCTATCAGCTCATGAAGCGCGCGTAAGGGCGAGCGGCCACGCCGCCGAAACCTCAGCGCGGCGTGACGTGTCTCTCTTCCTCGTGCTGGCACCCGCGCCGCCCGATTCCTTCCAAACCGAAGTAGAATGCGCGCGAGCACTTCGAGGGGGAGGTCGAAATGCAATCTGAGGGGCGTGCCGTCCAGAGGGAGTTGCTCGCGCTGATCCTGGCCATCCTTGCGCTCGCTTGCCCGCCAGCCCGGGCGCAGGAGGGCTACCAGAAGCCGCCGAAGGCGGTTCTCGATGTGCTGAACGCGCCGGTGGCGCCGCAGGCGAGCGTAAGCCCAGCGCGCGACGCCGTGTTGCTGTTCAAGCCGGTGCGGTATCCGCCGATCGCAGAGCTGGCGCAACTCATGCTGCGCCTGGCTGGCGTGCGCTTCAACCCGGCCAACAAAGGCCCGCACAATGCGCCGCGCTACACAGACTTTGTGCTCAAGCGCGTGGGCGACAGTCAGGAAACAAAGGTCGCGCTGCCGGCGGGCAAGTATTTCAGCTTGCCGGTCTGGGCGCCTGACGGCAGGCGCTTCGCCTTTACGCACGCCGCCGCCACGAGCGTCGAGTTGTGGATCGGGGATGCGCGAACGGGCGCCGCCCGCGCGATTCCCGGCGTGGCGCTGAACGCGGTCCTGGGGCCGCCGTGCCAGTGGATGCCGGATAGCACGTCGCTGCTGTGCCGCGTTGTCCCGGCCAGCCGCGGCGCGCCGCCAGAGAGGCCTCCGGTGCCGACCGGACCCAGAGTTGAGGAAAGCTTCGGCCGGCCAGCGCCGGTGCCCACCTACGAAGACCTGCTGCAAGACGCGCACGACGCCGACCTGTTCGACTACTACGCCGCCGCGCGGCTCGCTCTGGTGAACGCCACAACCGGCAAAGCGGTGCCTATCGGCGCGCCCGGCGTTTTCGCCACAGCAGAACTGTCCCCCGACGGTCGGCATGTCCTGGTGGCGCGCGTCCATCGGCCTTACTCCTATCTCGTGCCGGTCACGGCTTTCCCGCGGGAGGTGGAAGTCTGGAGCGGCACGGGCCGCGTCGTATACAAAGTCGCGAGCCTGCCGCTCGAAGAAAACGTGCCCATTGGCGGCGTGCCAACCGGCCCGCGCAACATCCACTGGAGGCCCACGGACCCGGCGACGCTGGCGTGGGTGGAAGCTCTCGACGAGGGCAACCCAAAGAAAAAGGTGCCTCATCGGGACCGCGTGATGTGGTTCAAGGCGCCGTTCGCGAAAGGCCAGCCCGAGGAGCTTGCCCGGACCGAGCACCGCTTTGCCGGGCTTGCCTGGGGCGAGAAAACGGACTTCGCCATCCTGCACGAGTTCGATCGCGATCGGCTGTGGGAACGCACCTGGTTTCTGAACCCTGCGAAGCTTTCCGAGGCGCCGCGCCTGGTGTGGGACATGAGCCGGCAGGACCGCTACCGCAACCCCGGCACGCCGGTCACCCGGACGCTCCTTTCCGGGCACACTGCCGTGCTCCAACATGGCGACTTCATCTATCTGACCGGAGCCGGCGCAACGCCCGAGGGCGACCGGCCATTCCTCGACCGCTTCGATGTGAAAACGCTCCGAGCCGAGCGGCTCTTCCGCTGCGATGACGAAAGTTGCGAGAGCGTAGTTGCCGTGCTTGCCGACGACGCCAGCAGATTCCTCGCGCGCCGCGAAAGCCCCACCGAACCGCCCAACTATTTCATCCGGACGGGCGGCGAGGCCAAGCAGGCATTCACCAGCTTCCTGGACCCGACGCCGCAGTTGCGCGGAATCAAGAAGGAACTGGTCAAGTACAAGCGCGCCGACGGCGTGGGGCTTTCCTTCACGCTTTATTTGCCGCCCGACTACAAGCCAGGCGAGCGGCGGCCAGCGGTCATGTGGGCGTATCCGCTGGAGTTCACCGACCCTGCCGTGGCCGGCCAGGTCACGGGCTCGCCCAACCACTTCACCAGCATCCTCGGACCCTCGCACTTGTTCTTCTTGCTAGAGGGCTACGTCGTGCTGGACGGGGCAGCGATGCCGGTGGTCGGCGACCCGGAGACAGTAAACAACACCTACGTCGAGCAGATTGTGGCGGACGCGAAGGCGGCCATCGAAAAAGCGGCCGAAATGGGAGTTATCGACCCCAACCGCGTCGGCGTGGGAGGGCACAGCTACGGCGCGTTCATGACCGCCAACCTGCTGGCGCATTCCGATCTGTTCCGTGCGGGGATCGCGCGGAGCGGCGCCTACAACCGCACCTTGACTCCCTTCGGCTTCCAGAGCGAGCGGCGGACGCTCTGGGAGGCGCCGGAGACGTACCTGAAGGTTTCGCCGTTTCTGCACGCGAACCAGATCAAAGCACCGCTGCTGCTGATCCACGGCGAGGCCGACAATAACTCCGGGACGTTTCCGATTCAGTCGGAACGGATGTACCGAGCCATCAAGGGGAACGGAGGATCCGTGCGCTACGTCACTCTTCCGTACGAAGCGCATGGCTACGCGGGGCGCGAATCGATCGAGCACGTACTGTGGGAAATGGTCTCGTGGTTCGACAAATTCGTGAGGAACGCGAAGCCGCGCTCGGCCGCCGCGGCCTCCCAGCCCTAGCGGCGGCGGCAAGAGGGCACATCATCATTTGGCCCACCGCTTGCGGTGAGCGCTCAGGGTCAACCGCGGCGCGCTTCCTTGGGTTGCGCTCCAGGGCAAGCCGAGCCAGAGCAGGGCCCTTTGAGGAATCCCTAAAAGCGATACAATTGCTGCCATGCTGGCTACAAGCATAAGCCGGAGGCGAATGCTGGTGTCCGTAATCGCGCTCGCGGCGGGGATCGCGGCGGGCCGCGCCACAACGCAGAATTCATCGAATTCCAGTTCCGCGGGGGCTTCGATTGTCCTCCCGCAGAAGCTGGTCGCCGGCCAGCCCGCCACGCTCGCGGTGCTCGACCAGGCGGGGAGCCTGACGCAGGGAGCCGCGGTTGAATTCACCGGCGGCGAGCGCGTCACGACCGATGCAACAGGCCGCGCCACATTCACGGCGCCAGCCACAGCGGGCGTGCTGCTGGCGCGCCTTCCAGGCCTCAGCGTGAGCGCCTCGACCACCGTCGTTGCGTCTCCCCAGGGCTCACCCGACGGGGTACAGGTGTTTGAGTACCCGCGCGTCATCTCGGTGGCGGACCGGTTTGCTGTGGGCGGCTCCGGCTTTAGCGGTGAAGCCGACGGAAACCAGGCGCTGCTGGGCGATCAGCCCGCGCTCGTGCTGGCTGCCTCGCCGGTGGAGCTCGTGCTGCTGCCGGGCCCGCGCGCCGCGGAGGGTCCAACGCAGCTCTTGATCGAGGTGGGCGGACACAACCTCGGGCCGGTGCCGGTGACGCTGGTGTCGCTCGAGCTTTCGGCGACGAAGAAGCAGCTTGCGCCGAGAGAAAAGGGCAAGCTGACCGTGCGCGTGCGAGGAAGCGAGCAGCGGCTGCTGATCGAAGCGCGCAACCTCACGCCAGAGGTCGTCAAGCTTCCGCGGGGCAACCTTCAGCGGGTGACGTCGAGTGGCGGGGCAAACAACACTGCCGAGATCGAAATGCAAGGCCTTCGCGTCGGAGATTTTTCTCTCAGTGCGCGCCTCGTGCCCGGCGCAGCGGGCTTGCCAGACATGGAAGCGGTGCGACGGC
>Ga0099828_10001548_pt1 | contig 15493 bp, 16 predicted proteins | sample CZO8metaG_2_FD_79338 | JGI IMG/M metagenome (GOLD analysis project Ga0099828, IMG submission 79338) | Vadose zone soil microbial communities from the Eel River Critical Zone Observatory, Northern California, USA - CZOApr15con2H1.8 metaG | ecosystem: Environmental > Terrestrial > Soil > Vadose...
CTCTACCACAAGCCCTTTGTCGATTGGATCTGGGGCGGATGTTTGATCATGGCGTTGGGCGGCATCCTGGCCATCAGCGATCGCCGCTACCGACTCGCGTGGCGCCGTAAAGAGGCCGATGTGCCGGCGGCGACACAGATGGCTAGGCAGACAGTCTCGTGAACCGGTTTCTCCTCCCGCTCGCGATCTTCGTGGTCGTGGTCGGTTTTCTTGCAGTCGGGCTGACGCTCAACCCGCGTGAATTGCCGTCTCCCTTGGTAGGGAAGCCGGCGCCGTATTTTTCACTTCCGCAGCTCTATGATCAGGAGAAAACCTTTTCGCCGAACGAGATGAAGGGCAAGGTCTGGCTGCTTAACTTCTGGGCTTCTTGGTGCGAGGCCTGCAAAGAAGAGCATCCTGTCTTCATACACCTCGCACAATCCGGGGAGGTGCCCATCTACGCCATCGACTATAAGGATCGAAGGGAAGATGCATTGAAGTGGTTGAAACAATGGGGCAATCCCTGGACGGTCATCGCCGTGGATGAGTCGGGGCGCGTCGGCATTGATTTCGGTGTCTATGGGGTGCCGGAAACCTATGTGATCGATAAGGCGGGGGTCATCCGCTACAAGCAGATTGGCCCGTTGCGCGAGGACATCTTGCAAGGGAAGATTTTGCCCCTGGTCAGGGAGTTGCAGAAGCAATGAGATGGCTCTTGGTGATCATCCTTCTCATCCCAAGTCTCGCTGAGGCGAAAGAGGCCAGGCCGCTCGCCGACAATCCGCAGGTCGAAGCACGTTTGAAACACCTGGCCGTCGAGCTCCGTTGTTTGGTCTGTCAGAACCAGACGTTGGCCGATTCGAACGCGCCGTTGGCCGAAGACTTGCGCCGAGAAATTCGCGAGATGATCGCCAAAGATATGAGCGACCATGACATTATCGACTTCCTCGTGCAACGGTACGGCGACTTTGTCTTGTACCGGCCGCCGTGGAAAGCCACCACTACCCTGCTCTGGCTGGGACCGTTCCTCTTGCTGATCGCAGGCGCGACGGCATTGGTGCTTGTGCTGCGCAGGAGACAGAAGAAGCTTGCCGACGTGACATTGTCGGAAGCCGAGCACAACCGTGTCGCGCAACTGCTTTCCGAAGGAGCCAATCGTCCGTGACCATCATATTCTGGCTTATCGCATCGACCATGACCGTTCTCGTTCTCGGGCTCCTGTTGTGGCCTCTGCTGAAGCGCTCAGCGACCGCCGCAACGGGAGAGCAGGAGAAGACACTGTCTATCTTCCGACAGCAGTTCGCCGAATTAGGGCAGGACCGCGCAAACGGTGTGCTGACCGACGAACTATATCAGCAGGCGCGACGTGAGCTCGAACGCCGTCTGCTGGAAGAAACGGGCGGCACGGAGACGACGCCCACAATGGCACGGCGACAGGCGAATAGCAGGCCGGTGGCTCTTGCACTTGCCATCATCATCCCGACTGTCAGCGGGTTGCTCTATTGGGAACTTGGGAATCCACTCGCCATGACGCAGCCAACCGCAGCGTCGCTGTCTGCGCAAGGGAGTTCAGACGATGCCCATCCGTCCGCTGAAGCACTCGACGCACTGATCGAGCAGCTAAAGCAGAAAATGGAGGAGAATCCGAATGATGGCGTGGGATGGGTATTGCTCGCGCGTTCGTACGCGGGAATGGGGCGTCACAGCGAGGCTGTGCCAATCTTCCAGAAAGCCGTGACACTGATTCCTGATGATGCCCAGTTACTCGCCGATTATGCCGATACCTTAGGCGTCGTCCATGGTCGCAAGTTGGAGGGGCCGCCCGAAGTCTTGATTCAACAGGCGCTGAAGATCGATCCACGCAATGTGAAGGCGCTGATGTTGGCAGGGACCGTGGCGTTCAACCGAAAGAATTATGCGCGGGCGGCCAAGGACTGGGAACAAGCTCGCGCGAACCTTCCTGCGGACGTAGATCCAGAGATGACGCAACAGCTGATGGCTGCCATCGCAGAAGCCCGGAGCCAACTTGATGGCGGTCAAGAGACGGTGTCCGCGTTTACGGAACCGGCGGCACCGGACCAGCCAACCGGGCAGACCGGACAACCGCGTGCGATCAGCGGCACGGTGACTGTGGCGCCGAGCCTGGCCGACAAAGGATCTTCGACGGACACGTTGTTTGTGTTTGCACGCGAGGTGAGTGGCCCACCGATGCCTGTGGCGATCGTGCGGGCGACGAAGAAAGATTTACCCTTTACGTTCCAGCTCGATGACTCGACCAGCCCGATGCCGTCCAGAAAACTCTCCGGCGCAGGAACGGTGGTGATTGTGGCCCGTCTGTCGAAGTCCGGCCAGGCCATGCCACAAAGTGGAGACCTGGAGGGGACGAGTCAGCCGGTGAAATCTGGAGTGGATGGGATCACCGTCGTCATCGATCGTGAAAGACCATAGCGCTGGGAAGCCCACATATCTCTCTCCGCTATCACCATTCAGCTCTAGCTCCTGCCGCTGATCCTTCGCACAGGGTACCTTAGCAGGATGCTGAAAAAGTCTGCCAGCGGCGTTCTCGCTTCGCTCAGAGGCACCCCCGTACCGAACAGAGTACGCATCGCCTCTTAGCTTGCTGCGGCCTTGCTGGACAGCCTTTTTGAGCATCCTGCGGGAATATTCTTTTGTTGTCCACACGCACGGCCATCGACGCTCTGGCGTGCCCACATAGTTTTTCCGCAGCCTGCTGGAGAAACACGATCTCGAAGCCCTCATAAGGTTCGACGCCAAGACCGATAATTAGGGCACTCAGCTTGCCGCATTCAGCCATGAAATTTATTGCACAAACCCCCTTGACATTTTCTGATGTATGCTGAGATACATGTGCGCGATGCGCTAAGCAACGAGATCACTCAAGACTATAAAAAGTATCTTAACAAAGGAGCATTGCAGATGGTCGTCAAATTCTGGCTGAGGTGTGGTCTGCTCGTCTGCGGCGTACTACTCGCCGCGACGGTGCCCGGGTATGCGGAACCGGCGCCGGCCAAGCCAACCGGGCAGGCCGGACAGTCGCTTGCGATCAGCGGCACGGTGACTGTGGCGCCGAGCCTGGCCGGCAAGGGGTCCGCGACGGACACGTTGTTTGTGTTTGCACGTGAGGTGAATGGCCCACCGATGCCTGTGGCTATCGTGCGGGCGACGAAAAAAGATTTACCCTTCATGTTCCGGCTCGATGACTCGACCGGCATGATGCCGTCCAGAAAACTTTCCGACGTAGGGATGGTGGTGATTGTGGCCCGTCTGTCGAAGTCCGGCAAGGCCATGCCAGAAAGTGGAGACCTGGAGGGGATAAGTCAGCCGGTGAAGCCGGGAGCGGATGGGATCACCATTGTCATCGACCGTGAAAGACCATAGCGCCGGGACGCCCACATGTCTCTCTCTTCTATCACCACGCTGCGCGACCTTCTGCCGCTGACATTTGCTCGAGTCCTTAGGGCACGCAGCTTGCAATAGTCAGCCTAGAGGTTATTTTGCACAAACTCCATTTTTTTGCGGAAATTCCATTGACAGGTGAAGGATGTTGAGATATATGTGCGCGCACGCTAAGTAACAGGCTAACTCAAAACGATAAAAATCACAAAATAAAGTCTCTTGACCAAGGAGCATTGCGCTTAACCAAGGAGAAATGGAAATGGTTGTCAACAAATCCTGGCTAAGATATGGGCTGCTGTTCTGCGGCCTATTGCTCGCGGGGACGGCACAGGCCGACTTTCCCAGCGTCCCGAAGGAAACCTACGAGGCGCTGAAGCTCGATCGGTCGGCCAGCCCCAAGGAGTTGCACGAGGCGCTGGTGAAACGTTACCTGGATCCAGCCCAAGGGTTCGGGAAAGGGAAGTACGGCCAGTATTGGGAGCCGATCTCATTCAGTAAGTACCTGGACCCTGGTTCCTTCTACAAGCCACCGACATCGGTCAAGGATATCGCTACACGCCAGCAGTGCGTGAAATGCCACACCGACGAGTCGCCGGGCTGGGTGGCACTCTGGAAGAGGAGTACCCACGCCAATCTGGACAAGATCCGTAAGCTCACCCCCAAAGATGACACCTACTACAAAAAAGCGAAGTTGGAAGCGATTGAGACGAACCTGCGCTCGCTGGGCAAACTCGGCGAGAAAGAGCAATTGAAAGAAGTCGGCTGCATTGACTGCCACTATGACATCAACACGACTAAGAAGGCGGACCATCGCAAGGATCTCCGAATGGCCACCGCCGACGTGTGCGCCAACTGCCACCTGCAGGAGTTCGCCGAACGCGAGTCCGAGCGCGACACCCTCACCTGGCCGAAGGACCAGTGGCCGAAGGGCCGCCCGTCGCACGCGCTGGACTACAGGGCCAACGTCGAGGTGGAAGTCTACGCCGGGATGTCGCAGCGCGAGATCGCCGACGGCTGCACCCAGTGCCACATCAATCAGAACAAGTGCGACATGTGCCATACCAGGCATGAATTCTCGGTGGCTGACTCGCGCAAGCCTGAGGCCTGCGGCACCTGCCACAGCGGCGCCGACCACATCAACTGGGAAGCCTACACCATGTCGAAGCATGGCAAGCAGTATGAGGCCAAGGGCAAGAGCTGGAATTGGAACGTGGAACTCAAGGACGGGATTGCCAAGGGCGGGCAGGCCGCACCCACCTGCGCGAGCTGTCACATGGAGTACCAAGGGAAGTTCTCTCACAACGTGGTGCGTAAAGTCCGCTGGGCGAACTATCCCTTTGTGCCAGGCATCCGAGAAAACATCAAGACCGCCTGGGCCGATAAGCGCCTGGATGCTTGGGTCAAGACCTGTACCCAGTGCCACTCCGAGCGCTTCGCCCGTGCCTACCTAGAGTATATGGACAATGGCACCTACTCGGGGCTTGATAAATACGATGAGGCGCACGACATAGTTCATAAGCAGTACGAGGCTGGTCTCCTCACCGGCCAGAAGACTAACAGACCGGAGCCTCCGAAGCCGGTCCCGGAAGGGTTCGAGCAATTCTTCCAGATATACTGGTCGAAGAACAACAACCCTGCAGCGATCGAGCTCAAACTCTTTGAAATGGCTGAGGACCATCTGGTGCAGCTGCACGTGAGCCTCGCCCATCAACATTGGGGGTTCACCTATACCGTCGGCTGGGCGGCGATGAACAGGGCTTATGTCGAAATCATGGACGAGGACACCAAACTCAAGGAGAAGTTGGCTCTGCAGGAACGGGTGGCCAAGCTCGAGCAGAGCAAAACGAGCCTGCTTGACTTCTTCGACGGCACAGACGGGAAGATTACCCTCGGTAGCTTGGGTGGCGGCATGCTGCTGACCGGTACGCTTGCGCTCGCCGGATGGAGCAGACGCAAGAAGAACAGGCGGTGACAACGGGCGCAGCGCAGACGATGGAAGGAGCGCTGACGCGATCAAGCAACAGAATCCTCCCGTCGCTGGGAATCTTCCTGGTGGCGGGAGGTTTTCTTGTGCTTGGCTGGCTCGCGTACTTGTGGCTCAGTCCAGGGTCTGCACCCTACCACTATAAGTTGGTGGAAGAGGGCGGTGTCGACAAGTTCGACAAGCTTGGACTCGAAGCTTGGCCAGACCTCGGTATCAGCAAGCAGGAGGTTCTAGTCGAGGGGGTGGACCAGCCGGTGGCCGTGGCCTATCTTGCGCGACGCGGCAATGCCCCGCCTGTCATGCTCAGCTGGGAAAACCGCAGTGGCGAGCCAGTGGTCTTTGTCGATGGCAAGCTCTCCGAGTTGACCTTATTGGCGACGGCGATTGCCAAGCATGTGCCGAAGGACGCGACCATCCTTGCATGGTGGGACACCTCGCGTCAGATCAGGCTGCTGACGGGGTACCAGACAGTATTCAACTCGCATCTAAGCCAACCCCCTATCATGCCTTCGCTTTGGCACGCCAGAAGCGGGGCGATCGAAAAATACGAACGCGAGTTCTGGAGAGCCCCGGCTAGCGCCGAAGAGAGTCAGAAATTCCAACGTTTCGCCGACGCGATGGCGGCGGATCCGAAAGAGGGCGCGGCGATGCTGCGCGAACTGACTGGCGGGCGCGAGGCCTATGTTGCGGTTCATCTCTCGGACCTCTACAAGCTCGGGCTGATGCGCCCCGATCGTCTCGGTGTCGCCTATAAGGACTTCCCTTTGCAGGGCGGCGACGTACATGGACTGAGCGGGATGGTGAAGCGCTGGCTGGTCGACAACAACCACACTGCTTACTCGATGCATGGGCTCTCGGAGAACTTGGTGCGCGTCTATTTCCTGGCCGATGCCAAGAGCGGCAACACACTGCTCGCGCAGATGCTGCCCTTCACGACCTCGCAGCCTCTTGAGTTGCAGGCTGTGCAGCTCGTCTATCAACAAGGTGGCTATTGGGTGTATAAGATTCCACCTACGCAACGGGTCCAGTAGCTGATTTTTTTAGTGGCCGAGGTGGGATTACTGTTCTTGTAAATCTTTCAAACTGACAATAGAGTGAAACCATGAGCATTTTTTTATAGCACGACCACGAGTAGTTTTTCTTAGAAAGGAGATACCGTGAATCATCCCATGACATACGCACTCGCCGCTGCGGCGTTGTTCGCGGTCTTAGTCGGAAGCGCTGCCGCCGAAACCGCGTTCGAGGGGCGGAAGAAATGCAGTAATTGCCACAAAAGTGAGTCCGACTCATGGATCAAGACCGCCCACGCCAAAGCTGTCGACTCGCTCAAAGCCAACAGGGACAAGGAAAAGAACAAAGCCATGCTCAAGGCAAAACTCGACCCTAAGAAGGACTACGTCAAGGACAAGGATTGTATCGGCTGCCACGTGACCGGGTTCGGGTCGGAAGGCGGGTATGAAATTACGGAGCCGGACAAGTTCTTGGAAGGTGTAGGCTGCGAATCCTGCCATGGGGCAGGCCCCGACTATCGTAAGGTTCACCGCAAGGCGGGTGAGGCTTTTGAAAAGTCGAAAACGGTCACGCCGCGCGAGTCCCTCGCGGAAGCCGGACAAGAGTTTGAGTTCATTGAGAAGTGCAACGCCTGCCACCTGAACTATGAAGGCTCGCCGTGGAAGGCCGCAAAAAAACCTTACACCCCGTTTACCCCCAAGGTGGACAAGAAGTATGAGTTCGACTTCGAGAAGTCCGTGCGTAACAATAAGGCCATGCATGAACACTTCAAACTAGCGGGCACGTTTGATGGTCCGCCTACCCCGAAGTTTCATGAGGAGTTCCAAAAGGATGCCAAACAGGCTGAGATAGGCAAGGAGGAGTAATGGCAGGGCCGTTGTCGGGCGGCGCCATGCTTCTCGGCGCAGTCATTGCGGTCGGATCGATCGTCGTGGTATTCGGCGGCGAGGCTGCCATATCCAGGACCGAGTTCTGCGTGAGCTGCCATTCAGAGACCTACCCGTATGAGGAGCTGAAAAAATCCTCGCATTGGGGCGCGCTCGGCTCCGATCCTGGCTGCAAGGATTGCCACGTCCCCCAGGGGTTGTCCAACTTCCACAAGGCGGTATGGACGCATGTGGTGGATGGACTGCCGTTCCTGGTAGATGAGTTCACCAATGACTACTCTACTATCGAGAAATTCAACGAGCGACGGCCGGAGGCAGCCTACAGGGCGCGCATGAAACTAAAGGGGTGGGACAGCAGCACCTGCCGGGCTTGCCACAAGAATACGAAGCCTCCCGGCGCGTCCGCCAAAGCCGCGCACAAGAAGATGGAAACGGAGGGCGCAACCTGCATCGATTGCCATCAGAACCTGGTGCATAAGAAAGTCCCCGAGATGGACCTCACTGCCAGCCTGGCGCAGGGCAAGATGGTGTTGAAGGAGAAAGAAAAAGAGAAAGACTGATCCGGTCGTCTCTTTGGTTTCTGGAACGCTGCGACGAGAGGTGTCGGCATCGGCACTAGGCATGCTGGCATTACTTCGTAATATGGAACCAGAATCCGCCACAGATGCGCCGGCAAGAGGAGATTTGTCGATTCCCATCGAGTTCGATCACAGCAGTCGCCGTTCGCTGCAAGGCCAGCTCTTTGAGCAGTTGTGCCACCTCACCATTGGCTGGAGGCTGAAACCAGGCTACGGCTGTCCTAGCCAGCCAGGCGCTTGCCAGGCCACTCAGTATCTCCCGCAACAACGTGTGGCTCGTCCACAATCGTCTGATCGCGGAGGGCCATCTCCAAGTTCGCAAGGTGATCGCGGAACCTACGTGAGCCTTGAGTTGCCAGAAACCTGCCTCGTTGCCCCCACAGGGCCGTCACCTCGTCGCCTACTCAGAGCAATCCTGCCACTACGGCTCCGCGCTCCCATTTATCGGGTCGGCACAGGCAGTGGTGAGCACGGGCGGCCCCTAATTGTTCTTCCAGACAGACCAAGAAAACGGCACCAGTTAGGCTGCTCAGGGTCCCGACTGGCCCCAGTCGAGTTGACGCGAGACCGGCTAAGCGTTAGATTTCGAACACAAGAGAGCCAGTTGCACAAACCCCCTTGCCATCTAATGTATGCTGCGGTGTGCGTCCGTTGTATGCTGAGAGGGGGCCAGGGGCGCTCACTTCATGTCGTGTGAGGGGCCGGCGTGAACTGACTAAAGCGGCGCGGTCAGTCGGCCTGTGGCCAGTGAGTGGAACCTGTTGGGCGCCACGCACAATTTATTGAAGCTCTGGCGGCACTGGGTTTGTCGAGGGCGCCACTGATGGCAGACCCTTACCGGATACGAAGGGTGGCGGTCATCTGTTCCCTATCATGTTCCTGTACGATCCGCCAATCGAGTGTAAGCAACAGGCTCAAAAGGGGCTGAAATCAACGAGGTCGAGAATGCTACGCCATTTCCCACAAATTAATGCCGCGCATGTTCATAGGAAACGGGATTATTTTATAGCTGCAATTACTTTTTTGGGCGTAGTGGTCTGTATGATTTTTGAAGTAAACGCGAGTTTAGAAAGGCAATATGCCCTAGGGGTTATCGCTTTGGCATGTCTAATTGGGTTTTTGCTCGGTGAAAATAGAGAAGTAAGAATGCAGGTTGTCATTGCTGTCGCTTTTACCACAATTGGCGAGTACGTTGCTTCTGTCTATATGGGTGGATACACCTATCGGTTTGAGAACGTACCGGCCTATGTGCCGCTCGGTCACGGAATGGTGTATTTAACCTCCATTGCGTTGGCGCGTTCCGGGCTGTTTTTGCGATACGCCAGAGCAATCGCCACATCTGTGATATTGGTGTGCGGCGCATGGTCAATTTGGGGAATCAGCGGGTATGCAGAACAGGGTGATTCAGGGGGTGCGTTACTGTTTTGTGTGTTTTTGGCCTGTCTTTTTAAAGGTCGCTCGCCACTGGTGTATCTCGCTGCCTTCTTTATTACTACATGGCTGGAATTAATTGGCACAGCAGTTGGAGCCTGGAAATGGGCGGCAGTAGACCCTGTTTTTGGACTGTCTCAGGGAAACCCGCCAAGTGGTGTTGCTGTCTGGTATTGCCTGGTTGATGCGGTAGCCCTCGGCGGAGGTCCGCCATTATTGCGCGGCCTGAAAAATGCCAGTGAGTGGTTTAAATCTCGGGGCTATTCTCCCAAACGAGTGGGTAGATTTTCAGTCTTTCTAAATTTCCGGGGGCATGCGCGTGAGGATTTTCAAGCGGAGATACTCCATATCTCGCAGGCCATAAGCACGTCGTTGAAGAACCCGGATCTTGTTGTTGAGCCCCTCGACAAAACCTAATTCCAGCTCCACTCAATAATATAATTGGTTGGCCTACGCGATGCGCGGCATCCGAAGCCGAAAGCCTAGGCACGAAAGAGGTGTCGAACGGCAACTGTGTGATGGCAAGACCTGAGGTGGCCCGGAAATAACGGACACCTGGATGAAGACTCACAGGCCATCTGCTTGAACTCCTCTGGGATCCGATAGCCCAGCGCCTGATGCCAGCGCTGGCGGGTAGAGCACTCCTCGATAGACGCCACGATCGCCTGCCGGGCCTCGGCCTGATTCTGAAACTACCGATGCCGCACGAGTTCGTTCTTCAGCGAACTGAAGCAGCGTTCCACGGGCGCGTTGTCGTAGCAGTTGCCCGTACGACTCATGCTGGCGACGGCCCCGCGCCGGGCCCACACCATTTGGTAGCGTGTGGCCCGATACTGGTTTGCCTTGATCACGATGATGCACGAGCCCCGGGGCGGGGCGACTCGCTGGCGGCCACCGACGCGGCCTGCTCGTGTGAGCAGGTGCCACCTCTTCCGTGCGCCGTAGGCTTCCCGCGTCTGCTGATGGAGCACGCGCCTCCGTGCGATGAGGGCCTGATTGGCGTGCACACGGGGACTCTCTGGCCGACGCTGCCAGGTCTAGAAGCCGCTTCGGCTCACCTGTAACACTCGACACATGGGCCGCACGCGAAACGCCCAGGCTTGCGCCTGCATGAAGCCCTACGGCACCGGGACTCCTGGGCAAAGGACATCGCGGCTTTTGTTACAATGTCCCGCTCCTCCGTCACCCGCGCCCGCTCGCGCTTCAGACGGGCACCTCGGTCGTCCGCTCCTTGCGGGCCCCAGGCCCGGGAACCGCCGTACTCCCACGCGCCCGTAGTTCGGTTTGCCACTTGTAGCGCTGGTTCCGGCGCACGCCCAGCTCACGGGCAATCGCGGCCGCGGGACGGCTCCCACTCTCCACCAACTGCACCGCCTCACGTTTAAACTCAGGGGTGAACTGCTTGCGTGCACTCATGCGACACCTCCTGGGGACAGGCTGTCCTCGTTTAAAGGTGTCTATCAAATCCGGGCCGCCTCAGACTGACCCCCTAGATTGAGACATTGGGAATTGGCACACTTGACATAAGGAGGGAGTAGCAAGTGGCCAAGAAACGAGTGGGAAAGTTTCCACAGGCCTTTCGTTAGCTGGCCTTGGACCGGCTGAGGCTGTGCGACACATCGTGGAACGCGCGAAGGAACTCGGCATCAGTCGGCGGCTGTTGTAGAGGTGGCGCGAGAAGCTTGAGCCGGTGGATAGCGGCGAAGGCCCCCCAGCGATCTCGCGGGAATCGACCCTGCGGCACGAGGTGAGTCGCCTAAAGCGGGTGTGGGCCGAGAAGGTGCTGGAAGTGGATTTTTGGGGCCTTGCACAACGTCGAGGCGTGACGCCAGCGGAGCGGCAAGGCTGGCGCGCAGGCATCTACGACCAGATCCGGGACGTGATGTCGAGGCAAGGCGGATTGAGGATCGAGCGGATGTGTCAGTTGGCCCAGGTGAGCCGGGCGGGATTCTACCGGTCGTTGCAGGAGCACCAGCCCATGGACGAAGACATGGACGTGCGGTCGGCCATTCAGGGGATCGCCGTCGAACACAGGCGTCGGTATGGCTACCGGCGCATCACAGCGGCACTCCGTCGGCGCGGCCTCCTGGTAACCCACCACAAACGGGTGGCGCGGCTGATGCGGGAAGACAACCTTCTGGCGGTCCAGCCACCGGCCTTCGTGGTCACGACCGATGCGCAGCATGACCTGGAGGTGTATCTGAATCTCGCCAGTCGCCTGACGTTGACCGGAATCAATCAACTCTGGGTGGCGGACATCACCTATTATTCGCCTGCGAGCGGAATTCGTGTACCTGACGGTGATGCTCGATGCGTATTCACGCAAGGTCGTGGGCTGGGCGCTGGACCGAGCACTGGCCGCCCGGTTGCCGATGGCGGCGCTGGCGCATGCCCTTGCGGCGCGGCACCCGTCCCCTGGGTTGGTCCATCATTCCGATCGCGGCGTGCAGTATGCGTCCGAGGAGTACGTGACCACGCTGCGGACGCACCTCATGATTCCGAGCACGAGCCAGCCGGCAAACCCCTCTGAACATGCCAGTTGTGAGAGCTTCATCAAGACGCTCAAGCGGGAGGAGCTCGACGCCAGCACCTATCGGGATCTCGATCACCTGCGCGCGAACATTGCGGCGTTCATCGAGCCGTACGACAATCGCAGCCGGTTGCATTCGGCGGTGGGCTACCTCTCACCGGAAGAGTTCGAGTATGCGGCTAGTTCGGCGACCACTGCTATCGGAGCAACCATGAGGTTTTTCAGGCCTCGAGAGATCGCTCCAGCGACGTCATCAGCCATGGATCAGTCTGAAGCAATAGAGGCGTGGTGAGGAGCAACGTCTTAACCACCATGTGTGCTTATTCCAAACTGTCTCAACAGAGGGGTTCACCCCAAGAGCGTGTGCTAATTTTGTGCTAAAAATTTCCCTAAAGGCCAAGACTCATAGGAATCAATGGAGAGAGTGAAAGCCACCTAAGAGCCCGATACAAAGTGAAAACGGGGAAACCATTTAAAACACCGAGCCTATTCAAAAGCATCTTTCTTTCATTCCTAAACCGCTGGTCTAGCCAGAAAAAGTGCGTTGAGTGTTGAGCGGGATTGGTCTGTCTTTTATCTTGATCCTCTCTCGTCATCTGTATAGAATGGCCCACCTTTTCAGGTAGTTAGCTGCACGGATCGAATCTGCGCCACCTCGCGTTTCGTCCATCTGGCTCATGTACTTTTGGATGGGTTGAAGCCACGGGGAGTTGTGTGACATACATCGTGGGGCTGGCGGTTTCGCGCAGGGCTGAGATGAGCGCATTTGCAGGATGGTCAAATGGCTCTCCAGCGCGGCCGCCTGTCTGCGTGCCTGGCACGGCAGACAGGGAACAAAGCTGGAAGCATTTTCACCATTCTGATAACGGGAGGAGAGCCCTGTGAGCGACTCGGCCATCATTACGTTTGCGTTGGTAGCGGCGGTGACCGGCATTGCCTATGGCTTGTACCTGGCCATGTGGGTGTTCAAACTCGACGCCGGCAACCCGAAGATGCAGGAAATTGCGAAGGCCATCCAGGAAGGCGCGGGCGCCTATCTGAATCGCCAGTACCGGACCGTCGGCGTCGTCGCCGCAGTGTTATTCGCCCTGTTGTGGGGGACGGGGGCTGTCTCCGATAAATTCGGCTTATTGACCGCGGTCGGATTCTTGATCGGCGCCGGCGCTTCGTCGCTGGCCGGATATGTAGGTATGGTCATCGCGGTGCGGGCAAACGTTCGGACGGCCCAGGCTGCCCATAAGGGGATGAATGCGGCGCTAACCGTGGCGTTCCGTGGCGGCGCGGTGACGGGGCTCTTGTTGATCGGCTTGGGCTTGCTTGCCATCACCACCTTCTACACGGTGGCATCGCAGTTCGCGGGGCAGGAGAAAGCGATCCATGCGTTACTGAGTCTAGGGTTTGGCGGGAGTTTGATTTCGGTGTTTGCCCGTGTGGGCGGTGGTATCTATACGAAAGCGGCGGACGTCGGCGCAGACCTCGTCGGGAAAGTCGAAGCGGGGATTCCGGAGGACGACCCTCGCAACCCGGCAGTCATCGCGGACAACGTGGGCGACAATGTCGGCGACTGCGCCGGTATGGCCGCGGACCTTTTCGAGACCTACGCGGTGACGACGGTGGCGGCGATGGTCTTGGCTTTCACGCTGTTCAAGGGAGTCAGCGCCCCGATTCTGTATCCTCTCGCCCTCGGGGGCGTGACTATCTTCGCGACGATCATCGGTATTTTCTTCGTAAAGGTGAGCCAGGGCGGCGAGATCATGCCGGCGCTCTACAAGGGCTTGTTTGTGGCGGGCGGCATTGCCGCGTTGGCGTTCTATCCCGTGACGACCACGATCATGGGAGGTGTGGGTGGCGTGAGTGGGGTGAGCTACTATCTTGCGGCGTTGATCGGCTTGGCTGTGACCCTCGCACTCGTCTTTATCACCGATTACTATACCTCGAAGAGTTATGCGCCGGTGAAGGCCATTGCCAAGGCCAGTGAAACGGGCCATGCGACAAACATCATCGCCGGACTGGCGGTGGGGATGGAGTCTACAGCCTGGCCGGTGGTGGTGATCGGAGGCGCGATTCTTACGAGCTACTGGATTTGCGGCGGCGCGGCATCGGGCGGTTTGTACGGCGTGGCGGTGGCGGCGGTATCGATGTTGTCAATGGCCGGTATCGTCGTGGCGATCGATGCGTTCGGTCCGATCACAGACAACGCAGGCGGTATTGCGGAGATGGCCCACCTCGGCAAAGAGGTGCGAGACATCACCGATCCATTGGATGCGGTCGGTAACACGACGAAAGCGGTGACCAAGGGCTATGCGATCGGTTCGGCTGGTCTGGCGGCGGTGGTGCTCTTCGCCGAATATGCACGTGAGGTGGCAAAAGGGAGCGGGACGAGCACGTTCGACCTCTCCAATCCTTCAGTCCTAGTCGGACTCTTTTTGGGCGGGATGCTGCCCTTTATCTTCGGGGCCCTCTGTATGAAAGCAGTGGGAGAGGCAGCCGGTCTCGTGGTGGAAGAGGTGCGCAGGCAGTTCCGTACGATCAAAGGGATCATGGAGGGAACAGGTAAGCCAGAATATGGGACTTGCGTGGATATCGTGACACAGGCGGCCATCAAGAAGATGATGGTGCCGGGATTGATTCCGGTCGTCTCGCCGATTCTGGTCGGCACGATCCTGGGGCCGCAGGCATTGGGCGGCATGCTCGTCGGCAGTATTGTCACCGGTCTTTTCGTCGCCATCTCGATGACGAGCGGCGGCGGCGCCTGGGATAACGCCAAGAAGTATATTGAAGAGCAGGGCAAGAAGGGGACGGATACCCACAAGGCGGCGGTGACGGGCGACACGGTCGGCGATCCCTATAAGGATACGGCTGGTCCGGCGATCAATCCGATGATTAAGGTCATCAACATTGTGGCTTTGCTCATTGTGTCGCTGCTCGTATAGCAAGATGCTGAAAAGTCTGTTTTCTCACCCGTCGGGGTCGGGCGGGTGAGAAGTCTGGATTTTTTGAGCATCCTGCACGAGGTTCTCATCATTCGTCTCTTGTGAGACTGATCGGACTAGTTGTTTTTCGAGATACGCTTCACGAATGACGCTTCACTGTTTCTGCCTTGGCTTGACGACTGAAAGAATCGTGGAGTAAGGTGATCGTACGGGATCACGCTGGTGGCTGATCCACGAGAGTTTCCCAGAATCACGGGAGGTGCTCGGATGGAGAAACAAGAACGCAAGCAGGAGCCCAGGCGAGAGCCTCAGGGGAAGGAAGAGGTCAAGGCCAATCCGAAGGTCGTCGAAGCCGGCAAGAAGTTGAAAGAAGACATCGATAAGCTGGTCGATGAAATCGACGACGTGCTCGAAACGAACGCTGAAGAATTCGTCAAGAACTACGTGCAAAAAGGGGGGGAGTAACACCAGTAGTCGGGTGGACCTACTCCCTCCTTTTTCTTCCTCCTCATCACACTCCTGTGTTTAGCAGGATGCTGAAAAAGTCCGCCAGCGCCACAGACCGTGACGCGTGAAGCCGGGACGTGCGAGAAAGGCGCGACGTGGGCAGATTGGATTCCCACCACGTCTCGCCCGTCCCGCCAGTCTCGCTCGGCTATCCTGCGGGAGTGTTCTCTGGTTTGACAACGCAGGGCTGAGAGGCTAGTATCCCTTTAATTCTCAGATAGTTAGCTTCGATCAAG